>Ga0105049_10006806_pt1 | contig 13306 bp, 12 predicted proteins | sample MAT06_FD_78087 | JGI IMG/M metagenome (GOLD analysis project Ga0105049, IMG submission 78087) | Freshwater microbial communities from Lake Fryxell liftoff mats and glacier meltwater in Antarctica - MAT-06 | ecosystem: Environmental > Aquatic > Freshwater > Ice > Liftoff microbial mat | place...
CAGCGGGTAAGCTCGTCGCAGGCGAGTGTAATATCCTGCATCGGGAGTGTGCCCAGCGCGACGAATCGGCCCGGGTGATCAGCGCACACTCCCGCTGCATGGTCGTTCAGCAACCGCGCGAGGTCATAAGCATCGGCCGCCTTGGCCCAGTACGAGAACATAACCGGCACGGTTGAAAGCACCTGGGCGGTGATGCCCGTGGCATCCATATCGCGCAGGCGGGTCGCGGGGTCCCAGCAGTTGCAGTTTACATCGCGGAAGCGGGTGGTTGAACCATCCGCGTTGCGCTGGTGCATCATCGCGCAACCGGGCTTTTCGTGGGCGATCTGGATCCAGCCAGCATAGCCGCTGCGCTGCGTCCAATCGGGCCAGTGTTCGGGCAGGATATGTGTGTGAAGATCGATACGCATGATCGCGGCACGCCGAAAGACAATCTCACCAACGTTATATTATTTTACGGGATAGTTCCACGGCTTGCCCGGCGTATATTCGATCAGTTCGTACAGTTGTTGTCGGGTCTGCATGTCGCTCAGTAAACTCTGCGCGCTCCCGCCGATGCGGAGAGCTTCGAGTGCGCGAGCGACTGCCCCCATCGCTACTCGCAGCAACGTAACTGGAAAGATTACACAGGAGTAGCCCATCGCGCCAAACTGATCGACCGGGATGATCGGAGTCTTCCCAAACTCGGTCATATTCGCGAGCAGATATGGCCCGCCTTGAGGACGGGAGCCTTGCAGCCGCTGCATCGAACTCGCGAACTGCCCGAACTCGGCCTCGGTCGTGAGGCCCTCGGGGAAGATCATGTCCGCACCCGCAAAGACATACGCCGCGGCACGGTCTATGGCCGCCTGCAAGCCATCCACGCCGCGCGCATCGGTGCGGGCGCAGATGACAAAGCCGCGTGGTCCGCTTACGTCGGTCGCGGCGGCGCGGGCGTACTGGATCTTTTCGATCATGTGATCAACTGGCACAAGCTCTTTACCATCCAAGTGCCCGCAGCGTTTGGGGAACTTTTGATCTTCAAGGTGCAGCCCCGCGGCCCCTGCCCGGGTGTACTCGATCACAGTCTTGCGGACCATTTCCGCCTCTCCAAAGCCGGTGTCGGCATCGGCGAGCACGGGCAGCCCGCCGGCGTCAGCGACTTCGCGCACGACGCGGCAGAAGTGTTCTAACGTAAGTAAACCGACATCGGGTACTCCCGCGCTCACGCTGGTGGCAGCGCCTGAAACATAACAACCACCAAAGCCAGCTTTGGCGATCGCGCGGGCGCAGAGCGCGTTGAAGGCACCGGGCATCGCGAGGCACGATTGGTTCATCGCCGCGCGGAGCGCGACACCCGGCCCGGTGGAATCACGTGCTTGCATGTGGGCATGGTAGTAATGGTTTGACGCGCGACAACTGAGTGTCGGCCCTCCCCGCCCGGCGGTGGCTCGTACGATTTTTTATGCGGCAGGACTCAAGCCTCAAACAATCGCAACGCTCGCCAACGATTTTGCTCTTAACGCTCGCAGTCGTGGCCGCGCTGGCCGCGGTTGGGTCGACGCAGTCACAGCATGAGCGTCCGCTGGTTGTCGCGGCGTCTGAACCCAAGAAATCGCCATTGACAGAGGACGAACGTAAGCAGGCTGCGGCGACTCCGCATCAGTTACCGATTCCTGCTCCGCTGCCGGTGGACGCGGCGTTGGCAGCATTCGAAGTCGCCGCGGGCTTTGTAATTGAATGCGTGGCAAGCGAGCCTCTCGTGCAAGCGCCGGTTGCGATGCAGTTTGACGAAGATGGCCGGCTCTGGGTGGTTGAAATGCGGTCGTACATGCCCGACCTTGAAGGCACCAACGAGCGGCTGCCGACTAACCGCATCAGCGTGCTAGAAGATACCGACAACGATGGAGTATTTGATCGTTCGACCGCGTTCCTCGATGATCTCGTATTACCTCGCGCAGTCGCACCCTGTTACGGCGGCGCGCTGGTGCTCGAACCCCCATCGCTTTACTTTTGTAGAGATACTGACGGCGATGGCCGGGCTGATATTAAGCGAAAGCTGCTGGATGGCTTCGGCGGGATCGATAACCCAGAACACGCCGGGAACGGGCTGCTACGAGGATTGGACAACTGGTATCACTTTTCGCAACACACCTTACAGGTCGCCTTTGACGGCACGAACGTGCAGACGCGCGCCGCGCGAGCGCACGGTCAATGGGGGTTGGGGATGGATGACCGGGGAAGGTTTTATTACACGCCTAACTCAACTCCCCTGCTCATTGATATCTATCCTAATCACTTAGGCTCGCTGAATCGTGCGATGGCGGCACCCGCGGGGCTGGGTGACAATATTGCGCAGCCCGCGGCAACCACTTGGCCCATCCATCCCACCCCCGGGGTGAATCGGGGCTATCAGGACGGCATACTCCGCGCCGATGCTACGTTGGCGAGCTTGACCGCCGCGTGCGGGCCGTCGATCAATAGAGCTGGCGGGCTTGGCGAAGACGCCCGGGGCGATGCTTTTATCTGCGAACCCGCGGGGGGCATCGTGAAGCGTATCGCGCTTCGTGAAGAGGTCGATGGAGTGCCCAAAGGCCGAAATGCTTATGACAAGCGCGAGTGGATCGCCAGCCGCGATGAACGATTCCGACCGGTGAACACAGCCTTCGGACCAGATGGGTATTTATATATCGCCGACATGTATCGCGGGGTCATCCAACATAAAACGTACCTCACGGAGTATCTGAAAAAACAGATCCGAGAACGTAACTTGGAGACACCGCTTAACATGGGGCGGATTTACCGGGTAAGGCTTCAAGATGGGAAGACACGTGGCCCCTTCCCTAAAATAAGTATATTGCCCACACCGATGCTCGTAGAGTTACTATCGCATGAGGATGGTTGGTACCGCGACACCGCTCAACGATTAATCGTGGAGCGGCGGGCTCTGGCCGCGGTCGATGGGCCGGCGCATTGGCCGGCGGGTGGGCCGGTACATGGCGATGTCGTCGATTCGCTGCGAGTCTTGCTCCGAGATGCGCCCCGCTGGCAGACCCGTCTGGCCGCGCTCGGCTGCCTCGCAGGCCTTGCGGGGCACGGTGCAGGCGGTAGTTCGACGGACGGCGCGGCCGGTGATGTAAGTAGATCTGTCGACAGCGCATTGGGTGGCGATCTCATCGATGCGATGTCCGACCCTCATCCGGCGGTGGTGACCCGCGCGATAGACTTAAGTTACCAGCTCGGAAGGGTGGTTGACTCGGGACCAACCCCGGCGGTTCAGCGGCTGCTGGCGGTGCGAGATCGCGCCACCGGCAGCCCCGACGTCTCCCTGCAGGCGACATTCGCCGCCGCGGCGGGCAGCAGTTTAAGCGCCGAGCACGCGGCTTTCATACTCCAAAATTTAGATTCGGCGGTGGCACGCAGCGCACTGATAGCGGGGTTGCCCTCGGGCCGATCCGCGGAAGTCGCTACTCCCAGTGAGGCAGAGGGAGAATCTGCAATGGGGGCGGTGCTGTTGCAGCTTACGAAGCGTGGAGCCTGGCCCCACCGCCCCGACGATGTGAAGACCCTCGATGTTCTGGTCGCCACGCTATTAAGAACTACGCCAGCCGCTCGGCTGGAGTTAGTCGAGCTCGCCGCGGCGTGCTATGAACGTGAGCGAAACCAATCTACCGGCGAAGCCTCCGGAAAAGCGGCTGAGCGAAGTGGGGCGGGTAGTTTGATGGTGCGCAGAATTATAGATTCGATGCGGCTGATGGCCGACGAGCCCCAACCTATTAAGTTAAGTGGAGTACCGACTCTATGGTTGCGGTTGGCGGGTGAAAGTAGGAACCGGGGGGGCGAGCTGAAAGTGAACAGTTCGGAACCAGGTGCCCTCGCCGCCGAGATGGAGCGGGCAGTTAATTACTTTGAATGGCCCGGACGCCCGGTGGTGAAGCGTGCGAAGGCCGGGCGGATGCTCACACTCGCAGAGCGCGATCAGTTTGAACTAGGAAAGCTTTTGTACTCCAAGTGCGTAGGGTGCCATATGGAGGATGGTCAGGGTGCCCCCGGTCAGGCACCGACGTTGGTCGCAAGCACGATTCTGGGTGGGAGGCCCGATCGCGCGGTGAAGGTGCTGCTGCATGGGCTTCAAGGCAAATATTCCTACGGCGACCAGGAGTTCGTGGGCCAGATGCCCGCCGCGGCCCTTGAGTCGGACGCGGAAGTCGCGGCTGTGTTAACCTACTGCCGCAGGTCGTTTGGTAACGCTGCCGAGCCTGTTACGATTGACGACGTCACGCGTGTCCGAAGTGCCACCATCAATCGACGAGGGCCTTGGCGGCGCGAGGAACTTAAGTAATTAAACTCGGGTGCGAAGGAATAAAAGTTACAATGACGCACAGCTATCGGGTATCGCCCGCTGCCCATTCCGGCCCGACAGACCGTCCGAGTTATGCGTTGCGGCTCCGCCTCGTTTTAGGAGCCATTGTGGCGATCCTGCCGGTTAGCTGCTCGCGGCCCGCCGTTGTGCAGCCGCCGCGAGATGGAGGGCATCTGACCGACGTAACTCAACTGGCCCTCACCCGCCGTGGCGGGCAAGCGACGTTCATAACCGCCGCCGGCACGATCACCGGCGAAACCAGGCCCAACCAACGCAACTCGTTTTTGTGCTTCACTCCCCAATGCAATAATTATATCCTGCGCTTCGAAGTGAATACAGACGCAACACTCAACTCAGGCGTTCAGATCCGCTCGCAACTGGTCGATCCTGGTACCGACCGCGAGGCGGTCGTCGGGTATCAGGTCGAGATTGATCCCACAGCGAGAGCCTGGTCCGGCGGAATTTACGAAGAGGGGAAGCGGGGATGGTTAGAAAAGCCCCCGGAAGAAGCCCGCGCTGCGTTCATTCCCGGAGCCTGGAATAGTTATATTATCCGCTGCGAGAACAATCAGATACGCACCTGGGTCAACGATGTTGCGTGCGCCGATTACACCGACGCGACCGAGCCGGTGGGCCTGATCGGATTTCAAGTCCATAGCGTGGGTGCTGATCCGATTCCCCGGCGGGTGCGGTGGAAGAATATAAGTATAGAATGCTTGCCGTAACCAGCAGGATTAGCTTCACCGGTTAAAAGTTGGATGACGCAGGCGTTGGCGAGATAGCCAGTAAATCGCCCGCACCGTTGAACGCGAGTTGCCCAGCCTCGGGCAATCCTCGCAGAGGCACTTATCCATGATTATATTAACTTGCTCGATATTCTGCTATTGGTGCCAATAGCTCGCCTCCCGTCCAAATCAAGCTCGCCTCTCCCTCGGATGAAACTTAGCATGCACGCTCTTCAGGCGAGCCCGGTCAACATGGGTGTAAATCGCGGTCGTAGCGATATCGCTATGGCCTAAAAACTCTTGCACCACCCGCAGATCCGCGCCGCCGATCACCAGGTGAGTCGCGAACGAATGGCGAAGTTGATGGGGGTACACGCCCGCCAATCCCGCCGCGGCGGCATTGCGCTTCACAATCTGCCACACCGCTGCCCGCGTGAGCGGCTTGCCGCGTACGGAAATGAAGAGGCGTCCTTGCGTCTGCCACTCAGCCAGCAGGTGGCGAGCTTGCGTGAGGTATTCATCCAGTGCCGCTTGTGCTGGCTTGCCCACCGGCACCATCCGTTGCTTATTCCCTTTACCTAAAAGCCGGATGGCCCCAAGGGTTACAAAGTAATCTTGAAGCTGGCAGTTGCACACTTCGCTGGCGCGAAGGCCGCTTGAGTACATAAGCTCGAGCATCGCCACGTCACGCAGTCGCAGCGCAAGATTACCGTCGTAAAGGTCTTGGTCGCGAGAGACGTTCAGTAGTCGCTCCAACTGGCCCGGCGAAAGCGTGTCGGGAAGCCGCCGCCACCGGTGCGGTCGTTCGAGGATCGTGGTTGGATCCTGCGAAATCCTTCCGGTCGTCCTCGCCCACCGAAAAAACATCCGAACTGTGGTGAGGTGCCGCACCGTCGATTCCGCGGCCAGCTTGCGCACCGAGGTTAACGCTTGCATGTGATCAACCACCAGCCTCGGAGTGGTCGATTCAAGTTCCTTCACTCCGAAGTAATGCAGCGACTGGAAGAGATAAGTTAAGTCGCGTCCGTAATTGTCAACGGTATTTTCGCTCAGGCCGCACTCAACGCGGATATAAGCGATAAACAGCCGGTGAAGTCCGGTCCACGGCTCTTGTAAAGGGTCCGGCGAGGAAGTAACCGGTGGATCGGTGATGAGTGGCGGCTTTGAACGCATGTGTGCGGGAAAATCGGCCGAGCCGAACTGTTATCGCAGATCTCTGGCGTGATTACCTGTATCGTCACACACAGCGGCCGGGCGTGAACACGCGAAAATGTAGGTGGTAGGGCTGTCCGCAAAAGCTTGCCCTTGGGGGCTGGTCCTAGGAGGCTATTCCCAAGACGCTTGCGCTGGTGGGCACGCCCAGCTCAGAGCCGACATATCCTTTGACTATGCAAGTAACAGTTTTGCTTTTCGGACCAGAGCGAGAGGCGGCGGGAACCCCGCGTGTCATGGTCGCGCTCGATGGTGACTGTCGCTGTTCAACACTCCGTCATGCCTTGGGCGAGGCGATTCCCGAGCTTGTTCCATTTCTCGCCTCAGGGCGGCTTGCGGTGAATAACACGTTTGTCACCGACGACCATGAGCTCCAAACCGGTGATGAGGTTGCCCTCATCGGCATAGTCGGCGGCGGCTAAACCGGGGCAGCGGTGCCGCAACTACTTTTTCAGCATGGAAGCAGGCGAACGCAACGCTGAGATATCGGTCGAGTTTGTTGAGGGTCCGATTTCGCTCAACGCCATCGCAAGTGCGGAGTATCAGAGTGAGGTGGGCGCCATTGTAACATTTCACGGCGTTGTTCGTGGTACAGAACAGGGCAGGGGGCTCACCGCTCTGGTGTATGAGGCCTATCAGCCGATGGCTGCCCAGCAACTGAAGGCGCTCGCCGTCGCGATCGCGGCTGAATATAAGTTATTTCGATTAGAAGTGCTCCACAGCACCGGGAGGGTCAAAGTGGGGGAGCTCTCATTCCGACTGGTCGCCGCGGCGGCCCATCGCAAGGAGGCACTCGATGCAACCTCCGCGTTTATTGAAGCGATGAAGATGAGCGTGCCTATCTGGAAGCAGATCGAGTACAAGTAAGCCGGCGCAACGCCGCACGGCAAAGATAATCTTAATGTAGCTCAGCCTCCAATGGCCGACATCGTCCGTTGCGGCTGCACAAACCCGGAGGATGTGATTCCGTGGCCCTTTTGTTTGCTCCACACCGCATCGAGCATTAGCTCGGCGAGCGCTGCATCGCTCGCCCCCTCTCGCAAAAGCGAGCGCAGATCCCACTCATCGCGGCTGAAAAGGCAGGGACGCACCTTGCCGTCCGCCGTGATCCGCAGCCGCGAGCAAGCTCCGCAGAACGGGCGGGTGACTGGGGCAATCACCCCGATCGAGCCAGCCGCGCCGTCGGCGAAGCGAAAGTGCAGCGATGTACTGCTCGCACATTCGCGGCCGACTTCCTCGAGCGGGAAGACCGCATGAATGCTGGCGATGATCTCCGAGGCGGGAACAAGTTTACTGGCGTCCCAAGCGCGAGCACTATCAAGCGGCATGTATTCAATGAAGCGGACCTGCACGTTGTGAGAGCGGGCAAGGCGGGCGAGCGCGGGAAGCTGAGTTTCGTTACGCCCTCGCACCACCACCGCGTTGACCTTAATCGGAGTAAGCCCCGCGTCCGCCGCGACCGCAATCGCATTTATAATCGATGCAGCACTGGACGTAGAGCGCGTGATCGCCGAAAAGGCCGCTTCATCGGTGCTATCAAGGCTGAATGTAAGCCGTCGCAACCCCGCTTTCTTCCAAGACGCGGCGGAAGCCGGGGTGACCAGCGAGCCGTTGGTAGTCATGGAGAGGTCGCGTATCGGCAATGCCGCCGCGCCCGAAATAATGCTGAGTAACCGCGGGTGTACGGTGGGCTCGCCTCCGGTAAGACGTATGGATGTAACCCCTAAACTGCACGCCGCAGCAGCAACGCGGACAAGCTCAGCGTGCGTGAGCAGGTGCGCGGGGGCGGCAAACTTTACGTCCGGCTCCAGGCAGTAGACACAGCGAAAGTTACATCGATCGGTGATCGAGAGGCGTAAATCAGCGATGGCGCGGCCATGGGAATCGATCAGTCTTGGGCCACGCGAGAAGTCGGCTGGCGGCCGACCCGATATTTCCGGGGGCTTGGACGCATCGCTTCGCGCTCTCAGGTTACTTTCATTAGGCAGCACAGGCAGAAGCATGACGTAAGCATAGGGGACGCCCCGCAGGCCTTCGCGGCGAAGTTACCCCGATTACCCCGCGCGCCGATTAACAAATGCAAGGGGCGGGCCAGATTTTCGTCCAGATTACTCAGATTTCGCGCCGCGCATCCGTCACAGTAAAAAAAGTTGGAAAATCCGTTCTAAACAGTTGGCATTCTTCAAAGCGTGTTGCATGTTGTGGGTGGGTCTGGAACGAATGTTCGTTCTAAAATGTTTAGTGGGTCTGAGCCTGTGCCAACCGCATTGGCTTAACAATGAGTTTCGAGGAGTTTTAACGTGAAGAATCTGATTGCCTCTATCGTCGTCGCCGCTGGTCTTGCTTCCGTCGCTGCCGGTCAAATCACACGAATGGATGTAGAAACATCTGTAAACGGCACCACTTGGACCTCCGGCACCCGCCTGGTAAACCCCGGCACTGCCGTCCAAGTTCGCTACCGGGTTTCGTTCATCGCCAACGGCACCACCGCCGTCCCCACTGGTTTCCACTCTCTGTCATTCCAGCCCACGTTCAGCAACTGGACGAACGCTGATACGCTCGCTCCGTTCGCCGTCTCGGGAAATAACATCAGCACTCCTGCTGGCTCGGTTACAGATGCATCGGGCGCCTTCGGTCGCATCAGCCCATTCGCCGCCACCGGCACACAAACGACTGATCCCTACCGTGGCCACGTCCAAACCGACTCCGGAACTACCTACCTACGTATTGCTCGTAACACGATCACCAACTGGGTCGGAAACGGTCCCACCACCACCACGGGCGCTGCGAACAACTTCAATGGTTCGGGTGGTCTCCCCCTCGTCCAGAAGAACATCAACCAGATCGCAGTTGGTGAGCCAGCCTTCGCCCCCGGAATTACCAACATCCTGCTCGCTAAGTTTGGTTTCACCCTCAGTGCAGACAGCACCGTACGCACCCTAACCATCTCAGCACCGACCCTCGGTATGACCCGGACCACCGCGACGGGACTTCGCGAAGCCTCTTGGTTCGAGAGTGCACAGGCCTCGTTCGGTGCGATTAAGGGTGTGGTCGAGGTCGTAGACGCTCAGGTCCAAGTCATCCCCGCGCCGGGCGCCCTCTGCTTGGTCGGTGCGGGTGGCTTGGTTGCTCTCCGCCGTCGCCGCTAAGCGATCACGCTTGGGTTATCGGATCCCCCCCATCCAACTCGTATGACAGAGCGAAATGCGCTCCGTTCACCGCGAAACTCGCCCCTCACAAGTTCAAGCTTGTGAGGGGTTTTTTGGTTATTTGCGGTCGACGTTTGGTGTCTCCAGCAACGACCCCAGCAAAAATCGGTGGATTGGCCTGTTAAAAGAGGTGCGCCGCTTGTGTAAAAATCTGATGGTGACGACGGCCTGACATACAAACACAATCCAAATATCCGGCTGTGTCGGCTTTTTCGGTGCCTGTCGATCTAGTTTTTGAACAAAAAGACTTGCATTTGTTTGAGACTCGATGTATGCTCTAAGCTCATGAGAGGGAAGTTTCCGAGGCTTCCCCAACGCAAGACGTTCCCGGTTTGTACTTCAAACCAATACTTTTAGAGGAGATCGAGATGAAGAATGTTATTCGTTCAGTAGTAGCTGTTGCTGGTTTGGCTGCCGTCGCTAGCGCCGGTATTAGCCGCCTTGACCTCCAGGTCAGCCTTGATGGCCAGACCTGGTCTGACAGCGTCACCGTCAGTGCCACAGCGGCACAGACCGCCCGCGTCCTCACCCGCGCCGTGATTTCATACATCCCGGACGCTGGCGAAGCCGCCCCCATCGGTTTCGCTTCGCTCACTTGGCAGCCTGTGTTCAGCAATATCCGCACCGGCCAAGATCAAATCGCGGCGTTTTCGAACCAGGGCAACAACACCAACGGTGGTGCAGTTATCCCCCAGGCTGACACCGATGGCCCCTTCGGCCGCGTCATCCCCTTCGCTGGTACCGGTCCCTCGACCAGCCAGAGCTACGTGGTCCACACGCACACCGCTGGTTCGGGTGGCGCTCCCGCTGGCAACTTCTTCCGCATTGCCCGTAATGATATCACCCGCTGGGTTGGATTGGGCCCCACCACCACCGTCGCTGCCGTGAACAACTTCAACGGCTCAGGCGGCGTCGCCACCGTTCAGAAACTCGCTGGCCGCGTCGCCGCTGACCCGGCGATCTCGTACGATGTCGCTCCCGTGATCCTCGTCCTCGGCATTGATGTCCGTGGCGTCGGGAGCGGTCTCTCTCACGTCATCGGCCTCGATGCCCCCTTGCTTGGCATGAGCCGAGATTCCGCAACGGGCAATCGTCAAGCCGCTTGGATGAGAGACCTTGCTGACACCTCTGGTGCGATCAAGGGTATCGTTCAAGTCGATGGTGCTGAAATCCGCATCATTCCCGCCCCCGGCAGCTTGGCCCTCCTCGGCCTCGGTGGCCTGATTGTCGGTCGCCGTCGCCGCTAAATCTCAAGGCCGGGTTATTCCGGTTAAGGATTCAGCCTTCGGGTTCCGCGGCATAGGCCGCAGTTTAGTTTGATCTCGATCTTCGCCCCTGTTCCGGTAAGCCGGAACAGGGGTTTTGTATTACTTTGGCTTCCCAAAATGAGCGAATACGGTAACATTCCTGAATGAACGAAAAGGAGACTTACCGCAACTCATGCTCACACGGAGATTATGTTAAGATTGCCGCAGCGAGACATCTCTTAGTCACCCAATGCAGCCCACACGCGGATTGCTAACATTGAGCCTTGATCGCTCGCGCTGATCAGAATTATTAGGCAAATGACCGACCGCACCCCTGACGCGGGCGACAGCCTCTTAGTTACCATTGCCACATGGGTATCCTTCTTGAGCTTGCGGTGGATAATCTCGAGGACGGTATCGACGCTTATAAAGCCGGTGCCAACCGACTCGAGGTTGTTGCCGATTTGGCATCGCAGGGGTTAACGCCCGATTTGGGACTGCTGACAGAGCTCTTTAGACGCGTGCCGATTCCGCTGGTCGCGATGGTCAGGCCGCGCGCGGGTAATTTCGTCTATACAACTTCAGAAGTTGACTTAACGGTAAAGCAGTCGCACGACTGCATCGCGGCCGGGGCAAGCGGCATCGTGGTCGGCGTGCTCACCGCCGAGAATGAGGTGCAGCGAGAGGCACTTCGCGCCTGCATTCAGGCGGCCCACGCCGCGTGGTCAAGCAGAACGCAAGCGGCGAGCGAGCCTCTAAAGACCCGATTAAGTGGGAGCCAGCCCGAAATTATATTTCATCGCGCCTTTGATTTCACGCCGCGTCCTCTTGAGGCGATGGAGACCCTAATTAGCGAAGGCTGCACCCGGATTCTTACCGCAGGAACCTCCGGCTGGGCCACCCCACAACACGGACCGCTCTTTGACCAGCGCTGCGAAGTGCTAGCGGCCTATCGCACCGCGGCAATGGGCCGTATCGAGATCATGCCTGGTGGAGGAATACGCCCCGAGAATATCGAGGTGCTGCTGGCCAGAACCGCTTGTCGGAGTGTCCATACAGCGTGCCGGTCGCAGGGCGGCGGTCGTCCATGTGCTGGCAAGTCGAACAGACTTGACGTGCAAATGGTCGTGCGTATGAGGGAACTGCTGGACTTCTCGCCGGTTTAAACCTCTGAAACACCAATCCTACACTTCCCAATAGTATAGTTGAAGCGGCCTAGTCGGTGCGGCCGAGCCGCGAAGGGCGGAGCTGAGAGAAAGCTGAGGACCTAGGCGGATTCCGATGGTGAGATGGTTACGAGTGAACTTCTTGCGGCCCGAACAGATGCTGGAGCAGATGCTGGAATCGAAGCGTAAACACGCTGGCTGGAGCAGCCTTTGGAGAGAACTTGAACACGCCAAGGTGGGCTGACCCGGGAACTGTCGGCGGGCGGGGTAGGCGCTGAGTATCGCGGGCGGAGGACTGAATTATGCTTAATATCATACCATTTCTGTGCAGCTTGCCAGCTTCCTTTGAAGTAGCGATTCTTGCTCAGACCGAACAGGCCTCTCGATCGGCGAGTTACGAGCTCGTCCGCCAGTTAGGTCAGGATCACGTGCTGATCCCGATACTAATTGCAGGCTCGGTTGTTACAGTGGTAATTGTGCGCACGCTTGGGGCGGTGCTCAAGGGCTCTTCACGCGAACGGACAAGGCGCGAGATCGCCGCGTTTATCGCGGAGGGGTCGATGACGCCCGAGCAGGGCGAGCGGTTGATGCGGGCTGGCGACAAGCGCGAGCAGGCTTGAATCCGCCGCAGGCTGTTGAAGAGGATGGCTCTATCGGGTAGATAGATCGCATCAAAGATCCTTGGGGGTGGGGCCGGATAGCATTTACCCAGCAAGACCCGCGCCGAATGAAACTTTGCGCCCTGATGGCTTGGGTTTGGATCAAGAATCGCAATCACTTACACTACCAGGTTATGCTTAACTCATCCAACACGGCGGCGATGCTCCTGCTTATCATCGGAGGAAGCGTCGGGGGCTCTATTTTATTGAGCCTGCTGATCACCAGCGTCCGCGATGTAATTCGCTCCCGACAGGTGGAGCAGACCAAGCGAGAGCTCGCCGCGTACGTGGCCGAGGGAAGTATGTCCTCGGACGATGCCTACAAGATCGCGGCGGGCGGCGAACCGTGCAAGTGTCGCAGGAGGGCGTGAGCGAGGGCTTACGGGCTACCGCTCTCACACTTCCTTACCCCGATTGCCGCACACTGAGAAACTGGGCTTCAGGCCAGGAATCGGCCAGCAAAGGCGATTTGATTGCACGTAACAAATGCGCTGGCCGCAAATTAACTTAACTTGTGCGTTCAAGGGCCGTGAACGTTTTTAAGACCTGCTCAAGCCGCGGCGGGCGATCGTAAATATAAGTCAACTTCAACCATCTCGCCACTCGCCCGTCCTACTCCGTACTGCAGCGAAGACCCCAAGTAAATGTGCGCACGCGAACCCCGCGTTAGAGTGCTTAATGACCTGCGAAAGGCAGGCGAAGGGAAACACCGCTACTTGGCGGGAGGTTTTACCGCCGGCGGGGCC
>Ga0105049_10006809_pt1 | contig 13306 bp, 10 predicted proteins | sample MAT06_FD_78087 | JGI IMG/M metagenome (GOLD analysis project Ga0105049, IMG submission 78087) | Freshwater microbial communities from Lake Fryxell liftoff mats and glacier meltwater in Antarctica - MAT-06 | ecosystem: Environmental > Aquatic > Freshwater > Ice > Liftoff microbial mat | place...
CGCCATCGTGATCAACCTGCGTTGCGCCATGCCGCGTGCCTTCCCTCAAACGAAACTGTGGCCGTCACAGCGAGGTTTGCCCCACCCCGCCAAAGGGCAAGCGCAAGAACGGCAGGGATGAGGGATGAACGGCAAGAACGGCAGGGGGACGTGTGGGGGTTGGCCCCACCCGTCCCATCGCTCCCATTCGTCCCATCCACGCCGTCCGGTCTCCCTTGACGCCCAAGCACATATTCCGATACAAGAAAACAGGAATGACAAGAACTCCAGAAGGAGGCTCGCCATGAAAACCAATCACAAAACCGACGTACTGATTGTCGGGGCTGGTCCCACGGGTTTGACGGCGGCGGTTTGTCTGTCGATGGCGGGCTTTCGGGTGCGGGTGGTGGACCGGGGCCCGGGGCCCGTGCAGGAGAGCTATGCGACGATCCTGCATCCGGCGACGCTGGAGATTTTGGGGCGGCTGGGGCTGCTGGAGCCGCTTATCGCGGAGGGGCACCGAATCAACCGCGTGGTGGTGCGCGATGCGTTGCGCGTTCACGCGGTGGCGGACCTGTCGGTGGTGGATGGTCCCTATCCGTTTGCGTTGTCGCTGCCTCAGGACCGGCTGGAGCAGGCGCTTTCCACTGTCCTGCGCCAGATGCACGTGCCGATCCACTGGAATCGCGACCTGATCGAGTTACATGCGGAACCGGGTGGCGTGAAGGCCACAGTGGTGGAGATGCAGGAGATCGCCCAAGGCTATGCCGTGTCGGGGATGAGGCGCGTCGCGGGGAGCGAGGACCGCGTGGAGGCGAGCTATGTGATCGGCGCCGACGGGATCAACTCGACGGTGCGGCGCTTGATGGGATTCGCGGTGGAGAATCGCCGCGGCGGGCACACCCACGCGCTCTATGAATTCGAGACGCGCGATCCGATTCTGGATGAGATTTTGATGATCGTGGGCGAGTCGGGTCGGTCCTCGTTGATCCCCGTGGGAACCAAGCGCGCCCGTTGGACGTTCGAGCTGGCGGAGGACGAGGCTGCGGAGCCGACGGCGGAGGGGCTGTGCAGAATGCTCACGTCGCGCGGAATCGGTTTGTGGCCGCAGATCGAAAAGCTTCACTGGGCGGACCAGATGGTCTTTGGCGAGTGGTTCGCGACGGAGTTTGCGCGGGGTCGCGTTTGGCTTTGCGGGGACGCGGCCCATCAGGTTGGCCCCTTTGCGGCGCAAAGCATGAACGCGGGCATCGCAGAGGCGGCGCACGTGGCGTCGCTGCTTGCGGAGATGGACGCCGATGGCGATCCCGGCGGCGCGGCGCGCGCCTACGACGCCGACCGCCGGGCACACTGGCGCGGATTTCTGGCGGATGCCGCATGGGGCCTTGTGCCCGGGGCGGAGGAGCCGTGGGTCCGCGCCCACCGCCACACCATCACCGGATGCCTGCCGGTCTCGGGCCGGTCATTGGAGATGGTGGTTCAGGGAATGATGGCGGTCGTGTAGGTTCAACGCGCGGAACTCGCCCGGCGAAAAAAAACCGAGGCGCGAAAAGGCGAAGTGGCGTTGCCCCCCGGCGCGCGCGTGGCGGTGGATGCTTCCTTGATGCCGCAATCGCCACGAGGGGCTTTGCCATTTGAAGGTTCGGGATCTTGCCACGGCGCTTGGCGTCTCATCCGATGAGGTGATTCGCCTTTTGGAGAATGACCGTGCGGCGTTTCGCAAGCGCGGGTTTCGCCTGCCCACCACGCTGACCGCTGGGATGATGATCGAGGCGAAACTCTATCGCGAGTGCCACGACCGCTATGTGGCGCCGCCCAAGGGCGCGCCGCCCGCCAAGGTGCCCACCGCGAATGGCATCGACCTGCTGGACGATCCGAATTTAGCACCGCAGGAACTTGAAGCGAACTTCGCGAAGGCGGTGTCGCCGGAGATCAAGGACCTGCTGACGATTCTGGGGCTGGCGGGCGGCGGCATCAAGCGCTCCGTGCTGTTCGACGCGATGCAGCGGGGATGCAAGAACCTACCCAAGAACTTCCCCTCGCTCGCGCCCAAGGGTCCGTTCAGCTCGGCCATCGAGTTGTTGTCCAAGAACGACTTGATCATGAATATCGACGGCAATATCGAGTCCCACCCCGAGCTGGGCGAGATCATGGCGCGGGATGCGGTGCTCGATGGCCGCGCGGAGCCGTTGATGGCGGCGCTGACGGCCGCGTTTCAGGCGGACTCGGCCACCCCGGCGAATCGGCGCGGGGCCCCGGTGTTCTCCATGGAGGAGCGGCGCGCGCGGTTCCGGTTCGCCGCGTTTCGCGGAGAGATGGAGGAGTTCCTCAAGCTTCACGACGCCCGCGAGCGGGCCTACGATAGATTGGATTTCGAGGAGCAGGAGCGCCCCCCGGCGATCGGCAGCGTGGTGGCGTATCCCTTGGATGCGAAGTGGCTGGCGCGCTTTCCCCCTCGGGCGCGGGCGTTGGGTCTCATGGGCATCTACGCCTATGAAATCAATAACGGCACCGGCAACGGCCACGTGTATCTGGCGCCGCTGGAGGAGAATCTTTCGGCGCTGAAGCCGCTTCCCGTATCGCCGGTCTTCCTGCTGTTGGACGCGGCGGTGCTCCACGGGCGGGCGGGGCTGGCGGAGGTCGTGGCGACGCTTCAGGGCAGGAGCGAGCCGGGCGGCATTCTCGCCGCCGGCGTTTCGCGCTTCATCGCCATTGGCCCATCCAGGGAAGCGGGCGACCTGATGCTCAAGGGATACCGCGCCATCGACAAGGACCGCTCCCTCCGCCTCCCGCTGGAGTCGCTCCCCGATTTGCTCGTCTGGGTGGCGTTCCTGTGTTCGCTGCGCATGGACGAGCGGACCGGCAAGTCGCTGCGCAAGCTGGTAACGTTCCCCCGGCGCCAGGCCTACCTGAACGATCTGGGCGCGGATGTGGCCGCGCGGCAGCTCATGGCTGCGACGGAGAACAATGCGGCGTCGCGGCAGTTAAGGTATTTGGTGCCCCACATGGAAAACTTCGATCCGTTCCTGTCGCTGGTTTGGTTCTCCGCCGCGTGGGCCTTCGGGCCTGAGGCGGTCAAGTCGCTGCCGCAGACCCTCCCCGCCCTGGAGAAGCTAAGCGACACCAGCCGATGGGAAGGCATCGGGCCCCAAGTGGTGGCGTTGATGGGCGACTTGGGTATCCCGGTGATGTCGCGCTTCGCGCCGGCGGCGGAGCCGTGGCACCGCGCCATCTCCATTCCCGCGCCGTGGGAAACCGCCATGCGGGAGATCGAGCGCCTGGCCGCCCCCCACGCCGCGGGCGATGGCGAGCCCGCCCCGGTCGTCGACCGCCGACTCTCGTGGGAGGTCCACGTCTCGACCGCCAACGGGTTGATCTGGGTCAATCCCCTGGAGCAGCGCGCGCTGAAGTCGGGGAAGTGGAGCAAGGGCAAGCTGTGCTCGATCGGATCGATGCTCACGGGGGATACCGCGTGGCAGACCGAACTCGACCGCCGCATCCTTGGCTCCGCCGTGAAGGATGCGTCGTACTATGGGCGCGCGGATTACATGCTCGACATCGTCAAGGCGCTGCCGCTCTTGGCCCGGCATCCCAGCCTCGTCGATCCGCGCGATGGCGAGCCCGTCTATCTGGAGATCGCCCAGCCGCAGTTGTCGGTGGTCGGCGCGGAGGGCGGCGAGCTGGAGATGCGCCTCGATCCGCTCCCGCCCGAAAAGGGGGATTTCCACATCTTGGAATTGTCCGCGGGCCGGTATCGCGTTTTCCATTTCGACAAGACGGCAAAGGGGCTGGCGGCGGTGCTGGGCGCGAAGGGCCTCCGCGTGCCGCCCGCCGCGCGGGAGCGCGTCGAGCGCACCGTCTCCGCGCTGGCGAGCACGCTGACGGTTCAGACCGACAGCCAGGCATCCATCGCCGCGGAAGCGCGCCAGTCGGACTCCACCCCGGTCCTGCAATTGCAGCTGCGCGGCGGCAACGTGCTGGCGTCGATGCTTGTGCGCCCGCTGGGCGAGGGCGGCCCGTCGCTCCCGCCGGGCGATGGCGCCGCCCACATCACCGCGCGGCTTGAGGGAAAACTCGTCCGCACGGAACGCGATCACCCCGCGGAATCCACGCGCGCCCAGGCATTCGTCGATTCGTGCCCGTGCCTGCTTCTGGAGCAGGAGGAAGGTTCGCTCTGGCACTGGACGCTGAGCCTGGACCACGGGCTGGAGGCGCTGAGCTGTGCGCGCGACGCGGGCGACGCCGTCCGCGTGGAGTGGCAGGGCGACCGGCGCATGAATGTCGCCGCGCGCGCCGGGATGCAGCAAGTCCGCGCGTCCGTCCATTCCGCAAGCGACTGGTTCACCCTCAGCGGCGAAGTGCGGGTGGACGAGGGGAAGGTGATGGAGCTGCAGGACTTCGTGGATCTCCTCTCGACCGCGACCGGGCGCTTTGTGCCGCTGGGCGACGACCGCTTTCTGGAGGTGAGCGAGGAACTCCGCCGCCGCGCCGACGACTGGCGCGCGCTCAGCGAGCGGACCAAGGATGGCCTGCGCTTCCATCCACTTGCCGCCGGCGCCATCGACGCCTCCATGGAGGGGGCCGAGGAGGTGCAGGCCGACCGCAAGTTCCGCGACGTGCTGGAGGGCTACGCGCGCGCGCAGAAGCTCAACCCGGAGCTTCCCTCCACGATGCGCGCGGAGCTGCGGCCCTATCAGCTCGATGGCTATGTCTGGATGATGCGCCTTGCGGAGGCGCGTCTGGGCGCGTGCCTGGCCGACGACATGGGCCTGGGCAAGACGGTGCAGGCGCTGGGGATGCTGATCGCGCGCGCGCCGCTCGGCCCCGCCCTCGTGCTTGCGCCGATGTCGGTCTGCCTCAACTGGGAGTCCGAGGCCGCGCGTTTCGCGCCCACGCTGCGACTGCGCCAGCTCGTCGGCCCCGACCGCGCAAAGATCATCGCCGACGCCGGGCCGTTCGACGTGGTGGTGGTCAGCTATGGGCTGCTCCACATCGAGGCCGATGCGCTCGCCGCGAAAGTCTGGAGCACCGCGATCCTGGACGAGGCCCAGGCGATCAAGAACGTCGCCACCAAGCGGTCCCAGGCCGCCATGTCCATCCAGGCGGGATTCCGCCTCGCGATGAGCGGCACGCCGGTGGAGAACCATCTGGGCGAGCTGTGGAACCTCTTCCGATTCATCAACCCCGGGCTGCTCGGTTCACAGGAACGCTTCAACGCGCGCTTCGCCGTACCCATCGAGCGCGATCACGACCGCATGGCGATGGCGCGCCTGCGTCGGCTGGTGTCGCCGTTCCTCCTGCGCCGGACAAAGCAGGCGGTGCTGGAGGACCTGCCGCCGCGCACGGAGATCACGCTGAAGGTGGAGCCCGACGCGGAGGAGATGGCCTTCTACGAGTCGCTGCGCCGCAAGGCGATGGAAACGCTCACCAAGCCCGAGGGCGCCCCCACGGAACAGCGCATCCGCATCCTGGCGGAGCTGATGAAGCTGCGCCGCGCCTGCTGCAATCCGGAGCTTGTCGCCCCCGGCGCGGGCCTTCCGTCGTCCAAGCTCGGCGAGTTCACGCGCATCGTGGAGGAGCTTCGCGACAACCGCCACAAGGCCCTCGTCTTCAGCCAGTTCGTGGATCACCTGACGATCCTGCGCGCGCGGCTGGACAAGCTGGGCATCAAGTACCAGTACCTCGATGGCTCCACGCCCCAGGAGGAACGCAAGCGCCGCGTGGACGCCTTTCAGGGCGGCGAGGGCGACTTCTTCCTGATTAGCCTGCGCGCCGGCGGAACGGGCCTCAACCTGACCGCCGCCGACTATGTCATCCACATGGACCCGTGGTGGAACCCCGCCGTGGAGGACCAGGCATCCGACCGCGCCCACCGCATCGGCCAGAACCGCCCCGTCACCATCTACCGCATCATCCTCAAGGGCACCGTCGAGGAAAAGATCGTCGCCCTCCACCGCGAAAAACGCGACTTGGCGGAGGGCCTCCTCGAAGGCGCCGAGGGCGGCGTTAGGATGAGCGTGTCGGAGCTGCTGTCGTTGATGGAAAAGTAGGGTGGGGCGAAGCTACTAATTTACTACTAATTCCTTCAGAATTAGTAGCGTGGTTTCTTGAATGCCATTCCTCGCCAATATTTCGCGATTTTGGGGCTTCGGAAGACTACATCTCCGATTCCTTTTCAAGTTGCAGCATTCGGTCTGCAAGATCGTTGGGGGCGATGAATACAAAGCGATTTCCGGTTTTTCGCTTCTCCAAGAGGTTCTTGTCCTCCAGTTCGAGGATGTCGGCCCGTGCCGTCTGATACACCACGCCGTGGCTCTTCTTGTGGCTTTCGAACGTGTACTGCCGACCAGGGTGCTTGAGAGCGTTCAGCAGGAGCTGCATCTGGCGATGATTGAAGAGGGACAAAGACCGAATCCTCGATTCTACATCATGTAGCTCCGTGGTCTTGCGCGCGATATAGGCATGAAGCTGGACGATCGCCCGGCGAATCACCTTCATCTGCGCGATCAGGAAATAGGTCAGATCATTGTCGTCGGTTTCCGTGTGGAGGAAGGAGCGCCCATACTCCGAGGGCGCCTTTCTCAGGATGCTCGAAATGGAGATGAACTCGAACAGCCAGTAGCCGTTTCGCAGCATCGCCCAATAGAACAGGGCGCGCGCGGTGCGCCCGTTCCCGTCCACGAATGGATGATCATAGGCGAGCCAGAAGTGCAGGATGATCGCCCGCACCGCCGGATGGACAAAGTAGTCGGGCGACTCGCCGTTGGCGAAGGCACACATGGCCTTCATTCGTTCCGGCAGTTCCGCGGCGGCGGGTGGCTCGTGGAATACTTGCCCCTCATTGTCCATGACCGCCAGCCCGAGGCTGGGATCGCGAAAGCAGCCAGCGGCCTTGGGGTCTTCCAGAGTCTCCTTGGTCACCATGGCGTGGATCTGGAACAGCAGCTCCGGGGTGAGCGGGGCCGATCTTAGCTCGCGGATCCTCTGCATGGTCGCATAGTTGTTCAGGATCATCTGCTCGCTGGTGTCCCGCGGCTTACGCCCTGTCCGGATCATCTCCTTGGCGACTTCGCGCGTTGTCACGGCGCCCTCAAGCTGGCTGGAGGTGATTGCCTCCTCCATAAGCGAACTGACGATGTACTGGTCCCGGGTCTGTGGGTTCGTGATGGGGGCGGCCACACTCACAAGGCCGCCAGCGCCCGTGTCGATCTGGTGCAACCCCTCGATCGCCGATCCCGGGACCGCGAACTTGAAGGGCTGTCCGACCTTGTCCTTGAGGCCGATGGGCCGGAGAGCGGGGAGGCGTGCCAGCTTGATGGCGAGCCACCACGCACGGTGCGTGATCCCCTCGGGCGCTGGATGTCGCCGCAGGTCATCCCAGTGCAAGTACCTTTCATCCCGACCCAATTTGCCTACCTGCGGACCAAAGACCAGAAGTCTTTCGGGGTCGGTCAACTCGCCAAGGACTTCGCTCAAAACGGGGGGTGGTTCTGGGACGCGCATGGGTCGCCTACCAATTTACTACTAATTTACTGCTAATTAGTAGTTGGTGTCAAGTGCGATCCTCAAGCCTCGGTTGGCCCGGCCTGCGCTGGCACAAACCTTGGTCAATTCGCCCCCCGAAGGAGTATCCACCCATGTTTTTGCGTCAGATTGCCGTATTGCTCGCCCTTGCTGTGCCGTTTCTGCTGGTCGGCTGTCTGCACTCGCCCGGAGGCGGGAGGCTGCCGCTGGCGTGGCAGATCGTGCCGGAGCCCATCGGAGACGCGCCGCTCCTCCGCTTCGGGTTCCCTCCCCCGTTGGAGCACTACGGTGGCACCGCGTCGTCGCTGCGGGGCGAGCTGCGCCTGGGTGCCGGAGGCGTCCTCGCGGGGAGCTCCGGCTATGTGGAGGTCGCCTCCAGCGAGCTCGACATGGGGGAGAAGTATCTGACAATGACCATGCTGGACGAGTTGCTTGCGGCGGAGAATCCGGTCGCGAGGTTCGACCTGCGCGAGGTGTCGGGCGTCGACGCAACGCTGCCACTGCGCCCCGGGGAGGAACGCGCCTTCGCCGCGCGGGGCGATTTCTCCATGAAGGGAATCACCATTCCCGCCGACGTGGCGGCGACGGTGCTTCCCACCACCGGTCCCGACGGGCAACCGCGGCTGGTGGCCCGCGTCACCTTTGCGGTGCGACTCAAGGAGTCTTTCAACATCGACGGCCCGGTGGGCCCGCTCCCCGCGCGCGATACGGTGGAGTTTGCGCTGGTGTTCCCGATGGTCCCGTCGCCCTAAGGGTAGCGTGGGCGTCCATCGTCAGGCGGCTATGTAGAATCACCGCCCAAAGTATTTATAAAGTCGCGGCTAACATATCAAAAGAAACAACTCGCAATGTATGTCATGTATTGCAAAAGTGCACCACGCCTCCCGCAACTTGAAATTTAATGAAAATCTAAATCACGGTGCTTGACACGGAGCAAATTCTCCCCATTCATGGGGGTGAACTTTCCTAAAAGCAGGGGTTTCCACGTCAGGGCGACTACGGTCAGCCCGGCGTGTAGGCGACAACATTTTACCGGGAGTTTTGAAAAATGAGCGATCAGCCTCAGCAGGGAATGAATTCGGAAGACGGGCCGAAGACCAAGCCCTCCTCGGCGGCGGACTTTCAACGGCTCTGGGCCCAGCGCGAACATTACACTCAGCTCACCAAGGAACACGAGATTCTGACGCGGCTGGTGGGGCGCTGGAAGGTAAAGACCGACTTCGACTTTGGCGGCTATGGGCCGAACTTCCAAGCGGTGGGGGAGCAGACGAGTCGGCTGATCTTCGACGGGCGCTTCTTGGAGTCCAGCATGGCCGTGAAATTCGCCGGCCACGAATATGAATCGCTCAGCTTCACCGGATTCGACAATGTGATCGGCAAGTTCCAGACGGTCCTTTTCGACCGGAACACCAACGGCATGGCGATCGTGGAGGGAACCTGGGAGGAGGCGACCGAGTCCATCCGCGAGTGGGGAGAGATCAGCAACCCGATGTTCCGCGCGCGGCACGACATCGCCTTGTACCGCAAGTTCGCCGGACCCGACAAGGTGAAGGTGCGCATAAGCATTCCCGATTTGGAAGGGAAGTTCTTCGACTACCTGACGGCCGACCTCGAGCGGATCGCGGTCGAGCCATGAAAACAGCAAGCGCCGCATTCACCCTGATCGAACTGCTCATCGTTGTCGCGATCATCGCTATTCTGGCGGCGATCGCGGTTCCCAATTTCCTGGAGGCCCAGACCCGCGCCAAGGTCTCGCGGGCGAAGGCGGACCTTCGCACGAGCTCCATCGCGCTGGAGGCCTATGCGGTGGACCACAACGCGTATCCACTCGCCGCCCAGGCCATCTTCGTCCTGACGACGCCGATCGCGTATGTGACCACGGCCTCCGGGCGAGACCCCTTTGGCGTGGGCCGCGCGCTGGCGCCGTTTCCGCCGGATGTCTATGTCTATACAAACATGGGCGAGTCGCGCTGGGTGACGACGCTCCCCGCCCTCGGCATTGTGGGCGAGAACCAGCGCCTGACGATCGACCTCAAGTGGTTCAACGCCTCGCGCGGGCCGGATACCATCGCGGGCGTCGAGGACCAAAGCGCCGGATTTGCCATCACGCCGCTGAGCCTTGCGACGCTCTTCAATGGTTTGCTGACCGGGAACGCGATCTATGATCCCACCAACGGAACACTCAGCCGCGGCGACATCGTGACCACGCAGCGCGGATGGATCGACGGGGCGCTGAGGCGATAGGCCGCCAAAACCCGTATCGCGGCACGGCCTAGTCTTCCCCGTCCGACTCGTCATCCAGCGGATGCTCGAGAATCAGGTAGTCCTGCACGATGCGGCCGCCGATCAGGTGCTCCTGAATGATGCGTTCCAACACGTCGGGGGTGCAGGAGTGGTACCAGGCGCCCTCTGGATAGACGACGGCGATGGGGCCGCGCTCGCAAATGCGCAGGCAATTGGCCTTCGTGCGCAGGATGCCGCCGTCCTCGTGGAGGCCGAGCTCCTTGAGGCGGTCCTTCAGGTACTCCCACGCGCGGTTGCTGTCTCCGCGGTCGCAGCATTTGGGCTTGGTTGCGTCGGCGCACAGGAAGATGTGGCGCCTGGCATCGGGGATGCCGAGCTTGCGCGCGATCTTTCGGAGGTCGGAAGCCATGAGCGTCAATGGTGAGGCCGGAGCGATGAGGGATCAACGGCAAAGAACGGCAGGGATGAGGTAGGTGGGATAAGGGATGAATTGCATGGGGCTCCGGTTGCTTGTTCCCTTCGTCCCATCCGTCCCATTCCTCCCATCACTCCCACGCTTCCTCCCAAATCGGATTGCCAATTGTCATCGCCCGGCTAAATCTCCGTGGCGAGATTGGCGAATAATGGTCGGGTGAATTTCAGGGGGTTCGGTGGCGGATCAGAACGAACATGACCGGCCATTCGACCCCTTCGCCAGGATGGCGGCGAGGCGGGGTCCGTCGCCCCAGATGGTGTGCCCGCTGGCCGATGCGCGGCTGACGTGGCTGCATCTGGTCGGGTGGGCGGTCATCCACCGGGCGGTGTGGGGAGGCGCGCCGCTCAACAACGTGATCCTGTGCTATCTGGAACGGCGGCGGGCGCGCGTGCTGGCGGGCGACCTGTTGTCAATCGCGCCGTGGCTTTTCCTGTACGCGGTCGAGATCGCGGCGTATATACACGCCGCGTCGGCGCGGAGCTTTCACATTCCGCTGTCCCTGCTTGCGATCGAGATACTGATTCTCCCCGCGCTCGTCGGCCTGTGGAGCCAGTGGGCGGTGATCATTCACTGTGGCCGCATTTCAAGCCGGCTGCCGCTGGAGGAGCTGACGGTGACGCCGATGCGCCCTCGCGATTTCCTGGTGGGATTCGCGCTGAGGCCGATGCTCGCGAACCTCGGCGCGGCGCGGCTGGCGGGTTTCCTTTTCTTCTTCCTGCACATCGGGTTCGTGGCCTACTTCGTCTCGCGGTCGTCGATGGTCTCCATCTGCGACACGTTCACGATCCTGATCCTGCTGCTGTATCGCGGATACGTGCTCGGCGCCTGTGTGGAGTTCGCGGGGGTCCAGGCGCTGAGGTGCTGTGTCTTCATGCCCACGCGGCTTGGGGCCATCGCGCGCGCCGCCCGGGACTGGATGTGGCCTTTCGGGCTGATGCCGGTGATCCTTCCCGGGATCATCGTCGGCACCTACTTCCTCGTCATGCGCAACCCCGGCACCCTCTTCGTCGCCATCCTCGTCCCCCCCGTCATTATCTGGATCATGTTTGGGCTCCCCTCCATCATGCGCGCCAAGATGGAGGACGCCTTTTTCTGGATGGAGCGGGCGCATCGGAAGTGGGAGTTGTATGGGGGGGAAAAGTAGGGAACGGCGGGAAAGACGGGAAAAGCGGAAACGGCGGGAACGATGGGGAAATGCTGCGAACAGACGGAGCGATTTTCGACGGTTTCACATTCCGCCGTTCCCGTCTTTCCCGTCTTTCCCGTCTTTCCCGCCGTTCCCCGCCGTATCACCCTACACTCGCCTTCCTCACCTTCCCTGCCCTGACCTTGAAGCGCGCGCCGACGGGGAGTTCCGATTCGATGCGGGTGGCGTCGGTGGCGGTGAGCAGGGTCTGCATCTCGCGTCGCGAGAGGAGCTGCATGAAGAGGCGGGTGCGGTTGGCGTCGAGCTCGCCGAGGACGTCGTCGAGGAGGAGGACCGGTGGCTCTCCGCACATGGTCTCGAGCAGTTGCATCTCGGCGAGGCGCAGAGCGAGGACGATGGTGCGGGCCTGGCCCTGGCTGGCGTACTGGCGGGCGTCCTGTCCGTTGAGGACCAGTGACATGTCGGCCTTGTGGGGGCCGCTGTCGGTGGAGCCGCGCCGCTTGTCGCCCTCGCGGTCGCGGGCCCAGAAATAGCGCAGTCGATCGAGGAGTTTCTGTTCCGCGGCGGCGTCCTCCACCAGGTGCTCGGGCTTGATGCCGATGTCGATGGGCCAACCCGTCTCGTGGTCCATGCGGAATCGGTCTGCGCCGCCGGTAAGCTGGCGAATCTGCTCTTGGGCGATGGGGGCCATGGCGGAAACCAGGGTCTGGCGGCTGATCATGATGCGGGCGCCGTGGCGGGCCATCTGCTCCTCGAAGGATTCGAACTCGATGGAGGGAACGGGGCGCTGGGCGCGAAGGAGCGCGTTGCGCTCGCGCAGCGCCAGGGCATAGTCCTGCATCGCCTCCAGGTCCGTGCGACTCGTGCGCGCGAGCATCGATCCCATCAGCGCGCGTCGCCCCGCGGGGCCCGCCTGCACCAGCTCCAGGTCCGACGGCACAAAGACCACCGTGTTCAGCGTCCCCCACAGGTCGCCGACCTTGCGGAGCCCGTTGCCGTCGATCCAGAAGGACTTTCCGGTGCTGGTGACGGCGGCGCGGAGCGTGTGGCTTCCCGTGCGCGCGGTGAAGTCGCACTCCGCCGCGGCGAACTTCACGATGCGGTCGGTCTTCTCCTCGGCGTCCTCGCGGCGCGGGATGATCTCGCGCTCGCGGGAGGTGCGGAAGCTGCGCCCCGTGGAGAGGAGGTGCACCGCCTCCAGCAGCGTCGTCTTACCCTGCGCGTTCTCCCCCACGAAAAGATTCGCCCCGGGAGAGAGGTCGAACTCCGCCTCCTCGACCAGGCGGAAGTGCTCCAGTTTTAGGCGGGTCAGATGCATGGCCTACTCCAGCAGGAGAAGGCCAAAGAGGCTCATGGGATCACCCGGTTCGCGGACCAGGTAGTGCTCCCACGCAAGCATCTTCAGCGTGTCGTGCATGTTGAACCCGATGGCCTCCAGCGTGGGGCGCTTCTTGGCGTTGAAGTCGCACGGCCGCATCGAATCGTCGTGATGGCAGAACAGGCAGTTCCCCACGGCCAGGGCAAACGCCTTCCCGTATCCGCGCGTCGCGCACTCCTGCTCCGAATGGATCAGCGAATCCTGAAACGCGGACCACACGTCGCCGTTGGGCAGGCGAAGGGGGACCGGTTCCTCCCGCCGGACGAGCAGGCCAAACTTGTACTCCTCCATCATGCGGATCGTATCGTCCACGGTGGGCGAGAACGGCGGCACGAAATCCGACTTCCGCGCGTTGCGGCAGGTGTACTGGCACCGCAACCGCACCCAGCTCGCGGTGGCGAGCTGCGGCGTATGCACGAACTTCACGTTGGTGAAGCCGTGCTCCTCGGGGCTGTTCATCACCCGGGCGATGTATTTTTCGCGGACTTCCATTGGGGGGGAATGGGGAATGGGGAATGGGGAATGGCGGAAAAGGAGGGGAACGGCGGGAACGGCGGGA
>Ga0105049_10006810_pt1 | contig 13306 bp, 10 predicted proteins | sample MAT06_FD_78087 | JGI IMG/M metagenome (GOLD analysis project Ga0105049, IMG submission 78087) | Freshwater microbial communities from Lake Fryxell liftoff mats and glacier meltwater in Antarctica - MAT-06 | ecosystem: Environmental > Aquatic > Freshwater > Ice > Liftoff microbial mat | place...
TGGTGGGGGTGTAACGGTAAACTCGACCCGCAAACCCGTAACTCAAAACTCACCACTCACCACTGGCAGCCAAGTGGTGGGTGGTGAGTTTTGGGTTTTGGGTTGTGAGTTCGCAACTACAGCGAGCTTCAACGCAGCGTTCAACGCAGCGTTCAACGCAGCGTTCAACGCCAACAAGTCCCGGCGGGGGCGCCCGGATCTCAGGGCTATGCGATCCGCTTCATGGAGTGGTCGCAACGGTTCGTCTCCCGCCGGCCTCCATGCGTGAGTTCGCGCATGAGCAGCCAGGTGACGCGTCTCGCGACCGCGACGGCCGCGGCATCGAGTTCGTTGGCCATTCCAACGGCATCCGATGTTGGTGCATGGCGCGCGTGCAGGCGATGGACTGTATCGCGGGTGACCGCGCTGGTCTCGCGCTCGATTACGGCGAGATGATTCGCGAACGATCGGCGCTGCAACTCGGCGGCGAAACGCGCCATCTCATGTTGGAGCGCGCGCTGGGCGCGTGTCACGACCTCCGCACTGTCGTTTCCTCGCAGGTCGGTCAGGCGCAACAAGTGCAATCGGCTGTGCGCCACGTCTTTGGCGACATTGGGCGGAACGCCAAGATCGAGCCACCGGGCGTCGTCGACTCGCGCGCGCATCGCGATCTCGACATCCGTCGCATCGACCACCGGTTCGGTACCACGCGTCGCGAAGATGACAATGTCGCTCTGCGCGAGCACGCTCCGCTTCCCGCTCCACGGCGCGCTGGCGATCTGCAGCGACGCGGCCACGGCGATGGCGCGGGAGTCGGTGCGACTCATGAGTGTGATCGACGCCGGTGACACCGCGCGGAGGGCATGCACCGCGCTCTCCGCGACCGCCCCGGAACCAACGACCAGCGCCCGCCGCGTCGCCCACGCGGGGACGTCGCCGAGGGCACCCGTGAGTCGTTCCGTCGCAGCTTCACCAAGCGATGCGCCGCGGTCTTCGATGCCAGCGCTCTGGCGGATTCGGCGCGCAGCAAGAATTGCGCGCTCCATCATCGCGTCGAGGTCCGGAGTTGATCGCCCCGCGCCGCGTGACTCGAGCCACGCACGGCGCAATTGCCCGAGAATCTCCGGCTCACCCACACGTTGCGACCTCAGGCCCGATGCCACCCCGAAAAGATGTCGGACTGCGAGATCAGCGTCGCGACGCTCCGGAAGCACTCCCGGAGCCAACGCGCCATGCGCCGACGCACACGTCGCGAACAGCTCGGCGAGTTCTGCGTCGCCCCACCAGTACAATTCGACACGGTGACAGGTCGTGAGCAGCACAAAGGGCACGTGCATTGCGGCGACCGCGTCGCGCATGGCATCCAACGCCACCGCAGACGCTGACAGCTGACCGATGCAGTCGGCATCGATCGTTTCGCGGGAAAGCCCGACGACGTGGAACGGCAACAGAAACATGTCAGCCGATTGCGCGCGACTCCAATGGAGACGCCGCCTCGACGGACGACGCCACAAGATTTGGCGTACCGCGACAGGCCGCATTGATGCAACCCGGGCACTTGTGGCGGTACTGCTTGCTGTACGGTTTGGCGTCCGCGATATGCCCCAATACAATGTCCGCAAGCGCATCGAGAAACTCGGGTCGCGCATTCAGCGACGGCGCGCGCTTGAACCCGGTCATGCCGAGGGAGTGCGCCAGTTCGCCGTACTCGATGTCGATCTCCGACAGCGTTTCGATGTGATCGCTCGTGAACGCGATCGGCACCACGAGCATGTTCTTACGTCCTCTTGCGGCGAACTGACGGATGACACTCTCCGTGCTCGCGCCGAGCCAGCGCACGGGGCCGACCTCCGATTGATACGAGAGCAGATGCGGATTCGGCACCCCGAGCGCTTCGGTCACGCGACTCACCGTCGCCGATACTTCCGAGGGATAGGCGTCGCCCCGTTCGATGACGGAAAGAGGGAGCGAGTGGGCGCTGTACAGCAGCAAGACGTCATCGCGTTCGGCGGCGGCGTATTGCTGCAGGCCATCGGAGACTGCGCTCGCGACCGATCGAACGAAGCCATCATGCTCGCCCCATCGATCGACGATACTCCACTCGAACGCGTCCTGAAGCTGGTGTCGTGCGAGGGCGCGCCAGAGATCGTTGAGGCTCGATCCGGTCGTGGTGCACGACCACTGCGGATACTGCGTGAAGGCAATGGCGCGTTCAATGCCGTCAGCCTTCATGGCCGTAACGGCATCATCGGCAAAGGGGCTTACGTAGCGGAATGCGACATAGAAGCGATGTGGTGCCGTCTCCGGCGAGAGCCGGTCGAGGCGTTCGCACATGCCGGCGCCTTGTGCTTCCGTCCATCGCAGGATCGGGGACCCGCCGCCGATCGCGTCGTAAAGCGCGCGTACTTTCGGCGCGCGGCGCTTTGCGATGAACTTCCCGAGCACGTCCTGCCAGGGGAGTCGCAGCAATTCGCGATCCGCGAAGAGTCGCAGCAGAAACGGTTCGACGTCGTCCAGCGTGGCAGGGCCTCCCATGTTGAGCATGACGATGCCGGTGCCACCGCCGTTGCCGCGCTTTGCACGGACAGGTGACGTAGCGCGACGGAATGGAAGAATCGTTTCGTGTGGTGACATGAGAAGAGCATCGGCAAGTCACCGGCACTTCTCCATTCGCTTCAATACTATTTTACCCTCCGTATTGCTACCTACGGCCGAGCAGTCGGCGTAATACTATGGAGTCTGCGCACCGGGCCGCCGCTCAGTGCCCAATGAGCCCAAGCCTGAACAGGCTCCACGGCCAAACTGGTGCACCTGGCTCCGTGCCGTCGAGAAACCACTCGGTGTAGCGACGATCGGCTGGCGTGGCGCTGTCTGCGGGCCTTCCGTTCGTGCGATCGAGATCAACGCCAACAAGCCCGGGTGGCGGGGTCCAAATTCCGCTGCTGCGCGAACCGTACACCGACGCGATAATGCGTCCCGCGATCGGCGCGGCGAGCGTGCCTCCGACGGCGCCGGGTGAGATCATGGCCGGTTTGTCGAAGCCAATCCACACGCCCGTGACCAGCTCCGGCGTCATACCCACGAACCAGACATCGGTGTTGTCATTCGTTGTGCCGGTTTTGCCCGCGACAGGGATGCGTGCCGGCACGAGACGACGCAGCGCGGTCGCCGTGCCACGAGTCACGACGTCCTGCATCATGTCGCGCATGATGAACGCAATGCGTGGGTCCATCGCTGCGCGCGGCGGTGCAGTGGCGGGGATCGGTGCCGCGCGACCGTTGCGATCGTCTATGCGCGTGATGAAGCGCGGTTCGATGGCGACGCCGCCGTTGTCGAACGCAGCATACGCGGCAACAAAGTCGAGCGGTTGTACGACCGACGCACCGAGTGCGCTTGACGGATACGGCGCAATCGGAGCTCGCAGTCCAGCGCGGCGTGCAAGTGCGATGACCGAATCCATCCCAACAGCCATCGCGAGTTGCACAGCGACGGGATTGCGCGAACGCGTGAGGGCTTCGCGCATGGTGATCGCGCCAAGGAACTCATTGTCGGCGTTGTCGGGGCTATACGTCTGGCCGTTGTCGAGGCGGATGCGCAGCGCGGTATCGGCAACCATGCTGCTGGCGGTCATTCCTTCGGCGAGCGCCTGCGCGTAGACAAAGGCTTTGAACGCAGAACCAGGCTGCCGATTGCCGTCGACCGCGCGATTGAACGATGAGCGCACGTAGTCACGACCGCCAACGAGTGCCCGCACTTCGCCGGTGGTTGGATCGAGCACGACGGCCGCGCCTTCGAGGCACGACTGCACTTTCGCGTTCGCCTTGCTGGCGGCCACTTTTGTGGTGTCGGTTGTGCGTGCGCAGGGAATGCCGCGAAAGCCCGGGCGCGTTTCGATTTCGTCGATGCCACTTGTGATAGCCTGTTGCGCCGCGAGCTGCACGGCCGGATCGATCGTTGTGTGAATGCGATAGCCACCCTGCATCACCGGCACGCCGGCGCGTTCGGCCTGGACACGCACAATGTCGGTCACCCACGGAGCCGGCAGGCCTGCGGCAGTCACAGCACGTACCGGTTCGCGCTGAACCGCGACCGACTGCGCCGAGGTGATGTACCCCTGCTCCGCCATCAGGGCGAGCACGGTGTTGCGCCGTGTGCGATTGCGCTCGGCGAAGCGCGCAGGGTCGTATTGCACGGGGCTCTTGGGCATTGACGCAAGTGACGCCGCCTCAGCGAGCGTCAACTCGGCCGCGCCTTTGCCGAAGTACTGGCGGGCGGCCATCTCAATGCCGTACACACCACGACCGAAGCTGATCTGGTTGAGAAACGCTTCGAGAATCTGCTCCTTGTTGTAGTGCTTCTCCATTTCGCGCGCGGCCTGTTGTTCGCGCAGTTTGCGCCCCGCCGACACGTCACGCCGGTCGATGAGATCTGGGTGCATGTTGCCGACCAATAGCTGCGTGATTGTGCTGGCGCCGCGCAGATTCCCTTTGGTGACCGCGTCTTTGATGGCACCGGCAACGCCAACCAAATCGACGCCGTCGTGCTGATAAAAGCGCTTGTCTTCGACCGCGATGAAGGCTTGGCCCACGTACCTGGGAAGCGTGCGAATGGGGATGCTGAGTCGACGCTCGCGCCCCACTTGGCCGATCAGCGTGCCGTCTCGGCCAAGGACCAGCGATGCCTGAAGCGGCGTGATGATCTGCCATGCCTCGCCGGTGGGCTGCTGTGGCGCTGCTGGCGCGACTGACCGCGTTGTCGGTGATTGCAGCTTAGTGCGCGCACTCGGCTGCGTGTGCAGGGCGCGAGGAAGCGCGCTCTCGGCCGAGAGGACGAGGGCCAACAACAGGAGGGGACGTCCGCAGACGGACGAGGTTTGGCGCATAGCGATGAAAATACATACCCCGTCATCGGTTGATCGGCTGTGGCACCTGTCACAGCTTCCTTGGTAAGCTCTGCGCGACCCGCCAGGACTCGCGCCGCGCTCTCGCGCTCAACCCAAGCCAACGATATGCCCGCAGACCCGATCCGCCCACTGACGCTTGCGATCTGCCAGTTTGCCCCGAAGAAGGGTGACACGGCGGCGAACCTTACGCGCATCGGTGCCCTGTGCGCGCAGGCCGCGACGCTCGATCCGCGCCCGCAGGTGGTGCACTTCCCGGAGACGTCGCTCTCCGGGTACTTCGTTGAAGGGGGCGTGCGCGAGGTCGCCTGCACGGCCGGTGCGCTGGCGTACGATCTCGACGATGCGTATCGCACGGCCTGCGCGGCAGCCGACATTCGCAGTGTGCCGATCGATGTCGTCGTCGGTTTTTACGAGCGGTGGCGTGAGACGCTGCACAATAGCGCGGCCTACATCACGATCGGCCTCGATGATGGTCCGCCGATTTTGCGGCATGTGCATCGCAAGAACTATCTGCCGACCTACGGGCTCTTCGACGAAGAACGGTTTGTCGAACGTGGCACCGATATCCGCGCGTTCGAGACGCCGTGGGGGCGCGCCGCCATTCTGGTCTGCGAAGACGCTTGGCACTCGATGTCAGGGACCATTGCCGCGCTCGATGGCGCCCAAGTGGTGTTCGTGTCGTCTGCGGCGCCGGCACGGGGGCTCTGGCCTCGTGACGACGGAATTCCCGGCCCGTACAGCGCCGCGCGTTGGGAACGCCTGATGCGCGACATCTCCGAAGAACACGGCTTGTACTCAAGCTTGGCGAACCTCGTCGGCACGGAAGGCGGGAAGCGTTTCTTCGGCTCATCACTGCTCGTCGGCCCGGGCGGAGACGTGCGGGCTCGCGCGCCAGTTTGGGACGAGAGCTTCGTCTCAGTCACGCTCGATCTCGACGATCTGGTGCGCGCGCGCGCCGACGCGCCGATGTTGAGCGATCTGCGCGTTTCATTGCCTCACGTACTCGAAACGGTCCGACGCGTCCAGGACGGCGTCGCGGCTCAGTTGCAGTACGATGGCGCCGAGCCTGCGGCAGCCGATCTGCTGGCCAGTGGCCGCGGCTTCACCACAGGCGAATTTGCAATTCCAGTGGAAAAACTGACCCTCGCCAACACGATAGCCCGTTCGGTGCCCAACGCACTCCCGGTCATTCGCCACGCCATGCGTGAACACGGTGGCCCGCCGTCACTCGCAATCGATGCGGAGCTCACCGAACAGTGGCTCGTAGGATTCCTTCGCGAAGAGATGACGCGTCGCGGCTTTGCGCGCGCCGTCGTCGGGATTTCCGGCGGTGTGGACTCGGCCGTCACGGCGTACCTCGCGGCGCGCGCGCTCGGCGCAGAGAACGTGGTCGGCGTTCGCCTGCCCTATCGCACATCGAGCGCTGAATCGCTCGAACATGCGCAACTGGTCATCGATGCACTTGGCATTCAGTCGCGCACGCTCGACATCTCGGGTGCCGTTGACGGCTATCTGGCGAACGAGCCCGATGCCGATGCCGGTCGGCGCGGTAACGTCATGGCGCGTACCCGAATGATCGCGCTCTTTGACCTGTCCGCCCGCTATCGCGCCCTGCCGTTTGGGACGGGGAACAAGACGGAACGACTCTTTGGCTACTTTACGTGGCATGCGGACGATTCGCCGCCGGTCAACCCGATCGGAGATCTCTACAAGACTCAGGTCTGGGCGCTGGCGCGACATCTCGGCGTGCCGAGGGCGATCATCACCAAGCCAGCGACCGCCGATCTGATTGTCGGACAAACGGACGAAGCGGACCTCGGCATCAGCTACGCGCGTGCGGACGACGTTCTGAACGGCCTGCTGCATGGTTTCTCGCATGAAGCGATGCGGGCGCGCGGTTTCCAGCCAGAAGAGTTGTCGTTGGTGCGTCGTCGTCTCAACGGCACGCACTGGAAGCGGAGACCGCCGTCGACAGCGTTGGTCAGCCACTCGGGAATCGGCGAGTCGTATCTGCGCCCCGTCGACTACTGACACCAACAGGCCGTCGCCGGTGGACGAAGCACTCTCGCGCGCCTCGCATGGACGAGTTTCTCGCGAGATTGGCGGCGGCGAACGTTGTTGTAACCGCGTTCACCGTCGGGCACAGTCTTATCACTGGCACTCGCGAGGTTGCGCGTGATCGTCGACAAGGGTGTGATTCAGCGGCGCATGCGTTGTTTTGCCGACGCCGATGGCCGTCGCCTGCGTGCCCGATTGGTGGAGAGTAGCCGCGAGGCGGATCCGGTAGACGGCGTCGTACGGGTCTACACGCTGCACCTCGATGCGGGCGTTCAGCCGAAGTCGCTTACGGTGAGGAATGCGCTGGTCTTTGAGCAGTTCAGTACGGAGCAGAATCTCGTGCTGGTGCTGGTGCTGGTGCTGGCGATGCCGGGCGGGCGTCGGCGGTCGCTCGACTTCAGCGCACGCGATGACACCCCCCAGACACGACGTTCTGATAGCGCGCGACCGAAACGCTGCTAGTATTCCAGTGTCCTTCCACCAATGACGCCGATTCCGGCGACCTCCCCGCGAGTTCAATGCATCCATCAACTCAGTTTTCGTGGCTGACTCGTCGTGTTGGGTCGGCGGTCACAGTGGCGCTCATGGCTGCCACGGCACTCTCGTCATCATTGGCCGCGCAAACAGTCGATCCGAACACGCCAATTCCGTTTGATTCGACCGTGCGGCGGGGGACACTGCCGAACGGGCTCCGCTACTACATCAAGCAGAACGCCAAGCCGGAAAAGCGGCTCGAGTTGCGACTCGCCGTGAAGGCGGGCTCGGTGCTTGAAGACACCGATCAACTCGGGCTCGCCCACTTTGTCGAGCACATGGCGTTCAACGGAACGAAGCGGTTTCCGAAGCAGGCCATTGTCGATTTCCTGGAGCAGAGCGGGATGCGTTTTGGTGGAGACCTGAACGCATATACCAGTTTCGACGAGACGGTCTACAATCTCACCATCCCGACCGACTCCGCGCGTCTTGTAACGCGCGCGTTCGACGTGCTCGTGGACTGGGCCGGTGCGATCACCTTCGACTCCGCGGAGTTCGCGAAGGAACGCGGTGTGGTCATCGAGGAGTGGCGCGGCGGTCGGGGCGCCAACCAACGCGTGGGGATGAAGCACTATCCGCTGCAGTTCTTCGGCTCACGCTACGCCGACCGCCTTCCCATCGGCACGCGGGAGTCGCTCGAATCGGCCAACCGCGCGGCACTCCTGCGCTTCTACAAGGACTGGTATCGGCCAGACCTGATGGCGGTCGTGGCCGTGGGCGACATGGACCCCAAGGCGATCGAGGCGATGATCGTCGAGCGCTTTTCGACGCTCAAGGCACCGCCGCGCGAACGGGCCCGGTCGTACGCAACGGTGCCCGATCACGACTCGACGTTCGTGTCGATTGCAGCGGACAAGGAGCTTCAGGGTTCGCAGATCAGCGTGATGTGGAAGTTGCCGAAGGACTCCGTGCGCACCGTCGGCGACTATCGTCGCGTCCTCGTCGCGAGCCTCTACTCAGGGCTCATGAGCGATCGGCTCGCCGAGCTGTCGCGTCAGCCCAACGCGCCGTTTCAGTTCGCGGGCGTCGGTCGCGGTGGCTTCGTTCCCACGCGTGATGCGATGCAGGCCTTCGCCGTCGTGAAGGGGAATGCCTTCACTGCGTCACTCGAAGCCATCCTGCAGGAGATGGAGCGCGTCACGCGATTCGGATTCACCGCGACAGAGCTCGATCGTTCCCGCGTGAACGTCCGCCGCTCGCTGGAACGACAGGTGACCGAGATCGACAAGGCGCAATCGGGGGGGTTTGCACAGCAGTACGTTGCGAGCTTCCTTGGCGATGGCCCGAGCCCGTCGGTGCAGACGGTGCAGGCGATCGCGACGCAGTTGCTGGCGGGCATTACGGTCGATGAAGTCAATCGCGCCGCGCGCGACTGGACGCCGCCTCGCAGCCGAGTGGTCATGGTATCGGCGCCCGAACGTGCCGACGTGACGCTACCCACGCGCGAGGAGTTGCTGGCGGCGTTCGAGAAGTCGAAGCGTGCCCAGTTGGTCGCGTTCGTCGACTCCACCAGCGACAAACCACTCGTACCGAACGTCCCCACGCCCGGGCGCGTCGTGTCTTCGCGCACACTGCCCGAAACTGGAATCACCGAGTGGACGCTCTCCAACGGCATTCGCGTGCTGCTCAAGCCCACGGATTTCCGAAATGACGAGATCCGATTCACCGCGCGACGGCCGGGCGGCAGTTCGATGTTTTCGGAGAGCGATCAGTTGGATGCGATGTTCATGTCGCTCGCGGCGGCTGGCGCCGGCACCTTCAGCCCGGTCACGCTGCAAAAAGCGCTGACGGGCAAGGTCGCGAACGCGAGCGTCAACGTCGGCGAGAATGGGGAAAGCGCGTCGGGGACCGCGTCTCCCAAGGACATCGGCACGATGTTTCAGCTGCTGTGGTTGCGCATGACGCAGCCGCGCTTCGATTCGCTCAACTTCGCCGTCACCAAGCAGGCCGTAGCCAGCAACCTGCGCAATCGTGCGAATTCTCCCGACGCCGTGTTCAGCGACACGATCACGCGCGTGATGAGCAACTACGACAAGCGCATTCGCCTGCCCTCCGCCGAGCTGCTCGACTCGGCCAACATCGGCCATGCGTTCCAGCTGCTCAAGCGTCGCACCGAAGACGCGAGCGGCTTCACGTTCTACTTCGTCGGCAACTTCTCGCTCGACTCACTCAAGCCGTCAGTGGAGCGGTGGATCGCATCGCTGCCGGCTGATGGCCGCAAGTCCAATTGGGTGGATCGCGGCGTCCGTCCCCCCAAGGGCATCAGCGAGCGCACCGTCCGCAAGGGTACTGAACCCAAGGCGCAGACCGTGCTCCAGTTCTACGGCGACTTCTCCTACTCCTGGGAGAACCGCTTTGCACTCAACGCGCTGCGCGAGCTGCTCGACATTCGCTTGCGCGAAGCCATTCGCGAAGAGAAAGGTGGCACGTACGGCGTCGGAGTGGGCGCGAATGGCAGCTCCATTCCGTATTCGACCTACTTTGTTTCGATCAACTTCGGTTCCGCGCCCGAGCGCGTCGACGAGCTGACGTCCCGCATGTGGGCTGTGCTCGACTCGGTGGCCGCCTATGGCGCCTCGACCGCAGACGTCGCGAAGATCAAGGAGATCTTCCTGCGTACGCACGAGACGAACCTCAAGCAGAATGGTGCGTGGCTCAACTGGATGCGCGACCACGATGAGGACGGGCGCGACCAGCGCGCGACGTTGCAGTATCCGACGTTGGTCAACTCGCTCACGAGCGATCAGCTCAAGGCGGCAGCGCGGCTGTACATCAACAAGAAGCAGTACGCTCGATTCACTCTGCTTCCCCAGTTGCCAGTGCCATAATTCTACAACGCTCAGATTAAGAACCGGCTCCGTCGCACCTATGTGTGACGGAGCCGTTTTTTTTCGACCTGATTGCATGGCTGCGCCCTACTTGACGGTGATCTGCTTGAGCATGCCGTGTGCGATATGTGGCTTGCCGTCGTTCGCATCAGGGAGGAAGCCGAGGAATCCGTATTCGCTGGGCGTCAGGTCGACCGGCAGATACACCACACCGCCTCTCGCCATGCCGGAAATACCGCCCAGCGGCGCGACGGCAGCTGCTGCGACTGGTTCGGCAGCCTCGTTATCCGCCCTTGGCGTGGCGTCACCGCCCTTGTACGCGGCCAACGAACATAGGGACGCGAGCGCCAGCAAACGTGATCGCACTCTGTTTCCTCCGTGAGAGTGGCCTATGGTTTCTCACTGATGCGGGGCCGGGGAGCAACGGTGACGTCACGCTACCCCCAATGGTTAAACAAGGCCCGCGCTCAAAATCTGAGGCGGCTCACCGCGATCGTGCTAGCGATACAGTTGCGTAGGGTCGGCCGTGGCGAGTTCGATGCAGAATGCGGCAATCCGTTCCACGGCTTGTGCCACGAACGCTTCGCCATTCGTGGCCGTCGCTGCGCGCGGATCGCCCACGCCGGTATCAGCAGTCACCTGCGTCCAACGCCGTGGCATCCACGCCCACCCCCGGCGCACGCCATCAAACACGCTCGTCTTCACTGCGCCGTCGCCCCACGTCTCAGGCGCGCTGACCAATTCTGGCGCAACGTGAAGCATCGCTGCCGTCTCCAGTTCGCCGGCGTGATCGCCTGCTTCGCCAAAGACCGACGCATCCGCCGCCTGCCACCAGTTCACGATGGCGAGCAACATCGGCGCCTCAGGGTGCAACTCTCGCACGAGCGCCTTGAGTTCGTTACCACCGTGCGCATTCAGCAACACCAGTGCACGCACACCGTGGGGTGCGAGGCTGCGCATCACGTCGCGCAACAGCATCAACTGCGTACTCGGCATGACGCTCAACGTGAGCGGCAAGTCGAGTTGTGTGGTGTTCACACCAAACGGCATTGCGGGCAGCGCCATCACGCCAACGCCACGGGCGCTGCACAGCGCTGCTACACGTGCTGCGACCGTGCGACCGAGAATAGTGTCGGTCCCGTAGGGCAGATGTGTGTTATGAGGCTCGGTTGCGCCCCACGGCATGATGGCAACCGGCCATTGGGCATCGCGCACGTCGGGCCAACACATCTCCTCCAGCACCCCGCGTGTCGCACCACTCTGCGTGCTCGCTTCGTTCGTGACGGCATCGGCGGTCATCGCATCTCCGCAAACGTATCGCAGCGATTCGGATCCCCACTGTCAAAGCCGCGCTTGAACCACGTGCGTCGATCGGCAGACGAACCGTGCGTGAACGAATCTCTGTTCACACGACCGCTTGCCATCTTCTGCAAACGGTCATCGCCAACCGCAGCCGCGGCCCCGAGTCCTTCGTCGAGGTCGCCCGCGTGCAGTATGCCTTCTTTCGCTGCGGTGAACACCCACACGCCGGCATAACAATCAGCCTGCAACTCCATCGCGACCGACAAACGGTTTTGCGCGGACGGATTGTCGCGCTGCGCCGCGCGCATCTTGCGCTCAGTGCCGACGAGATTCTGCACGTGATGTCCGATTTCGTGCGCGAGCACATATGCCTGCGCGAAGTCGCCGGGTGCGCCGAACTGTCGGTCGAGTTGATCGAAGAAGCCGAGGTCGAGATAGACCTTGCGATCGCCCGGGCAGTAGAACGGACCGCTCGCGGATTCGGCACTACCACATGCGGTGCGAACTTCATTGCGAAAGAGGACGAGCTTCGCGGGCGTGTAGTCGTGAATGAGTCGCTTCTAAATGTTCTGCGCACTGTCGAGCACGGCCGACATCAGATCTACAAGCGAATCTTCGTGCACGCTGCTCGATGCCGGAGGACGCTGCCCTGACTCTGCCGCCGGTTGCTCACCCGATCCGCCGCCACCGAGTCCGATGGCGTCACTGACCAGATCTTTCTTGAAGATGAGACTGAGGACGACCAAGACTAGGATTCCGCCGATGCCGAGTCGTCCGCCGCCCCCAAAGCCCCGTCCGCCACCACCCATGCCTCCCGGAGACGCCCCACGTCGATCTTCGAGATTCTCGCTGCGACTGCCGGGAGTCCACCGCATGATGTGATTCGGATGAAGGGGAGACTGTCGCTATCTCATGCTGCCACCGCGTCGTCGCGTGCGAATGCGAGACTTACCGCACGTCTTGCGCCGCGCTTCAGCGCCCGATGTACTGAGCGGGCGTAGCGCACAAAGTTCGCGCCAGCCCAAGGGTGTCTTGCAAAGAACTCAAACGGATAGAGATCGCCCTTGAGTCGATTGCAGGGCCCACACGCGACCACGAGGTTACCGGGGTCGTGTGCGCCACCGCGCGCGAGCGGAAAGACATGATCGAGCGTGGCCGTGCGTTGGTCGAGATGCGTCGCGCAGTATACACACCGTTGCCCGCAGTCGCGGAGTGCGGCCCGTCGCATTGCGCGTTTGAGCGAGGTATGGACGACGCCGCCAGCGCGCAGCTTGACGAGGTGTCTGGGCCCGGAGCGTTTGGTTCCCCCACTGACATCCCGCGCGCGAACCGCGCTGCGTTTGGACGGGCGGGCTCGGCCAGCACCGCCTCGGGCGAGCTTGAGGTTGGACGGTCGGGCCATCGTCACGTCTCCCACAAAGACGACGCCCCGACGGAGGCGAAAGACCTCACGTCGGGGCGGGTGGCGACAGCGCATTCGAAGACGGGGCGGGGCGGGTAGCGAAGCCCCCGGTGGCGCGCTGATGGGGTAGAAGCGCCACGACGCCGAGGGCGCCGATCACGCGCCGAGCAGCGCGTACGAGATGAACCACGGGTGGAGCGCATCATCCTCCTGGCCAAACCGGGTGGAGAGGGCGCAGCAGACACGGGGACCAACACGGGGAGCAAATGCTGAGCAAACACGGAGCAAACTCGGAGCAAA
>Ga0105049_10006812_pt1 | contig 13304 bp, 10 predicted proteins | sample MAT06_FD_78087 | JGI IMG/M metagenome (GOLD analysis project Ga0105049, IMG submission 78087) | Freshwater microbial communities from Lake Fryxell liftoff mats and glacier meltwater in Antarctica - MAT-06 | ecosystem: Environmental > Aquatic > Freshwater > Ice > Liftoff microbial mat | place...
CTCGCTGCTTTTAAATCGATGTCATTTTGCGTCGTAATGAACTCTTTCTCAGACTTAAGCTTGGCCGCGATGACTCGAAGTGCTTCATCTTTTTGGTCCCGCGTGAGCAGGCGCAGTTCCCGGGCAGCATTTTTCGCCCGCTGGGCAACTTCTCTCACGGTGTCCATGGATTTAGCCTAACGGTGCGATTGCTTATAGTTCAAGGAGAACGAGGTCATCGCGGTGAATAACCTCGCGTTCATAAGCCGCTCCCCGCTCAGCGGCAAGCACTTTAGTGTTTTTCCCCATTACGTCCGGAAGTTCGGCAGAGTCGTAGGTAACGATTCCCCGGGCAAATGGGGTCCCGTCCGGTCCGCAGATATCAACCGGGTCACCGGCAAGGAACATCCCGGTCACCTGGGTAATACCGGCTGGAAGCAGTGATAACCGGCGCACGGCCACTGCCTCGACCGCACCAAAATCCAAAATCACCGAACCGGTGGGTGTCGTTGCGTGCGCCAGCCACAGGTGACGCAGGGAACTGCGTTTCCCCGTTGGCGCGAAAGCCGTTCCTACGCTGGCATCACCTAACGCACGGCTGATCTGGCTGGTTGCGGCGAGAAGGGTCGGAACTCCGGCAGCCGATGCAATTCGGGCCGCCTGGACTTTGGTTGCCATCCCGCCGCTGCCTATTCCTTCTGAACCAATTCCACCGATTCGCATGCCATCAAGTTCTGAGTAGTGCCCAATTTCAGGAACATGTAGCGAGTCGGGTAGGTGTGGTGGGCCGTCATAGAGTCCGTCAACATCAGAGAGCAAAATGAGCGCTTGAGCGTTGGTAACATGGGCAACCAACGCCGCAAGTCGATCGTTGTCCCCGAGCCGGATCTCGTCGGTGGCAACTGTGTCGTTCTCGTTGACAATCGGCAACACATCAAGTTCAAGCAAACGGTCAAAGGTGAGTTGCGCATTGCGATAGTGGCTTCGGCGTGTCACGTCTTCACTTGTCAGGAGGACCTGCCCAACCGTGATGTTGTGCTTTGCAAAGGCCGCCGTGTAGGCAGCCAATAAAATTCCTTGACCAACACTGGCTGCTGCCTGCTGGGTTGGCAAGTCTTTTGGACGCTTGGTCAATCCCAGTGCCGGCATCCCGGTTGAGATTGCACCGCTGGAAACAACGATGACTTTATGGCCGCTGTTGCGTCGGCGAGCTACTGCATCAGCGAGGATTTCGACAACGTCTTTTTTGAGCCCACCGCCAGCGGAGGACAAAGATGACGACCCAATCTTGACGACAATGCGACCTGCTCGCGCAATTGACGTCCGCGTCGATGACATTAGGCCAGGTACTCAGTGCGAGTCTCAAGACGCGAATCACTTCCACGCGGACCTTGACTCGCTGAACCAACTGAAGGGAACCAGTCAAAGACAACTGCATTGTCTTCCGGGCCAATCATGACCGCGCAACCAGCCGTGGCGCCGTTGGCGATCAGTTCCTCTTCGACACCGAGTCGCGCCAGTCGATCCGCGAGGTAGCCGACCGCTTCGTCGTTGCTGAAATCCGTTTGTCGAATCCAACGCTCGGGGCGGTGACCTCGAACCCGGAACCCCTCGTCCTCACGGATCACCGTAAAGCCGGATTCGTCAACAGCCTTCGGGGTAAGAATGATTCGGGGCATTTCAATTGCTGCCTCGACGGCACGTTTTTCGGCGACGAGTGCGGCAATTGCAAAACTTAATGGTCGCAGTCCTTCATGGGAAACTGCTGAAATCTCAAAAACCGGGTAGCCCATTTCTTCGATCATGGGCTGCACCATGTCGGCGAGGTCACGAGCTTCAGGTACGTCAATCTTGTTGAGAACAACCAGTCGTGGCCGGTCATCAAGGCCGCCGTATTGCGTCAGTTCGGATTCAATAATTTTTAGATCCGTCAAAGGATCACGATTCGGTTCAAGGGTTGCACAGTCAAGTACGTGGATGATCACGCTGCAACGCTCAACGTGCCGCAAGAAATCAAGACCCAAACCTTTGCCCTGGCTAGCGCCAGGTATGAGTCCGGGGACGTCGGCGATCGTGTAGACAACGTCACCGGCGGTCACCACGCCAAGATTGGGAACCAAGGTGGTAAAGGGGTAGTCCGCAATCTTTGGACGCGCTGCACTCATTGCCGCGATCACACTTGATTTACCGGCACTGGGAAAACCGACCAGAGCCGCATCTGCCACAGTCTTGAGTTCAAGCACGATCTCACTGTGACTCCCTGGTTCACCGAGGAGCGCGAAGCCTGGAGCTTTGCGCTTGGGGGATGCCAGGGATGCGTTACCAAGTCCACCCCGGCCACCCCGTGCGATCACGAACGTTTCACCCGGAATCACCAAGTCTGCAAGCACTTCACCACCAGCGTCGCGCACAACTGTCCCGGCTGGTACGTGCAGCACAATATCTTGGGCATTGGCTCCGTGCCGATTCGCACCTTGACCCGGTTTGCCATTAGTAGCCGTGCGATGGGGGGTGTGGTGAAACTCCAGCAACGTTGTTACTTGTGGGTCAACGATGGCGATAACGTCGCCACCGCGGCCCCCGTTACCGCCGTCGGGTCCACCCAGTGGCTTGAATTTTTCACGCATGACCGATGCACAACCATGACCACCATTACCGCCGTGGGCGTGAATCGTTGTTTGATCGACAAACGTTGCCATCAGTACCCCTGCCTATCGGTTCATGAAATGAGAAAAGACGGGCCCATGTGGACCCGCCTTCCTGGTGAAAACAATGTTTGAAGAATTACACTCCCAGGACAATGTTGACTACTCGGCGGCCACGGGCTGTGCCGAATTCGACAACTCCGGGGGTTAAAGCGAACAAGGTGTCATCCTTGCCCCGTCCAACGTTGTTTCCTGGGTGAAAGTGAGTTCCGCGCTGGCGAACGATGATTTCGCCGGCATTAACTTCTTGGCCACCGAAACGCTTGACGCCGAGGCGCTGGGCATTACTATCACGTCCGTTGCGCGAACTAGATGCACCTTTTTTATGTGCCATTGTTCACTTCCCTGCCGCAATGTTGGTGACCTTGACCTTGGTCAGTTCAGAGCGATGGCCCTGACGACGACGGTAACCGATCTTGTTCTTGAACTTGAGAATATCAATTTTCACACCGCGATGGTGATCAATAACTTCGGCGGTCACCGTGACCTTGGCGAGTGACGCTGCGTCGCTGGTGACTTTGCCATCTTCAACGAAAAGCACTGCTGGGAGAACGTATGTTGAACCTGGCGCACCGGGAACCCGATCAACCACTATCAGGTCGCCTATCGCGACCTTCTCTTGCCGTCCACCGGCTTTAACTATGGCGTACACCACGAACTCCTGTCGCTCTTGCATATGAGGTCTAACTATGGGGCTTAACGGGGGGGGAAACGCACCCCGAGTGAAGAATCATACGGGGACACGTATTTTGCGACTACACCGGATCTGGTTCCTCGTTGGCGCCTTCCTCAACCGGAGTTTCCTCCAGTGGGGCCTCGTTCACCGCGTCGAGAGCTTGGGCTTGCTCTTGGGCTAGCTCTTTGGCTAACTCTTGGGCGTGTGCCGCCTCAAGGGCCTTTGCCGCGACCATCGCTGGATCCACCGCGTTAGCCGGCCGGCGATAGCGGACCGGGGCCTCGTGGTGGGGTTCCTCATTGAGGGAGACTTTGATGCCACGGCCGTTACAAGCATCGCACTCATGGGAGAAGGACTCAATCAGGCCGGAGCCGATTCGCTTGCGTGTCATTTGGACCAGGCCGAGGGAGGTCACTTCGGCCACCTGGTGCTTGGTGCGATCACGCCCGAGGCACTCAATGAGTCGACGCAGGACGAGATCCCGATTGCTTTCCAGCACCATGTCGATGAAGTCGACGACGATAATTCCGCCGATATCGCGCAGTCGAAGTTGACGCACGATTTCTTCGGCAGCCTCAACGTTATTTTTCGTGACGGTTTCTTCCAAGTTTCCACCCGCACCCGTGAACTTGCCGGTGTTGACGTCAACAACGGTCATCGCTTCGGTGCGGTCGATGACAAGTGAACCGCCCGAAGGCAGGTAGACCTTGCGATCCAGTGCTTTGAGTATTTGCTCATCAACTCGAAGTTGCGTAAAGAGATCCTTGGAATCGGTCCAATGCTCAAGTCGGTCTAAAAGGTCGGGCGCAACCGCGCTGATGTAAGCATCAACGGTTGTCCATGCGTTATCACCGGAGACGACCATCTTGTTGACATCTTCATTGAAAATATCTCGCACTACCTTGATCGCAATATCAGGTTCCGCGTACAACAAGGATGGCGCATTGGTGCTATTATTGCCACTGGAAATATCTTCCCAGAGTGCCGTCAATCTCTGCACATCTTGTTCGAGTGCTTCTTCCGGAGCGCCTTCGGCAGCCGTACGCACAATCACACCGGCACCTTCTGGCATGACACGCTTGAGAATTGTTTTGAGGCGATTGCGCTCATTTTCGGGGAGTTTGCGGCTAATCCCGGTCATTGAACCATCCGGGACGTAGACCAAGAATCTACCGGGTAATGAAATCTGGCTGGTGAGCCGAGCACCCTTTTGACCAACCGGGTCTTTCGTCGCCTGCACCAAAATGTGGTCACCCGGTTTGAGTGCTAATTCAATTCGCTTCTCATTACCTTCAAGTCCGGCGGCGTCCCAATTAACTTCGCCTGCATACAGGACCGCATTGCGACCTTTACCAATATCGACGAAGGCTGCTTCCATGCTGGGGAGAACGTTTTGGACCCGGCCGATGTACACGTTGCCGACAAGTGAGGTTGCTGAACCGCGCGTAACGTAATGCTCAACCAGTACGCCGTCCTCGAGAACTGCGATTTGAGTTTTATCCCCTTGTTGACGAATCGCCATAACGCGGTCAACCGACTCACGCCGGGCCAGAAATTCAGCCTCGGTCAGGATCGGTGCACGACGACGACCCTGATCACGGCCTTCACGTCGACGCTGCTTCTTGGCTTCAATGCGTGTTGAACCCTTAATGTCTTCATTTTGCTTACGACGGGGCTCGCGAACTCGAACCACCGTGTTGGGGTCATCTGTTTCTGTTTCATCATCTTGTCCGGCGCGGCGACGACGGCGACGACGTTTGGTGCCGGCACCTGTTGGATCTTCGTCGTCCTGCGTTGAATCACTTTCAGGCTCATCTTCGGACTCGTGGGCTTCCTCTTCATCCGTGAGGTTTTCATCGGTCGTCGAATCCACGCTGCCGTCAGGCTTGCGACGACGACCACGGCCGCCACGCCTACGGCGAGGATTTTTCGATGACTCTTCGCCGTCATCTTGTGGGTCCGTTGATTGCGCTTCCGGCTGGGTTTCGCTCTCCTGCGAGGCAGCAATGATCGCCTTCTTGGCGACCCTACCTTTGGCTTTCACCGGGGCACTGACTTTTTTGGGTGCTGCGGGGACTTCGGCCGCGACCTGGAACAGCGGCGCCTTGGGCTTGGCGGCCTTCTTGGCCACTTTTTTTGCAGCTTTTTCAGCGGGCGCCGCTTTTCCAGCAGATTCAACCTTGTCAACGGGTTTCATTTTCGGTGCTGCTGGCGCGATAACTGCGGGGCCAGCCGGCCGTGATGCGGCCCGACGGGTTTTTTTGACTACTGGTGCAACAGGTACTGCAGGTGTTTCTTCGACCATGATGGTCGCTCCTTTAGGAATGCGGTATCACCCGCATTCGGGTCCGTGTGCAGCACGATCACAGGGTGAGACGCGCTACTACAAGCTTTTGGGACTGCGATTGGGGTTCGCGCGTGATGCGCTGCGACTTCCCCTACCGCCACATGATGTTGAGCTATCCAAGCACTCGATCAGGATCAAATGGATCCCCGATCGACATACTCACTTCGGTCAGCGGACCCTGCGCCAGCCTGGTCACCCTTACGGGTTTGAGCGGCACGAGATTTCCCACCTGCTTCAGTGCAGTAAGTACATCATCGGGTCGAACCGACGGAGTAACATGCCGGACAACCACATGGAGTATGACACACACCGGAGGCGTTTGGTTATCAGCGGGGGCGGTTACCGAAGTGTGAGACACACTTTCCATCAGGAGAATGGCGCTTCGAGCATCGAAAATTCTCATTCCCGACTTCGTCATCCGCTCCACCAAAACTTCATCCGAACCTAAAAGATCCCCAACCGCACCCATAACTTCAGCCCGCGGGGCACAGATCTCCATTTCCCAACGACTGGCTTGCAAACGAGCCGCAAAATCGCTGGAAGTCACCTCAATTACTTCGATAATATCCAGGCCGGGGGGCATGGCCGCGTCAAGTTCGACCCGCAGTTTGTGCGGATCACACAGTTGGGTTACCCCAATTTCCACGTATTCGGCCTCACTCGCGACCCCGGTCGGGGCCGAGTTCGAGTACGAAATTTTCGGGTGGGGTGAAAATCCGGCGCTGTAGGCCATGGGGACCCCGGCCCTGCGCAAGGCCCGTTCAAGTGCCCGCTGGAAATCCCGGTGACTAGAAAACCTCAGGCGACCACGCTTGGCATAACGCAGACGCAGTTTTTGGATCATGGGCGCCAGATCTCGATCTGGGGGGTTATTCGCCATGGAGGGTCAATCCGATCGCTACATCTGCCCGCATAGACCCTGAACTAGGACAGGTGACACCCGAGGGCTAGGCATCGGTAAATCAACGACACCGGTGGGACCAACTTGAATCTCGGTGTCCATTTGCTCACACACCCCGCAGTCAAAGCATGGGGTCCACCGGCAGTCGTCCACGGCGACCTCTGAAAGTGCGTCTTGCCAGTCTTCCCACAACCACTCGGAGTCAAGCCCGGAATCCAAGTGGTCCCAGGGCAGTACTTCGGTGTATTCACGTTCACGGATCGTGTACCAATCAACGTCAACACCCGTATTTTCTAGGGCGTAGTTTGCGGACTCCATCCAGAGATCAAATGAGAAGTGTTCACTCCATCCGTCGAAGCGCGCACCGTTTTTCCAGGCAGTTTCGATGACGTTGCCGACCCGGCGGTCCCCGCGGGAAAGGATTCCTTCAATGATTCCGGGCTTTCCATCGTGGTAACGCAGACCGATTGCCTTACCAAATTCCCTGTCGTTTCTGATTGCTTCTTTAAGTTTCTGCAATCTGGCATCGGTTGATGCATGATCAAGTTGCGCCGCCCACTGAAATGGGGTGTGTGGTTTAGGAACAAATCCACCGATTGACACGGTGCACTTGATGTCGCGTCGACCACTTGCTTCCCGCCCCGCGCGGATTACTTCCTTTGCCATGGCCGCAATTTGCAGAACGTCGTCGTCGGTTTCGGTGGGGAGCCCGCACATGAAATACAACTTCACGTTGCGCCACCCCGCGCCATAAGCCGTTGTTACCGTGCGAATCAGGTCCTCTTCACTGACGAGTTTGTTGATCACCCGGCGAATTCGTTCACTGCCGCCTTCAGGGGCGAACGTCAATCCACTTCGGCGGCCATTACGCGAGAGCTCATTGGCCAAATCGACGTTAAATGCGTCGACGCGAGTGCTGGGAAGGGAGAGTGAAATCTGAGTTTTTTCATAACGGTCGGCCAAGTTTCGTGCCAAGTCGCCAATTTCAGAATGATCCGCACTGGAGAGCGAGAGTAAGCCGACTTCTTCAAAACCGGTTTTCGCCAATCCGTTTTCCACCATGGCGGCGATACTGGTGATGCTGCGCTCGCGCACCGGCCTGGTGATCATCCCGGCTTGGCAAAAACGGCACCCCCGGGTGCACCCGCGAAAAATTTCAACGCTCATGCGTTCATGAACGGTTTCAGCAAGTGGGACGAGCGGCGCTTTCGGATACGGCCACGCGTCCAGGTCCATCAGGGTGAACTTGGTGACCCGCGACGGGACATCAGGACGATTCGGCACCACCCGTTTGATTCGACCGTCCGGCAAATATTCAACGTCATAAAAACGCGGAATATAGACACATCCAGTTTTAGCCAGTTCTACAAGAACCCCTTCGCGGCCACCGGGGCGACCAGCCTGAATCCATTCCTTCACAATATTTGAGATCAGTAACACAGCTTCTTCACCATCGCCTAAGACAGCGGCATCAATAAACTGTGCAATCGGTTCAGGGTTAAATGCCGCGTGCCCACCCGCGACTACGATCGGGTGATCGTCACGGTCAACGGCATGCAAGGGAATATTGGCCAAGCTCAAAGCGGTCAACATGTTCGTGTAGCCGAGTTCGGTACTAAATGAGAGTCCGAGTAAATCAAAATCAGCGAGACTGCGGTGGGCATCAACGGTGAATGCCGGAACGTTGTGTTCACGCATCAAAGCTTCAAGGTCGGGCCACACCGCGTAGGTTCGCTCAGCTAAAACATCAGATTGCTCATTGAGTACTTCATAGAGAATCTGTACTCCTTGATTTGGCGCCCCAACTTCGTAGGCGTCGGGATACATGATTGCCCAATGCACGGTTACCTCGTCCCACGGCTTGGTCACCGCGTTGAGCTCTCCACCGACATATTGGATTGGCTTGGCAATCAAGGGTAAGAGTGCTTCCAGTTCTGGGAACACGCTTTGTCCAGGTTCGCGGGTTTTGCTCACGGATGTCTCGACGGTTGGGACGGTCATGTGTGACAGGTTACCCAACTCCGGTCAAAGCCCTAAATTTCTGCTCGGACTTCGTGTAAACGTACTGTTTGAAGGAGTCCGATTGCAATCCATACGGCCATCATGGAAGTGCCGCCCGCCGAGACGAAAGGCAAGGGAATGCCGGTAATAGGCATGATCCCCAAAGTCATCCCGATATTTTCAAATGTCTGAAAAGCCAGCCATGCGAGTACCCCGGTGGCCACCAGGCGCCCGTATTGGTCATCCGCTTTCCATGCGATTCTGGCGGCGCGCCACAAGAGCACGGAAAGCAGCAGGATCAAAATTACCGAACCTAGGAACCCAAGTTCTTCACCGCTGACCGTGAAAATAAAGTCACTCTCGTTAACCGGGACAAACTTTCCTTGGGTTTGGGGACCTTCAAATAAGCCAGTACCAAACCAACCTCCTCCACCAATGGCGATGCGGGCCTGATTCGCGTTGTAGGCGGCGGCGCCCGTATCCAGGTCGGGTGAGATAAATGATGTCAGGCGCGCGACTTGGTATTCCTTGAGCAAACCCAACTGGATTGCCAGCAGGATTAACAAGGCCGATCCCCCTATCAGGGCAACGAGCCAGCGGGTGCGGACCCCGGCTACCGCTATCACCGAAATCGCAACCGATCCCAAGATCAGTACGGTTCCGGTGTCATTTTGTAACAGGATCACCCCAATTGGCAGTGCGGCCGCGGCCAAAGCCAACAACACATCCGGGCCGGAAGGCTCGGTCTCAATATCTTTACGCTCGGACAGCAGCGCCGCCATCATTAAAATTACGGCGATCTTCATGAACTCTGATGGCTGCAACGTCAGGCCACCGGGGAGATCAATCCAGGCGCGCGCGCCAGCAACCGTCACCCCGATGCCTGGCACAAATGGCATCAGCAGCAGGAAGAACGAAACTCCATAAATAATTGGGGTGTAAGCGCGCAGCCATCGATAATTCAGACAGGAAGCCAAATAACCCAGTCCGATGGCTACAACAACGGTGATCAGGTGACGCTTCAGGTAGGACTGAGGATCCGTTGGCGATGCAAGATCCGCTCGACTGGCGGACCACACCAAGACCGAACCTAAAATTGTGAGCGCTAAACCGGCAATGAGCAAAATCCAATCGAGGTCCCGCCAATATCCATGACCCCTGGCGCCCGCCCGCGAACCCGCACCGACCAAAGAATTGTCGGCGCGCGTACTCGAATAAAACTTGGCCATTAGTTTGACCCTGCTGCCGAAACCATGCCCGACATTTTGCCCTTCGGTGTTACGGGCGTTCCATCGGGCCTGATAACGGGCAGTGATTTCGAAGGTGCCCCGCCAATAAGCACACTGTTATTTGGATTCACCTTACTTCCATTGACGCCAAAGAGTGCTTCGTAGATTTTGCGAACACTGGGCCCGCTGGTCTTTGATCCGGTGCCACCCTGAGTGACCATCATGACGATTGCGTAGCGCGGTTTATTTGCCGGAGCGTACGAGGCAAACCAAGAAGTCGAAACTTTGTCGCCGGTGACCTGAGCAGATCCGGTCTTTGAGGCAACCGGAATTTGGTTCAATGGAAAACCGGTGAAGGGAGATTCCCCGGATCCGTCCGTAGTTACGCCCGGGAGAGAGTTTCGTAAGAAATTGATTGTTGACTTTGGTACATCCAATTGTGATTTAACGATCGGGGTGATTCGCTCAATGACGCTGCCGTCTGCACCCATGATCGCCTTCACCAATTCTGGTTCATAGACGGTTCCACCGTTAGCAATTGCTGAATAAGCCATTGCCAGTTGCAGCGGGGTTACAGCGGTGTCCCCCTGTCCAATAGCAGCGTTGAGCGCGTCACCTTCGCGCCAACGAAAACCGTCGGCACAATTCTCTTTGTCGAGCGCGGTGTAGTAGTCCGCCAGCTTAGGGTCGGTTTTGCGCGTTTCCGGGTAACCGGCAATGGCATTCGCGCACCACGTCTCGCGCTTGGCTTCCCAGTTTTGAACTTTGAAAGCTCGACTGGCAATTCGTCCCGCTGACTCACCTGGCAAATCAATACCGGTCGGGGTTCCGAATCCAAACATGGACGCGGCGTCAGCGATCGGGTCTGGTGAATCGCGCGTGGCATCACTTCCGCCCGCGGCCGCCCACATGCGATCTGCCAAACCATAAAAAACCGTGTTACAGGAAACTTCTATCGCTCGAGCAAGGGAAATTCGACCATATGCCGAGGATTCATAGTTTCGAAATATTTGGGTTCCCAAATTAACTTGCCGTGGACAGTTGTAATCCGCATACAGCGAGTAACCTTCTTTACCCGCAGCTGCCGCGGTGACAACTTTGTAGGTTGAGCCAGGTGCAAAAAGCCCTTGAGTGGCATTGGATGACAGCGAGTCACTCTTCACCAAGGACTTGTATTGCTTTTGAGTCACGCCACCAACCCAAATCCTTGGATCGTAGGTTGGGTAACTAGCCATGGCCAGAATTTGTCCGTTGCGCACATCAACCACAACGGCGGCTCCCGAGTCCCCCGGGTACCCTTGCCCCTGAGCTCTTTGCACGGCAGCAACCAATTGCTTTTCAACGACCGATTGCAATCGTGCATCAATCGTTGACACGAGGTAGTCACCTGACACGGCCGGTGTTTGACTCACGGTACCTGTGACTTGACCCGAAGTATCGACTTCAAGCGTGGTTACACTCGGTTTGCCGCGCAATTGCGTATCGTAATAATTCTCGAGTCCGGAGCGCCCGATTGTATCCGTGCGCCGAAGACGGTCATAGGCATCTGATTGACCTTGCTTTACAATCTGCTCTTCGGTGACCGGTCCCAAGTAACCTAAAATATGGGCCGCGTTGACATCAAATGGGCCGCTGTATTCACGGACCGCCGTCAACTTCGCCGTGACACCGGCAAACTCTGACCGTTTCTCCATAATTGTTAATGCGGTCTGCGGATCAACATCAGTTGCAACCGGCACAGCTTGATACGTCGAACCATTCCAACAAATGGGTGGCTTGGGAGCACCGTCTGTGCCACACGGCATAAGTCGCTCTGAAATTGAAGTGGGGGGTTTCCCCAGAATTCCGGCGAGACGCTTGATGACCGCTTCACCATTTTCGTTCTGTTGGTTTAATTCCTGCCGATCAATTGTCACGATGATTGATGTTCGGTTGGAGACGAGCGGCCTTCCCATCTGGTCCAAAATCAAGCCGCGCACGGCTGGTTCGACGACTTCACGAACCGTGTTGTCTTCCGCAGCGGCACGATATTGATCGCCTTCCATTACCTGGAGGTAAAACAGGCGGGAGACCAAGGTTGCCAGTAACGAGAAGATCAGAATGCCCAGAACGATCAGGCGCAGATTAGATCTTTCACTCATGAGCACTCCTTTCCACAACTAGGACTCCGTAGCGACAATGGCGGTTAAGCCCCCACCATTATGCGTCCGCTCGGTCTTTGCCGCCCCAATGCGGCCCCTAACCCGCCCATTGCGGAGGCGGCAATCGATGCGCGGAGGACGCCTCGGGGCGGTGTCAGATTCCCGATGAAAAGGACATTTGGGGCAGAAATGGACGTGAAATTTTGGCAATCAACGGAATGATCAATGCGGAAAGTAGTACTCCGTACAGCGCCGAACTCAGGGTGATCCACGGGACTTCGGCCCAGTTAACTCGATCCCCACCCAGAGCCGTGTCCACAATTGCTGTTCCCAAAGCAGCAGCAGCGGTGCTCAAAGCCGTGATACCGATCATGGTGGGCAAGGTTCGATCTCTCGGGTCAATCCAAAATCCGGCCACAAATCCGATGCTTAAGTAGATGATCGCATTTACCCCGACCAACGTGTCGGAGGAAGGTGAAAGGTCAAGTAGCAACCCAGCGGCGAATCCGGCTGTTGCCCCTTGCAGTGGGCCCATGGCGAAAGCAATGGCAACCACCGTCACAACAACCAGATCCGGGGTCGCACCGGGGATCCCCAGCCGACTGAGCAACGTCAGTTCGAATAAAACCGCGATAAATACGCAGGTCCCAATGAAAAGTCCTTGTCGAATAATCATTGGTTAATTACCACTCGGAGCCGGAGTCGCTGCCGTCTCTTTTTCATTCGATGTCGATGGAGTCGGGGTGGGATCAGCGCTCGTCGCGGCTACCGGGGGGTTCGGCAGCACCGAATCTCGGGGGTCTTCCCGGGGAGGTTTGACAACAACCCCCACAACGCTGAGTTGGGAGACGTTGGCAAATGGTCGAACGGTTGCGATTCGCGCTAACTGTCCCGCCGACCCGGTCACGTCAAACACTTCACCGATGGGAAGCCCCGGTGCATACGGGCGTCCATTTTTTGAACCGAATGTCACAACTGCATCACCCGGATTCACCTCACCGAGAGGATCGAGTAACTGAAATTCAAGTGAATTTTGACGACCGGTACCGGAGACGATTCCAATTTCTTGCGAACCGGCAACGCGCCCACCAACCGAGGACTCCGGGTCAACAATCAGGACGACCGTTGCCGTGCTGTTGTAGACCTTGAGTACCCGGCCGATCAGTCCGTCGCCATTAATCACGGTCATGTCTTCTTCGATGCCATCAAGTGATCCGGCATCAATGGTTAACGTCCATGCAAAGTCTTGTGCCGGACCAACCGCTATGACTTCCGCGGGCGTGACCTCATACCGCCCCACGCTGGCGACCCGAAGCAGTGCATCA
>Ga0105049_10006813_pt1 | contig 13303 bp, 9 predicted proteins | sample MAT06_FD_78087 | JGI IMG/M metagenome (GOLD analysis project Ga0105049, IMG submission 78087) | Freshwater microbial communities from Lake Fryxell liftoff mats and glacier meltwater in Antarctica - MAT-06 | ecosystem: Environmental > Aquatic > Freshwater > Ice > Liftoff microbial mat | place...
GAATTTAAGTAAAAAAGATTTATCTAAAATTTTAGGGTCAAACAGAGTGTCAGAAATATTTAGTGGAAAAAGGGATTTGTCTTTAGCGCAAATTAGAACTCTTCATAAAGAGTTACGAATTCCCACGGATCTGCTTGTAGGCGTAACCCGACAATAAACGCTTAAAATACTGGCCCTGATAATATATAAGGAACGCGGCACCAATAACTTAGTCATTTGATGCCACCCTTTGTTCCATTATACGGCCGCTGTTTTTCTTTAAATAGCCCTACTATTCGCAGAAAAATAGTGTTGTCTGATGAAAAAATGTTTACCTAAAATGACTAAGTTATTGGTGCCGCGTTCCTTATTGACGCTTGGCGCCCGGCTTTGCTTGCCTTTACATCTACACACAATCAGGTACTTTTAAAACCTGCCTTTCTTCTATGAAAATACTGCCTACACTGCCCCTCTTCCTGTGCTTCTTTTGCACACAATTGGTCGCACAAATCGGCCCCGCAGCGCCCTCGCTGATTGAACACACCTCCCCAGACCACGGCATTTCGAGGGAAATAGCGACCCTTGCACAACAAGTGGCCTCCGATCCGGGCTTTGCGGAAACGGAATGGTGGGTTCAAAAATACTTGGAAGCGGCCCAACTAAGGAAGGCGGAGTTTGGAAACACCCTTCCGGATACCAGCTGCATTTTGACGATCCCGGTCGTGTTTCATGTCTTTCATCCTAATGGTAGCGCTGGCGTGCCCTTTAGTCAGATTGACTATGCTATGCAGGACCTGAACAGAACCTTTGCCGGAGCTGATGCAGATTACCTTACGGTGAATGCTGCCTTTGCTGGCGTAAAATCCTATACCAAAATCCGCTTCGCCCTGGCCAAAATTGATCCTAAAGGCAATCTAACCAATGGAATCGTTTATTATCAAGACAAACAATCCGGATTTGGAAACAGTTGGGGATACGACCCTCAAATTGCCTCCTGTGCATGGGACAATTACAAATACTTCAATGTCTATATAATGCACGATCTGTATGCCAACAATGTGACCAACAATTCCGGCATTGCCTGGTATCCAAGCACCTTCATGAGCGATTATAGGATTGCCAGAGTAGTATACAATTATGTGTATCTTGGATATGGCGGCTCCTCCTACAACAACCTCGATTTCAATCAGACTTTTACCCATGAATGCGGGCATTATCTGCACCTGATTCACACCTTTGAAGGGGGAAATTGTGCCAGTGCAGGAGATCAATGCGCTGACACCCCTCCAACAGACGTCGCAGGAGCCGGTTGCAACGCGGTACGCTGTGGTGGACTGGTCAACGGGGAAAACTATATGGATTACAATACGTCGTGTTATAAAAACTTCACGATGGACCAAAATACCCGGATGGAAGCTGCCCTGACAAGCCCTTCGAGACAATCCCTTTGGCAATATGACAACCTGGTTGCTACCGGATTGCTCGATCCGAATTCGGAGCATAGCTGTGTCATGGCACAACCCTTCTTTGCATACTCTAAGACTAACCTCGTGGAAGACATCGCCAACGACGGCAGCATAGAAATGCCTCCGGTGATCATTTATGCCTGTGGGGGCGCCGTGTTTGCACTCCCGGGTGCTACCCTTCAAGAAGACCTGCATTACACTATAAGCAACCTGCCTGCCGGATTATCCGCATCCATCGTGAGCGCGGCAGATGGGAAAAGTGCCACCCTGACTTTTGTCGGCAAAGCGCTCCAGCATGACGCAGCTAATTCCATAAGCAACATCATACTCATGTTTAGCAATGAAGCAGTCGTGGGTTCTAATGCTGCAAACATTTTGAATTATACCACCACATTCAACCTCACTTTTTTGAAATCCTGGCGTACCATTTGCTCCACTGAAACCCTTACGACCACCGAAAATTCAAGCTGGAACCAATTTGAAACAACGGGCCCCATTCCTAGATATTATGGATTGTGGTACAACGCTGGAAGCTATTATCTTGAAAACTATGGGCGGGGAATTATAAGCACCAGCGTAAACAGCGATAACATTCAATTTTTATCTGCGGGTACTGCTATCGGGGGCTCCAGTCTCTGGCGGATGGGTGGCAATCAAGGGGTATTGTATGCGCCCAATTTTCCCGATTTAAACAACCAAACCGGATATGTTGGCTTCAGAATGCAGGCCGGGAAGGATTTTTTTTACGGCTGGATGCTTATTTCAGTTTCCAGTACCAATGGCATTACCCTGTTAGGATACCAATACAATGAAAAGCCCAACGAGCCGATTTTGGCAGGTGCTTTGCCCATGTTGACAGTCAACAATGCAGTGATCTGCGCAGGCGAATCTGCTACCCTGATGGTCGCCGGAGCCCCAAACTACATTTGGAGCAATGGCGCTACCACCAGTACTATTGCCGTAAGCCCTTCTGCTTCAACAACGTATACGGTCACAGGAACAAATCCTGGCTGTCCGGCTGCTCAGGCAATGGCTGAAGTGATTGTAAACCCTTTACCCCTTGTATCAGTCAACAACCCAGCAATTTGTGCAGGCCAAAGCGCCACCCTGATTGCCAGCGGTGCAGAAACTTACCTGTGGAGTACCGGCGCCACCGACGCCAGTATAAGCGCAAGTCCTATTGTATCAACGACTTATACCGTCACGGGCGTTCTGAATGGCTGTTACGCTGATCCAGTAAGCGCATTGGTGACAGTAAACGCTATACCTACGATCACCATAAACAACGCGGACATCTGTGAAGGTCAAACCGCTACCCTGATTTCCAGCGGTGCAGAAACTTACCTGTGGAGTAACGGCGCCACCGACGCCAGCATAAGCGTAAGTCCTCTTGCATCAACGACTTATACCGTCACGGGTGTTCTGGATGGATGCTCCTCTGATCCGGCAAGCGCATTGGTGACCGTCCAGGCATTACCCATCCTAACAGTCAACAACCCAGTCATTTGTGAAGGCCAAACCGCTACCCTGATTGCCAGCGGTGCAGAAACTTACCTGTGGAGTAACGGCGCCACTGAAGGCAGCACCATGGTCAGCCCAGTAACCTCCACAACATATCAGGTCATTGGCAGCACAAATGGATGTTCTGCCGCCCCCCTGAGCGCCGAAGTGCTGGTGGATGCCCATCCAAGCGATAGTATACTCGTCTCTGGAAATACTCTGGCCGCCTTTGAGTCCAATGCCAGCTATCAGTGGCTGAATTGCATCAACAACCATTGGATGCCCAATGCAACCGACCAGACGTTCACTCCAATCTTCGACGGGATCTATGCAGTAATAATAACAAACGGAGCCTGTGTAGACACCAGCATTTGTATTTCCGTCCTTGTATCTGGAATTCCACGGCTTTTTGAAGAAAAGGATGTATGCATAAGTCCCAATCCAACTTCAGGGATTTTCAGGGTTGAATTGAACCAAAATATAGAAAATCTGAGTCTCCGCATTTACAATACAAGGGGGCAATGGATTCACTCCGAAACCTATTCAAACACGCGTCTGGTGGTCATTGACCTGTCAGAATATTCGGCTGGCGGTTACATTGTTCAGATTATGGCAGAAGGTAAATTTTATAACGCCTGCGTGTTTAAGCAGTAAGGAATAGACCCGAACTTAAAAACAGGTAAAAATACCCTCCCTCAGGAAATATTTGTTTTTCACCTTTGCGCACCAGATTACGTTTATTTCAACTGAGTGGGATCTAAATTTTGAATCGAACGAGTATCCTTTTTGTAATAACCTGTTTGCTTGTTTTGGCGAGCTATCTGATCTGGGGGGGTACAGAAGAAGGATGGATTGCACAATTAACTGCGCTAACCGCTAATAAAAAGGGATATGCGGTTTGTAGTTTTCTGCTGTTGACCTCCGATATTGTACTTCCAATCCCAAACAGCATCATCATGTACACCAACGGATTCGTCCTGGGTGGCATAGCGGGTGCTGGCTTATCGGTGATATCCTTGATGACTGGCGCCGTTGCAGGATATTATTTGGGAAACCTGAGCACTTACGGGATGAGGGCTGCCGCAGATCGAAAATCTGTGGCTTTTTGGGAAAAATATGGGACACTGACCATTTTGATAACCAGGGGAATTCCAGTCGTTTCAGAGAGTATATGTATCCTGGCCGGGCACTTACGCATGCCATTCGGCAGGTACCTGCTCATGAATCTGTTGGGATATATCCCGATATCGCTGTTGTTTGCCTTGTTTGGGCGTTTCGGATATGATGAAAATGCTTTTTTGCTCTCGCTCGCCTGTTCGTTTGGGATTGCGGGTTTGTTTTGGTGGTGGGGGAGAAAGTGGGTGCGGGAATGAAAATGGAAGGCAAGGACACTCCCAAAATTATTGTTACAACCTTGCATTAAAAAAATTTGAAATGCTGCAACAGTGATTATTTTTGCAATTATTTTTTCAAACTTTCGTAAAACACCACCTATTATGGCCAAAAAAAGACAATTTGTATTTTCAAGGATTGCCCTGACTGCATTGGGATTGGGTGTGCTCTTTTTAGCGCTCAACATCACCCAAACGAGTTGTGGAGGGGATGTTCCCAAAACCAAGGACATGGTCAAGGCCGACCAAATTACGGGTGCCAAAAGTTTGATTCAACCTGTGTTTTCTGGAACAATGCCGAGTGAGGTGGCCTTCCCGGATTCAATTGGCCCTTTACCAGTGGACGCCCGTCCTTTTTTTGATCAATTCAGCTGGCAAACCTTTATTGCCCTGTGCTGGCCCGTAACGCCCGGCCAACGCGGTGTGCCGCTCAACCCAAACGATCCCAATGCTTTTTTAAATATGACGAATTCAAGCCCCGTGGTTTGGACGAGTTATAAAAACCAGTGGGATCTATTTGGGCAAGGTATCAACACACCTTCTCCCTGGAATTCATGGGATAACCCTGTGAGCCTTTGTCAAAAAGGGGACACCTTAAGACACATCTTCCGTTCTGCCAAAAGTGAAATGCTTCCTGGAGACGGTGATGAATCTTTTTCCGTTCCATTGATTGACCAAAACCAGAATTATGCCTTGTTTGAGATTAAGTATAATGAAGTCCAATACAACTTCTTGGTAAACAACGGCCTTTACCTCAATAGCAACCTTTATGACTATAAGAAAAAGAATGGTGGAGCAGTAACAATGCCCAGCAGCACCGCCACTACGGAGGGTTCTATTCTGGTGAAAGCGGCTTGGAGGCAGCTTACTGCAAAAGATGACCCCAGCAGGTATTATGTTATAGACGAATTGGTTTATGACCCGGTCAGCAAGCAGTGCGTCAAACAAAAAATGGGTTTGATAGGGCTTCATATTGCCCAAAAGGTAAACACCTTTCCACAATGGGTCTGGTCTTCGTTCGAGCAGGTGGATAACGTTCCGGGGGCACCCAATGCAAAAGCGCCGTATTCCTTTAACAACGGAACCAACAATCCGGCCACCATCGGAGGTTTTGCCAACAAACCTATCAGCGCGAGTTTGATTTCGGACAAAAGCCAGCGAACGCCCGTACAGGTAACACGGTTCAACCAGATTCCCACCACCCCCGTGGGCGTCAGTACAGTGGATATCAATCAAATATATCAAAAGGCGGTTGGAAACTCTTGGATGCAGTATTATCAATTGGTCATTACACAATGGCCTACCAATCCTACAGTTTTCAAGCAATACACCAAAAACGGAAAGTATCCGGGAGATTGTGGACAGCCTTTCCCCATAGACAGTTGCATAAACACCACGATGGAAACGTACTTCCAAAGCCCCAACGACGCCGTGGGCGCGGGCGGGAAAGGCGGAAACTCTTGCATGGGTTGCCATTACAAAGCACCCAAAACCGACTTTAGTTGGTCATTGCAATTGCGCTCGCATTGATGGTAATCTTTGGGGCCAACGAAGTGCGCAAAAGGATTGCCTTTACAAGGAAATTCATATTTTTTGCACCCATTTTCTTATCAAATCATAATTAATTATCCATGCCAGATACTTCTTCAACACCGAACGATTGGTTTATGTACCATGCCGGATATGGCCATGGCGGAAATGCCAGCAAGTTCAGTTCTTTGAACAGCGACAGCTTTAAATCGGGCAATTTTGGGCTGCTCTACCAAATCAGGATAGATGGCTCCATCTTATCGGTGCCCGCCGTGGTGGATGGGTTTATTTATGTCGGCCTGGCGAACAGCCTTCAAGCAAAAGGCTCCAACGGTGGCTCACTTCAAAAATACGAAGTTTCCAGTGGAAATTTGATCTGCGAATTCAAATGGGACATAGACGTCAAAGACCGTGACTCCCATGGATTTACTGGCATGGGCTGCACCCCGACGGTCATCAACAACTGTGTTTATTTTATCGGTTTCAACGCCGTTTTATATTGCCTCAAACAGGACGACCTAACATTGTTGTGGCAAACAAACCTGCGAAATCCCGATCCTGCCCACAACCAACCCACCACCAATATTCTTGGAATGGAAGCAGGATACGCGCCTGCTGCGGGCTGGTCGAGCCCGACGGTGGTTAACATGATGGAGGATGGCGTAGAAAAACACCGGATTTTTTTGGGCGTAGGAGAAGGCGAAAATCCATACCTGTTTAGTTTTATTTTCTGTTTGGATGCTGATTCTGGAGATGTCGTATGGATTTATTGTACCTGTCAATACGAAGAAGGCAAGCCCAATCAGGTGAATCAATTGCCGGCACAAGTAGTTGCAGATCCCAATAATCTCCCCGCAATGTTTACCACCTTCAGTGGTTACGAGGTGACTCGAGGCTGTTCCGTCTGGTCGGCCATTGCATACGATGAAGAAACGGGTTACCTCTATGCTTCTACGGGCCAACCGGCATCCCCTAACAATACCACAACATTCGACACCGGGCTTCCTTCGGTAGGTTGGTCGTCGGGCATACTAGCCATCAAGGCGCTTTCTGGAGAATTTGTTGCTTTTACACAAATGCCCGCAAAAACATCTTACCGCCCCTCCGACCTGGATGTTGACATCGGGAGCGCTTGTACCCTTTACACACTTCCTCCAAGTTTGGGCTTTCCCAATCCACGAAAAGTAGTAGCCGTTGGCTGTAAAAATGGGGGATTCATGATATGCGAGGCCCATACCCTTCAATTAATCAACTCCGTTTCCCTGCTTCCGAAGATGAATGACGGCACCCAAATCCCGGAAATTGATCTGCATCCTCCTGGGTATCAACAGGACATGATAGGCGTGCACGTGCCCAATGAAATATCCAATATAAATGGGGGAGAAAATTATTTTGGCCCCTTCAATACCGCTGCGATAGACCCTCAAACGGGTACACTTTTCATTGGCATGGGTGGGCCTAACTACCATTTCCCCGGGCCCGGTATAGATTTCAATACCACTCCTTTTATGAAAGCAATTGCCTGGGATTCCCTAGCCGATAAGTGGCCGATGGACAATAGCAACCCGCCCAAGTATTCAAAAGTCGGCGCTTCCATGTACACCAACGCTGGGGAATGTGGATTGAGTTCACCTGCCGTGGTGAATGATGTAGTATTGGTGGCAACCACCCAGGTTTCCATATACGCGTTTCTTGTAGAGGATGGAACCCTCCTTTGGCAAGATGACATTGGAAGCCCTACCACTGGGTTCAGCGGGGGCTATGGCTATTGCCTGGGCCCCGCCATCTGGGACAAATATGTGGTGGCAGGCGCCCTCATTCAGGGCGACAATGGGGGCGTGCTGAATATTTATAGCTTGAAATAGTTTCTTGGCAAATGTTGACGGTATTGATATTCGGCATTCTGGTTGGCCTCGACAATCTTCAATTGGCCTCCGCTTTTGGGCTCATTGGCTTGAAGGCAACCCGCCGTTGGAGCGTGGCCGGGATTTTTGCCTTTTTTGAAGTGACCATGCCGCTTGTGGGCTTGCTCATTGGCAATCAACTAAATAGCACCTTTTCGGAGATTGCCCATTGGTTGGGGCCTTGCATTATGCTGGCACTGGGGCTTTATATCTTGATCCGGGAATTGTTGGAAAAGGGACATCAGGATATCGTAAACCGTCCATGGGTTTTACTATTCCTGCCTTTTTTGATGAGTCTTGACAATCTTGTAGCCGGCCTCGGACTCGGAACCGCTGGCTACCCGGTGATTTCCACTTCGATCATAGTCGGAATTTGTGCCGGGAGCATGTGTTTCTTGGGACTGATTATCGGTGAAAAATTGCGTCGCTTGATCCCCAAAAACCTTGAAATGATCTGCGGCTTTTATTTGATCGGAATGGCTGTTTTTTTGATGGCAACCTAATCTTACTTTGTGCAACATCTCAGTTCTACAAAAAAGCAATTGGTCGTGGAAGGGCTATCCTTTCCCACCAGCCTTTGTTTCGACCCGGAGGGCAATGCGTATGTGGCTGAATCTGGACTGGCCTGGGATGGCGCAGCCAAGGGAGGGCGCGTATTCCGCATTTTATCGGGTGGTGAGAAACAACTCCTGGCAGATGGATTCGGGAATCCGCTCAACGGCCTTTGTTGGTTTGAGGGTGCATTGATCGTTTCGGAAGGCGGCTATCCAGGCCGTATCAGCAGACTCAGCGTTGACGGGGTTCGCAGCACCATTTTAGATGGATTGCCAGGCTTGGGCAATTACCATACCAACATGGTGGCCGCAGGCCCGGACGGAAAATTGTATTTTAGCCAGGGCGCGCTCACCAACCTGGGCGTGATTGGCCTGGACGCCTATGAATTGGGCTGGCTCGGGCGTTTGCCGCACAATTGTGACGTACCGGGCTATCCGATCACTTTGCGCGGGCAGAAGTTTGAAACCATAGACCCGCTTTCAAACGAAAAAGGCGCAAAGGCTTTCACGGGCGCTTTTTCTGATTTCGGCCAGTCATATCCGGCAGAAACAAAGCTGGAGGCTTCTTTACCCTGTTCTGCGGCGATCATGCGCTGTAATCCCGATGGGAGCGGCCTTGAACTGGTAGCCTGGGGCATCCGAAATGCGTATGGGCTTGGCTTTCTGCCCGATGGGCGTTTGATCGCTACAGATCAAGGCTCGGACGACCGGGGCAGCCGGCCCATAGGCCATGTGCCGGAGTTGATGTTCGAGGTCAAACAAGGCGCATGGTATGGCTGGCCTGACTTTATTGGTGGTGTGCCAGTAACGGATGCGCGTTTTGTCCCCACCCGCGGGCCTAAACTTGATTTTATTCTGAGCAATCACGATGAACTGCCAGCTCCCGAAAATCCCCTGTTAGAACTCCCGGTAAACAGTGCCGCGACCAAATTTGACAACTTGCCACTTTCACACCCCCATTATCCCGGCCAAATAATCCTCGCCCTGTTCGGCGATGAAAAACCCATGACGGCACCACCTGGACACAAGTCTGGGCGAAATATTTCACGCGTAAACCCAGCCGACTGGACCCATCACCCGCTTCCAGACCTTGGGCTAGACCGACCTATTGATGTACGGTACAATGCAGCAGATGATTGCCTTTGGATCGTTGATTTTGGGGCGTTTGAAATGAGCGAAAAGGGAGTGGAAGCTCAAAAAGAGACCGGTAAAGTCTGGAAGGTAAACTCAACAGACCTTTTTTCAATGTAAATACATTTTAACTCTAATTCTTATGGCAGTAACATTCAACGAAAACATCCGCCCGCTCTTTTCCAAGTGGAAAACAATGATGACCTGGCGTCTCGACCTTGAAAACTATGAGGACGTGAAAGCAAACAAGGACATCATTTATCACCAGATTTCCAGTGGGAATATGCCGCCTCCAAACATTGCAACCCTGACTGCGGAACAGATTGCCATGTTCAAACAATGGATGGACAATGACTGCCCGGAACAATAATCCTCCAATACTTCAGAACAGTTAAAAGTAAATTTTATGAATACAACGCAACCCTCCATTATCGGGACCTGGGCTTTGGTGGAAGCTTGGGACATCGGCGACGACCGATTTGATCCTAAAAAAAAGACCTATCCTTGGGGGAATCCCCCGGCAGGGTATTGGGTTTATGACAAAAGCGGGCATTTTAGTTTGATGATTTCACAGAACCCTGCTTTGCCCATTCCGCCGGATCCTTTCTCCTCCGATACTCCGCCCGCTTCGCAGCCATCCTGGCTGAATCCGGCGGCGCCCTGGAAAGTGCCTTATGACCTACTGATCGAGACTTTTGCACCTGCGGTGGGCGCGCCTTATGCCTATTTTGGCAGCTATACCTTGGAAATGGACCCAAAGAAGCCGGGCAGTGGCACAATTCTCCACAACGTTTTTTCGGATGTGCTGAGGGTCTATACCGGCACGGTGCAGAAACGCCCTTTTGCTTTTGATGGCCCGAATTTTATCAATGTGGGTGAACCGGGGTCATATCTACGGAGGTTGGAGCGCTTGACGTGAGATTACTGTACCAAAAAGGCTGCATGCATTGTGAACATTGTGGGCACTCGAAGTGCTCGTGATAGCTTACTGTATCACTTGTAAATCCGCAGGCTCTAGTTTTACGCCCAATTGCTGCGCCCGTTGGTAGTCCTGCCGGGCCTCGGCGTAATTGCCCATCCCGGCTTGAGTGCGTGCGCGCTCAAGAAAAGCCAACCCGAATTTTGGATTGAGTTTGAGGGCGTTGTCCAAGGATTTTATCGCAAATAGGTAGCGTTTGGTCGAACGCTGCAACATGCCACATTCATACCACATTTGAGGGTTGTTGGGGTCAATTTTCACGTATTCCTGGTAGTCGCTGAGGGCTTTTTCATACTGTTTCGTATTGAGATAGGCAACGGCCCGGTTGGTATAAGCGGTTTTGTTGGTCCGGTCTATCTCCAGGCTTTCTGTGAGGTCGCTAATGCACTGCTCATACATGCCTGCGAATCCATAAGCAGCACCGCGACTTGAAAGTGCATCGCTTTTTGACTTGGGCGTGATCTTTGGGTTGGCCATGGCCGAAGTATAATCCTGGATTGCCTTTTCGAGGAGGGGCCTTTGTTGGTTTTTGTATTGCGAGGAGCTTGCCATGTTGAAGTAAGTCTTCCCACGGTCCTTGCTAAGTTCGGGATTGCCGGGATCCATTGCTATGGCTTGCGTATAATCGCTGAGCGCAGCTTCGAAATCGCCTTTGGTAAGATGGTATTTTCCCCGGTTCCAATATGGAAGCACACTGCGCTCTTTGTCGCCTTTCTGGAATTCCATGACATAAGTCCACAGGCTTGCGCCGTCTTTCCAAATGGCTGATTGCCAGACGGTCCAGAGGCCAAAAATCAAGGTGACCGCGCCGAGGGCGGCGTAGATTTTCTTTTTCGAATTTTCTCTTTTTGAAAAAATATCCAGATAATGTGCGGCGATCACGAACAAGCCAAAATAGGCCACATAAGTAAATCGGTCGGCCATAAAGCCCTGTCCGGCGGCAAAGATTTGGAGCACGAACATCACATTGAACGTAAAGAACAGGAGGCCAAAAACCCACACCCGATACCCTTTCATCCATGCCCACACTAAACCGGCACCCACCAGAACAATCCCTAAGGGCGCTGCGTACACCGTCCAGGGCAATTGCGTGGGATAGGGATACAAGGGCGACATAGGGTAAGGAACCACGAGTTTGTAGAGGTAAACACAGTAGGTGTACGCCCCGATACAAAGCCGGTCGAGCATGCCGAAATTCGTGACCGTATCGTTCGTAGAACCTTGTAAACCAAGTGTATATAGGTTGGCTAACCCAAAGGCAAGCGAAAGCAACCAGAAAGGCGTCTTTTCCCAGATCAGTTTAAAATTCATGGGCCTCCGAAACCAAAAATCCAGTGCCAGCATCGAAAGCGGGAGCGCCACGGCTTGCACTTTAGAAAGACAGGAAAGCAGCGCCAATACGAGCATAATCCAGTATGTGCGCTTGCTGCTTTCGCCCGTTTCGGCCTGTTTCAGCCATTTCACATAGTACACCAATGCCCAGAAAAAGAACATGGCAAACAGCACGTCCTTGCGTTCCGAGGCCCAGGCCACCGATTCCACGCGCATCGGATGGATGCCAAACAACAGCCCGCCAGTCAACACGCCCCAACGCCCAATGCCCATGCCCCACAGGAGTTTCATCACGAAAAAGACCGTGAGCAAGTGCAGCAAAAGGTTGACCGCGTGTGTGAGCGTAGGACTGAATTCGCCACCGTTCAGCGATTTCTCCAGGGCGAAAGTCAGGATAGGCAAGGGGTTGTAATTTCCGATCACATGGCCCTTTTCGAGGTCGAATATATTTGGGATGGTGATGCTCCAGGGTATGCCCTTGCCCACCAACTGGAGGTTTGGATTCTCGGTGATGTTCTTGGAATCATCCCAGTTTACAAAATCGTGGCCCAGGGTGGGTAGGTAGCAGGCAGCGGTGATCGCGAGCACGACGAGGCCGAGCTGGAACCAATTGTTTTCGCTACCACTTTTTGGGGTGAATGAAGCGGAAGACTTGGACGGAGCCTTTTGGGCGGAAACGGGCTTTTTAGCCATTGTATCTTAGGTATGATTGCAGTGAAAACGCTGCGCAAAAGTAGCAATTCCCAATGCTTTCATTCTTTTTCTGACACTTGGCATTGTACCTTGGAAGGAAGATTTTGTGGCGCTGCCGCCCCGCGTGGCGGGGAGAACATAATGCGGGGCAGAAAGAGCCTGTTAGCGCATAATCTCACTTTTTATCACTGAATAAATCCTCCATGGTCGCTTCATTCTGCACCAACAAATGGGCGTATTTATTTTTCATAATCAGCCAATTTTGACACAAAATGAATATTTTTGGCTGGAAAAAAGAACTTTCCCAGCCAAAACCATATAAAATATTTTAATTTTGGCAGATTGCTCGGCTGTGCCGCTGCAATCTGCCAGTTTTTGGGGTGAATTCCATCAATTGCCCCTTCCACCACTTTTTCCCTTCTGGGCCGGCGTTTCTACTTTTGGGGGCGTCTTGATTTGTCTTTTAGGAGCAGGCGCCGGATTGCTGCGCCGCGTTTCCTGTGGCTGCCTTTGCGCGGGTCTGCTTTCCTCCCATTTCTGGCGGTGATAGTCTTTTGCTTCGTCCGGCTGTGTCCTCGGTTGTTTGGCGGGCAAGCGCGTGGCGGGTTTATCTGTTTTAGCGGGTTCGCGGCTCGGGGGTTTGGGGCTTGGCGCCGGTTCTATCCGCGGCGGGCGCTGTGTTTTGGGCGCAGGGGCAGGTTCCGGCTTGGCAGGCGCTTTTGATGGCGCCCAATCGGATCTATTATCGCGTTTCACCTCATTTTCGCGCTTGATCTCGGTTTTAGCAGTCTCCCGAGAACGCTGCAAGTCAGGATATTTCCGCACATTTTTGTCCAGGTAATCC
>Ga0105049_10006814_pt1 | contig 13301 bp, 9 predicted proteins | sample MAT06_FD_78087 | JGI IMG/M metagenome (GOLD analysis project Ga0105049, IMG submission 78087) | Freshwater microbial communities from Lake Fryxell liftoff mats and glacier meltwater in Antarctica - MAT-06 | ecosystem: Environmental > Aquatic > Freshwater > Ice > Liftoff microbial mat | place...
GATCGCTAATGTAGCGGGATGACAGCACCGCCGCCGCAATCAGAGCGCTATCCAGAATAACTACGTTGTGGTGTAGTTCATAACGTTCACGCAATCCCCGCAGAATCGAGATCGTGTCTTCCACTGTAGGCTGATCGATAAACACTTGCTGGAATCGACGTTCTAGGGCAGCATCTTTCTCAATATATTTGCGATACTCGTCCAAAGTCGTGGCACCAATACAGCTCAGTTCACCCCGTGCCAGCATTGGCTTCAGCAAGTTTCCGGCATCCATTGCGCCTTGAGTTGCACCTGCGCCCACAACAGTATGAATTTCGTCAATAAATAAGATGATGGTGCCTTGAGCTTCCGTCACTTCTTTGAGAACTGCCTTTAAGCGCTCCTCAAATTCGCCTCGATACTTCGCACCCGCAATCAGAGAACCCATATCCAGCGCAATCAGTTTGCGATCAAGTAAAGATTCTGGAACATCTCGATTGATGATTCGCTGTGCCAACCCTTCGGCGATCGCGGTCTTACCTACACCGGGTTCCCCAATCAGCACCGGATTATTTTTCGTGCGGCGGGAAAGGATCTGAATCGTGCGACGAATTTCATCATCTCGCCCAATCACCGGGTCAAGTTTGCCCTGCCTTGCCATTTCCGTTAGGTCGCGCCCATATTTCTCAAGGGATTCGTACTTGCCTTCGGGATTGCGGTCAGTCACTTTTTGGCTTCCTCGAATTTGATCAATCGCCTGCTTAAGTTTCGTTTCATCCAGCTTGAATTCTGTGAATAACCCTTTGCCATAGCGATCGTCTTTAGCAAAACCCAGCAAAATATGCTCAATCGAAATCACTTCGTCGCCATACTGCTTGCGGTAATTGTCGGCGCGATCGAATAAGGTATCTAAACTGCGCCCCAAATAGACGCTGCCGCCTGCACCCGAAATTTTTGGCTGTTTGCGAATAAATTCTTCCGTGCGATCGCGCACCTGCGTCACCGGCACATTCAGCTTGTTAAATACACTGCTGGCAAGTCCATCTTGCTCTAACAGCGCTTTCATCAGATGTTCAGATTCGATTTGTTGGTGCTGTGCTTGTTTAGCAAAATCAGGCGTGCGAGCGATCGCTTCCCACGCTTTTTCTGTAAATTGATTGGGGTCGGTTGGTTGCATAATGCCCCTTTGAATAGCAGTTTTTTTAGAATTACTGTCTCTATTGTAGGGAAACGAACGCGATCGCCCAGATCGGTCTTCACACCATGCAATACGAGTATTTGCCGCCCAACGATTGAGTTCAAGCAGACGTTGGCTCAGATTGGCGAATTGGGATTTCAATCACAAATTTCGTGCCTTCTCCGACTGTGGAATCACACCCCATGATCCCATTGTGTTTTTCGGTCACAATTTGGTAACTAATCGACAGCCCTAAGCCTGTGCCTTTACCGATTGGCTTAGTGGTGAAGAAGGGGTTAAAAATGCGCGATCGCACCGTTTCTGACATTCCTGAACCATTGTCTGCGATCGTAATTTGCGCCCGATCCTCAGCCTTCACTTGAGTCGAGATCCAAATCGTACCAGGCTGCGCTGGCTGTTCATCTTTGGTTCGTTGTTGTACAGATTCCTCCAGCACATCAATCGCATTGGCGATTAAGTTCATAAACACCTGGTTGAGTTGTCCCGGATAACACTCAACTAGAGGTAATTGACCATACTCTTTAACAACCTCAATGGCTGAAGACTCTGGTTTTGCTTTTAGACGATGCTGTAAAATCAACAGCGTGTTGTCGATACCTTCATGCAAGTCAACCGCTTTGCACTCAGATTCATCCAACCGAGAGAAGTTGCGAAGAGACAAGACGATTTGCTGAATTCGATCGGTGCCGACCTTGATCGATTGCAGAAGCTTGACTAAATCCTCGTGCAAAAAGTCAAGGTCTACGTCATCTAAGGTGTCTTGGAGCATTTGGGGTGGATTGGGATAATGGGTTTGATAGGCATGCACGACTTTCAGTAAGTCTTGGGTATAGCTATCAAGATGGATAATATTGCCGTGAATAAAGTTGACCGGGTTGTTAATTTCGTGAGCCACACCAGCGACCAATTGCCCCAGACTCGACATTTTTTCGGTTTGAACCAATTGGAGTTGAGTCGTCTGAAGTTGATTTAAAGTTTGTTGAAGTTCTTCAGAACGCTGCTCTTTTTCATTCAGCATGATTTTGACCCGTTGAATCAAATCATTCAGTGCCGTTGCTAGGATGCCTGTTTCGTCCGTTGTTGTGACGGTCGCTTGCAGATCAAAGTTAGAGGCTTGCGTGACTTGCTGCGCCACGGATGTGACGGCTTGGAGTGGCTTGGCAATGCTGTTCGCAATTCGTAACCCCACAAACAATGCTAGAACAACACCGCCCAGGCTGGTAAAACTAATCACAATCAGGGTGGGTCTGGTTTGGGCGATCGCGTCGTTATACAGCGATGACCATTCTAGAATGAGGGCACCATCGATTTTACCTTGATTCGTTTTGAGGGGAATGATAAGCTGTCTAATGCCTTGGGGATACTCGATACTTTTTTTCCGAAAGGTTCTGGACTGTCCATCCTGAATCGTTTGCCGAATTTCATTGCCGTGATCATGCTCAAAAATGGTATCAATTTCTTCGGGGATGGAATCTGCCAAAATCAGCTTTTGGCGATTGACCACTACCACATCGCGCTCTTGCTGGCGAGCCAACTGCATGATCGCACCTTGAAGTTTGTTTGAAGATTGAATAGACGTGAGTTGTTGATCGTTATAAGCGATGTCGGTGACCAGATAGGCAAAGGTTTCAGCCACATCTTCGGCATTATTCAATACTAAGGTTTCAGCAATTTTTTGACTTTGGGCAACTGCCACTGCGCCAACCACTCCGGTCAATAGGGAAATACCAATAAAGCTTCCAACCAGTTTATGAGAAATTTTCATGGCGATCGCAACTTTTCCAGGCTGTTTGCAGAACTACTTCCTGACGAAAGAGTTGAGACATAACTCCATCAGGATAGATTTTAGTGTTCCCAAATCCTGGCAAAACCCTATGCTTGCCATCGACAATAGAGTAGGGCTAACAAACCGTTTAAGCCCCTTTCACAGTCTCTTGCAGGCGTTTGCGAAATTCTTTGGCGGCGAGCAACGATGTGGGATGCTGCATAGATTCGGTCAGGAGTGCAACATCTAGACTGGGCAGCAGTTCACTATGGGAAACAGGCTCATAGCCGTAAGTTTCCAAAAAGTCAGCGGGCGTTTCTTCGCGCAGATGATAGAGCGTAAAGCAGCTATCCTGCCAAAACCAAACTTCTTTCACGTTCAAGCGATTGTAAACCTGTAGCCGGTTGATACCGCCGCTCGTGACAATGACTTCGATCGCTAAATCTGGAAACTCCTTTTCCGTGCCGATGCAGTAGCTTTCATCAGGTTCCGTTCCCCCACGTTGGGTTTGAGCACGAAATGTTGTAGAACCTAAGGGAAAGTATTCGGTATTTGTTTCTTCAAAAAAAATCTCTAATAATGTTCCAATCCGGGTTTTTCCAGTTTCATGGCGACGACTGGGCGACACAATTTCCAAGACTCCATCTAAATAGGTGAGCCGAACTCCGGGTGCATCCTCCAGTTCAGTCAGCAGTGCTTCATATTGCTCCCAGGTCACACTATTGGTCAAATAGCGATCTTCCGAGTCTTCACTATGAAAAAGTTGTTTATCACTGATAATATCCAGCACGGTCGTTATCATAGATCGCTCCTTTGTCAGGAATGAATCCTCTTCACTTTGCACTATATCTCTGAATATGGATAGCGCTGCGAACGGGGAACGAATCGTGCAGTTTAGCAAGCACCACTACGCTTAGTCAAAATCATAAGAACAGTTTTGTAGATTAGAACCAAGTCATAGACAGGATGCCACTGAGCCTGATACCGAAGATCAAGCTGGACAACATCTTCAAAATCTTTGATCAAGGAACGACCACTCACCTGCCATTCGCCAGTCAGACCCGGCTTGACGTTCAAACGCTGCCAATGGTGAACACTATACTTAGAAACCTCATCAGCGGTTGGTGGGCGGGTTCCAACTAGGCTCATTTCACCCTTCAACACATTCCAAAACTGAGGAAATTCATCCAAGCTGGTTTTCCGCAGAAAACGACCCACTCGTGTAATCCGAGGATCATTTTCATTCTTAAAAATCAATCCTTTTGCCTCATTTTTGATTTGTGCCTTCAGTTCGTCTGCATTTTGCACCATCGACCGAAACTTATAGATGCGAAACGAATGCCCCATTAGCCCATAGCGTTCTTGAGAATACAGGATCGAACCGGGACTGTCGAACCTGATAGCCAAAGCAACCGGGAAAAAGATCAATCCGAAAATTGCCAGCCCAATCAAGCTACCAATTATGTCAATAAACCGTTTAATCAAACAAGATGCCGACCGATGCGGAGTCCCTTGCTCGCAGGAGATAGATGCACAGGAATTTAAATCCCCTTCTGACACTGCTGACTGCATGGCTTCCAGTTTCGCTTTTGTGGTGAATAACGTGAATCCCGTAGAAATACGGAGTCTGTTTCACAACAATATAAGGGAATTCCAAGAGCGTCGATACGTTAAGTTGCAACACTATTCCAATCTTCTTGAAATCTTCACATAGTTTTATATTTGTGAAGGAATGATGAAGTACCCGCAACAGCTTAGTCTCCTAAGGTATTCAAAAGCCTAGCTGGAAAGAATTTCAGGTTTTATCGTGGAATTACAGAGACAAATAATTGTTAGTCAACAAAAATAAACTGAACAATGCCCCACGGTTTGCCAGCTTGTGAAATCAAGCATCTATCGAAAGGCGTACTTGTATTACTTGATACGCAAGACTGTGATTTAAACAACATTCTTGAAAGGGCGATTTTTTGGAGGGAGGCTTGAAAACTTCCTTGATTCAGCCCAAAACTTTAATTTGACAATGCTCTAAGTCGGGGGATCAGTTGCTCAAAGGCTTTGCCGCGATGACTGATGGATCGCTTAATTTCAGAGGGCATCTCAGCGAAGGTTAGCTGATGAGCGGGACTGTAGAAAACGGGATCATAGCCAAAGCCACCGATTCCTTGGGGTGATCGCAGAATTTCACCCGAACAAAATCCTTGGGCTTGTAGTGCAATCGTGCCGTCTGGACGCGCGATCGCAATCACACAAGCAAAACGAGCCGCCCGGTTCGATTCACCTTCTAATTCCTTGAGCAGTCGCGCAATACAGGCAGCGTCGTTCTCTGCGTAACGAGCCGAAAAAACGCCCGGTGCGCCTCCCAAAGCTTCCACTTCTAACCCAGAATCATCCGCGATCGCCCATTCTCCCATCGCTAAGGCGACCTGAGAAGCTTTTAAACAGGCATTTTCGGCGAAGGTTGTGCCCGTTTCTTCCACTTCCAACTCGGTTGATTTTAGGCGTAACTCCCAGTCCAGATCGGCAAGAAGGGCTTGCATTTCTGTTAATTTGCCTGGGTTTCCGGTTGCTACCACCAAAATTGTCATCCAAAGTTCCTTTTTATCGCTGAGGTGAGTGGATGGCTTTGCCGGAGTTACACCAAAATAGCAGTCATTCCAGCAACTTGGTCATGAAATGCTTGCCAGTCCAAAACTTGGTCGAGTAGCGCCTCGTAGCCCATCACGTTTGGATGCAGTCCATCTTCTGTAATGCGATCGCCACACCATTGACTTCCCTGCGACTGCCAATCAGAAAACACATCCAGGTAAGGAATTTGCCTTGCTTCACAGGCTAAGCGCGTCGCCTCTTTATAGCGCCACTGATCCGCATGATTGTAGTAGAGGCAATTGAGAAAGGGCATCTTAGATTCATCCACAGGCACCATGCCTACAAACAGCACCGGACATAGCTGCACTGCCTGATCTAACAAACGCTCTATTTCAACAGAAAACAGGTTGAAATCGGTAAAATTGCGTCCGTCTGGGCGAGAGAGCCGTGCCGAATCATTGGTGCCTACCGATAAAATCAGCAGGTCGGGGACTCGATTTCGCAATTCGCCCCGCAGCCGAAATTCACTTTCCAACCGAGTCGCAACCTGTTGCACTCCATCTCCACGAACGCCCAAGTTGTACAAGGCATGCCCCAAACTGCCGGGGATCATCCAACTGCGCCGTAGCCGTTCAATCCAGCCGCCCCCGACTGCGTCGCCAAAGCCATAAATGATGCTGTCTCCAACTGCAATAATCTTCAATGGTTGCGTTGTTTTTTGGAGAGTAAGAACTTTAGCAGTCTGCATTGAGTAGTTAAGCGTTGGGAACTCAAAAAATCAAGTATTTCAAAAAATCAAGTATTTAATTATGCAGAACTGTATCATCGGTTGAATAACTTTGCCAAGCTTGACAAATAGACACTCAGATACATCTACCTTAACAAATCAAGCTGAGATGTATTGGTGTAGTACATGCAGAGTATCGCTAAGCCCAAGTTGCAATGATCCAGTGGCTGCCGTTTATCAGGTAAAACATGCCCACCAGCAGCAAAGCAACACTGGCAAGCCGAATGATGGTGTTGGAGTGAAGCAACAAAGTCCGGGTTTGTTTGGCGAGTCCGGTGAATAAGCTAGCGAGAAAAATAATGGCAGTATAGCCAAAAGAGTAGCTGATCATCGTGAGTGTGCTTTGCCATTGCGAACCCGTTGCGGCGGCGGCGGTTAGCACTGAAATCATAATCGGGCTAGTGCAGGGAGAACTGACGAGCGCAAAGGTAATTCCCACCCCATAAGGACCGATGAGAAACGATGTGATAAGCGACTGGAGCCGCGATCGCCGCGACATTTTTTCCCTAAGTTGAACAGCATTGCCGCCCGTTCCGGTGGGTGAGGTGAAGCGGTTTAGCCTCAACCGAGGAATTTGCACAACACCGACCAAGCTCAACCCCATCAGCACAATAATTGCGCCCACAGCGACCTGAATATATCCGCGAAACTGAATCAGAATTAGACCTGCCGCTGAGGAAAATAGCCCCAGCAAACTAAGAACGGTGACGACCCCCAAAACAAAGGAACCTGCCTTAAAGAAAGCATCTCGGCGGGAAGTGATTTCGCGGGTGCCGATGTAGCTTAGGTTAACGGGCAACAGGGATAAAATGCAGGGGGAAATGCTTGCAACTAAGCCACCCAAAAACGCCAGTCCGATCAGCGCCAATGGATGATTAATCTGATATTTGTGCTGAGTAAACCACTGTTCGTAGCGATCGCCAATCCAAAACGCAAACTGCTGGAGCGATTGATAGACCGAGCTTTGGATTAATCCATCAAGGAGTAAAGCTAGGGCGATCGCACCCACAAACAGCATGATCAGCAGCAGTAGATGCTTCGAGTGTGGAATTGAGCGATTGGGTAATTTGGACAGTTTGACACGAGCCATAACAATTTAGTCTGCGAACAGCAACAACACATTACTTTTCAAACTGCTGAGAGCCTTGATAGCCAGAGCGCACCGCCAATTCTTCCAGCGATTGCAGCCCCCGATAAAGCTGTCCATTCATTTGCCAGGTGGGATAACTGCTGACCTGCGCCTGGGCACACTGTTCTGGCTGAGCATTTTCCCCTTGTGGATCACACTCTACCACCTGCAATTTAGCCACGGCTGAGCCAAACAATGCTTGCTGTCGGTTGCAATAAGGGCACCAATAGGTTGTATAAAGCTTTGCCCCTTGCAGATTGAGATGATCAACCAGGGCAAGAATGGCAGGAGAAGCCGACGCGCCATTTGCCGAGTCAACCGTGATAGAGGTGCGCTGTGCCGTGCAGCCTGATCCCATTAGCAGTAGCGCGATCGCCGCCATTGCAGCCACCCGCGAGTCCCATAGGGATTGTTTCACGAATCGCTGCTTCTTGTTAACTAACCCTAACCCTTGAATGCTCTTCAAGTCCATTTGAACGTCTTTCATCCTACCAACAGCACCAGTAACAACTGCAAGCCTCAACGCACTTGATTCACTTAATTGCAACTATCCTCAGTTGTATCCTAGTCAGCGCGATAAAACAGTGATTCTCCTCACCCGCTCAGCACGTTCTCACACTATTCTTCCCATTCGTCACTCGCAATTCGCAATTCGCAATTCGCAATTCGCAATTCGCAATTCGTCACTCGCAATTCGCAATTCGTCATTCGCAATTCGTCACTCGCAGTTCGTCACTCGCAATTCGTCATTCGTCACCCGCAAAATTTAATCCTGTAAAATGAGCCAACCTGGCAAGGCTAGCCTACACTGCTAACGGCGCATGATGTGGGCAAACAAGAACTTGAGGAGCTTAAGGGGAAGTTGTGGGAAAGATCGCGCTGCTAGTTGGGGTTAGTGTGTGTGATATGGGGTTTCCTCCCTTGCGAAAAGCTCGAACCAACGTGGAAGTGCTAAAACGAGCGCTGCAACGAACATCCTCTGGTTTTGAGGTGCAAACGCTGAATGATCCCAATTTGCTCGACATGATGGAAGCGATCGAGCAACTGTTTCGTCATCGCGAGGACACCGATCAGGTTTTGTTCTTTTTTTCGGGCTATGGCATTAAAGACGTAGATGGACAGCTTTACTTTGCGGCTCCCCATACGACGTTAGACGATCGCGGCAACCTGATTCGCTCTCGCACGATGCCCGTCAGATTTTTACACAATGTGATGGACACTAGCCCCGCTGGGCGACAAGTCGTTATGTTTGACTGCTGCTTTCGCCAAACGGGCGGGATCTCTCCTACGGAAGGCGAAACCCCAATGGAAGATACCTACAATCATTTGATTGGCGATCGCCGCGTAATTTTGTCTGCCACAACCTCCACCCAACATTTGCCCGAACCCGATAGCCTGGATGCTTGGAGCTATACGCGCTATTGGGCAGAGGGCGCAGCAACAGGGGCAGCAGATATCGACTGCGACGGCAGCCTCACGGTTAAAGAACTGCATTCCTATGCTCAGCGCAAGCTTCAGGTTGCCGCACCCGATCAGCACCCGCAGTTTTACGGCTCAGAAGACACCGCCAACCAACTGGTGTTGCAGGTTCCCAGCCAAACTCCTACCGTGCAATATCGTCAGTTTTTAGAAAAAATGGCTCAAACTAGCGAAATCGACACGACCGAATTTCGGATTTTATCGGGGCGGAATACTCTAAATACCTTTCGCCAACATTTAGGCTTGTCGCCTCAAGATGCAGCGGATATCGAAGCTGACGTATTACGCCCCTTTCAAGAGCGTCAACAGCGGGTACAGTTGTATGAAGAACTTTTCTCTAAGCTGACACAGGGGACACAATGAATCCCAAAGAAGAGGTCTACCGGAAACTACGGCAGTGGCAAAAAGCGCTGAGCTTGACCGATAGTGATACCGGGTTAATCAGTACGGGTTCATCTGCCAGTCGGCTGCAACCCAAGCCTCGTCAAAATGACCTGACGCTTTATGAACAGGTGCTAGAACGGATGATGGCAGACGCAAACGACCGACAGACTCCTTTGCGAGAGAGCGATCGCCATGAGCTTGAAGCCCTCCAGCAAGTGTTGCAACTACCCAACGAGGATGTGGCGGAAATTGAACACCGCTTGGATGTGCAATCAGCCGCAACCGTTTTGCCCCGTGGTGACACTCCAACTATTTCACCGTTAAGCTTCAATCCGCCCATCGCAATGCCTGCTACGGAAATCCCGGCTACAAAAATTCCTTCTGCGGAAATTCCTTCTGCGGAAATTCCTTCTGCGGAAATTCCTGCTGCTGGTGGCGAGGTTAACCATCCATCCAATCTAACGGGCGTAAAAGGGCAAATGGTCAAACGCAGAATGGATATGGATGCAGCTAGCCCCTCTGCCAATTCACCGCCTGTTGACCCCGCATCTCAAAAAAACGTCAACCTACCAGTGACAGAACCTGCTTCCTCGACTGCGGTTCCTACTGTTCAGCCTATGGATTCTGCCCCTGCATCTTCCACCCCTACGCCTGCTCAAGTTGTCGTTGTAGCATCACCTCCGAAAGTTGAGCGCGATCGCACTCCATTGCTGATTGCACTAGGATTGCTTTTAGCTCTATTAGGAATCGTTGGTGGTATTTGGATGTCACTTCGTCCTAAGGGGGATGCAGTCTCGGCTAACCCCAAAGTAGCGCGGCAATTTGTCGAGTCGGGCACTAAAAAAAATCAGCAGGGACAATATGCTGCCGCGATTCAAGATTTTGACCAGGCGATTCGCTCTAACGCGCAAGATGCAACTGCATACCTCAATCGCGGGTTTGCCCATCATCGAATGGGAAATTTGGATGCGGCAGTGGATGATTACACCAAGGCACTGACCCTTAACAAAAACTTTGCGGAAGCTTACAGCAACCGCAGCCATGCTCGATTTGACCAAGGACGACAGAATGATGCGCTGGAAGATGCAGGTCGGGCGATCGCTCTCCAACCAACCTTGGCAGTTGCTCATTTAAACTTGGGTAATGCCTTATTTGCTCAGGGAAATTTGGATGGTGCTTTCCAAAAGTTCAGCCAAACGCTGCAACTCAATCCACCTAACATTGTTGCGGCAAGGGCACACAACAATCAGGGCAACGTTTTTGCCAACCAGAAAAAATTGGATGAGGCAATTCGGGCTTATACCCAAGCGATCCAACTGGATGCTAGCTATGCAGATGCTTTGTTTAACCGGGCGATCGCGTTTGATCAGAAAGGGAATCAGCAAGGCGCGATCGATGACTTCAGAAAAGCTGCTGACCTTTACAAAGCGGAGGGTAACAATGAGATGAGCGCCACATCAACCCAACGAGCCGAACAAGTGCAAAAAAAACCCACGCCTGCGCCCTCTATTCAATCCATTTAGCGATCGCCTCTGTTTGTGAAGCAGACCAAGTCTTAGGGAGACACTCCGCACCGAACGCTTTGGACTTTGTGGCACTATCCAAAAGAAGTCCGAAACCCTCTCCGTTTGCACCGAGAAGGTTTCGAGCCGATGTTTTGGAGAGCAAAGGAGAAAATTTACCCTTGCTTCACATCTTTAGTCGTTTAGTTTGATCGGGTTGTTCCGGAAAACAGCCGAAATGACAGAAAAACTTAGCAGCCGTGAATCATGTTTCCTGATTTAGCGTGATGTGGCGCGTAGCAGCTCTTTGGTTTGCCCAGGTGCCATCCGCTGATTCTGTAAATCTTTTTTTGTCATCACCCAACCTTCGGATGTGTTCTTATGTCAAATGTGGTGTCCCCTGCGGTTGTTCATTATCCTGAACTTAACCAACCCCTCAATGAACGCTACCAAGTGAATGAAATTTTGGCGGCTCGTCTTTGGGGACGCACCTACCTCGCCCAAGATTTACACCGCCCTAGCCAGTCAGAGTGCATCATTCACCATTTTAAGCAGATCCCAGAAATACCAAACTATGCCGAATTGGTTCGCAGCCTATTTGCCAATGAGGCGGCACTGCTGGAAGCGTTTGGCACTCATGAACAAATTCCTCAGTTGCTTGCTTGCTTTGAGGATGACAAAGGGTTTTATGTGGTGCAGGAGTTTGTGGAGGGGCGATCGCTGAGCCAAGAATTAATCCCCAACCAACCTTGGAGCGATACCGAGGTGATAGTGCTACTACGAGAAGTGCTGGAACCTTTGGCATTTATCCACGAGCGGGGTGGGCTGCACGGAAACATCAAGCCAGACAACCTATTGCGAGGGCAGGCGGGGCGATTAGTTCTGATTGATTTTGGCAGTATGCCGCAGATCCAGCAAGAGTGCATGATGGCTTACGCTGTGGAGGGCGATTTAACGGAGGGTTCGGAGCAAGGGTATCGACCTTTGGAACAGCTTCAAGGATTGCCGTGCGCTGCCAGCGATGTGTATGCGATCGGGATGATTGCTATCCAAGCGCTGACGGGCAAACATCCGACGCAGTTTCAAATCGATCCGCAGTCGGGGAAGGTGCTGTGGCTACCTCACTATGAAGAGGCGATTGCGGCACTCAATCGTGGACTGATCGGAGTGATAAATCGGATGGTGCAGTGGGATTTATCGCAGCGGTTTAGCTCGGCTGGGGAAGCACTTGAGGCATTGCAAGCGGTGTATCCTCCTCAAAATGAGGCGCGATTCGTGAAACGTTCGCGAAGCGTCTCCGAAGGAGAATCCTTTCGGGAATCGCCCGTGGAAAGTCATCCATCTGGCACTGTGGTCACGGTAATTGTCCCTGCAACTGCACCCAATGCCCAAGCAGAGATCACTGAAACAGATAGCGAAATTATCGTAACGTCCATCACGAATCAGCCCTTCTTTCTAACACGATTGTTGATCAGCGCGATCGCCCATCCTTCTGTGCGAATTGGAGTTGGCGGCACCGCCCTGACTGCGATCGTCGCTGCGATTGGCTGGAGTTTATTGAACTCAGTCAACTGGTCGCAGCCAAACCCGATTTTGGGAAAGGTCAGCAAAAAGCTGCAAAAGCCCCAGCGTCCGGTGCAAGCTGGGGCAATAAAACCTGAGCGAACACAGACTGTCTCCAGTGCGTGGCGGCAAGATTGGACTACTGCAACCCAAACTTTACAACAAGCCGAGCAAGCCCTGGACAATGGTAATTGGTCAGAAGCACGCCAACTCACTCGGTCAATGTCTACAAAGATTCCTTATTGGATGGATAGGGGAAAAGCTCTAGAAAAACAAGTTATTGCGAAGGCGGAGGTTGATTCTAAAAATCTGCTGCAAACTGCCTACGATCGCGCTCAAGACCGTGACTTTACTGCTGCATTGACCACGCTGAAGCAGATTGTGCCAGAAACCACTGCCGGGGCGTTCGCCCAAACCAAAATTGATGAATACACTGCGAAACAAGCGGTCAAAGCCCAAGCAGACCTGCAAAAAGCATACGATCGCGCCATTCTGCGAGATTTTACTGAAGCACTGACCTATTTAGGGCAAATTCCTCAAGGCACCCCTGCTGACGCGATCGCCCAGCAAAAAGTGGTGGAATATTCTCGTAAAGCACAAATTCGCGCCCGATCGATACTCAAAGCGGCTGCCGATTATGCCCAACAGCAAAACTTTTTAGCGGCGCTGACCACGCTCGAAAAAATCCCCGGCGGCTCATTTGTAGACGAAGTAATGGAGCAAAAACTGACTGAGTACAGGGCAAAGCTAAACCAACAAGCAGCCCAGTGGTTACAACAAGCCAATGCTGAGGCTGCTAGTGGACGGCAATCAACCGCGATCGCATTTCTGCAAAAAGTCCCGATTGGCACTCCTGCCTATGCCCAAGCCCGCGAACAACTCGCCGCGATCGCTCAAATCTCAGTGGCTGACCAGCGCAATTTTAATGC
>Ga0105049_10006817_pt1 | contig 13300 bp, 8 predicted proteins | sample MAT06_FD_78087 | JGI IMG/M metagenome (GOLD analysis project Ga0105049, IMG submission 78087) | Freshwater microbial communities from Lake Fryxell liftoff mats and glacier meltwater in Antarctica - MAT-06 | ecosystem: Environmental > Aquatic > Freshwater > Ice > Liftoff microbial mat | place...
TATTATCTTGATAACAACAAAAGTTATGGTGCTAACCATCCTCGCATCAAGGCCAAAAAGATAGCCTGCTGATCAACAAAGGGGTTGTGCGAACAATGGTCCAGATAGGTCAGATTTGCCTCGCCTAAATACTGTTCTAAGCGCCGAACCTGCGCCCGGGAATACAGGCCGTCTTCTTTGCCGTAAATGCCGTAAACGGGCAGACCTGCCGCCATGCATTTGCCCAGCAGCGGCCACAGGTTCATCGTGGTGTATGCTTCGTTTTTCCAGAATCCCTGCGGTCCTGCATAGTCCATTGACCGGGCAAGGGGGAAAAGCACACTATTTTCGGCAAAATATTCGTATATTTTTTGTGTTTCTTCCGTCGGCTCGGCTGGCGAATACAATCCGGCTTGAATGGCGTGCAAAAAGCAGTAGGAGCTGTAACCCAGCGATGCCGTGTCCATGTTTTCCAACTGGCGGATGTAACCCAAGTTGACACTGTCGGCGCGCGTTTCGTAACGGGTCCGCACATTTTTCAGAATGGTTCGAAAGGTCTCCTGTAACGCGAGCGGCGCCCCGACTAAGACCAAAGCGCTGACCTTTTCCGGGTGACGCTCCGCAAAGAGCAAGCCAACTACTCCGCCAAAACTGTGTCCCAACAGCGCAGCCTGGGCAATGTTGTGTTGGTCCAGAAGGAGATTCAGGTCAGACAGGGTTTCTTCAAAAGTGTAGGCTGCTTCTACGTCGGATCGTCCTTCGCCACGCCGGTCGTACACCAGTACAAAGAATCCCTGATCGGCAAGCAACTGCGCGGTTGTTGCTTCAAAGACGGAGCAATTGTAACCGGGGCCGCCGTGCAGGTAAATCACGGCGGGGTTTGCAGGGCTGCCGAAACTTCGCTGGTACAGCGAGGGCGAGGTTGCTGCCTGATGTTCTGATTGGCCATCAAGAGCCGAAGGCCCTCCAGCATGTTGCGCATGGATTGGCAGGCTCGCCCAGGCAACAAGCATGAACAGAGGCATAAAGGAAATTTTTGTGCCTCTGCCCAGGGAAAGGGTCCAGTTCAAGATTAGCGATTTAGAAAGGCTGAATACATCCACACCAGTTTTTCTTGGGCTCGAATGTAATCACTCATCAGGGCATTAGTGCCTTCATCGCCAGCCTCAGCGCTGAGCTGCAAGGTCTCGCGTTGCAGGGAGATGATGTGCGCAAGGGAATGAAGGATGTTTTCAACTGCCTGCATTCCGTCTGAAACTTCAGTACTTTCTGAAATTTTTGAAACCAATTGGTAGGCGGAAAAGCGATGCTGCGGGGCATGGCCCAAGGTCAGGATTCGCTCAGCTACCTCATCAATTTTGAGAAACAGGTCATTGTACAACTCTTCGAACTTTAGATGAAGCTCAAAGAATTTTTCTCCTTTAATGTTCCAATGGTACCCGCGGGTATTCTGGTAGAAGATCGAATAATTGGCGAGCAGTTCGCTGAGTTTGGCGGCCAACTGAGCGCTAAGGGTGCGGTCCAGGCCAATGGCGTTAAGCGTTTTCATAGGTATATTTAATGCAATATGTTGATGAAAAGAAGCACGATTGCCCCTTCTTTTTCATGCACATACTAAAAACAAGATACAAGCCAGTAAAGTTCAGGGTCCGGGTTGTACCTTCCTTCATCCAAATGCCTGACTTATCATCTAAGCTTGATGTACTCCGCTGGATTTGGCGGAGGAACCTGGTCTTAACAAATACCCAAACCCATGAAACTGCTCATCCTGGTAGCCTGCTTAATGCCGGTCTGGCCATTGTTGGCGCAAACCCCGCCGTTGTTCCTGTACACACTCCAGTCTCCTGATGAGGAAAGCGACGGCCAAATGGGCGAAGCTGTCGGGGCCATCGGAGGCGATGTTAACGGCGACGGGGTTCCGGATTTGATCGCCGGGGCTCGTGCAGAAGATCCGGAGCTGGCTTTCATCAACAGCGGTCAAGCCCATGTTTTCAGCGGAGCTGATGGCAGCGTTATCCGAACCCTCGCTTCTCCGAACCCGGAGTATTGGGGCTTTTTTGGCAGCTCTGTTGATGGCATAGGTGGCGACGTGAATGGCGATGGGGTTTTCGACCTACTTGTTGGGGCGCCCTATGAGGACCCGGGCAGCAGCCCAATTGATGCAGGTCGCGCTTATGTGTTCAGCGGAACTGATGGATCGCTTTTGCATACCGTTCAGGCTCCCTTAGAAGAAGCTGGCAGCCAGTTTGGCACCGTAGTGGCCGGTATGCGAGGTGATGTAAATGCCGATGGTATCACCGATTTTCTGGTCAGTCAGCCCTACGCATCGCCGGCGGGATCGCCGTATGCAGCAGGAAGGGTGCATGTTTATAGTGGTGCCACAGGTGCCTGGCTTTACAGCGTGGCTTCTCCCATTGAAGAATCAGTAAGCGCATTTGGCTGGACGGCCAGCCCTGCCGGCGATGCCGACATGGACGGCGTTCCAGACCTCATTGTTGGCGCGTACCTGGAAGATCCCGGCACTGCGCCCAGCAACACAGGAAGGGCTCACCTATACAGTGGCGCCACGGGTGCGCTGATTGCTACGTTGGTAAGCCCCAATGAAGAGAAAGACGGCTACTTCGGCCGCTCGGTTTCCGCAGCGGGAGGCGACTTGAACGGCGATGGCAGCGACGATGTCCTGGTGGGGGCTTTCTGGGAAAATTTGCCCGGAGATCTCAACCAGGCGGGACGGGCCTATGCCTTCAACGGAGCCGACGGGGCGCCCCTGCTCACGCTGGAATCGCCAAATTCCTATGTGGCGGGCTGGTTCGGCAGTGCTGTTGCGGGCCCCGGAACAGACGCCAACGGTGACGGCATTGTAGACCTGCTCGTCGGCGCGCCCAAAGAGGGCGAAGATGCTGGCCTGAACATTGAGAGCGGTCGAGCGCATTTGTACAGCGGCGCCGATGGCAGCTTGCTGCAAACTCTGGTTTCGCCCTACCTGGAACCCGATGGTTGGTTTGGGTCTTCGCTGTCTTCGGCCGGCGGCGACCTGGACGGCGACGGAATTATTGATGTTTTGATTGGCGCAGAGCGCTCGGACATCGGATTTTACACCAATGCCGGGGCGGCCTTCTTGTTTAGCGGCCGGGGATTTGTTTGCGATTTTTCGCAAGCGCCTACAGAGCAGCAGCACACCCTGTTGCTCAACCGCGCCGTGTTGAGCTGGTTGCCGCAGGCTGGTGCCGTGCGCTGCCAACTAAATGCCAAACGACTTCCTTCTGGTCCGACACCAACCGTAAACATCGCTATGGCGCCTTACAGCTTCTTTAGTGTTCCCTATGCCGTGGCGGGAGCGGGCACATCCTGGACCTGGCGCGTGCGCTGCGCATGCAACGTGTCGCCGCTGGAGGTAACGCCCTTTTCGAACTACGTGGATACCTTTCACGTGCCAGTTGCGCGTCAAACGCAATTGGACTTAACGGCGGTGCTGTTGTCCGTATCACCGAATCCGGTGCAAGAAGAACTGACGGTGATTGGCGCGGAACAAGGCCAGCCTTACCAGATCGTGGACCTTGCCGGCCGGGTGGTTCAACGCGGAACGCTGAGCACGAATGTTTCCGTCGAGGAGCTTGAAACCGGTTGGTACACGCTCATTACGGGCGAGCAGTCCACGGCGTTCATCAAAACGGAATAAAGGGTACTCCTAAAGCAGCTTTAGGCCCGCGCTCATTCGCCTACTTTGGCTACCCGCAACGGTCGTTCGCACACCCAGATGCGCTTAATGACGCGCAGTTGTTTCTGGGGAATTTCGTCTGGTAAATCGAGCAACGTATACTCGTTGTGAATCTCGATATGCCCGATATAGCGCGCTGGGATACCACCCTCGTTGGCTAAAGCCCCGACGATGTTGCCGGCCTGGACCCCGTGCTCGCTGCCTACATCCACGCGGTAGCGCGACATTTTGGGCTCCCCTTTGGCGCTTGCTTTGGGGGCATAGGGTTCAAAACTCGGGATGTCTTTGGGCTTTGCTTTGCGCACGGGGGCGCTTTCGTCACCCGCGGGGCGGGCTTCGCGTTCGTTGCTGTCGTCGCGGTCACCGCGGATGGGTTTGCGTTCGCGTTCCTCGCGCGGTGGGCGCTTGTCGCGGTCACTGCGCAGCTCGCGGGGCTCTCTTGTTTCCCGTGGTTCGGGCATCCGTTTTTCGCGTACCGGGCGCTCCTCTCTTGCAGGGCGCTCGCTGCGCTCTTTCGTGCCGCTGCGGTCTCTTGATTCGCTGCGGTCTCTTGATTCGCTGCGGTCGGGCGCTCGCCGGTCTCTTGCGGAGGGACGCTCGTCCTTTCCCCCGCGATCGGCGGATGGGCGGGCGCTGCGCTCCTGCTGCACGTAATCTTCGGACTGGTGGTCGGCGGCGGTGTCTTCCCCCATGGCCATGCGGGCCAGCGCGGCGGCCACATCAATGGCGTCCAGCCCGCTTTCGGTAATCAGGTTGATGACGAGTTTCTGGTGCCAGTCAAGCGATCCGGCTGCGAGGGTATCGGAAATGCGCTGGCGGAAGTCTTGCACGCGCTTTTCGCGAAGGGCGGCGGGACTGGGCAGCTTGTACAGGTCCATCGGCTGGCGGACAGCCCGCTCGATGCTGTGCAACATGTGCTCTTCGCGCGGTTTGACCATTAAAATGGCCTCGCCGCTGCGCCCGGCACGCCCGGTGCGTCCGATGCGGTGAACATAGGCTTCCACATCGTAAGGCATGTCGAAATTGATGACGTGGCTGATGCGGTCAACGTCCAGGCCCCGGGCGGCAACGTCTGTGGCGACGACTACGTCGATGCGGCCATCTTTGAGCTGCTCAATGGTGCGCTCGCGCTGGCGCTGCGCCATGTCGCCGTTTAGCGCGCTTACGTTGTAGCCGCGTGCGCTCAGGCGCTCGGCGAGTTCAACGGTGTCTTGCTTGGTTCGGGCAAAGACCAGCACGGCGTCAAAGTCTTCGGCTTCGAGCAGGCGGGTCAGCGCGTCCAGTTTTTGGTGGCCCGAAACAGGCAGCCAGCGCTGGCGGATAGAGGCCGCGGTGCGGGTTCGGAGCTCCAGCGTGACTTCCCGGGGGTCGTTGAGGTGTTTTTTGGCTATGCGGCGGATGGCCGGAGGCATAGTGGCCGAGAAAAGAGCGACCTGGCGGGTGGGGGGGGTCTGGGTCAGGATCCATTCCACGTCGTCAATGAAGCCCATGCGGAGCATTTCGTCCGCTTCATCTAGCACCAGGGTCTTTAACTGGCCCAAATCCAAGGTGCCGCGGCGCAAATGGTCCATCACGCGCCCCGGTGTTCCGACCACAACGTGAACGCCGCTTTCTAAACGGCGGGTTTGGTTTCCGTATTCCTGGCCGCCGTAAACGGGCAAAACGCGAAAAGCTTTGTTGCGGTGTGCATAGCGACCAAATGCTTCGGCTACCTGAATGGCCAATTCACGGGTGGGAACCAGCACTAAACAGGCGGGTTTACCAGCCTTTCCCTGCAATTGCTCTAAAATGGGCAGGGCAAAGGCAGCCGTCTTACCCGTTCCGGTCTGGGCCTGGCCAATAACGTCTTTGCCCTCCAACATAATCGGGATGATGGCGGCCTGAATGGCGGAAGGGGCTTCATAACCCACGTCCTGAAGGGTCTTCCGGGTGTTTTCGGAGAGGCCAAGGTCTTCAAAACGGATAGATGCCGGGGGGCTTTGCTCGCTGGTCATGCTCGGGGTTTGGGTGCGCTGCTGGGCCTATGAAGGGCTTTAGGGCTTTTCGCGGCCAGCGCGCAAAGTTACGCCCGAAATCCCTGACGGGCCCGCTTCGAGCTCGGGAAGCCCTTCGCCCGAGATAACCTGTCTTGAGAACAGGTCATAAAGTTAGTAACACAGCGAAATTTCTCTGGGCTGGTTTCTTCGCGAATCCGAGAGATTTCACTAGGTTAGATTCCTTATTTGGTCGGGCCTTTGCTGTCGGGGCGTTTTAATCAGTCTTCCACCTCAAGTTTCGTCGATTCTTTAACCAAAACCCTCTTAACAAACGTATATGAAAAAGTTTTTACCTGTTTGTCTTCTCTTGCTCCTTCCCGGCCTAATGCAGCCGGTTTTTGGACAGGAGCGCACCTGCAGCACTATGGATCAACTCGAAGAAGAAATTCGGGATAATCCTTTGCGTCAGTCCATTTTGAACGCTATCGAAGACCATACGAATATGGTTCTATCGGGGGCTACCCGCTCTGCGATTACCGGCGTTATTACCATTCCGGTGGTAGTGCATGTGGTCTACAACACTACTTCTGAAAACATTTCGACGGCACAGATCAACAGCCAGATCGATGTGTTAAATAAGGATTTCCGGCGCACCAATACCGATGCCACGAGTTTGTGGCCTCAAGCAGCCGATTCGGAAATTCAATTTTGCCTGGCCACGGTCGATCCAAGCGGTCTACCAACTTCGGGAGTTACCCGAACGTCCACCACTTCGACCTCTTTTTCCAGCGCAAACAACATGAAGTTCAACAGCACGGGCGGAAAGGACGCGTGGCCTGCCGGATCCTACCTCAACGTCTGGGTCTGCGACCTGAGCGGCGGCTTGTTGGGTTATGCCCAATTCCCCGGAGGCAGTGCTTCTACGGATGGGGTGGTGGTTGATTACCAATACTTCGGTACCGTAGGAACGGCTACTGCTCCCTTTAACCTGGGCCGAACCGCTACCCATGAAGTGGGTCACTACCTCAACCTCCGCCACATTTGGGGCGATGGCGGTTGCAGCGTGGATGATTTTGTGTCGGACACCCCGACGTCCGATGCGCCCAATTACGGTTGCGCTACGGGCCACGTTTCGTGCAGCACCGTGGACATGGTCCAGAACTACATGGATTACTCCGATGATGCGTGTATGAACTTGTACACGGCCGGTCAGAAAGGCCGCATGCGCGCCTTGTTTGACGCAGGTGGTTCCCGGGTCAGCTTATTGAGCTCTGCCGGATGCGGAAGCGCGCCGGCCCCGACTTGTTCAGACGGTGTCCAGAACGGTTCGGAAACGGGGGTGGATTGTGGTGGCACCTGCCCTCCCTGCCCTACTGGCTGCACCACGAATGCTTTGACGCTCTCTATTACGTTTGACAACTACCCGGAAGAAACGAGCTGGACGCTTCTTACCTCAGGCGGAGCTTCAGTAGCCTCCGGAGGAACGTACGGTTCCCAGCCAGATGGTTCTACGCTGACCATTCCGCTTTGTGTGCCTAACGGTTGTTACACCTTTACCATGAACGATGCCTTCGGCGATGGTATGTGCTGTTCATACGGATCCGGTTCGTATACCCTGACTGGCCCAAGCGGTACGCTGGCCTCCGGTGGTACGTTTACCACATCACAGGCAACTAACTTCTGCCTGGGCGGCACGCCAGCGCCAACCTGTACGGACGGCATACAAAACGGCACGGAAACAGGTGTGGATTGTGGCGGTTCCTGCCCTGCTTGCCCAACCGGTTGCACCTACACGACCATTAATAATAACAACTTTGAAAGCAGTTTGGGTATCTGGACCTTGGGTGGCACCGACGCACGCCGCAACAGCGCCGATGACGCCTTCGCCAATGGAGTTTTTTGTGTGCGTTTGCGCGATAACACGTCAACTTCGGTAGTGTCCACAAGTTCGTTGAACCTGAGTGCCTACAACCGGGTTAAGATTGACTTTAGCTACATTGTTAGCAGCTTTGACAATGTCAACGAGGACTTCTGGCTGCAGGTGTCTACCAACGGAGGGTCAACTTATTCCACTGTAGTGACCTGGAATTTCTCGGATGAGTTCGTAAATGGAACACGCTACAATCCGAGCGTCATCCTGACCGGAACATTTGGGTCAACTTGTCGCTTCCGCTTCCGCAGCGATGCCTCTGCTGATGATGACCAAGTATTCATTGATGATGTGTTCATTTCTGCCTGCAACAGCCCGGCTCGGGATGGCTTTGAGGATGCAGACTTTATCGTTGAACTGGATGGCGATTTGTCACAAGACGCCGTTTCGGTAAACCGCTTGAACCTCTACCCGAACCCAACTTCCGATCAGCTCAATGTTGAGTTTGACCTGATGTTGGACGGCGAGTGGATGATGGTCATAACCGACATCACTGGCAAAATGGTCATGAGTGAAACGCAGTCTCGTACGGCCGGTCGACAGGTGATGAGCCTCCAAACCGCTGACTACGCCCCTGGCCTGTACTTGCTCTACATGACAGATGGCAAGGAGCGTCTATCGCGCAAGTTTACCGTGTCTCGGTAAAGGGTTGCGTTCGCAGTCAATTTGCGAACAATGAATTTCATAATGAGCCGGCCTGATTCGTTCAGGCCGGCTTATTATTTGTTGTGGGGGTAACCTTGGCTTAATACAAGGGGTAGAGCTTTGTGCTTAATTCCCTGGGGAATGCTTATTCCACAAAGGCTTGCCTGGCAGTATATCCAGGCCTCTATTCAAACTTCTGGCCATTTCCTCCAACCGGAGCTCGTTACCATCCCAAGTCTCCAAGGTTGCCAAAAGGCCCTTCGTTTCACCAAGAATCCCGACTGTAGTGCGGCCCCGGTAGTGGTGGCCTTGAACGGTTACGCTGCGCGGGGGTACCGCGATCCTCGAATGCAGCGCGCTGCATCAAACCTGGCCAGCATTGGATTTGATGTGTATATGCCGATTCTTGATTCGGTTGAAGCGCTTCGTTTGCATCCACGAGCGGTTGATGAAATCGCAGACTTTATAGCAGCTTTGGCAACTTATCATCGCAAACTGCTGGGGGTCTTTGCAGCTTCCATTTCGGCGAGTTTAAGTCTGGTTGCCTGTGCCCGACCAGAGTTGCGCAAGAGCATCAGTGGTATTATGGCCATTGGACCCTACAGCAATTTGAAACGAGCGGTGTCGCATGTTATGGAGAACAGCCGCGATGATTATGGACGTTATGTTCTCTGGCTGAATTTTGCTGAACGGGTGGTAGGCCTGCAACCCCGTTTGAGCCAGTTGTTCCGAACGGCCATTGACGATGATGGTTGGAAACGCCGCTATCCGCACCTGCCTGCCCAATTAGTTCAATCGGATCCACAAACCCGGTCGTTGTTTCGACGCTTTGTTCACGACCAGACCTACCGGGACATGCGCTGGCAGCAAGTTTGCCAGCAATTGCAAGCTGAGCAGGACTGGTTGCGGCGAATGAATCCTATTGACCATATCCAGCATCTGGACGCACCGCTTTTCTTACTTCATGGTCGGCAAGACGATGTCATCCTGCCCAGAGAGTCTGAGGACCTCATGAATCTTCTGGCCCGCTATGAGCATCCAGGTAAGTTATTGCTCAGTCCTCTGATCAGTCATGCGGACCTGACCTATTCCTGGAAAACACCGCTTCACGGAGTGCAGTTAATGGGCTTGTTCGCCGGTTTTTTCCAAAGCATATTAGATGCGCATGTGCATCGTTCCCCGGACTTGCCTAATGAAGATAATATTGCTTATGCTGTGTCTGATGTAGGCAAAAAATCACATCAAAGTAGATGGTTAGGGGGGCGTACCTCTTCAATCTTTAAAGTAAGATAACTTATGTTGCAAAAGGTGCATTCCCGAGCTTGGCCTATTCTCCGATTAGCTTCTGTAAACGAAAAGGAAGCCAGGCGAATTCCGGCCACGGGCCCGGGAGTTTTGTTGCTGGACCGTCTTCCTGAGCCAGCCGAATGGGACTATTTCATCGCCTGGTTAAAGCAGCGCCGCACCGATTTTATAGCGGCTGGTTTGGAAGAAACAACTGACGATTTATCTGCATGGAAATTTCGATTTTTTGAGCCATCACTGGCCGTAGAAGGCCCTATGGCGAAAAATCCTAAGGAGGTTGCCCAATTCCTGCAGGATGGCTACCTGGTGGTTTTGCTTCCGCAAATAAAACTACAACCCTTAAAACTGCCAGCGTGGATTCCTGTCCGAAGCCGCTGGAAGAAAAAGTGGCTGAGGTTTCTTCAGACCGGTGATTTTCCCGTTTTTCCACTTCACTTTCTCGCAACGAATTTATCCAGGGCTATTGATAATAAGCAAACTTATGTTGACGGTAAGGAACACGGTTCATTTAACTATCCTACCCTTAGAATTGGAAACGCCATCCCCGGCCCTCAATTGGCGGGCTTTAATGACCTCCAGCGTCTAGATCGCTATTTAAGTGCCCGGTTGTATAGCTTGCGCTGTGTTCCTGTCCAAGCGGGGCAGGAACCGGCAACCGAATGGTTGCGCGTGATTCACACCCCGTTTGATCCCACCATTCTGGCCCGGGAAATTGAAGCCCTTCCCCCGGAATGCTTGTTGCTGGAACAGGGTAAATTTCAAGTGTTCCAAGCAGCCGCCGATCAAATTCCGCACTTGTTGCACGAAATTGGCCGATTGCGCGAATTGACGTTTCAGGCCGAGGGCGAGGGTTCGTGCAAAATGATCGACTTGGATGCCTTTGATGCGCACTACCGCCATCTCTTTGCCTGGGATCGGGAGGAGAATCGACTTGCTGGTGCCTACCGGTTGGGACCGGGAGATTTGCTTCTGCGCACCCATGGCAAAAAAGGCTTCTACCTGCATACGCTGTTTCACTTGAAGGACGAATTTTTGCCCTTCCTGAACCAGAGCCTGGAACTTGGCCGGTCGTTTGTGGTGCCGGCTTACCAACAACAACGGTTGCCCTTGTTTTTGCTCTGGAAGGGAGTGACGCTGTTTTTGACTAAGAATCCTCAATACCGCTATTTAATTGGACCGGTGAGCATCAGCAACGCCTATTCGCAAATTAGCAGGAGTGTTATGGTTCGCTACATTCAAACCCACCATTTTGATTTAGAATTGGCAGTAATGGTCAGACCACGAAAAGCGTTTAACCCCGATTTTGGAGGGCTGGATGCGGATGTGCTGCTCACCGAATGCAGCCAGGATACGCGCACGTTGGATGCCTTGATTTCCGATATGGAGCCGGCTCATTTTCGCCTGCCAGTCTTGCTGCGCAAATACTTTGCCCAAAATGCAAGGATTATTGGGTTTAATGTCGACCCAAATTTTTCTAACGCATTGGATGGGTTCATGGTTTGTAAAACAGCCGATTTAAGCGGTCCTTACGCGGAATAGGGTTTACTTTTTTTAATTGGGAACAACCGTGGATTCGCCGGATATTGTGGGTCCACTCTTTCTCTCTCTTCATGCTCTCTATTAACGCAAACCCATGATCAGGCCTCTTTTCACGATCCTGTTTGCGCTGGTATCCGTTTGCGCAAGTGCTCAAGTGGATTTCAGCGAAAGGTCGGCACCGGACATCCGGCTTTTCCCATTTTTTCACGGTATTGCCTCCGGCGATCCGCTTCCTGATGCAGTAGTCATCTGGACCCGCCTGACCTTGGACGCAACGGGCATGTTGCCCGTGAACTGGCGGGTGGCTACAGATACCGCTATGGCCAACGTGGTCCGCAACGGCATATTCACAACGGGCCCTTCCCGGGATTATACCGTTAAAGTAGATGTGAGCGGGTTGAGCCCCAACACGTGGTATTACTATGAATTTGAATACCTAGGTCGTCGGTCCTTGATTGGGCGCACCCGGACGGCTCCTGTTGGCGCGGTTTCCAACCTGCGCTTTGGGGTGGCCTCGTGTTCCAATTACCAGGCTGGGTATTTCAATGCCTACGCTAACATGGCTGGCCGCAACGACCTGGACGGCATCCTTCACCTGGGCGACTACATTTACGAGTATCAAACTGGCGGTTACGGTTTTGAGCCGGGTCTGGGCAGGAACCATTCGCCAGACAATGAAATCATTACGCTCTCGGATTACCGCGTGCGCCATTCGTGGTACAAATTGGACGACGATTCGCGTGCCGTCCACCAGATGTACCCCTTCATTGCCATCTACGATGATCACGAATTTGCCAACGACGCCTGGACGGGCGGTGCGGAGAACCACAACAGCAGTGAAGGTCTCTGGTCAGATCGCCGCAGTGTGGCATTCCAAGCATGGTTGGAATGGATGCCGGTTCGTGAACCCAATCCTCTGACACCTACAAGTGTTTACCGCCGATTGCCTTATGGCGATCTGCTCGACTTTTTTGTCGTAGACACGCGGGTGGAAGGCCGCGATGAACAGGATCTCAGCTCGGCTTCTGACATCAACCACAGCTTACTTGGTCCCACCCAGTTTGCCTGGCTGAGCCAGCAGCTTACGCAAAGCACTGCCCAGTGGAAAGTGCTGGTGAACCAGGTGATGTTCGCGCCGCTCGAAATTTTTGGGGTTGCCGTCAATGCGGATGCCTGGGACGGCTATGCGGCAGAGCGCCAACGTTTGATCGACACCGTGAAAATGAACAGTCTGCAGAACTTTGTTGTGTTGACAGGCGACATCCACACTGCGTGGTCAAACAACATCCCCGCGCCTGGAGGAAATGCCGGTGTGGAATTCATCACCACTTCAGTAACCTCGCCTGGTCTTGATTTTGGCGGGGAATTCCTGGTGCAGTTGTTCAACCCACACGTGCGTTACGTCAACCTGAGCGATCATGGATACCTGCTCATGGATTTTACCACGGAGCGCGCCCAAGGCGATCACTATTTCGTCAATACCCTTTCGTCGCCGAATCCGGCTGCTTCATCGGGGGCCAGTTGGAAAGTCAACAGTGGTGCCGTTAGCCTGGCGAATGCAGGTTCCGCTTCAAGCCGACCCGGACCCGGTCCTGCCCGACCTCCACTGTTGCCCGTTAACTCCTGCCAAATTCCCCAGAATCCAATGACCACAGGCATTGCGGCCAATTCTGCTACCGTTAGCTGGACAGCCTCTCCATCGGCTGTGGGCTATCGGTTAGAAGGGCGTCAGGTGGGTGCAGCGGGTGTTCAGGCCAGCATTTTGAGCGGCAACAGCCGAACCTACAACATCTTCAAGCCCAATCGCAATTACGAATGGCGGGTTGCCGCCTCCTGCGACGGCATCCGTCTGTCGCCTTACACGGCCTGGAATCCCTTTACAACGCTCCCATTTGTGGAGCGCGAGGGCGTTGAAGGCTTTGCTGGTTTGAGCGACCCTGCCCCGTTGATGTTGGGTGTCTACCCGGTTCCCTTTGACGAACGTTTTGGCATTCATTACGCGGTTGAGGGAAGTGGATCAGTCTCCCTGCAACTGATTGATCTGTTGGGGCGCGAAGTGTATCGAGCCGACCTGGGTGTCCAGGCTCCCGGTGCGTACTTCCGCGAATTCAATGAGGTGAACCTTTCAAGCGGAGCCTAAGTGCTGCGCCTGTGCGCTGGAGAACAGTGCTCGGAGCGTCAGGTCGTCCGGCAGTAATTGCCGTTCAA
>Ga0105049_10006818_pt1 | contig 13300 bp, 12 predicted proteins | sample MAT06_FD_78087 | JGI IMG/M metagenome (GOLD analysis project Ga0105049, IMG submission 78087) | Freshwater microbial communities from Lake Fryxell liftoff mats and glacier meltwater in Antarctica - MAT-06 | ecosystem: Environmental > Aquatic > Freshwater > Ice > Liftoff microbial mat | place...
CGATGGAGGACGCCGTAAAAGAGTATCGTGGGCATCTTGCCCGCGTGTGGGGGCGACGGGGCTCGGGCGAGACGCCCAAGCTACGTTGGAATACGACAGGACTTTCGAGAGTCACTCTAGATGCTGATCGCGGAGAGATCGTGCGACAAAAAGAAAGCTTGGGGGATGGCATTCCGCTCTGCCTGCGTGGTCGATCATTCTTCCCTCGGCGCACCCGACCACACCGCCATGCCAAACACCCATAGCACCGGAAGCAGCTTCGCGTTCTGCAGGACGGAGTTCGGCGCCATGTCGTCGAAGGGAATCCATACCGAGACCAGCGCGGCGCAGGCGACGAGGCTCCACAGGCGCCAGCCGCGGGCGGTGGTCGCGAGGATGACGATCGGCAGCAGCAACTGCACGAGGTAATGGTCCCACAGGATGCTGGGCACCAGCAGCGACACCGCCACCGCCGCGGAGAACGACGCGCCCAGCGGCGCGCCGCGGCGCCGGATGCCGTGCCATGCAAAGAGCCCGAGGATCGAAAGCGAGGCGACCCACGTGAGCCCGTTGGCAAGCGTGGGGCTGCCGCCGAGCTGCCGGTGGAAGAGCGCGTTGAACGACTGATTGAAGGTGTCGCGGAAAAACGTCTGGCCGTGCTCCGCCCACGTGGAGCGGCCATAGCCCATGTCGCGGAGCACGGGGAGGAACTCCAAGTGCCGGTCGAGCCCGAAGGTCCCAACGCCGATCGCCACCATGCCGGCCATCATCCCCGCCATCCACGCGGCGCGGCGGTATTCCCCGCGCAGCAGGAACCAGATCAGAAAGATCCCCGGCGTCAGCTTGAACATCGCCAGAAACGCCGCCACGAAGCCGATCAGCGAATCGTGCCACCCGCGCACCAGCGCCAGATACAGCACCGCCATGCCAAGGAAGAGGATCGCGTTGAGCTGGCCGGCGTCGTTCTGGCGCCAGACCGTGCCGTTGAACGCCGCCATCGCGACCAGGATCGCCACGGACCAGAAGTCGTGCCTCCACCGGCACGCGGCCCCGGCGATCAGCAGCCCGCCAAGGATTGCCAGGTGGTTGACGAGCTGGAAGGCGACGGCGCTCCACGCAAACGGCAACGCCGTGAGGGGGGTCATCACGAGCCCGGTGAAGGGCAGATAGACGTAGGGAAGGATGCCGCGAAAGCGCACGTCAACGGTCTGGCTGTACTCGCCGGCCGTTGCGATCATCGCCGCGTCGTCATAGGGAGACAGCCCCGCGCCCAGCAGCTTGCTGCCCAGGTAGAGGTGCTTGTAGTCGGCTTGGTGGGAGGCGAATCCAACGATGCCGGTGTGCTGGCCTCGATAGACGTCGCTAATCAGCGGAGCGACTTGGAAGAACCAGTAGCACGCGAAGAGGCCCACGGCCGCGAGGGCAGCGGCGAACTGGCCTAGGGGCGAGCGGAACCACGGGGGGAGCGGTGGGAAATCCTGCCGGTCGTCCGCCACGGTGCCACATGCTCCTCGGGTGCGTTGCCTAGCCGGGGGCGATCAATAGAACGCTGGCCGGGTGGGGAAACACCCCCATCCGGCCAGCGGGATCAGTCGGTTGTCGGTTGAGCGGGCGCCTTAGCCGGCGATGGGCGTAACCTTGTCCGCCTTGGGACCCTTGGGGCCGGAAACGACCTCGAAGGAGACCCGCTGACCCTCGGTAAGCGTGCGATGCCCGCTAACCTGGATCGAGGTGTGATGGACAAAGAGGTCGTTTCCGCCGTCGTCGGCGGCGATAAACCCAAAGCCCTTGCTGTCGTTGAACCACTTCACGGTGCCCGTCTGCGTTGCCATGTCAAAATCCTTCCAATGTTGGGGAGATACGACGCCAGCGGTACATCATCCTCGGGGCTTTTGCCGGGTTCTCCATCCTGCCCCCCTCGCGGTCCGCGCGATGGCAAGTTTGCAACTACTTGGTCATCGGAGCGGGGGTAGAGGGGATAAGGCGAGAGAATCCTGCGGAATGCCGCGAGGGCGAATGCCTGCTGGCGGTAATGCGTAAGCGAAACCTGACCACCGCCCCCCGCCGGGTCAAGACAATAACAACACCCCCGCAAAAGTTCTGGCCGGGCCGACCAGTCAACTCGCGGGACCGGTAGGACCGACGGGGCGGATGCTGGACGGTCGGGGGCGTGGGGGATCCGCCTTCCCCGCCTTTTCCGCCGTTCCCTGATTCTCCCTGCCCTTCCCCGCCACCCCCCCCGCCAAAAAAAACTGATATTGATCTGAGGGCTATCCTCCCCCATCGTTTTGAGATTCAATCGAGGAGTGCACCATGAAGATCACCCGAAGGATTCTGGGGGCTTTGATTCTCGCCGTCACAATCTCCCACGGCGCCTTTTCCCAGCCGGTCAATCCGGGCTTTCCCGCCGACTTCGAAGACCTGAAGGCGCCAATTCCCTTCGACTCGCTGGTGGAGTTGATGGCCTGGGCCGACACCAAGGATCACATCACGGTGACCGAGGCGGGAAAGAGCGGAGAGGGCCGCCCCCTGTTTCTGGTGCACCTCAATCGCGGCGGCGAATCCGCGCCGTGGCGCGTCCTTTTCATCGGCGCCCAACACGGCGACGAGGCCGCGGGCCGCGACGCGCTCACCTACATGATTCGCAGCATCGCCCAGAATCCCAAGTCGCTTCCCAGGAACGTGGACCTGTGGATCATGCCCAACGTCAACCCCGACGGCGCGGTGGCCGACCGGCGGACGAATTCGCTCCGCGCGGACATGAATCGCGACCACCGCCTGCTGGAGCAGGTCGAGGTCCAGACCATTCACGCCGTCGCGCGGCGCCTTCAGCCCCACGTCTCCGTGGACTGCCACGAGTTCGCCCGCGACAGCCGCGACTACAAGGACAAGGGGTGGGACGAGTGGCCCATCATCATGATGGATACGGCGGCCAACCCGATCTACGGCAGGGCCAACTATGAGGCCGGCATGCGCTGGATCGAGGGCGCCCATCCCGCCATGAAGAAGAAGGGGATCAACTACGTCCGCTACAACCTTGGCGGACCGCCCCCCCACGAGGAGCAGCGCTACAGCACCTTGGAGCCCGACGACGCCCGCAACGGCCTCGCGATGTATGGCGGCCTTTCCTTCATCATCGAGTCCGGCGTGAAGCGCGCCGATCCCAATGGCGATCTTCCCCGCCGCATCGAGGCCTATCACGTCCTCCTCAATCGGTTCCTCACGCATAGCGAGGACTTCCGCCGCGACATCCGCATGATCGCGGAATCCCGCAAGGCGCCGCTTCCCGAGTTCATCGCCACCAACTACTTCTGGGGCACCGCGACGGACGTCCGCACGGTGGAGTATCCCGTCATCGACACCGCCACCCAGAAGGAGCTGATAATCCGCACCGGGAATTTCCACCAGGACCGCATCATCAAGGACGTTGTCGCGGCGCCCCGCGCCTATGTGATCGCGGCCCAGCACGCGGAACTTTACGGCGCGCTGCTGACGCGCCACGGGATCCCCTTCGAGGTGCTGGATGCGGAGAAGGAAATCGTGGCGGAGCAGTGTACGCTGGACGCCGTCGAGCCCGCCGAGGACCCGATCTACAACCGGTTCTCCGGCCGCCAGATCGTCTCCCGCGAGGACGCCAAGCCCCACACCTTCGCCGCCGGCAGCCTCGTCGTCCGCCTCGACCCGCCCTACGCCCGCCGCGCCGTCCTCGCCATCGAGCCGTGCCTGCTCTATGGCCTGTACAAGGACGCGGCGTACTTCGAAACAGTGGACAAGGAAACCAAGGTCATCCCGGTGTACCGGGTGATGGAGGGAAAGTAAGCCGCGCCACCCGGGAAAGACGAGTACATTCCCGGGTGGCGTAGTCATCGCATTTTAGATTTCACAATACGCTCGCGAGCGCGGAGCACAGGAGCATGGTGCGTCTCGCCCATGCAGCGGCGCCCGGAAACCTTCGCGGAATTCGTAAGCTGGCAGGGCATGGGCGAGACGCCCATGCTACCGTGTGGCGCGACGGGATTTTCGAGTGTCGCTCCTAGGCCGGTGGAGATGGGCGCCATCCGGCCAACAGCTTCGCCACGTCGGCCATCGTCGTGGATTTGGGAAGGTCCAGCCACTCCCCGGCGGTGGCCCACTTGAGTTCCTCGTGCTTCGTCGCCTTGGGGCGGCCCGCCGGGGCGGGGGACTGGAAGACGCGGAGCTCGATGCGCGACCGCATGACGGTGTGGCGCAGCCTGAGGATCAGGCGCGGCGGATCGGCGGGCGCGGCGAGGCCGGTCAGCTCGGCGACGGCGCGGAGCGCGGCCTCCTCGCTCGACTCGCCCTGAACGCAGCGCACGCGCGGCACTTCCCACATGCCACCAAAGCTGGCGCCGGCGGGGCGGCGGAGGAGGAGTATCTTTTCTCCACGCGTCAGGACGATGGCCGCCTCGCGGGCGTCCTCCATCGGCGCCTTGGGCGCCATGCGCGGATAGGCGGTCTCCATGCCGGCGGCGCGGGCGCGGCACAGCTCGGCCACGGGGCACTCCCCGCATCGCGGCACGCGGGGAAGGCAGATGGTCGCGCCAAGCTCCATCATGGCCTGGTTGAAATCGCCGGGGCGAAGGTCGGAGAGCAGTTCCCCCGCCGCGCCCCTCAGCGCCGCGCGGGCGCGGGCAGCCTTAATGTCGTCCTCGATGGCCAACAGCCGCGCCAGCACGCGCTCGACATTCGCATCCACCACGGCGACGGCCTCGCCAAACGCGATGGAGGCGACGGCTGCGGCAGTGTAGGGCCCCATGCCGGGGAGCGCCAGCAGCAGCTCGTATCGCGCGGGCATTCTGCCGCCGAAGTCCGCCGCCACGGCGACCGCCGCGCGATGCAGGTTGCGTGCGCGGGCATAGTAGCCAAGGCCGGTCCATTCGTGCAGGACGTCATCCAGCGGCGCCGCCGCAAGATCGGCGAGGGTGGGCCATCGCTCCAGAAAGCGCCGCCAGCGCGGCTCCACCGTGCGGACGGTGGTCTGCTGAAGCATGACCTCCGACAGCCAGATCGCGTAGGGGTCGCGCGAGTTCCGCCACGGCAGGTCACGGCGGTTGGCATCGTACCACGCCAGCATCGCACGGCGGAACGTGAGGCGATCGCGGGGGGGGAGAGAGGACGGCGGCGGCGAGGAGCGGTCAGGCGGCCTCATAGATTGCCGGACGATAGCGCGGTGGCGGGATCGGCTTCCCGGCCTCCTGCGCTGTTTCCAGCCACGAGTCGCGCGCCACCAATGCCTCGCGAAGCGCCTCCCCGGGAGTCGCGCCAAAGGCGGAACAAGCCCTCAGATCGGGAATGTCGGCGATACAGCCTCCATCCTCCTCCGAGTAGGAGACATTGATGTGATAGTCGCGCATGGTGCCCGCTCCTTAGTCCTCCTCGCGAAGCTTGAGGCCGTACTGCTCCAAGAACTGCGGCAATTGATTCGGCTCGCATTGAAGCTACTCCCCTTTCCTTCCCCGCCGCCACAACAACCCAACAGCCACCGCCACAATTCCCGCCAGCACCAGCAACTGCACCGCGCGCCAGAAAAGGTGGTCGATCACGGCGCGGGCCTCGGCGGCGGCATGGCCAAGGACGGGTGGTGGCTCCGCGCGGCTGGCAAGGGTCTCCGCGTCGCGCAGCACCGTGCCCGCCTCTGAAAGGGTCTCCCGGACGGAGTCGGAGGTCTGCTTGTATTCAAGGATATTGAACGGCTTCGAATCCGGCTTCGGCGGACCCGACCGGCGATCCATCTCGTCCACGATTTGCAGCAAGCCGCGGGCCTCGGTGGCGGTGCCCTCCCACGTTTTGCCGATGTCATTGACCTGATCGAGGAGCGGCTTGGCCTCGGCAAGCGTGGCGCGTGCCTCGGAGACGGCAGTGCGGAGCGCCTCGGCCGCGGTGGTCACTTCGCGAAGGCCCTCGCGCAGCTCCGGCTGGCGCGCCATCTCCTCGGCGGCCTCGCGGACGGCTTGGCGCACGGCCTCGCCAACGCTTTCGGGAAGGCGCTCCGCCACTTCGGCATAACGCGTGGTGTTGCGCGCGGTTTCGTCGATGCTCGCCACGGCGGAAGTCACGACGTCGCTGCTTTCCAGGCGAAGGAGAAGGAGCTCGCTCTGCCAGCGCGTCTCGCGGGGAAGGTCCTCCACGATGTCGGAGAATCGCTCCGCCGTCCGGTTGAAATCGCGCACGCTGGTCGCCGTGTCGGTGATTCCCCTGACCGCGCGGAACGGCAGGAAGGGGATGCGCGTCAGGGTGGAGAGCACCTCCATCGGGATGAGTTCGGCGGCGGATTCCGTGATCGCGGGAATCTCATACACGCCCTTCATGGGATTGGCGCGCGCGGTTGTCTCCAGCGTGGAGCGCGTTGACGCGATCTTGGCGGGATCAAGGTGCCGCGCGGCGATGCCATCAAGGGCGGATTCGATTTCGCGCGCCGCGCGAAGCGCCTCCGGCTGGCCCGCGCCATAGAGCGTCTTCCCCTCCCCAGTTGCCAGATAGTGGGCCATGCGCATCGACAACCCCCACGCGCCAAGCAGGGCCGTGGTCTCGTCCGCGCGGCCAAACTCCTCGCGAAAGGCGGCGGCGATGCGCGGCTTCCCCAGCGCCGCGGACTCCCGCTGGGCACGGGTCAACTTCTGGCCGCGCAGTCGGCTGCCGCTCTCCTCCAGGACCGCCTCGATCTGGTTGGCCGTCGACCGCAGGTCATCGCGAAGCGCGTTGCGCGCCGACTCGTCCAGCGCCGCCGCCTCGCGATCCGCCCTGCCGCCCAAGAGCGAGCAACCCGTCGCCAGCGAGAGCATCAGAAGGAGAATCACTAAATGGAATCGATGCATGAGGCAGTTTCGAGCGGGGGATGGCAATTCAGTGTGCTGGAGAAGAATGCGCACAGGCCACACCCCGTGGCCACCGACTTTCCCGTCATCGCGCAGATAACACCCCCAACGGACGAACCTGTCCCAACGCGCGAAGCGGGCATCCTGGAATGGCAACACGGCAGCCGCAATTCAGGTTGTGTGGAGTCCATAGGATGCACCACCATTTCCACTCGTATAATTCATTTGCCGAAACGCGCTACATGGAGCCGCCCGACACTCCGCCCCTGTTCCCGCGCTGGCTCGTAAAGCTGGACCCGCTGCTGAAGCGGGCGGGTGAGAATCGTGTGTATGCCGCGGTGCGCGCTGGCAACGCGGGCCTGCGGTCGCTGACTCGAATGTCCTATAGGGAGCACGGATGGGCGTGGGGGGCATCAGCCTGTCGGAGGGGCCGGGGGCCGGTTGGTGGACGACGGCCAAGGCGGCGGGGGTGTTGCTGCGGGGCCTGGTGCCGGCGGTCTTCCTTCGCATCGTCACGGCGATGGAATTGCAGCGCGACATGGAGCGCCTGCTTAAGGAAGGGAATCAGGCGCTTCAGGTCACGGTAGGTTTTGCGGAAGGCGGACCTTCGGTCGTGCCCGAATCACCAGAACCGCCCGTTGACTCGATAGCGGTTCCGGGGCATCTGCAATTGTAAGGGGAGCATATCGGCGGGCGCGCCTGTCATCATGCGCAAGCAATCCAAGGAGACAAAAAGAATGAGCGCGCAGACAATCGAGGAGGCTGCGCGGACGCTGGCAAAAGCCAACGCGGAATCCGAGGCCACCATTTCCAAGATATACTGGTTCCCCGACGACAGGGTAATTCGCCTCGTGGCGGTGGACGAGGATTCCATCATGGAGCCTGACGCAATTGCTCACCCTTTCTACTTCATGCCCGCCCAGGGAATTCCCTTTCCCTCCGGTATCGCGCTGATCCATCCGAAGGAAGACAAGAGAATCCCGTTGCCGAGCGATTGGGATGCGGAATGGAGTCAGGCCAAACTCATTTTTGATCGCGATCACGGGTGAGTGGCGTGGACTGGATATCCGCATTTCTGGCCCAAGCGTGTTCAGACTATGAAGTGGCGCTTCTGTTGAGCAAGAGCAAGGATGTGCCGATGTGCCATACTCTCCACTAGCTCCAGATGGCGCTGGAGAAATTCGCGAAGGGAGTGGGCACGCTACCCGGCTTCATGACGAGACCTTCATACTCACACGCCGGTGCGACGAAGCTGATCAGGTCCCTCAAGATGGGTGGCCCCCTCACAAGTGATTTCCATCGGGCCCTGGGGATGAACAAGGAACAAAGGGAGAAGTACCTCGACGGACTTCCTCCCGCGGTGGACTCCCTTGAGCGACTCGCACCCGCGTTGGCCATTGGAGTAAATGCGGAGTACCCTTGGCTTGCTCCCGCAACGCCCTCTCTGCCGGAGCGCGTGGTCGCCCCCGTGCACCATTCGTTCACGGACATTCCCGGGCTGTCGAAGCTTCCGAAGCTGATTCAGCTCGTTGGGACAATCGCGCGTAGCTTTCCCGCCTGAAGCGACTTCCGAAGCGTCGCGGTTGTGCGTTCCTACTCGCGAAAGCCGACTGAATCCGGCGAGGGTCCGATTTCCCGCAAAAGGCCAGGTAGGCGGAGCTGGACAACAACTATACCGAAAACGCCCAGGGGGTACCTTGGCCGCCGCCGCTTTGCCTTCCCCCTTTACCCCGGCACCATCCCGCCATTTAATACGCACGGAAGCGGCGAGGATCTGAATCGGACCTCGTCGCGGAATCGTGCTTTTACTCAAGGAGCCACCCGTGCCCGAGGCCAGTCCCGTCGAGGTGTTTCACAAGCTGCTGGCGGAGCGGTCGGCGCCGCTGAAGCGCGTGCAGGCGGAACTGCGCGAAGGGAAGCGGACGATCCTGCTGGAGCGGCTTCCCGGGTCGGCGCTGCCGTTTGTCCTGGCGGAGTTGATGCGGACGGAGAACCGCCCGCTGCTGGTGCTGACCGCGGGGGGCGAGCGCGCGGAGGACATCACGGGCGATCTGGAATTCTTTGGCGTGGCACGGGCTCTGCACCTGCCCAAGTGGGAGGTTCTCCCCTATGACGAGGACGATCTCTCCATCGAGATCGCCGCCAAGTCGCTCGACGTGTTCGAGGCGATCCTGCGCCGCCGGTCGAATCCCAAGGAGCCGCCCTTCGCCGTCTGCGCGCCCGTGGATGCGCTGATGCTCAAGGTGCTCCCCGAGGAGCACATGCGCGGCCTGACGGTGTCTATACGCTGGGGCGAGCGGCTGGACACGGCGAAGCTGGCGGAGCAGCTCGAACGGGCGGGCTACGAATTGGTCCCCCTGGTGGAGGCGCGCGGCGAGTTCTCGATCCGCGGAGGCATCGTGGACCTGTATCCGCTCAACGCGGAGCATCCCTATCGCGTGGACCTGTTTGGCGACGAGATCGAGAGCATCCGCCATTTCGATATCGGAACCCAGCGCAGCCTGGCCGATCTGGGGCCCGATGCCTCCATCGTGATCCAGCCCGCGCGGCTCAAGGGCCAGATCGAGTCGTTCGTCCGCGGCGGGGGAAAGCTGGAGACGCTGCTGAATCACCTGCCCGAGGACACCCTGGTGGTGATGGAATTGCCGGAGCGCTTCGCGGAGGTCTGCACGTATTTCGAGAGCGCCGTCGAGCGGCAGTTCGAGATGGCGAGCCGCAAGAGCGAGGAGGCGCTGCCGTCGCCGGATACCCTGCTGCTGCGCGCGGCGGAGATTCCCGCAGCCCTCAAGCGCTTCCGCCGCATGGAGCACAGCGCCAACGCCCCCGCCGAGGCCGACCGCCATTCCGTCCGCGTGGCGTTCGACTATCAGGAATACGGCGCCGCCACGGCGGAGCTGGATTCGTGGATCGCCCAGATCGCCAAGTTCCAGGCCAAGGATTTCCTGGTCGCCGTGGTTTGCGACAACGATGGCCAGGTGCAGCGATTCGACGAACTGCTCCGCGAGCGCGAAATCAGCGCCGTGGCCGTGCATAGCAGCGGATGGACGGAGGGATTCAACGTAACCAACGCGCTGAGCGGATTCCAGGACGTGCTGCTGACGGTGGGCGCCGTGCAGACGGGATTCGCGCTGGCCGACGCGCGCCTCTGCGTGATGACCGACCGCGAGATATTCGGGCGCTACAAGCGCCGCTATGTGTATAGGAAGATATACAAGGGAAAGCCCATCGCCGGCAGCAGCGAAATCCGCCGCGGCGACTATGTGGTCCACGTGGACAAGGGGATCGGGCGATTCCTGGGCATGCGCGTCCAGCAGATCGACGGCCGCATGGTGGACCTGATCGAGATCGAATACGCCGACAACGACAAGTTGCTGGTCCCCGTGGACAAGATCCACAAGGTGCAGCGCTACTCCGGCCCCGAATCCGCCGAGCCCACGCTGGACAAGCTGGGCGGCGGACGATGGGCCAAGCGCCGCCAGAAGCACACGGAGGAGATCGAGCGCATCGCGGAGGAGCTGCTGGAACTCTACGCCGCGCGCGAATCCGCCACCCGCGATCCCCACAAGGCCGACACATCGCTCCAGCGCGAGTTCGAGGCCAGCTTCCTCTACCAGGAAACCCCCGACCAGATCCGCGCCATCGACGAAACCAAGGCCGACATGGAACGCGGGCGCCCGATGGATCGCCTCGTCTGTGGAGACGTGGGCTATGGCAAGACCGAGGTCGCCATCCGCGCGATCTTCAAGGCCCACCAGAGCGGGCGCCAGGTCGCCGTGCTCTGCCCCACCACGATCCTGGCCCAGCAGCACTACAACAACTTCCGCGAGCGCTTTGCCGACTACCCGATCCGGCTCGACATGATCTCGCGCTTCCGCAAGCCCAACGAGGTCCGCGATACCAAGTCCAGGATGCGCAGCGGCGAACTCGACGTGGTCGTGGGGACGCACGCGCTCCTGGGCAAGGACGTCGCGTTCAAGAACCTGGGCCTGGTGGTGGTGGACGAGGAGCAGCGATTTGGCGTGAAGGCCAAGGACCGCCTGAAGGAGATGCGCCGCGAGGTGGACTTGCTCACGCTCTCCGCCACGCCGATCCCGCGCACGCTGCACATGGCGCTCAGCGGGCTGCGCGATCTTTCCATCATCACCACGCCGCCGCCCGACCGCCAGCCGATCAAGACCAAGATCATCCAGTTCGACGAGGAGCAGATCGCGGAGGCGATTCTTCGCGAGCTGAATCGCGGCGGCCAGGTGTACTTCGTCCACAACCGCGTCCGCACGATCGAGGAAGTCGCCAAGCGCCTGAAGGAAATCGTCCCCCACGCGCGCGTCACCCACGCCCACGGCCAGATGAACGAGACCGAGCTGGAGGACACGATGCTGCAATTCATCGACCGCCAGTTCGACATCCTCGTTGCCACCACGATTATCGAGAGCGGCGTGGACATCCCCAACTGCAACACCATCGTGATCAACCGCGCCGATGCCTTCGGCCTGGCCCAGCTCTACCAGCTCCGCGGGCGCGTGGGGCGAGAGCGCCGCCGCGCCTACGCCTACCTGATCGTTCCCCCCGGCAAGGGCATCACCGAATCCGCCGTGAAGCGCCTGCAAGCCATCGAGGACTTCGCCGAGCTCGGCGCGGGATTCTCCATCGCCATGCGCGACCTTGAAATCCGCGGCGCCGGAGACATCCTTGGCAAGGCTCAGCACGGCACCATCACCGAGATCGGATTCGAGCTGTATTGCGAGCTCCTGCAGGACAAGGTGGACTCCCTCCGCGGGCGCTCAACCGTGCGATTCGTGGACGTGGACATCCGCTGGGACGCGAGCCTGTATATACCGCCGCAGTACGTCCCGCTGGAGGCGCAGCGCGTCACCTTCTACAAGCGCTTCGCCTCCGCCCGCGCGGCCAAGGACATCGACGACGTGGAGGCCGAGATGCGCGACCGCTTCGGCGAGCTCCCCATCGAGGCCCGCCGCTTCATCGATAGCTACCGTGTCCGCATCGCGTGCCAGCCGCTGCGCATCGCCGGCGTCAAGAAATCCGCCGCCAAGGTCCGGCTCACCTTCATCGGCTCAACGCCCGACACCGCCGCCGCCCTCATCCGCGACGCGGGCCTCAAGACCGGCGCCGTCCTCAGCGCCCACGCCGACGGCCTCGACGGCGTCGTGCTCACCATGAAGGAGGAACACGCCGGCGACAAATGCTTCGCCGCCATCGTCGCCACGCTGGAGGGAGCCGCGGGGGCCGTTGCCGTCGCCGGTTGAACATCCTCTCCCATTGCTGCCGCTGTTGACAGGCAAAGGCTCGGGGAGGCTCAATTGCACTTGTAGGACACGCTGCCCGCAGAAGGAGTTTCGTGCATGCTGACACTGGACGAAAGCGAAGCCCCATCACGGTTTGCCGAAGTCATTCGCCACCTGGACGAGGGCGAGACCGCGTTCCCCGCGCCGTCGGCAGTCACCACGCCCCGGGGCGAGACCCCGGCGGAGGCCACGCTGGCACTGGAGCAGCTTCGGGCACGGAGGGCGACGCTCCCCACGCTTGGCGATATTTCCATCCGCGATCTGATCTACGAAGGATGTTCCTCGAAGTCATCCGCGCGGCGAGGAGGCGCGCCGTGCTGATTCTCAACGAAAATGAAGCCGCAGCCCGGTTCGACGAGGTGCTTCGGCGGGTGGAATTGGGTGAAGTCGTCGAGATTCAACGCGATTGCGTGGTCATCGCTTCTATCGTTCCGCCCGCGACGGACCGAGATCGACGGAGGGCAGCAGCGGACCGGTCAATGGCGCGCCGCGAGCGATTGCCCATCGGGAATCAATCGGCCAAGGATTTGGTCAACGAAGGTCTCCGTAAACTTCGGCAGGATCAACCCACTCCATGAACCCGCTCATTCCCGCCACCCTCGCCATGAAGACCTGGGCCGTCGTCGGCGCCCACGACGATCCGGCACGCTATGGCTACAAGATTTTCCGCGTCCTCAAGGACCGCGGCTACACCGTCTATCCGATCCACCCGCGCCTGAAGGAGATCGACGGCGACCCCGTCTATACGCGCATCGCCGACCTCCCCACCGTCCCCGACGTGATCGACATGGTCGTCAACCCCGACACCGGCCTCCGCGTCATGGAGGACATCAAGGCCGCCGGCATCCGCTACGCTTGGATGCAACCCGGCACCCGCAGCCTGGAAATCCGCGACTACGCCGCCGCGAATGGCATCGAGCTGATCGAGGACTGCGTGTTGGTGCAGGTGGATCGGTAAGGCGCCCCCCCAACCCGCCCCTTGCCCCACCCGCTCGCCCTCAACTCCACTCCTCCCGCCCGTTGCCGTTCATCCCTCATCCCTTCGCCCTCATCCCTCCAATGACCACCCCCAAAATCCAGTCCATCCGCGGCATGGGAGACGTTCTCCCGGTCGGCCAGAAGCAGTTCCTGTATCAGTCCGGCAATTGGGTGTGGCTGAAGCGCCAGTTTGCCGACTGGGTA
>Ga0105049_10006820_pt1 | contig 13294 bp, 3 predicted proteins | sample MAT06_FD_78087 | JGI IMG/M metagenome (GOLD analysis project Ga0105049, IMG submission 78087) | Freshwater microbial communities from Lake Fryxell liftoff mats and glacier meltwater in Antarctica - MAT-06 | ecosystem: Environmental > Aquatic > Freshwater > Ice > Liftoff microbial mat | place...
GTTTGAGTAAAATTGCAGAAATGGATGGAGATTTAGCTAAATCATTAAAATATTTCAAGTTATCCACCTCTCTTAAAGATAGCTTGTTTAATCAGGAAAACACAGAGAAATTAGTGCAAACTCAAATGCAATATATTTTTGATACCAAAGAATCAGAAATAAAGGCTGTTCAAAATAAGAAAGATGAAATAGCAAAGAAAGAAATGCAACGTCAAAAATCAGTTCGGAATGGTTTTATTGGTGGCTTCGCAGTAGTGTTCTTATTTGCGGTTGTGTTTTTTAGCCAACGCAATAAAATTAGAAAAGGGAAAAAATTAAGTGATGAATTATTGCTAAATATTTTGCCGAATGAAGTTGCTGAAGAATTGAAAGAAAAGGGAAGTGCAAAAGCCCAATTAATAGATGAAGCAACTGTTTTGTTTACTGACTTTAAAGGATTTACAACAATTTCGGAGAAGTTGAGTCCCCAAGAATTGGTAAGTGACTTGAACGAATGTTTTTCTGAATTTGACCGAATTATGGAAAAATACGGAATTGAGAAAATTAAAACCATTGGTGATTCTTACATGGCTGCGGGAGGTTTACCCACACCGAATAAAACCCATCCGCAAGATGTTGTAAATGCGGCACTAGAAATATCTGCATTTATTGAAGAAGGCAAAGCGCTAAAAATTGCAAAAGGCCTCCCCTATTTTGAAATTAGAATTGGTGTACACACTGGTCCTGTAGTAGCGGGAATTGTTGGCCTTAAAAAGTTTGCTTATGACATTTGGGGCGATACTGTAAATATAGCTTCCCGCATGGAAAGCAGCGGAGAAGTAGGAAAAGTGAATATTTCTGAAACCACTTATGAATTAGTGAAAGATACCTATAAATGTAACTACAGAGGTGAAATTCAGGCGAAAGGAAAAGGGAAAGTAAAAATGTATTTTGTAGAAGGAGATAACCTAAATAAAGTGCCGTTAGAGGTGACTTAGTTTGGAAATAACGAGATGCTTGCGCTAACGATCGGAGCAAAGTACCGTGTACTGCGAAGAGCGTGACCCAGAGGGAGCGCCCAAAGAAAATTTATTTTACGGTTGCTGGTTTATCGCAAATGGTTTCGGCACTTACGTTTCCATTTTCGTAGTAGGCTTTAATTAGATAAAAATATTTGCCAGCTGTTTTGGGAGAATCATCCCTCCATAGGATTAAATCACCATTTATTTGTGTGAGTTTAGTCGGTAATTCACCTTCTTTGTTTCGGTAAATGGTATATTTTTTTACTTTAATTTGTGGTTTTTTCCAAGATAAATTGATGTTTTGAGAACCTGAATTATTGTTGATTTTAAAATCTGTGATTCTGTCGTTTTTTACGCTACGGTAAACTTTAACTTTAACAGGAAGCGAGTAACCTGAGGTATTCCCAGCACTATCTATGGCTTCTAAAACATATTGGTAATATTCATTTTCTAAAATATCTGTATCGATAAATGAAGTAGGAATTTCAGACTTTTTCCATTCAATTAATAAATCCCAGGAATTGGCTACGTTTCTTTTTTTATACAATTTCTGGCTCTTTAAATCTTTACTGGTACTATTTACAAATGAGAGTGTTACGCAAGTATCAGTTACCTGAAAATTTGAGAATATTGGCTTAACGGGTGCAATTGTATCTGGTTTGATTAAGGTGATGTAATTGCTTAGTTTGCTGTGATTAAAATTTTTATCGACAGAAACAATTTTGTAATAAATTCTTTTTGAAAGTGTTTTTAAGGTTATTTGATAAGTATAGGTTGTGTCGTAAATTATTTCTGAGCTTAGGATACTAAATTCGTGTTCAGGAGCATTTGCGAAATAAATACGGTAACCTAGTAAATCTCTTTCTTGGCCTAAATTCCAGATTAATTTTACTTTTCCTAAAGTATCGATGCTGGCTAAAAAATGATCTGGAATTGCGGGAGGAATAGAATCGGAAAGAATTCCATAAGCAGTGAGTGAGCTGCTTTCATTGCCAGCCGTATCTACTGCAATTATTTTATAAAAATGTTGGATATCCTCCGCAGAGCGCGGGTCATTAAAGCTAAAGGTAGAAGGAGAAAGTAAATCTTGGTGTAAAGGCACAAATTGACCTTCGTGTTGATTTGTTTTTTCTACTCTAAATCCTTTTAAATCAGTATTATTTCCGGGCAACTTCCAAGAAACGTTTAAGACACCTTTATTTTCTGTTGGTTCTTGAATTTCTGGTTGGGCTAAAGGTGTTTTATCTCTTCCCATAGCAATAATTTCTGGTGAAGAAGGACCAATTTCAGCAAAAGGAGAAATACCTTTTACGCGATAATGGTATGGAACATAGTTTTTACCTATGGAAGTATCTCTAAAAGTTAAGGTAATACTTTCAGCAGTTCTGTCGGCAGAAGTTTGCGTAAAAGGAGTTCGATTTACTTTTTTCCAATCGGTTCCATCTTTAGAGCGTTCTATCCACCAACCAGTATAATCTATTTTTGGCAGGTATACTTCCCATTTTAAGTCGATTGATTTTTCGTTTTCTACAGCAGTTATTTCACCCGGTGCAGGCAACTTCTCTGGCGCGCGCGCGGTATTTACGGTGCAAATAGCTGTATCTATTTTACCTTCTAATTGTGCAATAATTAAGTAAACATATTGGGTATTTTTAGCAAGATTTTTATCGCAAAATCTCCAACCTAAGCCAGTTGCAACAATAGCATCAAAATCGGCTAGAAGTAAAGAATAAGTGAATCGCATTTCTAGCTCGGCGTTGGCATTTTTAATGCTTTCGGCATTTAAATTTTCGTCTACCGCCACAAATGATTTTCCATATAGAGCTTGGGCTACAACGGGAACACCTGGATGTTGACTATTTGCATAGACTTTCCATTTCTCAAGAGGCCATGTTTTAAGTTCAATATCTTGCCACATGGTAATTCCTTTTGGAGCTTCTTTTCGTTGTATGGAGCATCCATTTTTAGTAAGTGCTAACCAAGCCGAAGGGTTAGATGGAGCAATTCTAATTACAAGAGAGTCTCCCTCAAATTTAGAAATAGCCATAATTGTAGTTTCATTCACTTGAGCAGAAATCAACTGGCACAGGCTCCAAAGGAAGGAAGTAAAAAGGAGATTTTTCATTATTGATAAGTATATTTTACGTAAGGAGCAACTACGCTTTTGTTAAATGAATTAGGTAAAAACACCGGTATTAGCTTAATATCGGGAGTAACAAAACCGAGTCTAAGTCCATATTCACCTTTGTACAAAGGGTTCCAAGTAGAGTCCCAATATCTTTGACGCATAGATTTTAAGGGCTCTGGAACAGAAACGTTTTGGCCAGCGTCAGTAAAAATAAAAATGCTATTTGTAAGCGCTTCTAATCTTATATAATCAATACGTGTCCATAAAGCAGTATAATTCATAAATTGCACTTCTGCTGGATTTGAATTTCCTGTTCCGGTAGTAATGCTCATTGGCGTATTCATACTAAATCCATTAGAAGGTTTAATTTCAGCAGCAGAAAGAGCTCCAGCAGATATGGTATTCTTATGAAATCTAATTGTTTTGATTGGAGGAATTCCAATTGTATCAGGAGTTGCTCTATCGAATCGTAAAGTAGTAAATCCGTTGATTAATACTCTGTAATACTTATAAATAATAGGATTTGCCCATGTATCATTCCAATTATCTGTTCTGGCTTCTGAAAGTTTTACAATTGGAAGTATTTTGGTAACAGAATATCCAGGTACTCGTGAATAATTATACCCTTTTATATCGAAAATATCAAATTTTTCAGGACCATCAAAGTAAGGCTCTAAAAATTCGAAACCAAATCCTGTTGTTCGAGGCGTAGATTTCCCAATAAGGCTGGCAGATTTTTCAGCTACATTATTAAATTTGGAAGTTTTAAAGAAGAAAGTATAAAGTAGTTTTTCATTATTTCTTAAGGTTCTACCCACTATTTTTAAATTTCTCACTTTTACATTTACGCCATAGTTTTGTGTACTATTTTGAACGGTGGTGGATAAGGTAGAAGATATTCCAAAAGAGGAACTTGAAGTTTGCGGCTGTCCTGTAACTTGAATAGCATTTGCAAACGCACCTTCTATTTGCGAAAGAGGACTTAAAAATGAATCTCTTCTAATAAGGTCGGCTGCATAAACGCGGTCATTAGTCAAATCTGGAATGTCGAAATAAATACTTTTGTCTTTTGAGATGGATTTAAAATCGATCTCAGATTCTGTGTAAGGACCTCCTGTCATAGAAGTGAATCTCATAAAAAACCTACTTTCGATATTGCCATTGGGAGATTTAAAAAGTGATTGATTTATTGAGTGCATTTTAAGAACCCCTAGTGCAGTTTGCTCTTTTAAGAAATATCGTTGGTTATGGAAAGGATACGTATAGGCAATGTCATCTGGTCTAAGCTTAACAGGCAGCACATCTGTCATGAATTTGTGAATTTTTTGTTCTCTCATTTCTACACCTTTGTTGAGTGCAATGCGCCAACCATTGGCTTGGGTAAATTCTTCAAGATAAATTTTCAAGGTTAGGGTGTGTTCCTTTTGAGGAAGCAAATAATTTGAGGGTACGAGCATTACTTTAAGACCATCTAAAGAAATTTCCATGAGACTTTCTACTACATCGCCTTGTGAAAGAGTAAAAGACTCAATTTTTACCCTAAATTTTCTACGTACCCTATCTCCATTATCTTTTAATTCATTAATCTCAAATTCTTTGTCTATTTTCAAATTGAATACTGCTTCAGGAAACACGCCACAATCGACAGCAAAGTTAGGGGCAACCGCACCTGGACTTTTAATTCCTGGTGGTCTTGGAATTTTACCTTCATCTTTAGCAGGCACCATATCTGAAATTATAGGAGCCCCGTTAAGGATGCTTTTTTGCTGTGGTTCACATTTTTCGCCAATTGGTATCTTAATGTCATGGTTTCCCGTTATTGCACCTCCAAAACAGCTATAACTTACACTTGCATATCCAACAGCGTAACTTGGATTTGGAAATCCTCCTGATAAAATAGCAGAAGCACTTATTGTTGCAACTTCGTGAGTACCTTCAAAAAGAAGTAAATCTACGTACAAACTAACGCCACCAGTAAGGTAGCCATAAATTTGACCTTGCGCATACCAACCGTTTACACCAGGTAATTCACCAGGTCCCATTCCTTCGCAACCAGTTTCTCTTTTCATAACAGATAAATCGAAGCCAATACCTGCATCCATTCTAAATTCTAAAAATAGAAATTGAATTGTTTCGTTTAAGGTAGCCTTTGCTCCAAAAGCAATACCGCTTCCACCTTCAATTGCAGCTTCGTTTCTTTGTTCACCTTGTATCTTACTTAAATCAAAATTATCTGGAGGCCCGGGAGGAGCTGGTAAGTCCGTTCCTAGCATAAAGTAAGCACTCGAGTTAAATAGATTAATAAATTTAATTTGGATAGGAGATGTTGGAGTTCCAGCAAAAATGTGCCAGTTATCACTATTTACTAGGAGTTCAACTTTACCAGCCCTATTTAGAGGAGATACAGAAGCTCCTTTAACAAGCCCTCCTTTTACGTTTACAAAGAAGTCGAACTGAGCAGCTAGTTCATCGTTTGCAAAATCGTATTTTATAAATCCTGTTGACCAAAGTTGAGGGTCTGTCCGCTTTTCTAATTCGGTCATCATATAAAAACTGCCGTCTAATTGTATAAAAGAACTTACACCGGTTTGAAATGATAAGGTCACATCTCCATTAAATGCTTCTTCATTTCCCATTGTACCGAAAACCATCGTCGCTTTAACACCAATAGAAACATCTGCTTTTGGTTTATAAGTAACTCCGCTTAAGCTCAATCCTGGCGCGTACATTTCATCTGTTAGGTCGGTATCTTTTAAATCTTTTGCTAAAGGTGGAAGAGTTGTTTGTTCCATATGGTACCAAGCACCTCCGCCAAAACCGTAAGCATTAATTCCTGCAAAAATTGGTATTCCCGGATTAAATACTGTTTGTGCATCTACAAACCAATACCTATTTCCATTAACATTTCCGAATTGCCCCATGGCTTGTACTTTTAATCTTGGTTTAAATTCGGCTAACAACTTTCCTTTTAATCCATCACCATACACTGCGTCTCCTTCATAAAACTTTACATAACCTTCAATTTTAACTGGCCCAACTTCTCCTTTTACACCCACTGAATCGAGGTCAATTTTTTCGTAAGACCAATGTTGTGCTCTTGCTCCGGTGAGGTCTATTTTACCCAGTATTGCAATGTGGCCAGTGGCCGAAAATGTATTTACATCACCGGTTAAATTCAAATTCAAATTAAATTCTACCCCACCAAGTTGATTTCCATCTTGAGAGCGCTTTGCTACTTTTATGTCCGAAATATTTATAGGAAAACCTCCGGCGTTGCCGTCTTTTTCTTCTTCTTCATTCAAATCATCAACAGCATCTATACCTTTTCCTCCAATAAATTTCTGTGGACTGTTAAATGAAAAAGCCTGACAGCTTATATATGGATCTTGATTTTGGAAAGTGAATTTCTGAAAATTCATCAATTGAAAATTTACATTACCAATTTTTTCAAAAGAAGAGTTAATGGACATATTTCCTGTAAGTTCTGCTTTAATTTCTGGTTTATTCTCATCGGCAATAGTGATAGATACGAAACTTGATTCATCAAGATTTAATGTTGCTTTTAGAAATTCTGCATTTAAATCTTTCTCCGGTTTGATTAAGAATTCATAATCCCAATCGTTGGTTTCAGGTGTTTGTTTTAATAAACTAGAATATAGAATTGGAGTGTTTGTGCTTGGTAGTTGTAATTTGCCTTTAAAGCCACCTGTAGTGTAAGAACCATCTACAAAATCCATCATAAGTGTATCTAAAGAAAAGCCCCAACCACCCAAGTTTCCATCATCTACATTAAAAACATTATACACTCTAAGTTGTGCCGTTAATCTTAACCTGTCAATAATTAAATTTTCTACTCCTGCAGAAATTCTTGCATCATTACCAAACTTTTGAAAGACTTTTGGAAAACCGAGTGTGGCTTTTTTCAAATAAAATCCATTCCAGGCTGGAGTAATGGAATAAGTATTTGTTGTTTGATCATAAAGATTTCCAAAATTAGTAGGAAATTTAGCATTAGGTGGATTCTCAATATCCGAGAAATCGAGCCATGCTTCATCAATTTTAAAACCCCAACCTTCTGCACCAGTTATTTGAAAGGGTTTGTTAAAATCAAGTCGTGCTAGAACATTTTTTCCTCTTGCAATTTTGAAATTAAAAGCGGCATTAATATTACTATTTCCTACAGTTCCATCGGGTAGATCTTCCACCAAATCGTCTCTACTAAAGGTAAATTTCCCTTTTACGGATAATGATTTAAAACCGAGACAGTCAAAAGAAACAAAGGTTCCTGAATCGGAAACGGTATTATAATTGTCTTCGAATTTTGTGGCAAAAATATAGGTTGAGTCGCCAGGAGTGATAACACTTTTTGATTTTACATCTCTTGCCAGATAAAGCATTTTGCGACCTTGCGCTCCGCCAATTCCAAAAGGATGAAAGGCAATATCCATGGCACCAAAAGCTAAATTCCAAGGAGCATCTGTAAAATCTATGTTTACCATTGCATTAAAACTGGCTCTTTCTGGTGTAAATTTCATTGCTACAACACCAATAATAACGGGAACTCCATCAACATTTTGGTCAATACCTATCGGCAAACTTGTAGGATTATTGGAGGTAAGTTGACTCACCAGTCTTCCACCACCATTGATAGAATTTTCGACCAATTTCACTTCCTCTTTAGTAAGATCTGCCATCATTCCAGTACTTTGAATCCAAGCAGGTGGCACAACTGTGGCATTTTCATACATTGCTGTTAATTCACCTTCATAAATCTGGTTTTCTATGTTCACCTTAATGTTGTTAAATTCAACACGTATTGGGGCTTTAAGATAGGGAACAAAAACTTCTCCTTCGCCTTTTCCAGTGAATCCTATCCAAGTTATCTGAGTAATTTTAACCTTGAAAAGTCCAATATTCAAAATACTATCTTTCCGAGCTTCATTAGATGGAACCTTCTTATCTTCTGGAATTATTGGTCCGTCAACGGCTGCAATGCAACTTTCAGGTGTTTGTCTTTCATCTACAGCTGTTTCCTCTTTAATAGGTTTTTTGCCTTCTGCGACGTAAAATTTAACAATAGAACTGCTCAAATAAGATTCACCTGTTTCCAATTCAGGATTCTTGAGCCAACGAATTCTCCAGTAATACCAACCAGATTCCGTGAGATTAATTTCGTGAGCATTTTCCTTATATATTTTTTCAATAATGCAATCGGCTAAGCAATTTTCTGAACCTTCGGAAGGAACCACATTAATGCCTTGACCAATTCTTTCATTTCTAGTAAATAAAATTTGAGAAAAATTTTCACTTTTAGAAATCTCAGAAACCCAACGCTCATCCATCGTTCCAGTAATTTTCTTTCCATTATCTTCTATATCTTCACTTGTTTGAAGAATGTCTAATTCGGGTAATATTTTTGTGGGAGTATTTGCATTTAGAAAATTCAAAAAGAATTTATTGTCAACCAAATCCCCCAAATAAATTGTATCATTTTGTTTTGGAAATTTGGGTTGTGGCTTTCCCATTCCCACATGAAAAAAACCTTCAATATCACCTTCTGGATCGCCATTTCCATCCATAGAAATTGATGCATTCCAATCGTAGCGGGCTCCTCTTTTAAATTTATTATTTGCTGGTGCTTCATCAGAGCGTTTATAAATACCAATATACACAGCATTTAACTGAAATATTTGCAATTCCGTAGCAGCACTTTGACCAGATGTAGGTCCATTAGGCCAACTTAAATTGCGGCTAAATTCATCGTTTATACTTTCACCCAATATTTCAATATTGCTTCTAAATCTTGAATAATCATTGTTATAAGGATTAAATTTACTTAATAAAGGGAAAAAATTCCAAGGTATAGTATCTCCTGTTATTGGGTAATCTAAAGAAAAAACGCCGTCAGTACTATTTGAAGAAGTATAATAAAAATCACAAGGTTCAGAAACTCCACTATTTTGAAACACGGTTTGGTTAGATGGGTCGTATGCCCTTACTTGCCAAGCATATCTTTTACCATGTATTAGTGGTGGTTTATCGGGTCCATAAAACAAACTTGAAACTCCAATATTTGACTCTTGATAAACTACATCTAAGTTTGAAACGGAATTTAATGCAGTACTAATATCTGTTCCGCTAGGATAATACACCAATTTAAAATCATAATTTATCATGGCTCCGGCAGGAACTCCCATGGAAGAAATCCATGTAAAATTTATGGTTTGAGGAGTTAATGCTGGTTGTATCACACCACAAGTGGGATAAACTGTTATAGGAGCTGTTGGATAAATAATCGAAAAAATTGAAGAACATCCATTTCCAGTGAATAAATCTGGATCAGATAATGGTGGATGTGAAGGATCTAAATAATCGTAAGCTCCTAAACAAATTTGATAGTCTCCTTCGGGCAAAATACCTTGAATTAATTGTGTTTCATCTAAGCCAACTAGCGTGTAGTTTGCCCCTGATACAAATAAACTCAAATCTGTTCCCATAAAAGTTGAAATACCTGGTGTTGCTGAAATAGCAGCTCCGGGCCAAGGATTTTCAGGATTAGTAAATGCACCAGAATTGTCGGAGGTGTTCAAAATTGAACCTGACAGATAGATTTGTTTGGTTTCTGATGAGTTATTTAGAATCGTAATCTGAAACCCATTAGGACTATTAATATATTGCTGATAATAAGGACTGTAGGGTGGAGAGACATTTACATTAATTGTAAGAGGATATTGTGCAAAAACTGCTGCATTTATCCATAAGATAAAGTAACAAATACTAGAAATTTTGAATCTATTTTTCATTTTTTTGGCCTTGTATTAAGTGAGAAAACATAACCGCCCATCATTCTTAACTCCGAAAAATTTTGAGAAGTACCGTTAGGATTTGAGCTACTTAGGAAATTAATATTTAAATTAAATTGATGTCCTCCTTTAAGTTGGTAATTAATAAATCCATTAAAATTAATTATTCCACCTGTTGCATTATTCTCAATAAATTGAAGATTATATGTAAAAGATGAATTTAGTTTTAACTTATTTTTAAAAAAGCTTTTGCCAATACCAATTGTAGGTCCAGCAAGAAATCGTTTAGAAAAAAGCGAGGTATTTCTATTGAAATTAATACCTCCTGATATATTTAAATTATCTCGAATTCTAAAATAGTTATTTCCTACGTTAACAAGGTAAACTTGATTCTCTGAAGATGAAGTTAATCCAAATTCATTGAGGTCTTTTAATTCTTGGTAACCAACATTTAAATTAAATGCAAGAACTCTTTTTTTATTCTGTAAGCTATATCGATAAGAATTATTTAAATTTCTATTTACTTGAGCAATTCTAAAGGTATCATTTATGCTCATTAATCCAGCTTCTTGAACAATTCCATAATTAGAAAACTGAAAATCCATACCGAATTTACTACTTGGATTTATGGATAATGAAGCAGAACCAATGTTTCTAATACTTGTAAAGATTTTACGACCGTAAATATTATCTTGCTGTCTGCCAATGCTTCCTCCTATTCGCACTTTATTTTTAAATAATTTTACGGAAGGATCAATGGTATATGAACGCATATCACTTTGTTGAAAAAGTGCTCCTAAGGATTGATATCCTGGATCGACTTGTTTTAGGTTGAACTTTATTCCAAATTTTCGAAATTTAAAATTGAGAGAAGAGTTTCCTGCCAGTAAAAACTGACTTCCAATTCGAGGAATAAAAAAGTTTCTTAAAAATGGAGAATCATTCACCCCTTTAATTTCTAGCTCTTCATTACGAATGTCTAAATTCATTAAGCTTGCCGCTAAGTCTACCGTCCAAGTTACATGTCGACCAATAGAAATACGTGTACTTAAGCCTCCTACAAAATTCTCTCTTGGCCCAATTCCAATAGTAATTGGTATTTCGGGTATTGAATTGATATCATCAGTAACCTTCAAAAAAGAGAAGTCAATAAAATTGAGATTATTTCCCACTCCTATTTTTAAACCCATACCTGTACGTTTGTATGCAGGAATAGGAATAATGCTTGCATTGGTATCTCTAGCAACAGGGCGTGTAAATCTTCCATAAAATGCGGCAAAACGAAACAAACCTGGTTTAAACTCTATTCCTCCTCCTAAAAATTGAAGTCCAGATAATACATAAGGATTAAAATATAAGGAACGGTAACCAGCGTGTAAGGTTAATTTCTTGTAATGTGGGCTAATTCCATATCTGTTAAATGGTTGAGAAAAAGTCTTTTGTTGCGGACCAAGTGTTATTGAAAAAGGCATTGACCAATCGTAAATTGTAATAGTTGAAGAACAACTAATATTCCACCAAAAAGGACTATTTCTTGGCAAACCTTGACCAAAATGAAAATAGGGCCCACCCGAAACGCTAACAGCGCCAGACATTTGAAATGGTTTAGCAGAACGAATTGTATTTAAATCTTGAGCTTGTGTTTGGATGTTTAGAAATATTGCGAAATAGAAATAGAAAGCTAAGTTCTTTCTTCCTCTATTACCTTTTAACAAAATGAAACGCTTACTTAAAGCTCCTATAATCATTCTTGGCATTCAATTTTAAAGTTTGAAGAATAAATTTCCTTTTCTTTTAAGTATCTGAAAAACACGCTATTCTTCTTAAGGCCAAAGTTGTATAATCCATATAATTCAGACAACCCTCATTTTTGGGGGGAAATTTCTACAAACCATTCCAATAGATTTGCATCTCAAACTTTAATAATTGAACAATGAAACGTCAACTCCTTCTCTTCTGTACCATTTTCGCTTTTTCTTTAGCAAGCTTCGGGCAAACACCACAGGGAATTAATTATCAGGCGGTAGCAAGAGATGCTGCAGGTTTAATTCTGAACAATCAGGCAATAGCAGTTAAAATTTCTGTTATTAACGGAACTGCAACTGGAACTTTAGAATATGCTGAAATTCATACAGGAATTAGTACCAATCAATTTGGACTTTTCACACTTTCAATTGGTAATGGAAGTCCTTCATTCGCCATATTTACTGCTATTGAATGGGCTACAGGACCAAAATTTTTAAAAGTTGAGTTTGACCCAATAGGAGGCACTAATTTCTTGGATATGGGAACATCTCAACTACTTTCTGTTCCTTACGCATTATTTGCGGCAAGTTCTGGAAGTAGCAATACTACATTAAATCAACTTTCTGACGTTAATACGACAGGCGCAACTGTAAATCAAGTACTTCAATGGAATGGAACGCAATGGGTACCTGCAACATTAACAGATGTCGACAGCCAAAGCCTCACTATTGCTGGTAACCAACTCACCATATCAGGTGGAAACACTATAACATTACCAGCTGGACCTCAAGGAGTAACTGGTTCAACTGGACAAACAGGACCTGCAGGTTTAACAGGACCTTTAGGTGCTACTGGGGCTCAAGGAACACAAGGTATTCAGGGTCTAACAGGGAATACGGGCCCACAAGGGAACGCAGGACCCGCAGGGCCTCAAGGTGCGGTTGGACCTGCCGGTCCACAAGGAACGCAAGGTGCTGATGGTGACAGGTACTCAACAATATCAAGCAATTCATTATCCATCTCTATAGGAAATAAAAACTTGACTGTAGGGATAGGATTAAGTTATGCAGTAGGGCAAACCGTGATTATAGCTAACTCAGCTACAAATCTTATGACAGGGAATGTTATTTCTTACAATTCAACCACAGGAGCCTTGGTTGTAAACGTTAGTTCTGTAAGTGGAGCAGGCACATTTTCTAATTGGAATGTATCTTTAAATGGAGCTCCTGGCCCTGCAGGTGCGCAAGGAAATACAGGACCAGCTGGACCAGCTGGTACTACAGGATTAACGGGAGCTACTGGATTAACGGGAGCTACGGGACAAACTGGTCCACAAGGGCCGCAAGGACCTGCTGGTCAAACAGGTGCAACTGGACCAGCTGGACCTCAAGGTACTGCAGGACAAAATGGTGCAAATGGACCACAAGGTTCGGTTGGACAAACTGGAGCTACTGGACCACAAGGGCAATCGGGACAAACTGGAGGAGCGGGACCAGCAGGAACAAATGGAAGAACAGTTTTAAATGGAACGGCAGCACCAACGGCAGGTACAGGAGCAGCAGGAGATTTTTACATCAACACAACTACCAATCAACTCTTTGGACCTAAAGTAGGAA
>Ga0105049_10006821_pt1 | contig 13294 bp, 11 predicted proteins | sample MAT06_FD_78087 | JGI IMG/M metagenome (GOLD analysis project Ga0105049, IMG submission 78087) | Freshwater microbial communities from Lake Fryxell liftoff mats and glacier meltwater in Antarctica - MAT-06 | ecosystem: Environmental > Aquatic > Freshwater > Ice > Liftoff microbial mat | place...
CAGCCCGATCCGGAGAGACCATCCCCGAATACTCGATGCCGCCGACCTCGCCCGATGTCGCGGCCGCCGCAGCGCGCAAGTCGCTGCCAGCCCGCATCGCAACCTGCGCTGCGATCAACTCGCGCAGGGCGGAGGCGTTCCCGCTGTGGAAGAGCACCGCGACATCGGTGCCCAGCGGAAAGTACGGATCGGAACCGGTGACGGCGACGGATGAAACGATGCTCGGCCCAAAAAGGCGGGCGATGACACCGGGCTGCAGGCAAAGCTGGCGCTGGTAGCGTTCGACAATGCGGCCATCTTCCGACCGTTGTCCCACACCGCGGAAAATGGGCAAACCGGCCTCAGTCGTCTCATTCGAAAGCGCCATAAGGGCGTCGAACGAAGGAAAAAATACGGCGTGCTGGTCGGCGGGGATGAAGCCCGCCAGTGCATCAAGCGTGGGAGGTGTGGCGGGGAGAAGAGGCGTCCAGTCAATCGATCTGACGGTGACGCCCTCAATCAAAGAAACGGGAACCGGGATGTCGTCGGGCTCCGGATTGGCCGGCGCTCCAGGCGCGGGAGGGAGTCCTCGGGAGAGTTGGAGATTCTCGCTGATCGCCCGGCCGCCGACGAAGAGGTCGTAGGTGGATGAGAGGTCGGCATTCATGCGGGCCGGGCGGGGCGCCGGCAGGTCCGGGTTGTCTTTCAGCAGAACCCGATATGCCTCCGTCCCCCGATGGCGGAACCAAGCAGATCCGGGGAGGTTTCGATCCTGAAGTTGAAGATAGTGCGCTGTCTTGGCGCGGTAGAAATCCCCACTCGCTTCAGGCTTCGCATCACCGACCTTGACACTGAATCGCAGCGGAACCATGCCCGTCCAGTCCGCGTTCGGCAGAACGAGCACGCCCGTCAGCGATTTGCCCTCCGTCGAGCGTATGAAAAGGTCCGGCGTCACATCACCCCGCCCCGACCCGCCGCCTGCATCCGCGATGAGGCTGTCCTCGGTCAAGGCGTAAATCTCGCCTTCGCCGTCCAGCACTGCGTAGGGATACAGAATGTCCTGCATCGTCCATCGCCGCATCGAGGTTTGGTCGGGCTGCGGGGATGTGCCTTCCGTGAAGGTGATCTCGCTGAATCGGATGCGGTAGAACGCATCATCTCCTCGCGTAACGGAGCCCAGGAAGAGAACGAAAAACGACAGCAGCCGGGTCGCGATCATCGAGGCACCTCGCGAAAAAACGTGGCGAGACCGCCGGACTGGCGGGTCGCGGGAAAGCTGTTTATACCCCGTTGGTCCGATTGTGTGATAGGTATGCGAAGAAGAAGTACCGTCCGGTGCGTCGATCGGGGTCGAAAATGAGCCCCGCAACTGACGGAGCACTCTCCGCTGCCAGCCGCGGCTTCGCGCTCACATCGGCTTCTTATTGATGGTCACGTCGTACACATGCAGCAACTTCTCTCTGTCGAAGATCATTTCCTGACGGGTCTTTCCGACAATGTCATACTCGGTCGTTAGTTCGATGGCGTCCACAGGACAGGCCTCTTCGCACATCCCGCAGAAAATGCACCGGAGTTCATCGATCTCGAACTTCACGGGGTACTTCTCACGGTCGTCCCACGGGCTTTCACCGGCCTCAATGTGAATGCATCGGGCAGGGCAGATGGTCGGGCACATCATGCACGCAACGCATTTCACGCGCCCCTCTTCATCGCGGTTCAGGCGATGAACGCCACGGAAATTGCTCTTGTTCATCCCGCCATCTTCGATGGGCAGGTCTTCCCGCCGCACTTCCGGATACTGCATGGTGCGGCTGGTTTTGCCCTGTCCGAAAGAGGTGAAGAAGTGCCGCAGCGTCGTGCCGAAGCCCTTCACGATTTCAGGGAGGTAGACCGCCTCAAGCCGGGTCATCGGCTTGGACTGAATCACCAGAACATCCTCGTTCTTGATTGCCATGGACCCCACTGTATGTCGCGACTTTCCACCCAGACCGCCGGATACACTCTGAACCACATGGGTTCCGCAGGCCGCCGCACCACACCGCTGTTTGATCTTGTCCAAGGCAAGTCGGGTGCGTCATCGAAACTGAGCGGCGATGCAGCAGTGCCGATCAAGCCGGTGATCCGGGTGGAACTCAAACCCAGCCCCGCGCCGGGTTCGACAACGGCGGCGGCAGAACGAACAACCGATGCGACTGCGCGTGCCGCGACGCCAGTCCCCGTTGCCGAGGCCTTGCCCGCGCCTGTCGCAGCACCGATCGCCGGTCCGGCTCCATCGACGCCCCACCTGCGCGAGGCGCCGATGCCGCCGCGCGAGACGACGATGCACGATCGCACGTGGGCTCCCGCATGGTTGGGCGAATCCATGCTTCGGGTGCCCGTCAACGCACTCTCGATCGGTGTTGCGCTCGCGATTGTGGTTGCTTTGGTCGCCTGGATTGTCGGCGTCTCGACCGGGCAATCGAGAGCCGAGGACGAACTGGCCCGATTCGAGCGTTCGTCACCCATCATCACCGATCCATTGGTTCAGGAGCCAGGACCTGACCAACCGTCGGGAACCCAATCGGCAGCGACCTCGAAAGCAGCCCCCAAAGCCGAGCCAAGGAAGCCGCCGAGTGCTTCTCGGACCCGCGGCAGCATCACCTCAAAGGGCGTCCTCGAGGGCGATCCGCGCGAGGCCAGCCTCAACTACCTCGCTCTCGCCACCTTGGATGGTGACGCGGCTTTGGCGGCCGTCACCTTTCTGTCCGAAAACGGGCTGGAGTCGTTCGCTGTGCCGGTTGATTCTGCTCCTTCACGAGCGAACAATCCCGACCCCGCCGTGACGTATCGTTTGTTCGCGTTTCCGGGGGTTTCTTCGGAAGAGTACAAACGTCGTGCCACCAAGGTCACCAACCTTGAGGCAGAGGTTGCGAGGCTCGGAGCGGTGTGGCAAAAACAGCACCGCGGCGTATCGAACTTTTCCCGCACGCAGTGGGAAAAGTACAAAGAGTGAAGTGCATCGCGGCCCCCGCCGCATGAACAAGGTTTCGCAGCAGTCTCGCTAGAAGGGAAGTTTCGATGAGCCTCGACCGTTCGCTGAAGATCTCCGCCTCACTCGCCGGCAAGCGCAGTGTCATGACGCGCTCCGAGCGCATCACCAAGATGACGACCGACAAGAAGTTTGATCCGACCAAGGACCGCGTCTTGGGTATCCCCAAGACGCTCGTCCCCAAGAAGTAATTGTGAACGGTGCCCGCCTTTAGGCGTGACCTCCGCCACAGCCGCGTGCGATCGGCTCGCGTCCGTATCTCCTTCCAAGACTTCTGCCCCCTGTCTGACGCGGTGCGTTCGATGGGGGGTATCTCTTTTGGCCTTCCCTCAATGTGCCAGTTTCGCGATCGGAGGCCCCCGGAAGCCGCGCCGTAGATCTGAACTTGCGTTGAATACCATCGGGCTCCATGAATGCCCCCAGCCTCGTCAGCCATCGCGCCTCCGCCATCAACGGGTCCGGCATTCGCCGCGTGTTTGATCTCGGTGCCAAACTCAAGGACCCGATCAACCTCTCCATCGGTCAGCCAGACTTTCCGGTCCCCGACTCCATCAAGAACGCCGCGGTCAAAGCCATCTTGAGTGATCAAAACGGCTACACGCCGACGAGGGGCATCAAGCCTTTGCTCGACGGCATCGCGGCCCACCTTCGAAGCGATATTGGTTGGGAGGTGCAGGGAGAGAGCGCCGCGGCCGACATGCTCGTAACCAGCGGCACCTCGGGGGGCTTGGTGCTTGCGAGCATGGCGATCCTCAACCCCGGCGATGAGATCATCGTTCCCGATCCTTGGTTTGTGCTCTACCCGCACCTGGCCGAACTCTGCAATGCCAAAGCGGTGATCTGCGATACCTACCCCGACTTCCGGCTGACAGCCGCGAAGGTTGCCCCGCTGATCACGGAAAAGACAAAGGCCGTCATCCTGTGTTCGCCCGGCAACCCATCCGGTGTGGTGGCAACGCCCGCCGAGTGCGCCGAACTGCTGGCATTGTGCCGGTCCCGCGGCGTCCTGCTCATCAGCGACGAGATCTACGACGAGTTCACGTTCCAGGAATCAATGACCGACCGGGCTGTCGGTGATTCGTCGCGGCTGCGATGCCCCAGCCCCGCCCGAAACCAAGGATCGCACGAAAACTGCCTCCTGATCCGCGGCTTCGGCAAGAGTTACGGCGTCACCGGATGGCGATTGGGGTATGCCGCGGGCCCCAAATGGTTGGTCGCCGAGATGGTGAAACTTCAACAGTACCTGTATGTGTGCGCGCCCACACCGCTGCAGCACGGGGCGGCGGCGGCGCTGCACGAAGACCTCTCGCCAATGGTCGCCGACTATCAGCGCAGGCGAGACATGGTGGTTTCGAGGCTCGGAAGGTTTACCGAGGTGGCGTTTCCCGGTGGCGCGTTCTACGCGTTCGTCAAGGTTCCGGAGCGCCTGGGCTTGACGGCTTCGCAGTTCTTTGAGAAGGCTTACGAGGCAAACGTGCTCATCGTTCCGGGCAAGACGTTCTCAAACCGCGACACGCACTTCCGCCTCAGTTTCGCAACGAAGCCCGACAAACTGAACCAAGGCCTTGATGTCCTGTGCCGCCTGCTCGCGGGCGAGTAGACGGGGGTCGTCCCGGCTGCTCATTCCCGCCATCGTGGAAAAAACCGCAACCGCCGTCGCCCGAAAGTGGTATACTACGCGTCACATAGTATGTGACCCGGAGCCTTTACCATGCGGATTGAACGTGAACTGATGCGGGGGGCCGGACCCATCGCCGTCCTCAAACTCCTCCAGAAAGGCGAGATGTACGGGTACGAACTCGTCGAGGCCCTCTCGCAGCGGTCAGAGGGAGTGCTGGCCATGGGTCAGTCCACGCTCTACCCGCTGCTCTACAACCTCGAAGCCAAAGGGCTGGTTCAGGCGGCGTGGCGAGAGGCCGCCTCGGGGCGCGACCGCAAGTATTACCGTCTGACCGACAAGGGCCGCAAGAAACTGGCCTCCGACATCAAGCAGTGGAAGGCTCTCGCCGAAGCCATGAGCGGCCTGGGCGTGCTCGCGGCTCCGGCCAACCCGGGAGCCACCGCATGAGCGCTCCTACCGCCACCGCAGCCGGCGCTTCGGGCGATGCGCCGCATCGGAACACCCTGACCTCGCCAACGGCGGTGGTTGCCGCCGCGAGCCTTCCGCCGAAACTCGCGGCCCTCGTGCTCGGCGTGACCGGGAAGTGCCGACTTTGGAAGCGTGAACGGACCGATGTGGCCCGGGAACTGTGCGCCCACTTCGGAGACGGGCTCGAAGCGGGAGCCAGCGCTACAGAACTCGCGGAATCGTTCGGGGACCCGACGGATTCGGCCCGGCTCATCACACGCGCCCGCAAGAGGCTCCGTCCGCTGTGGTGGCGGGCCTTGCGGCGTTCCGTGCAGACCGCCGCGGGGATTCTGCTTCTCGCCATGCTTACCTATGCCGTGCTCGCGGCAAGGCTGTACCTTGGCGAGCCCACGATTCGTCGGAACCACAGCGCCGAGATGAACGCCCCCATCCTCGCGAGGCCCGAGGCCGATCGCGCCTGGCCGTTGTACATCCGGGCCATCCGCGAAATGGGGCCGACTCCCGAGTTCCGACTCTCGTCGAATCCCCCACCGCCCGAAAAGCCGGGCGATGCGAACTGGGACCTGTTGCGCAACTACCTCGACACCCAGAGCGTCGCCCTCGCCACGGTGCGAGAAGCGGCCGCACGCCCCGTGATCGGCATCGTCTACCGCAGCACCATGGACCCCGAGCACGCCCGTGCCCTGGAAGTTCGAACGCCGGAGTACACGTATGACGAAGCGCTCGATCCGCCCATCGATAATCCATTGATCTTCGGAGTGCTGCTGCCGCATTTGGGTGAACTGCGGAACCTCACTCGCCTCCTCATCGCTGACATGTACGTGGCCCTCGAAAAACCCGACCGTGCCCGTTATCTTGCAGACCTCAACGCCCTGTTCGGCATGTCACGCCAGTGTTTGAACGAAGACTTTCTTATCAGCAATTTGGTCGGGCTTGCGATCGCCCAGCGCGCGTTCCAAGCACTGCAACCCGCGCTCGAAGCACCGTCGTTTCTCGCCGCCGAGGACCTCACCCGCGTCGCTCACCAGATTGCCGCTCTGGGTGGTGGAAGGGTCCGGCTCAACCCCCGGGACGAAGAGCGGACCTTCGACGACATTCTTCAGCGCTTCTTCACCGACGACGGCCACGGCGACGGCCGCTATATCGAAAGCCCGGAAGCCGACCGCGTCTACAGCGACTTCGGCATCGTCAGCCCGAGTGACGTCGACAACCTGGGTCTGATCAAGCCCATTCGCATCGCCTTGACTCCTTCCCGCAAACACATCGCAGCGCTCGTCGATCGCTACATCGCCGCCTGTGCACGTGATGAAGTTCTGCCCCCGTGGCGACATCACGAGCGCACCAGCAACATCGCCTATGCCGAACTGCTTGACAGCGGCATCGACACGGTGTTCCCGCTGCTCAAGGCGCTCGCGGGCAACCCCGACGAGAGCGGCTTTGCCACGGCGTGCAAAACCCGCGACGCGTTCGAGACCCATCGCGATACCTTGCTCACCGTCCTCGCGATGGAACTTTACCGCCGCGACAATTCCGGCTCCTATCCGCCGTCACTCGAAGCATTGGTCCCCCGCTACCTGCCCGCGGTTCCGCTGGACCCGATGACCGGAACTCCGCTTCGTTTCCGACCCGCGCCGGCCGATACCGGGCGCCCCATCGTCTACTCGGTTGGTTCGGATGGTGTCGATGACGGTGGAGTGGCACCCCCGACCGACGCCGGCACCGTCGGCGCGAAGAACCTGTACTGGCTCGGCAAGTTCCGCTCCACCACGCCCCCCACCACGCCCCCCACCGCCGCGGAACTGCAACAGATGGACCAAGTCAGGGGCGATTGGATCCTGTGGCCGCAGCCGCCCAACCCCTGACTCAATCGCGCACGCCTTATCGCGCGGCCTCTTCCCGCCACTTGACTGTTCGTTCGTGATCCGGCCCGTATAACTCGGCGCTACGCAGCGCCAGATCGCTATAGATCGCGCGGGCCAATTCCATCTCCCCACGGTCGATCCGCACCTTCGCCACAGATTCCGCAGCGCGGAACGTCTCCGCATCGATCCGGCCCCGGAGCCGCTCGAATCGCTCCAATGACTCCTGAGCCACCTCGATCGCGTCATCCATCCGCCCTTCAGCCTGGAGATCCAGCACGAGGTCCACGGAGATCGCGAGTTCGCTTACTGGAATCCAGTTCCGCACGTTCCGGCACACCTCCAGCGAACCCCGCAGCATCTCGATCGCCTCTTGCGCCCTGCCCAACTTGACGAGTGTCGCCGCAAGATTCCGACGAAGCCCGAGCGTCTCGGGATGATCGACCCCCAGAGACGCCGATGCGATGACGTCGGTCTCCCGGAGATACCGCTCACCCTCCTCCAACTTCCCTCGGTTGGTCAGACAGTCTCTCGCATAGTTGTACCGGCAGCGCACCGTCGTCACGCTGCCCGGAGCGGTGCGGTCAAAGACCGGGATCGCGAGCAGGTACATCTCCTCAGCCTCGGCCAGCCTGCCCAACGTGCGGTAGACGCCCGAGAGTTCAAACCGCGCGAAGGCCGAGTCAAAGTGTTCCTCCCCGCGGCGTCTCACCACCGAATCCGCCGCGTCCTTCGTCCAGACGAGGGCTTCGGCGCCCCGGCCCTGCCGCATCAGCGCATTGCCAAGGAAAATCATCGCGCTATCCAAGTCCCTCGCACCGCCGCCATCCGCGCTGGCGAGGGTCACTGCTTCCCGCAACACCTGCTCGGCCCGCGGCAGTTGGTTAGCCTCGATCAGCGTCTGCCCCAGCGAAAAGAGCTGTCGCCAGAACGCACCGCTCGCCTCACCTTCGGTGCGGCGTTCATGCTCCACCAGCCACTGGGCGTGCTGGACCGATCCCGAAGGAAGGTTCAATTTGTTATACGCGCGCAACAGCGCCACCCGCACCTCCGCCTCCACCGGCGGGTTGCCCGCCAATTCACCCCGGTCAAGGCGGGCTGATGCCGCATCCAAGACGTCGGTCAGCGTGAGCGAGTACCCCTTGCCGGGGTCCGGGTTCGCAAGATCGATGATCCCCTTCAGGAATCCGCTCACAAGCTTCGCGTTCGCGGCCTCGGTCCGTGCCAACGCTGCGCTCTCGGCCGCCCGAGACTCGGCATGCTGGGCGGCCAGCCGCGCCTCGCTCTCGCGGTTGCTCAACTTTTCGTACCGCGTCGCTTCAATCGACTCGTAGATCGCGAACGCCGCGAGCGCGGCCAGCACGCCCGCCCCAGCAGTAACCCACCCCCGGTTCTTTTGCACCGTCTTCCGCAGCACGTACATCGCCGAATCACGCCGCGCCTCGATCGGCTCACGCGACAGGAACCGCCGGATGTCGGCCGCCAGTTCCGCTGCGCTCCCGTAGCGGCGGGCCGGCGTCTTTTCCATCGCGCGGGCCACCATCACATCGACATCGCCTCGCAGGCCGCGGTCCAGCACTCCGAGCCGCGTCGGCTGATCCTCGCGGATGCGCTGGGCCGCCTCCGGGATCGCATCTCCATCAATCCGGTGCGGCAGCCGCCCCGCAAGGAGTTCATACAGAATCACCCCGAGCGAATAGACATCCGACCGCGTGTCTGTCGCTTCCACATCGCCGCTCATTTGTTCGGGGCTCATATACGCCAAGGTCCCGATGATGCGCCCCGATTCGGTGTTCATGGAAACGACCGGACCACCGGGCCGTTCGCCCCCCACACCCGCCTTGTCCCACAGCACACGGGCCACACCGAAATCCAGCACCTTGGGCCCCGCATCCTCCACAAGAATGTTCGCCGGTTTGAGGTCGCGATGAATCACCCCGTGCTGATGGGCATAGTGCACCGCATCGCAGATAGACGCCACCATCGCGAGTTTCTGCTCGACGCTGAGTCGCCGCTCCCGCGCGAACGCGGTCACCGGCAGGCCGCGGACCAACTCCATGGCGAAAAACGGCTGGGTGATCCGGAACCCGCCCGGCGTAACAAACTCCACGACGGATGCGCCGTAGATGGTGGCGATGCCTGGGTGCTTCAGCCGGCCCAGCACCTGAATCTCGTGCTGAAAGCGCCGCAGTGCTTCCCGAGAGAGCACGCCCTGCCGCATGACCTTGATCGCCACCGTTCGATCCGGGTTCGCCTGGCGCGCTTCATACACGATCGCCATCCCGCCCTCGCCTACGACGCCGATCACCTCGTAGCCGCCGATCCGCGATGGCATGGGGGGCGGGCTGTCGGCCTCCGAATCCGCGAAGATCGGTGTATCGAGCAGTCCCTCGGTGTCGCTGCCCGCGATCATCTCTTCCACAAAGCGCTGAAGTTCACGATCGGTGCCGCATTCTCGCTCCACGAACGCGGCCCGCTCGGCAACCGGCAGGTCCATCGCCCGCTGAAAGACGTCCTCAGCCAATCTGATCTGCGTTGTATCCATGGCGTTCGCGCTACGGGCTGCCCGGCTCCGCTTCCTTCAGCCGCGTGTGCAAAAAACTTCGGATAAACCGCCATTCCCGGTTGATCGTGGGCGACGACACTCCGAGGGCCCGCGCAGTCTCTTCGACGGTGAGACCCGCGAAGTACCGTAACATCACAATGAGGCCCTTGCGCGGGTCGGCCGCTTCCAACTCCCGCAGCGCACCATCCAGCCCCAGCACGTCCGCCACCGGTGAAGCGATCTCGGGCTCAATATCCTCGCGAAACTCTTGCTGCTTCCGACCGCCGCCGTGCTTGACGGCCGCTTTACGCCTCGCCTGATCGACCAGAATCTGGCGCATCGCGTTCGCCGCGGCCCCAAAGAAGTGGCCCCGCCCGTTCCAGTCGTCGGTGTCCCGCCCCACAAGTTTCAAGTATGCCTCGTGCACCAGCGCCGTCGCCTGAAGCGTTCCCCCGCCCGGCATGCGCGACAGTTGCGACCGCGCAAGAGACCGCAGCTCGTTGTACACGAGCGGCAGCAACTCATCCGACGCCCGCGAATCTCCCGCGGCAGCCTCGCGCAACAACCTCGTTGCGTGGCCGGCTGTGGTGTCTGTCATGCTTGCCCCGAAAAAAACAAACCTCGGCCATCTTCAAAAACTTGAACTCACCGTGACAGTGCCGGAACACCTTTTCCGTACTGCTTCTGCCGCTCCTCATTTGCCCACCCGAAACCCTCGTTCCCGCCATCGTAACCGGCGTTCGTGCCGGGCGGCGTCCGCCTATTTTTAAGGAATTGACCCATGAAGACCGCATCCCGTTTCCCCCATCCGTCCGTGCTCCTCTTGGCACTCGCCGCTGCCTTGCCTGCCCTCGCGCCCGCGGCGGCCCACGCCCAAGCCCCCCAAGCCGTGGGCACCGGAATCACCTATCAAGGCAAACTCCAACAGAACGGCGTACCCGCCAACGGCCTCTTTGACATCGAATTCAAGATCTACAACCACCCGACCCTGGGCTCGGTGATCGCGACCGCTACGCTCAACAGCGTCAGCGTCGTCAACGGACTCTTCACCCGCGAACTCAACTTCGGCACCGCCTTTGATGGGTCGGCCCGCTGGATCAGCATCGCCGTCCGTCCCAGCGGTTCGGGCCAGAGCTTCACCCTGATGAACGGCCGTCAGGAACTCACCCCGGCGCCGTACGCGGTCGGGCTGGCGCTGCCCTATGCCGCGACCTACGCCGCTGCATCGCCGCTCTTTCACCTCGTCCAGACCGGCACAGGCGATGGAATGCAGATCTCCGCGGCAGGCGGCAACGCCCTCGAACTCACGACGACCGGGAACACCGCCCTCAACGCCTTCATCAGCGGCCCCGGAACCGCCCTCTACGGTCAGACCACCGGTGGCAACTCGGTCTTCGGCTACAACCTCGGCCAATCGGGCAACGCCGCCCTGTTCCGCACCGAAGGCTCCGCGAACGCATCGCCCGCCGTCAAGATCGAATCCAATGGCACGGGCGACGGCGTTCATGCGACCAGCCGCGCCGGCCACGCGGGCTTCTTTGAGAACACCGCCGTCGGCAACACCGATAGCGCCGTGCTTATCCAGAGCAACGCCGATAGCCTCGCGTTGTGGACAAAGTCCACTGGGTTGGGCGGCGGTGCCCGCTTCGAGATCTCCAACCCCGCCAACCCCGACCCCGCCTTCGAGGCCAAGACCAATGGCACCGGTCTCGCCGGCAAGTTCGGGGGCGATGTCCGGGTACAGGGAGAACTACACGCCACCATCGGCACCGTGCTCAACCGGGCCACGCCCGTCGCCTTCGGAACGTTCGGCAACAACGGCTTGTTTGAATCGTCATCGGGGAATGTGACTGTCACGAACGTCAATGGGGTCTGGCGCATTTTCGTCGTCGGTGAGGGTGACCCGAGCCTTTGGACGGTCGTGGCATCCGTGCAATATCCCGACGTCAACTCAGGCAGCGATGAGGTTTATGTAATCCGTATCGGCAACCCCGTGAGCGTGGTCGGCCAACCGGGCAACGGGGTCTTCTACTTGCGGGATCGCTGCATCGCCAACTGCGAGAACTTTGCGACCGCCCACTCTCTCACGTTCGTCGTCTACAAGGGCGTCTGATCGGACCCGTTCGGACAATCCAGTCTTGGCGGGTCGGGGCGTTCAGGACGTCCCGATTCGCTTTTTGGAGAGCGTTTATCATTCCGTGTGACCGCACCACCCGTCTCGACCACCCATTCGCCTGCCGCGCACCCCATCGTGCTGTTTGATGGGGTCTGCAATTTCTGCAACTCGGCCGTCGCTTGGATCATCAGGCGCGACCGCCGCGGCGTCTTCCGGTTTGCATCGCTTCAGTCCAGCGCGGGTCGGGCGGCGGTGATGGCAGCGCACGGTCCGGCCGAACTTCCCGACAGCGTCGTCCTCATCACCGGGGGCGTGGTCTTGGTCCGTTCCGATGCAGCGATTGCGATCGTTCGCGGACTGGGATTCCCGTGGTCCCTTGCGTGTGTTGCGCTCATTCTGCCCCGGCCGCTTCGTGATGGCCTGTATTCATGGATTGCCCGCAATCGCTATCGCTGGTTCGGAAAACGGGAGGCGTGCATGGTTCCCGAGCCGCATTTGCGTGAGCGGTTTCTGGATTGACGTTTGATGGTGGCTGACCTAGAGTTCGTCCTGATTGCGGGGTGGAGCAGCCCGGTAGCTCGTCGGGCTCATAACCCGAAGGTCCCAGGTTCAAATCCTGGCCCCGCTATTTGAATGAACCCCCGGGTCCCGTGACCCGGGGGTTGTTCGTTTTGGGTATTGGGCTTAGGCCGCCAAACTCTCCCGCCCAACGAAACCTCACCGACGGAGGCAATGCACCTCGAGTTCGATCTCGATCATGAACTCGGGGAGGGCCAGTCCTTTGACCTCCAGCCAAGTCCCGGTGGGATACCCGGTTTGATAGACGCTCGCGCGGTGCTCGGAGATCGCCAGGAAACCTGGCATGTTCGTGGTGAAGATGTTCTCGACCACCACATCGTCGAACGTGCAGCCGTAGTGCTTGAGCACCTTGTCGAGGTCGGCGTAGCAGTTGAGCATCTGCTGACGAAGATCGCCCAGGGCGGTGGGCTTGCCCTGATCGTCCATGCTGACGGCGCCCGAGATCATCAGCCGATCACCGACTCGGATGGCGTGCGTGTAGCCGTACGTGTCTTCGACCTGAGGCCGCAACTTGAACGGCTCACGCTCCCGCGTGTGGGATGATGAACTGCCGGCACACCCTGCCAAGGGAAAGGAGATGAGGAAGACGAGAGACACGAGGATGCTGTGGCGGTGGTTCACGAGAGGTTCCTGATCTTCGGGGTGGTCATGCGGTCAATAGAGGCAAGGGATTGCGCGGCAGCGTAGCGTGACGCCTCGCTGGTCCGGGGGTTGTTCGTTTTGCAGGCTATTTGGATTTGGAGATCGTAGCGTTCTTGCTTGCCGGACCAAAGTCGCGGGAGGGGGCGGGCCCGAGTGTGCGTGGGGTGCTCGATCAACTTTGACCGTTGGCTCGCGATGTTTTGGTGCCGGTGTGTCGGGAGCGTTGCTTGGTGGATGAGGTTGCGGTGTTGGCGGGGTGGATTGGGCGGGAGCCGGAGTGGCGGAAGGGGCGGGATTCGAGATTTCAGATTTGAAACTTGAAACAGGAGCAGGGGTGCCGGGAGGGGCGGGATTGGAGATTTCAGATCTGAGATTTGAGACTGGATCCCGGGTGCTGGAATGGGCGGGAGGGGGGGGAGTTGAGAGTTCCGATTTGGGATTTGAAACCGGTGCGGGG
>Ga0105049_10006824_pt1 | contig 13293 bp, 11 predicted proteins | sample MAT06_FD_78087 | JGI IMG/M metagenome (GOLD analysis project Ga0105049, IMG submission 78087) | Freshwater microbial communities from Lake Fryxell liftoff mats and glacier meltwater in Antarctica - MAT-06 | ecosystem: Environmental > Aquatic > Freshwater > Ice > Liftoff microbial mat | place...
GGGGGAGGTCACTCCCCTGATTCGTCGTGCGTAGGCAATGCGATTTCGAGGGGGCAATCTTTGACTGTTAAAATTACCCCACTTCCTCGCTTGCGCGTCGGGCTAACAAAACGGTCGCCACGAGTTATGCGGCTTCGCCGAAACGGCGAAGCCGCGGGTGATAGCCGAGTGTTGGCATGTCGTTGTCGGAGGATAACAACCGCAGGTCGCCTTCTTCGAGTGGGGCCGGTTCTTGCGAGAATGGCTGACCGCTTACGGGCACGTCGGCCGTCGGGGCGAACGGGACCGATGCCCCGTGTAATGGGATCGTCCACGCATCGTCGCCGTCTTGCGGCTTCTCATCGGTCATGCTCCGCCTCCGTGCGGTATCGGTAAATTTTCACCAACGGACGAGTGCGGTGCCCCACGCCAGACCGGCACCGAAACCGCTGAAAATCGCGAGTTCGCCGCGATTCAGCTTACCGGCTGCAATCGCTTCGTCGAGGGCAATCGGGATCGATCCGCCCGAGGTATTACCGTACTTCTCGAGATTGTTGAAGACCTTTTCTTGCGGGATTTTCAGCCACTTCCCGAGTGCCTGTTCGATGATTCGCACATTTGCCTGATGCGCGATGAACAGGTGGACGTCTTCGGTGGTCATCTTCGCGGCGATCAGCACGTCTTCGACGGTATCGCGGAGGATTTCCACCGCCCAGCGGTAGACGCCCTGCCCGTCCATTTGCATGTACTGTTGCCCCGTGGCGAGGTTCTCGGGCGTGACGGCGGTGCGGCTGCCACCCGCCGGTCGGCAGAGCATCGCCCCGCCCGCGCCGTCGGCCCCCATGCTGTACGCCACGATGCCTTGCTCGGGTGTGCCGCGTTCGATAATCACGGCCCCGGCCCCGTCGCCGAACAGCGGGTAAATCTTCGGGTCGGCGGGGTTCAGAATCCGCGAGTTCGCATCGCCGCCGATGACGAGCGCACGGTCCGAAGCACCCGAGACGACGTACGCCGACGCCGTCACGAGTGCGTACATGAACCCCGCGCAGGCCGCTTCGACTTCGATGGCTGGCCCGACGATGCCGAGAGAATCCTGGATGATGCTCGCCGTCGAGGGAAACGACATGTCCGGCGTAAACGTGCCCAAAACGAGCAGATCGATGTCGCCTGGTCCGTAACCCGTTTTCGCGAAACAGTCTTTCGCGGCTTCGATGCAAAGGTCCGACGTGGCTTGTTCGGCGCGGGCGTGGCGACGCTCGTGAATACCCGTTCGCTGAACGATCCATTCGGCGTTGTAACCGCGTGCGGCAAAGTTCAGGCGGTCGTAGAGTTCGGCATTCGTAACGACGACATCCGGAACATATTTTCCCGTCCCGACGATGCGAACACCCATTAGAGACTTGCACTTCGGTCGCGGCAACGGACGGTCGGTGGTCATATCGACACCTGAATTTTCAGCGAAATACTCAAGAGCAATTTATACGGAAAACCCGGTTACTCGCGACCGTCGGCACCACTTTCGAGAAATCGCTGGAACGCGACGAGCGACAAAGCGGTGGCATCCGAACGAATATTGCCATCGTTCATGCCGGTACGCACGCCACCGATGAGGTACTGCGAGCGGAACTCGCCGGTGAAGTGCATCGTGTTGTCGGCAGTATATTGCAGGCCACGCATGAACCGAATCGCCTCGACCGTGGCGGGGCGATATTTCGCATAGCGTGCGGGGTCGGGAATCTGGCGGCTCAGGTGCGTCGCAGCCGCGAGGCCACGGAGCGCGTGGGCCGTTTCAAAACTCGGCTCGATGGTGGACGACGTGCGGAACCCGCCCGCCAGCAGAACGAGGTGCGGATCGGTTTTGCCGAGTTGCGCGTTGCACAGCCAGTCGCCCATCTCCATGGCGATGGCAGCAACATCGGCACTGCGCGTGTCGATGTAGACTTCGACCGCAGCCGGGAGGATCGTGCCGGCAAGCGATGGGTGCGGCTTCGCTCGGAACGCCGCACGATAGTAACCCAATCCCTTCGCAATCGCCTCGTATTTCCCCGCGGCCGGCTTGCGACGTGCGTTCAACGCGAGGGCTTGCAGTACAAGGCCAGGGTACACGTTCATTGCATCGGGGTCGTTCGCATCACCGCAATTCACGCCACCATCGGCGCGAATTTGCTTGCGGAGAAAGTTCGCCAGCTTCTCCGCTTCGTTCAGAAGTTTCGCATCGGCCGACGGCAGCGCTTCGATGGCGAGCACCAGACACGCCGCAAAACCGACGGCATCGCCAGACCCGGCAGGTATCGTAGGCATACGCACCGTTGCGTCGGTCGCGTCGTCTTTCGTTTGTGCTAAAAGTGTTAATATGGCTTGCCCGCCACATGCGGTGAGTTTCTCATCGAAGGTAAACGCCGCCGCCTGACAGACTGCCCACGTGGCGATCGCCTGGCGGAATTCGGTGTCGCCTTCGAGCGGCGTACGTAGCGTCGGGTTCACTCCGAACAGGAACTTGCCGTGCGCGAGTTGCCGACGTGCCAGCCACTCGGCCCCCGTGCGCATTCCGAGCACCGCCTGTGCGGTTTCGGGTGCGACATTCGCGAGGTTGGGATAGCGTGCGATCGGCGGTGACTTCGCAACCACGGCGACTGCGGGCGTGACATTTTGTGGCGCGGTCTTGCCCAAAATCGATGGCGGCAACGTCATCGGTGGCGCTTGCCCGAAACTGGACGAAGCCGCAGCGAGTGTGAGCAGGCAAATGATACAACGCATGGGAAACCTCCATGTTTCCAACGGTAGTCGACAGTAGAAGTAGCGTAGCCTGATAAAAAAACCTTGCCGCGTCAACCCGAAGTCGACGCGGCAAGGTTTTGAAGGTCGTTTCCGGCGGATTTAGCCGATGATTTGCTTGATTTTGATGCGGATGTGCGGCTGACGGTGACCGCGTAACCGCTTCGATGCTTTGCGGCGACGGAATGACTGTGCGACCGTTTTCACGGTTGGGAAGTCGACGACTTCAGCCACAATCTTCGCTCCGACTAGCAGAGGGCGGCCAAACTGTGGACCGGCTTCCCCGCTAATAAGTAGAATTTTCGTGATCTCAATCGTGTCGCCTTGCTTCACGTCGCGGTAGTCGATCGTGACCATCGCGCCTTCTTCGGCACGGTATTGACGGCTACCATCTTCAAAAATCGCGTACATCGTCGTGCCCTTCAAACTCGAAATTCGCTGCTTTACGAATCATACGTTTTAGTGAGGAAGTTCACACTGGCCAGATCCACCTGCAAAAATCGAACACGTGACAGTTGCGAAGTTCAGAATAGCATAACCTCGTTCAATCGTCGCGACGCAAGGCAATCCGGAATATGAACCCTCAGATACTCGACCAACTGGCCACAATTATCGTCCGCGATCGCGATGCGTTGCTCGCGAAGTGGCGAGAACAAGTGCGAGAACTTCCCTCGGCGAAGAACCTCGATACGCCGACGCTCAACGATCATATCCCGATGCTGATCGACGAACTCGCGGCTGCGCTTCGCAAAAAGGACGACGAAACGATACCCGAATCGCTCCGCGAAGGCAGCCCGCCCGCGCACGGATTGCAGCGCGTGCAAGATGGTTTCGATATCGAAGAAGTCGTCGCAGAATATAATATCCTGCGCGGCTGCATCCACGATCTCGCCGACAGCAATGGCCTGAATCTGCAAGGTAAGCCGTTCCATATTATCAACAAGGTTCTCGACGGCGCGATTGGCCAGGCCGTACAAACCTACGCGAATCAACGCGCGAAGGATATGCAGAACAAACGCGAAGAGTATCTCGCGTTCGTCGCACACGACCTCCGCACGCCATTGAACGCAATTACGCTGGCTGCGAAGGTTTTGGAACTCATTTTCCCCGAGGGGACCAGCAACGTCGAAGCGTCGAAAATGCTGAAAGCGTTGCACCGGAACGTACAGCAACTCTCCGGATTAGTCAGCAAGGTAATCGATGAAAATAGCAATTTGCAAACCGAACTCGGCGTACACTTGCAATGGCGCACGTTCGATTTGTGGCCACTCGTCGAATCGCTCATACACGATCTGCACCCGGTCGCCGAAAGCGGAAACACACAATTAATCAACGCCGTCCCCGACGACTTGATCGTGTCTGCCGACGCGAGTTCACTCAGGCGTATTTTTCAAAATCTGATTGCAAATGCGATTCGCCACACTCCCGGTGGGCAGGTGACGATCGGCGCACAGAAACGCGACGCCGACACCGAATGTTGGGTGAGCGACAATGGCGAGGGAATTTCCGATGAGATGATTGGGAAAGTCTTCGATAAAGGCGAAACCGATACGCAAAACGATGGCGGTACCGGGTTGGGTCTCGCCATCGTCAAGACATTCACCGAAGCCCACGGTGGGCAGGTGGCGGTCGAAAGTACACAAGGGGCAGGCACGACATTTCGGCTCACGCTACCCGACCGTACGGCAACCAAAAACTAAAACGCTACTTTTTGTCCGGCTCTTGGCCTTCGGGTTCGGGTGGTTGTTTGCCGAACTTTGCGACGTAGTCGGCGGCAAACTTAGCCTGCAACTTCGGCTCGCAGATGAAGCACTGGCTCTTCGCGCGGCTATGTTCCTTACACCAGTCGCCCTTCGCCTGGAAAGCCTTCGCGACTTTCGCGTTGCACATGCTGCACTCTTCCTCTTTCACTCCATGCTCGTTGCACCACCATTCGCCGTGTTTGCTCTCCGCTTCCGGCTTCTTCTCATCGCTCATGGCGACGACTTTCGCGTCCTTCTTCTCGGGCTTGCTTTCGCAGCCAATCGCGATCAGCCCTACCAACAGAACGCACAAACTTCCCATCGTCTTCATCGCTCGATCCTCCTGAAAAAGTAGCCCTTATTGGGCGGAAACCGTTGCCAATGCTTCCAATTGCGGGCGTCGTTCCGGAAACCGGAAGACGACGAACAGCACTCGCAACACGAGTAGCGACATTACCATCGCCGAGATTACGCCACCGATGACAACCGTTGCCAACGGACGTTGCACCTCGGCACCCATGCCCGTGCTGAGCGCCATCGGCACGAAGCCGAGGCATGCGACGAGCGTGGTCATGAGTACGGGTCGCAACCGGGTAATCGCGGCTTCTTCGACCGCCTGTTCCAAGCTACGACCGCGCTTTTGCAGTTGTCGAACGTAGCTGACGAGAATCATATCGTCGAGGACGGCCACGCCAGAAAGCGCAATGAAACCGATGCCCGCCGAGATCGAAAATGGCATGTCGCGTAGCCACAGTGCGAAGATGCCACCGACCCAAGCGAACGGCACGCCGGTGAACACGCGGATGGTGTCCAGGACGTTGCCGTACGTCGCGTAAAGCAGCAGGAAGATGAGCACCAGTGCGATCGGCACGACTATCATCAATCGCAATCGCGCCCGAACGAGTTGCTCGAACTGCCCGCCATAATTGATGTGATACCGACCGGGTGGTAGCGTCACTTCGGCTTTGATTCTCGCTTGTGCCTCAGCGACAAATGTGCCGAGGTCGCGGCCGCGCACGTTACATGTAATCGCGATTCGGCGTTGGCCCCACTCGCGGGTAATCGTCGATGGCCCTTCGACGATACGTATGTCCGCAACCCGAGAGAGCGGCACCCGTTCGCCAGTCGCAGTCGATATTTGAATCGCGGCGACTGCCTCCGGACTTTGTCGCCAGGCATCGGGCAATCGCACGATCAGCGGAAAGCGAAACGCACCATCGACGACATCCCCCATCGGCTTGGAGCCGATGCTTTCAATGAGGTCGAGTACCGCCCGCGCGGGAATGCCGTACCGCGCAATCATGTCTTGCTTTACCTTCACTTGGAGCACCGGTTGACCCGTAATTTGCTCGACGGAGACATCGGCCGAACCGCGGATCGTCTTCAAAACCCGTTCGATTTCCTCGCCTTTCGCATTCAGCACCGCAAGATCGTCGCCATACAGCAACACGCCGACATCGGTGCGGATACCGGTTTCCATTTCGCTCATCCGCATCTCGATCGGTTGTTCGAATGCGATTTTCTGGCCGGGTATCACGCGAAGTTCCTTCTCGATTTTCTCCGTGAGTTGCTCCTGCGTCTCTGCTTTTATCCAACGATGCCGCGGTTTCAATGTGATGTACATATCGGTGAGTTCGACACCCATCGGGTCGGTAGCAATATCTGCCGTGCCGATGCGGCTCCATACATGCGTGACTTCATCGGGGAATGCGGCGAGTATGACTTTCTCCATGACCGTATTTCGATCGACCGACTCTTGCAGGCTCGTACCAGGCAATCGAATAATGTTCAACGCGATTGCCCCTTCGGATAATTTCGGCACCGCCTCCGACCCGAGGTTCGGGGCGATCATGCCGAATGCCACCGCGAGAACCGTGGCACCAAACACCAAGACCGCCACCTTATGTCGCATCGTGGCTTTCAGAATCGGTATGTAGACAAATTTGATCGCGCGTAGCAACAACGGTTCGCGTTCACTAATCTTCCTGGATAGAAACAGGCTCGCCAATGCTGGCATTAAAGTCATTGAAATCAGCATCGATCCTGCGAGTGCGAAAATGACCGTCATCGCCATCGGTCGAAACATTTTCCCTTCGACACCTTCGAGTGAAAGAATAGGAAGGTACACAATCAAAATGATGAGTTCGCCAAACAATGTCGGCTTACGGACTTCGACGGCAGCATCGCGGATAATTTCGAGCTTCGATTTTGCATCGGTGGTGGCTTCACTGAGTTTCCGTACGCAGTTTTCGATCATCACGACCGAAGAATCGACGACCATTCCGAAGTCGAGTGCCCCGAGCGAAAGCAGGCTGGCAGCGATGCCGAACTTCCACATTCCGGTGAAGGCACAGAGCATCGAAAGCGGGATGGCGAGTGCCACGATGAACGCCGCACGCAGGTTACCGAGGAACAGAAACAGCACCGAGACGACCAGCAGCCCGCCTTCGAACAAGTTCGTTCGCACGGTGTCGATGACGAAGTCCACGAGCTCGGTGCGATCGTAAACCGCTTCGACTTTCACGTTGCTCGGCAACGTCGATTTGACGGTGTCGAGTTGCTTCTTGAGATTCCACGTCACCTCGTGGCTATTCTCGCCCATCGTCATGAAGCCGAGGCCGAGAACGACCTCGCCCTTGCCGTCGGCCGTGACCGCGCCACGTCGCACTTCGTGGCCGATCTGCACATCGGCCACATCGCCGAGGAGCACCGGAACGCCATCCTTCGCGGAAAGTTGGATGAGGCGAATTTGTTCGAGACTTGCAGTGCGACCGAGGCCCTGCACGAGCAGCGTATTGCTACCCCGATCGATCACGCCACCGCCCACATTCTGGTTATTTTCGCGAATTGCACTAGTGACTTGATCGAATGTCATCGCGTATTTCACGAGCCGCGCCGGATCAATACGCACCTGATATTGCCGTTCGTAACCGCCCCACGAATTGATTTCCGCAACGCCCTTTACCTTGCGCATTTGTGGCCGCACAATCCAATCGTGGACCGTTCGCAACGTCGTGACATCGTCGCCTTTACCCGAAACGACGTAGTGAAATACCTCGCCCAGGCCGGTCGAAACCGGCCCCATTTTCGGGCGTTCCAACCCCTGCGGTAATAGCACGCCCGATAGCCGTTCGTTGACTTGTTGCCGTGCGAAATATATGTCAGTGCCATCTTCGAAAATGAGAACGACTTGCGACAACCCGAACTTCGAGATCGACCGCATCTGCGTGATTTTTGGTAACCCCGATAGCGATTGCTCGATGGGGTACGTGATCTGCTGTTCGATCTCCGCAGGCCCGAGCGATGGCGCGATCGTGTTGATTTGCACTTGCACCGGTGTCGTATCCGGGAAGGCATCGACATCGAGTTGCCGCATCGCAAAACCGCCACCCACCGCCGCCGCAACGGCAACGAGAATCACCAGCCAACGGTACCGCAAAGAGAGTTCGATTAAATCGTTCATAGTTAAGAGTTGTACGTTGTTAGTTTTGGATCGAACGGATGAGGCCGTGAAGCAACTTCAAGACTTCTACGAGTTGTAAGGAGATGGTTTCATATTTTTTATGTTTGCTACTTCGAGTGACACGCACAACCTTCACCTAAGTTTCCGCGTAACAACTCGGTCAACAATAAGCCACTGCCTTTCACCACAACCAGTTCGCCGGGAAGGATACCGATCACTTCCGTTTGCGTTTCGCTCTTAGCCCCGGTACGGATTTTGCGAATGTGAAAGAACTTGTACGATTCGGACTTTAAGTAATCCTTATCGCGTACGAAGACAATTTGGCAACAGCCATCGGATTGAATCGCATCGTTCGGCACCGACACGACTTCCGCCTCTTCGCGGAGGATCACGCGGCCGGAGCCGAAGCTGTTGGCGCGGTACTTTCCGGTCGGGTCGGGGATGTCCGTACGGACCTTCACCGTACGTGTTTTTACGTCGGCTTGCGTGCTCATCCACGCGAGTTTCCCCGTCAATGGTTCGTCGTCCGAATCGGATTGGAACCGGACTGGTTGGCCGAGTTTCAGTCGTTTGGCGTCTTCGCCTTTTACGTCGAGTGTCAGCCATAAAAATCGCGTGTCGACGAGTTCGAACAAAATTCGCGCGCTATCCACGACCTCGCCCGTGACGACGTCCCGCGAGACGATGACGCCATCCATTGGTGCCACGAGCGGTAGCAAGTTCGATGTCGTCGTCTTCGGGTCGAGCGCCTTGGCCACGTCGTTGGGGATCGCGAAAAATTGCAGCCGCGCTTCGAGTTGTTCGGCGTTTTGGCCTTGAATCACAGATTTTTCTAGCGGTAAGCCTAAATTTACCAACGACTGTCTCGCCGCATTCAGGCGAATCTCGGCTTCGCGTAGTGCGGCTTCGATTTCGCGCACGCGCACCTCGGGTACCGCCCCGCCGGAGTTTTTCACACTGGCGAGCGTTTGCGTTTTTAACTGCAACAATCCGAATGCCTGAAGCAGTTCGGCCTTCGCTTTTCCGACTTCGGAGGCATCGATTAAAGCCAGCACATCGCCGGCTTTCACCGTGTCGCCGAGGTGCTTGAACACGCGCCACACCGATCCGGGCGAACGGCTCGAAAGGTGTGCCACCTTCGTTTGGTCGTAACCGATCTCGCCGGGTGCTGCGACGAACTCGAGTGCAGGTGCCAGCCAAACGGGCTCAACTGTGATGCCCGCTTTCTCGACGGTGGCCGCATCGGCGAGTTGGATGCGTCGTAAATGCGTCTTGCAAATCGGGTTGTTTTCCGGTCGCGGGGCGAAATCGAGACCGCGTTTCGCACGAGCCAAGTCGCTGCCAGAAACCACCGCAGGTTCTAGCGTTTGCGCGAGTGATGGGTTGCACAACACGCACTCCGGGTTGCTGTGAATCTTGCACCAGCCGAGCGCTTTCGGCTTCGGCGCAAGCTCCGGCTTGCACTCGATGCAGATCGACTCCGGTACGCTATGTTCCTTGCACCAGTCATCCGTCTCTTCGACTTCCCCGTTAAGTGCGGAGAACTTCGGGAGTTTCCACTCGTTGTGGTGTCCCCACCACCCGATCGCGGCGGCACATGCCAGCACGACAAGCGTGGGGATCGTCGACAATATAGCCAGTACGAACCGGTTCAAACGACCGCGACCCGCGCGTAGACTTTCAGACATTGGGATAGCCTTCGAGCAAATAAGTGAATGGGAAGTACCGATTTCCGCATGCGAAGGGTGCTACTAAAGAATCAGCGCGCAGTGCTGCAACAAGAGCGAATTTGAGGTGATCGACGGTGTGATGCACAGAGGCGTGACGACATTTTGCGCAACGAGTATTCGCGTCAGTTGGGGAACGAAAGCATCGATTAAAACGACAGTAACTAGCGAGTCGTTTTGCGGGATGGTCGTCGATATTCTGACGGCACAGTGGCATTCCGAATCGGCTTGCGACAACGTCGTATCATTCGAGGACACTTCTGAAACGTGCTCGGTTTGTACACCGCATATCGGAAGGAGTTGGCACGTACAGAAGCTCGGCGGCCACAGCATCGGCAGGCACGCCAGAAGCGCCAACATCAGAAATCGAGGTCGCCACGAATAAGACATGAGAATAGTTTACGCGTTCCGGCACGTTTGGGCAACGTATCAGTTGGTTTGTGCGGGCCATTGATCTTCGAGCATGAAGCCGGCAATCTCGCTCCCGGCTTGCCACATCTCGCCGAGCGAACGCACGTATTCCAGCCGCGTTTCGGCTAACACCCGCTGCGCTTGAAGCACGCGCAGATACTCGAACTGCCCGCCTTGGTACGCTTTCAGCGAGAGCCTATAGCTTTCTTCGGCCTTCGGAATAATTGCCGCCCGATACTTTTCCGCACGCTTCTGCGCGGCGATGTACGTGGCAAACGACGTCGATAGCCGCGTCACTAAATCATTCTGTACGCGAACGACGCCATTGATCGACTCGCTGAGTTGCGCCTTGGCCGCGAAGATATTCCCCTGGTTCTTATTCCATGTCGGTAACGGCAAACTTGCGGCGATCGTCCAGTCGTTCGATTTGTTCTGGTTCTGGCGAACGTACCCCGTACTGATCGTCACGTTCGGCTTCGGTTCGACGATGGCCCGTTGCAAAACGAGTTGTGCGCGATCGACGCCAATCTGTGCCGAGCGTACTTCCGGGTGAACGCTGAGGACATAGGCTTTAACCTTTTCGAGATCGTACTCCGGCAGTAGCTGTTCGAGATCGCCACTCACGCTGGTTTCGGGCAAATCGGGCTGACCGACACTCGCTGCGAGTTTGCGGAATGTCGCTGGTATCGCGCGGTTCGTTGCCTCAAATTCCGCGCGGAACCGCTCCTGATCGACCTCCAACTGCACGACATCGAGTGTGCTGCCTTCTTTCGCCTTCAAAAGTTTGTTCGCGTTGTCGACCGACTTCTCGGCTAGCGTAATCAACTCGCGAAGGATCTCCGCACGTTTCTGCAAAAGCAGTACTGCATAGTAACTTTGGCGAACGTCCGTGAACAGCCGGTACCGCTCCGCAACGGTGTTGAGCGTTGCCTGATCGACTTCTTTCAAGGCGACGGCTTTCGACAAACCGAGTTTGTTCGCGGTGACGATTTCCTGGCTGAATTGCGGTGCCGTCCAGATGCCACCCGGCCCCATGCGGTCGCCGAGTTCATCGCCGGTGACACTGAACGTCGGGTTCGGGTACAACCCAGCCTGAATCGCACGCCCCCGTGCCGACTCGACCGCCCATGCCACTTGCGCGAGTCGCGGATTGCGTTCGACAGTCAGCGCTATCAGTTCAGGGAGTGCAAGAATCGGTCCCGAAGTCGCAGCTACGAGTTCAATTGGCTTCGCATCTTCGGTACGAACAACATCCTTCAAAACCGCTTTCGGCGGAGTTGTCAGACTTGATTGCACCGCAATCTGTGGCGATTCACACCCGCCGAGCATTAAGGCAGGAACCCATTTCAGGTATTTCCGGAAGGCTGGAGTGTGCATATCGCAAATATCGTCAACTCGCGATGCAGAGCGTGACAGATTCGGCGCAATCCGAATAATCGGACTTGAGCCACAACAGGATTGAGGGTATGCGGCCATAGTCGCTTGAGCGAATCTGCGTTTTACGGGGGAATCGGCCATGTCGCGTTCGATGCGTTTGGGTGCGGGGTGGGTTGGTTTCGTTGCGTCGGCAACGTCGGCATTCGCACAATTTGCGGTCGATCGCCCACCGGTGGCTGCACCGGCAACCGGCCCTGCGCCGATTGTCGCGGCACCTCCAGTTACCGTCGGCCCCGCGCCGATTGTGGCAACGCCGCCATCGTTCGAACAAGCGACACGGGTGGAAACCCGACCGACACCCACTTCGAAAGCCATGGGACCAGCTCCTTCGACGCACCCGTGGTACGTCAAACCCGAAGTCGGCCAGTGGATGATTCTCGTCAAGAGTTATTCCGATGGCGACGTGGAAGGCGATGGCGAAGGCCAAGCCAAAAGTATGGCCGAACGCCTGGCAAAGGAGATCCGCGAGACTTACCGCATTCCCGCGTATTTATTCGAAAAAGGATCTGAAGAGCGACGCCAGGAAGAAGCGCGCGTGACACGGGAAATCGAGAAAAAGCGAGCAATCGAAGAGAAGGCGTTCCTCGATTTCAACAACCGGATGCGGGCGGAGTCCGCCGCGAAGGGGATGGAATTCATGGAGTCTGCGCCGCGTTACCTGATCCCCCGCGTACGATTTAAGGCACAATACGGCGTGCTGATCGGCGGCTGGAAAGACATGGAAACCGCACGCAAGGAACTCGACAAGATTCGCCAGTGGCAGCCACCGAAAGACCAATCGCTGATGGATCGCGGCTTCACGCTCGGCGAAAAGGGCGCGAACGGTGCCCGTGAAGGACAGATCGCATTTATGAACCCGTTCCTGACTGCGTTCGTCGTCCGCAACCCCGTTGCGCAGTTGGTGCCAACCGCGGAAAGTGGCAATGATCCATTCGTCATTCGCATGAATCAGGACGAACCGCTCTCGGTGCTGAAGATTCAAAAGCCGTGGACGATCGTCGTGAAGTCGTTCCACGCCCCGCTCATCGAGGTGAAAGACAAAGACGCCGATTCCAGCATGAAATCGCGTAAGCCGACATCGGTGCGCCGCGATCAAATCGACCGGACGTCAGGCCTCGCGGTTAACCTCGCGAAGATGCTGCGCGAATTGAAGCCTACGAACAACACTTCCCGCGCGGCGGAAGCCTACGTCCTGCACACGCTCAGTGGCAGCCTCGTTTGCGTCGGCCAATTCGATTCGGCCGACGATCCACGAATGCTCGCCGAACAGCAACGCCTCGAACTGATTCGCTTCAACGTGCAAGGCGATAACAGCACGATCTACCCGTTCGATCGTTCGTTCGTCGCGATGCGCGTCAAGTGACGCGGGCGTCACGTTCAAAAGCCACAACGATCATTCCGGGTAAACGAACCGTCGTGTTTCGAAGACTCATCACGACCCTCAGTCGCAAAAGCAACCCAGATCGCAAACAATGCAACTCGGATGAGAATGCCAGTAACTACTCCACGACAACGCAGGCACGAAAGCCGAGGCCGCCGTTGCGGTTATCGGGCGCGTAGTTGTCGCGCAACGCACCGAGGCAGCCACTCGAATAGCTGCTCCACGAGCCACCGCGAACAGCACGACGGTTTCGTTGGCTGCTGTACAAATTATCGCACCATTCCAACACGTTGCCTGACATGTCCGACAAGCCCCACGCATGCGATTTTCCGCCCGAGTTGGGTGTCGTCCGCAAGGTATACCGCACCCATACCACCC
>Ga0105049_10006825_pt1 | contig 13292 bp, 14 predicted proteins | sample MAT06_FD_78087 | JGI IMG/M metagenome (GOLD analysis project Ga0105049, IMG submission 78087) | Freshwater microbial communities from Lake Fryxell liftoff mats and glacier meltwater in Antarctica - MAT-06 | ecosystem: Environmental > Aquatic > Freshwater > Ice > Liftoff microbial mat | place...
GCAACACGGTGGAGGTGCGGGTCCCGCCATTCGGTGCGGTGCAAGCGATCGAGGGGCCGAGACACACGCGCGGCACCCCGCCCAATGTCATTGAGACGGATGCCACGACTTGGCTCGCCCTCGCGACCGGTTCGCTCAGCTGGACTGCGGCGGTTGCGGCCGGCGCCGTGCAGGCTTCTGGCCAACGCGCAGACCTCTCGGCGCATCTTCCGCTGCAGTGGGAGACAATGGGAGAGTGAGCGAGCCGCAAAACACTCAACCGGACGTGCCATCAGACACGCAAGAAGTTCGGGTGCGGCGTGCGCCGAAGGTACCGACCTTTCTGATTCTTGGCGGCGGGCTTGGGGCGATCGTCACGTACATTCTGACCTCGCTGTATCCGGCGGACCCGCTCATTGGTTTTGGGGCGCTGTTCGCATACTTCGCGCTCTTCGGCATCCCGGCTGGTGTTGTGCTTGGGGCCTTGGTCGCACTGATTCTTGACGTCGTTGCGAGCCGTCGGGCGAAAGTGACTGTGATGCAGCGCGAGACTGTCACGGACGACGTCGCAGACTAAGTGTCTCGCGCCCTCCTCCCCAACGGTTCAGAGGGCTGTACTGCTGCGGCACCGCCGGCCGCTACAGCAGCGCTGCGAGGACCTCACGCTCGAACAACTCGATGCCGCTCGTGTCGTATGCCGCTTCGGCAAAATACGTGATCGCGTATGTCATGCCGAGTCGCTCACGCGCCTGCAGTTGCTCGACGATCTGCTCTGGCGTTCCGACGAGGCCGGCGCGCAAGTCAACGACGGCCTTTGCCACCCGATCCGCGCCGAGGTACGGGGTCAGTCGAGCTTCCATCGCGGCGATGCGGTCAGCCACTTCAGCCTCGTCGCGGCCGACGACGACGTTGAAGTTCGTCGATCGCGTGATCGCGTCAAAGCTGGTGCCGAGGCGCTCGCAGTGGCCGCGAAGCACCTCGCTCTTGTGCGTGAATTCCTCCGGCGTGCCGCCGAAGTTTGTGTACCGCCCGTACTGGGCTGCGATGCGCAACGTGACCTTCTCGCCACCGCCGGCAATCCACAGCGGGATGCCTTCCAGCTGCACCGGGAGGGGGCGCACGATCGCGCCCTTCGCTTGGTAGTAGCGTCCGTCGAGGGTTGCCGTGCCGGTGCCCCAGGCTTGGCGCATGATTTGCACGCCTTCGTCGAGCATTCGCAGTCGATCCCCGATCTCGGGGAACCCGTAGCCGTAGGCGTTCCACTCGTGCTCGTACCAGCCACCGCCGATCCCCATTTCGACGCGACCGCCGGACACGTGGTCAACGGTCGCTGCGACCTTGGCCAGGTATGCGGGGTTTCGGTAGCCCATGCACGTGCACATTTGCCCGAGACGCACCCGCTCGGTGACGGCACCGAACGCCGACATGAGGCTCCACGCCTCGTGCGTCGCCTCGTGACTCGGTACAGGGACGGTGTGGAAGTGGTCGTAGACCCAAATCGACTCCCACTTGCCAGCGTCGGCGTGCAGCGCGAGCCGCTTCATCACCGACCAGTGCTCGTTGGAGTCGATATCGACCAGATCGTGTCGCCAGCCCTGTGGAATAAAGAGTCCGAATCGCATGGCTCCAAGCTACTCTCGCCGTGTGTCGCACCACCACGGCGTTGGCGCAGGATCCGGGCTACTCGTCGCGGTTATTGCGAAAGTAGCGCACCGTTTGCCAAATGAGTACCGCGACTCCGGTGAGCGCGATGAGCACGAAGACGGGCGTTGCCCACACCGCGGTCGCGGCATCCACCGGAATTGGAAAAGCGATCGGCGAGCTGAAGCCGCTAAAACCCATGCCGCTGAAGCTACCAGAAACGGCCGCTAGCTCAGCTGGTTCTTCTCGACCCAGGCGAGGTACTCGGGGGTGACAGTGCCGGTCACATACTCGCCCGTAAAGCAGCTCGTGTCGAGGGCCGTCACAGCCGAGCCTTCGAGGATGGCCTCATTCATGTCGGCAACCTCTTGGTAGATCAGATAGTCGGTGCCGAGCTCAATCGCGATCTCCGGGATCTTGCGCCCGTGCGCGACGAGCTCCTGCCGCGACGGCATGTTGATGCCGTACACGTGCGGAAACCGCACTGGGGGTGCCGCCGAGGTGAAAGTCACCTTGTTTGCGCCAGCTTCGCGGGCCATCTGGACGATTTCTTTCGAGGTCGTGCCGCGCACAATCGAGTCGTCGACAATGAGGATGTTCTTTCCGCGAAACTCCATCGACATCGCGTTGAGCTTTTGCTTGACACTGCGTTTGCGCTGCGCCTGTCCCGGCATGATGAAGGTGCGGCCCACGTAGCGGTTCTTGTAGAAGCCCTCTCGGTACTCGACGCCGAGCTTTTGGGCAACCTGCATGGCGGCAGGGCGCGATGAGTCGGGGATCGGCATCACAACGTCAATGTCACCAAGGGGCGTGTATCTCGCGATCGTGTCAGCCAGCCGATCGCCGAGCCTCAGCCGCGCCTCGTACACCGAGATGCCGTTCATGACCGAGTCAGGCCGGGCAAGGTACACGTACTCGAATGAGCAGGGAACGAGCCGCGGGTTGGCGGCACACTGTTTGGATGTCATCTCGCCGTTGGCGGCTATGAAGATCGCCTCGCCCGGCGCGACGTCACGAATGAACTCGTAGCCAGCGCTTTCAAGCACGAGCGACTCGGATGCCACGATCCACTCGTCTCCGACGAGCCCAGTCTGCCGTCGCCCGAGCACGAGCGGGCGGATGCCGAACGGGTCGCGGAACGCGAGCAACCCGTGGCCAGCGATGAGGGCAATCGCCGCGTACGAGCCTTCGACTCGCTCGTGCACGCGCGCGATCGCCGTGAACACTTGATCGGGGTCGAGGTCTGTGCCGGACACCTGGGCCTGGAGTTCGTTAGCGAGCACATTGACAAGCAGCTCGGTATCGCTTGAGGTGTTGAGGTGCCGACGGTCGACGCGAAAGAGCTCTTCGGTCAGCTCGCGGGTGTTGGTGAGGTTGCCGTTGTGTACGAGGATGATGCCGTACGGCGCGTTCACATAGAAAGGCTGGGCCTCTTCTTCGTTGGCGGCGCTCCCCTTGGTCGCGTAGCGCACGTGCCCGAGGCCGACCGTGCCGAGCAGGTTTCGCATGTCTCGCGTGCGATAGGCCTCACGTACCTGGCCTTTGGCCTTCTGAATGTGCAAGGTCGAGCCGTCCGCGGTCGCAATGCCCGTCGAATCCTGGCCGCGATGCTGCAGCAGGAGGAGGGCGTCGTACACCTGCTGATTCACCGGCTGGGATGACACGATTCCGACGATGCCGCACATGCTGGCCGGTTGCTCCCTGATGCTCGCAAGCTCGCGTACCCGAAGCGGGCACGGTTCAGTGTTGCATATGGGGGCGTCATGCCCCGAGGGCTGGCAAGAGACACGTTTGCAGATCGACAGGGGTCGGTCGTGAATACAGATAGCCTTGCCCGAGTTCGCCACCTCGTGAAATGAGCCACGGCTCCTGGGACTTGGTTTCCACTCCTTCGGTGATGATCTGGCGATCGGCCTTCAGCGCAGCGTCCGTCCAAGCCTCGAGTTCTTCGCGGTCTTTTGCTTTGGGCGAGCTGATCTGTGCCACGCGCGATCGGTCGATCTTGATGACATCAGCGTCTAGCTCAGCGAGACGCTGCTCGTCAGACGAACCCGATCCGAAGTCGTCGATCCCAATATGCGCGCCTCCTTCGCGCAACGATCGCAAGTTTGCTTGCGCGGCTGATCCGGTCACATCGAAGTCTGACTCCGTGACTTCCGCCTGAAGCCTGGCGGGTGAGAACCCAGCGTCCCGGCAGCAATCGATCACCATAGGTATGAAATCCTCTGGGCTGATTTGGGGCGCATCCGGCAGGTCCCAATAGGTCGTGTTCAAGCGTCCTCGCCTCAGCTAACAGAGGTTGACGCGAGCCGCACGATCGTCTTGTCAAGCCCCAACTCATGCGGCTGGCTCTGCCCTAGCTTCGGATAGTGACTGACAAATCAGATGCCAAGAGGGCTGGGTCCGGCGGCGCGGGTTCGGCCGAGGCCGCCGGGGCGCCGACAGCACCTCAAACGGATGTTCAACCACCGACCAAACTGAAGCGGGCCATTACGGGCCCTCTGCTCTTCATTTTCATCCTCGGTGATGTACTGGGAGCCGGCATCTACGCGCTCATGGGAGTGCTCGCTAGCGAAGTGGGAGGCGCGCTCTGGGTGCCGCTTCTCATCGCCCTGCTCCTCGCACTTCTCACGGCGGGATCGTATGCAGAGCTGGTCACGAAGTATCCGAAAGCCGGAGGTGCGGCGATCTTCGCGGAACGGGCATATAAGCGCCCACTTGTCTCGTTCCTCGTCGGCTTTTGCATGCTCGCAGCTGGCGTAGTGAGCGCCGCTGGTCTCTCACTTGCATTCGCGGGTGACTACCTAGCGACGTTTATCTCCGTGCCACCGATTGCTGCCGCGATCGTCTTTCTGGCACTTATCGGATTCGTGAACGCCCGCGGGATCAGTGAGTCGTTGAAGGGTAACGTCGTGATGACCGTGATCGAGGTCACTGGTCTGGTTATCGTCGTTGCGGCGGTCGGCTTTATGCTCGGCGGCGGCCGTGGAGATGTGACTCGGGTCACTCAGTTCCCCGATGGCTCAATCCCCGCGATCGCCATCCTCGGTGGCGCGATCATCGCGTACTACTCGTTCGTCGGGTTTGAGACTTCCGCCAACGTCGCGGAAGAGGTGCGCAATCCCGCGAAGGTCTACCCGAAGGCGCTGTTCGGTGCTCTCATCACTGCCGGAGTGGTGTACGTGCTCGTCGCGATTGCTAGCTCCATTGCACTCCCGGCCGACGAGTTGTCCGGCTCAAGCGGACCGCTGCTTGCTGTAGTTGCAGCGACAGAGGTCGGTATCCCGGAATGGGTATTCAGCCTCATCGCACTCGTCGCGGTCGCCAACGGCGCCCTGCTGACGATGATCATGGCAAGCCGAGTCACCTTTGGGATGGCGGAGCAGGGGCTCCTGCCCAGAGTGCTCGGCCGCGTACTCACGAAACGGAAAACTCCTTGGGTCGCGATAATCGTGACAACCGTTGTCGCCATGATTCTCACGACAGTCGGCGATCTCGCGACTCTCGCTGAGACGGTGGTGCTGTTGCTGCTCATCGTCTTCATCTCGACGAACGTGGCCGTGCTGGTGCTGCGTCGTGACAAGGTCGAGCACGAGCACTTTCGCGTCTGGCCTGTCGTACCGATTCTCGGCGTCGCATCCTGCATTTTGCTGCTGACCCAACAGAGCGGACAAGTGTGGATCTTCGGTGCGGTACTGCTCGCCGTCGGGACCGTGCTGTACTTCATCACGAGGGCGGCGTCCCGGCGTCAAGCGCGTCCGAGCGAAAGTGCTCACGAGTGAGTTCAAGCACCGGGTGGGATGACGCGATTCCGACGGTGCCGCACGCGCTGGCCTCATCCTGGTGCTGACGGGCAACAGTCGCAATAAACCACTCGGCATCCCGCTTCTCGTCGTCGCCCAGCCCGCCACTACGCTGGAGCCGTGATCGAGGACGCCGCCAGCAGCTACCGTGCGGCGGGCGTCGACACCGCGGCGGGGGATCTTGCAGTTGAGCTGATGAAGGCTTCGGTTGCTGCGACGCACGGCGCGGCCGTGGTCGGCGGGGTCGGCGGGTTCGCCGGACTGTTCGACGTGTCGTTCCTCAAGAGGTTTGATCGCCCGCTGCTTGCGACCTCGACCGATGGAGTTGGCACGAAGGTGGCGATCGCCCAAGCGCTCGACAAGCACGACACCATCGGCCAGGACCTCGTCGGCATGGTCGTCGATGACATCGTGGTCGTTGGGGCCACGCCGCTGCTGATGACGGATTACATCGCCTGCGGCAAGGTCGTGCCGCAGCGCATCGCCGACATTGTGCGAGGAATTGCCGAGGCGTGTGCGGCAACGGGAACCGCGCTGGTTGGAGGCGAGACCGCCGAGCATCCGGGCCTTCTCGGTCCAGACGAGTACGACGTTGCCGGCGCCGCGGTCGGCGCAGTCGAGGCGGATGCCCTGCTCGGCCCGCACCGCGTGACCGACGGCGACGTGGTGATCGCCCTTGCCTCGAGCGGTCTGCACAGCAATGGATTCTCGTTGGTGCGGCACATTCTTGCTGCTCGTTCGATCAGCTACACGCAGCATCTCGATGAGTTCGGTGGCGTCGTCGGCGAGACGCTCCTCGAGCCGACACGGCTGTACACCGGCCCGTTACTGCGGCTGTTGGCGACCGAGCCGGGGGCAGTTCATGCCCTCAGCCATGTCACGGGTGGCGGCATCGCCGCGAACCTCTCCCGGGTGCTTCCGGTCGCATCGTGGGTCGAGATCGAGCGATCGACCTGGTCACCACCGAGCGTGTTTCGAGTGCTGAGCGACCTCGCAGGCAGCACGATTGAGAGCGCCGAAGGTACTTGGAATCTGGGGATCGGCATGATCGCGGTGGTTTCGAGCGCCGCGGCATCCGCTGTCATTGGCGCGATGAGTGCCGAAGGAGTCGAAGCCTGGACCATCGGTGTCGTGTCGACCGCTGCTCGCGATCTCGCCACGTTTGAGTCCGGGGCAAAGGGCGTCGCGGGTGGAGCGGTCCGATTGACCGGGATATATCGGGTCTGAGCCCTATGCCGACTTGCTCTCGTCAGCGGAATCCGCATACTCGTCGTCGCTCTCGGCCTCGCCCGCGACGTACTCCGGCCACTTCTGCAAATCCTCGACGAGCTTCGGGTCGGGGGGAGAACTACCGAGCTCACGCTCAAGCGCGTTGTAGTTGGTGTCTGGACTGAAATACTTCAGATCGCGCGCTACCTTGGTGTGCTTTGCTTTTTGACGGCCACGCCCCATGCGAGACCCCCTCATTGATCTGTCCGGATGCGCTGACTGGGCGCCGGGAACGGGCGAATAGCAGTGGATAAAAGCTAGCGAGAAGTTTAGCACGCAGCGCGGAGGAGACGATGGTCGCTGTCCACCGAAGTATCTGCGCGTGGTCGTCTTCGATCTGCCATTCGCTCTCAACAGCAGGCACTCGCAGGCCGGTAGCCTTGGGGCGTGACGACAGCCAAAACCGACACCTCAGTTGTCGTCATTGGTGCCGGCCAGGCCGGGCTGTCGGTGTCGTACTACTTGCAGCGTCTTGGTCTTGACGCTGGCAATGAGTTCGTGGTGCTGGACCGCGGGCCATCGACCGGCGGCGCGTGGCAGTTTCGCTGGGAAGCGCTGCGCATCGGCTCGGCACACCGCATCAACGACCTGCCGGGTCTGGATGCGCTCGGGCTCAGCTTCGAGACCGCCGATCATCATGCTCCGGCCAAGGATGTCGTCGCGGATTACTACCGACAGTATGAGGACCACTACAAGTTTCAGGTGGTGCGACCGGCGGATGTGACGCTCGTTGACAACAGCGGCGATGACCTCAAAGTGACGTTCATGCTCAACGACGAACAGAAGACGGTCTCGACAGTGACGGTCGTCAATGCAACGGGTACGTGGGGTGCCCCGTTCATCCCCTGGTACCCGGGGCTACGCTCGTTTGAGGGGCGGCACGTTCACACGAGCGAGTACAGCAAGGCAGAGGATTTTGCGGGACAGAGTGTCGTTGTGGTCGGCGGCGGCACCTCGGCCATCGGGTTCTTGCTCGAGCTGGAGAACGTTGCGAGCGAGTTAGTGTGGGTCAGCCGCCGCCCGGTCGACTTTCTCAACGACGGCGAGCTCGACCTCGAGGCACGAGTGGAGGCGGTCCGGCTGCAAGACGAAGCGGCGCGCGCCGGACGCGCCCTGCCGAGCATCGTGCAGGGCACCGGGGTTCCGCGCACTCGTCGCGTACAGGCCGGAATCGAGCGCGGCCTCCTCGACGCCAAGAAGATGTTCCACTCGATTGAGCCGAACGGGGTTCGCTGGGAGGACGGCACCTTCCAGAAAGCGGATGCGATCATTTGGTCTACCGGGTTCCGGCCGGAGCTGCGGCACCTCGCGCCGCTCAAGCTTCGCGAAACCGAGGGGGGCGTGTCCGTAGCGAGCGGCAACGCCGTGCGCGACCCGAGAGTGTTCTTCGCCGGGTATGGCCCACAGGCGTCGACGATCGGTGCCAATCGAGCAGGGCGCATGATAGCGAGGCAGGTTGTGGCAACGCTCAGCCGTTTTCAGGCCGAGCGCTAGCTCGAGCGTTTCGCCGGTTCAGCCAGCAGCGGCCACCGCCACCGTGATCGCGTAGGCCGCAGCTGCCGCACTGATGCCGAGCACTAGGTTTCCCGCGACGCTCCAGCCAACCCATCGCCACTTACCCTCTTGAAGCAACTGCACCGTCTCAACCGACCAGGTGCTGAAGGTTGTCAGGCCACCGCAGAATCCCGTGAGCACTATCAAGCGGATGCCCGAATCGACGCCCCCGATCGTCGCCAGCCCGAGCACAACTCCCCCGATGGCCGAGCCCACCACGTTCACCACGAGCACCGCCCACGGAAACCGTGAGCGCGGAGCGAGCGCGCGCGCGGTCACATACCGCAGCACCGTGCCAAGTGCCCCGGCGACGATGGTCGCGGCGATGAGCGCGGCGCTCATTCCGTCACCTCATCGATGACGTCGACGGCGAATGGTACGTCGCGTTGCCGGCCGAGCCGGAGTCCGAGGGCAGCGGCGCCGAAGCCGAGCACCAGAGTGGCGGCAAGGTAAGCGACGGCTGTCAGCGCCTGATCTGCCGCCGTCATACCGACGAGCGCTACGGCCACTGCAGAGAACGTCGTGAACGAGCCGAGCAGTCCGGCCCCGAGCCCAGCACGCAGCCAATCCGGAGCGATCGGCCACACGCGCCCTACGAGCAGCCCGAGCACGAGGGCGCCGGCCGCGTTGGCTGCCAGAATCCCCCACGGCGGCGCGGAGTCGGCGTGCGGAACGAGCAACTCGATGGCAAGGCGAAGGGCTGTTCCGAGCATCCCGCCGACGACAACGGCCGCCAAGGCGCGCCTCAGGCCGCCGCGGATGCTGGCGCTAGGGTTCACGAAGCGTGAGCCTACTCCGCCGTGGCCGCATGGGCCGCCGTGCCGGCACAGTGGCTCAGGCCGGCCTTAGCTCGGCTCAGGGAGTGAGCCTAGGATTTGGCTATGTCTGACAGCGGAGCAAAATCAGCGACTGAGATTCCGCGTCGACGCCGGCGCTGGCCGTGGGTGGTCGCAGGAGTGCTCGTGCTGGCGCTCGTGCCAGTCGCAGTCGTTGTCGTGCCGATTTTGACGTATCAAGGGCAAGGCGAATCGAATCAGGATGCTGCAACCGAGGAGTGGCCGCTCGTTGCGACGGCGACGGGTGACGACGGTCGCGACCGCAGCATCAGCGTCGAGGCAGCCGAGGCCGGCGCGACGATCGTCACCTCAGCGCTCAGCCTCGGCGAGCGATTCATCGTGCGGGGTGACGGGTTCGATGGCAGCCGCGGCATCTACGTCGCCATTTGTGTAATCCCTGCGCTCGGCGAGAAGCCCGGCCCCTGTGTCGGGGGTGTGCCAGAACAGTCAGAGCAGGAAGTTGCGGCCGGCACCATCCAGTTTGCCTCGAGCAACTGGATCAACGATGAGTTTGCCTGGCGATTGTTCGGTGCGCGCAGCTACGACGCTGTCGCGGATGGCACGTTTACGGCGTATCTGGAGGCTGGCGATCCGGTCGGCGAAGGCTTCGATTGCCGTGTGGACGCCTGTGGCATATTCACGAGGAACGACCACACCGCGCTCCGCGACCGTGTGCAAGACCTGTACGTGCCGGTCGGCTACGCGCCGGTCGGGTAGCTGCAGCCCCCAGCAGGCGCGCGCCGCGCTCCACCGCGCGCCGGGTCCCCTACTGACGCTTCGTGACACCGCTTCGGTCGACACGGTATGCCTCGCCGGCGAAATGAATCCCGTCGACCTGTATCCCGCCGTCTTGAAAGCCTCCGTCTTGGAACCCTCCAACACTCAGTCGCGAGTCCAGACCCGCCGTGTTCGCCGTCAGTGTGCCATTCTGCGCATCCGCGGTGAGTCCGAGCACGCTCGAGACCACCGCAACGGCCGCCGCCGCCGACCAGGCCTGCGGCCGGCACGCTGCCGGATAGGGAATCGGCCGAGTCGTGACCGTTGCCGACTCGCCGGAGTGGAGTTCGGGCATCCGATATCTGAATGCGGATGCCGCGGCTAGGAGCCCCTCGATCAGCTCACCGGCTTCGTCCCGGAACCCGGCCTTGCTCAGGCCCATGATCGCGATGGCGGTGTCGTGGGTCCAGACGCTACCCCCGTGGTAACTGAGCGGCCAGTACCCCTCTGCCGCGGTGGACATCGTGCGAAGCCCGAAGCCGCTATTGAGCTCCGGCGAGACCAAGCGTCGCGCGATGAGGGCGCTTTCCTCGGCATCGATCAGGCCAGTACCGAGGAGGTGGCCGATGTTGCTTGTGAGCGAGTCGACGCGGCGCTTCTTTGCGTCGAGTGCGATCGCTGGGTATGCGCCGTTCACGTCATCGACCCAGAAGGTATTGCGAAAGTTCTGCTTGAGGGCTGCAGCCCAGTCGCGCCACGATGACGCGCCACGACCGAAGTGCTCAAGGATGGCCGCACCACCGACTGCCGCTTCGTACGCGTACGCCTGCACTTCACACAGTGCGATCGGGCCCTCCGCGAGTTGACCGTCGCGCCATTGCACCGAGTCTCCGGAATCCTTCCAGCCTTGGTTTGCCAAGCCATGGCCTGAGACATCAAGGTACTCGAGCAATCCGTCGCCGTCGGCGTCGGCGTGGTCGCGAAGCCAGGAGAGTGCCGCCTCGAGGTGCGGTAGGAGCGACTCAACACTCGCGTCGTCGAGGCCCCACTTCCACGCGTCATGGAGCAGGATCACCCAGAGCGCTGTTGCGTCCACAGTGCCGTAGTACAGCGGCGGCAGGTACGCAGAGTCACCGTCGATGTGCACGATTCCTCGCCGCAACTCGTGCATGATCTTGCCAGGTTCTTCGGCGCGGTCCGCCGCGATCGCACTGCCCTGCAGCCCAGCGAGTACGCGCAGGGTGTCCCAAGCCAGCTCGGTGCCGAGCGGCAGCATGAACCGCGCGGTCCAGAGCGAGTCACGCCCGAACAGCGTGAAGAACCAAGGCGCTCCGGCTGCGACGAAGCCGAGCAACGGGTCGCTTGTTGTGGTCATCCGCAGCGCGTCGAGGTCGCTCAGGGCGGAGGTCACCCACCGTTCGAGTCGTTCGTCGCCGGTGACGATCGGTGTGGTCCACGGCACGGCTGACCGATCTCCTGCGACAACGGCGTGATCGTCCCGTGCGCTCATAACCCACGCAACGCTCGCACCGCCATTCCGCGGCACCGACACCATCCAACGCAGTTCGATCGTTTCGCCGCGCAGACTGACCTGTGCGCCCGGCGCGTCGACGCTTGCATGCACCGCGTTGTTGGCCCAACTCGCGGTGGTGCCCGAAAGCTGCACTGCTGGCGCTTGTTCAACGGCGTTCATGCCAAGTTTGATGCGGTCAAGTGGGGCACAGTCCGGCGTCACGCTCACAACGATCTCGACCTCAAGCGGATACCCCAAACGCGACCTCAGTTCAATCGACTCGTTGACGCCGTCAGGGGTGGCGATCCGGCGTTGGGTCGCGATGATCCCGGGATCCGGGGAAGCCTCATCGATCGAGCGAACAATGGATGTGAATGTGCACGTGTCCGCCCCTGCAGGCGCCGACGCGATCACCTCCGGTGCAGCGCCAGCAATGCGAACGGCGAACCTCGAGATCACTCGCAGGTCGGAGTAGTACACGCCGTGTATCGGTCGCGAACCGATGGTGCCGTCGGGAGCCGACCAGACCTGGGTTGGAGCACGGAGTACAACGAGTTCATCGCTCAGCAGGGGCTGCACAGGCATATCCACATGACCCTCGAGACTCTGGGTTGACTCGGTGTGGGCCATCGCCCGTTTTTGACGCCGGCAAGCATTGACATGCTCGACTGTGCCTGTAACATAACACTAAGAATTTGATCGATCAAACTTCAGCCGAGATCACCTTCTGGCCTAGCCCCCGCCAAAAGAATCGGCCAGTCGCCAGTCGCCAGTCGATTTGAACGATCACAGTCCGCACACAATCGTGGCCAAAGGAGGCACCGATGGCTCAGCTCCCCACCGTCGAGGATGTCGCTCGAGTCGCTCAGGTGTCACGGCAGACCGTCTCCAACGTGCTGAACTCCCCAGCAATCGTTAAGGACGCGACTCGCGAACGAGTTGAGGCAGCGATTGCCCAACTTCGCTACCGGCCGCACGCATCCGCCCGTCGGCTTCGCACTCGCAAGTCGTCGACGATCGGTATCAGGCTCGAACCTGAGCGCAATGGAATCTCCGGCTCGGTGCTCGACACCTTTCTGCACGCTCTCACCGAGCAGGCCGACTCGCGTCAGATGCGCGTGCTGCTGTTTACCGCAAACGACCCGCTCCATGAGATCGATCAAATTCGACGCCTGCGCGATGGGGCTGACGTCGACGCCTTCGTGCTCACTTCAACGTCATACGAGGATCCGCGAGTCGCGTGGCTTACTCAGAACGAGGTGCCGTTCGTGACCTTCGGGCGACCGTGGGGCCACGACGACATGTCCGACCCGCGGCACCGCTGGGTGGACGTTGACGGGCGTGCCGGTGTGCGAGAGGCCACCGAAAATTTGCTCGCCCAAGGCATCACTCGGGTCGGTTACGTCGGCTGGCCGAGCGGATCCGGGGCCGGGGATGATCGCCACAAGGGCTGGGTCGACGCGATCTCGGCAGCTCGACTGTCAACGACCGGCCTCAGTACGTCCGTCGTCGATGGAGTGAGTCAAGGAACCGAAGCAGCACGGGAGTTGCTCGCAGGCAACACGGTCGACGCGCTCGTCTGCGCGAGCGACTCACTCGCCCTCGGAGCGAGAATCGCCGCTGCAAGCCTTGGCAAAGACGCAATGCCGATAATCGGCTTCGACGACACCCCGGTCGCGCTCGCTATCGGCATTTCGAGCATCCAGCAACCCCTTGCCGCAGTGGCCACCGCGGTGCTCGAATTGCTACTCGGACCAACTGGCAATGAAGTGCTGCCAGCGCGCGCTGCGAGCGAGGAGCCGAGCTATCGGCTCCTCGCCCCACGACTTGTCGAACGCCGATCATCCAATCTCGCGCTCGACAGGACCATCGGCACCTAAGGCCGACAATCACAATCGAAAGGAAACACTGTGAAGAAATCACAATGGAGCGCAGCGGTGCTAGCCGCTGGGCTCGCCGTTAGCCTAGCGGCGTGCGCAC
>Ga0105049_10006829_pt1 | contig 13287 bp, 1 predicted proteins | sample MAT06_FD_78087 | JGI IMG/M metagenome (GOLD analysis project Ga0105049, IMG submission 78087) | Freshwater microbial communities from Lake Fryxell liftoff mats and glacier meltwater in Antarctica - MAT-06 | ecosystem: Environmental > Aquatic > Freshwater > Ice > Liftoff microbial mat | place...
ACGCTTGCCTGTCCGCTGCTGCTGGTCTGTACGCTTTTGACGCGGTGGCTGCTGCTGGCGGTTACACGGATAACTGCGGCGGTTCGGTGACTGCTGTTGAGACCGGAACGGAGGTCGTTAAGGGTACAAACTGTGCTTGGACGGTGACCTACACATTTAAAGTAGTTGACGGTTGCGGCAATGAGTTGCTGGGCCAGACTTATACGCACACGGGCAGCGACCAGATAGCGCCAACAATCACCCTCCTCGGCCTAGCCACCGTAGAACTCTGCAAAGGAGATCCCTACACTGACGCAGGCGCAACCGCATCAGATAACTGCTCAGGCGTAATAACTGGCTCGATCGTTACGGTCAATCCAGTAAATACGGCCGTGCCAGCCACCTACACAGTTACCTACAATGTCACGGATGCTTGCGGTAACGCAGCAACTCAGGTGACCCGCACGGTAATTGTCAACCCCCTCCCAACCATAGCCCCCATCACCGGCTCCAACTACCTATTCATCGGCGGAACCTCCCAACTCGCCAACGTTACGCCCATGGGCGTCTGGGGAACCAGCGATGCAAACGTTGCAACCATTTCGGTAGGCGGCCTGGTCACTGGAATGGCGATGGGGACTGCCATCATCAGTTACACGGTAACAGACAATATGGGATGCTCCAACAGCGCTACCCTGACCATTACCGTAGATGAGCCGATCATTGATATTGGCCTCTATGACATTGTTTCGGCTACGCCTGTTGGTTATAACAAGTTGCAAGTGAGGATTAAACCAACGATCAATGTGGTAAATTCCAACTATACCAGTGGTATTTTCACCATCCGATGCAAATCTTCATTCAACGTCCTACTTACCAATGCAGACACGATTTCCTCCCCTTACGGTTATCGAATACAGAAAACGCAGTTAGGGGTTATAGACGGTGGTATCGCTTATGATTACTTTGCTATCTTCTTCGAAAGGGCGGAGCAGTTTGTGACATGGACTGGAGGTGTAGAGGTGCCCGTATTAACACTCCGCTACCGTTGTGGAGCAGCGGACTTCGAACTCGTTAACAATGATGTCTGGACCATTGCCAACAATGGCAACTTTTACCAGGAGCTGGCAGGCGCAAATGCAAAAAGAAATATTACACCAGCCGCTGCTTCGGCGCCGGCTACCCTGAGCCTAAGCGAAACACATGTAAACATTTTATGCGGACAGGCAAATGTCGGCTCAATCAATATCACCGCGACAGGGGGCGGATTACCCGCCTATAACTATGACTGGCAGGATATTGCAGGTACCAACAATGTCGAAGACCGGATGGGTCTCCCTGCCGGAACCTACACCGTGACAGTATCTGATGGCAATGGTTGTACGGCTTCCTTGTCGGTCACCATTCAGTACCTGCCCGTCACCAATACCTCCGATAACCCGGACACCTATTACCCTACCATTCAGGCAGCGATTGATGCGGCCACTACGGTTAATGGAGAAACCCTTGAGGTTTGTGCAGGTACATTTGTTGAAAATATTATTGTCAACAAAGAGCTGACAATCAACGGGCCAAACGCATCGGACAACCCCTGCGATGGTCTGCTAAACGCACAAGCTATCCTCATTCCCGCTATTTCCGGCCCGGAGTATAATAGCCCAACGCCTTCCGCTATTATGGACATTCAGGCGGACAATGTGACCATTGCAGGTCTTACATTCGATGGGGATAATACTGGTTTGACCAGTGCCAAAAATGCCAATGGTGCGAACATTGACGCAGTAGTGGCCATTCAGGTTTATCAAGTGGTGGACAACCTGACGGTGACCAATAACTTCATCAAAAATGTCAATGAAGGGGGGGTGGATCAATTTTACACTACTCCAACACCATCCGGTGACAACGAAATTACCTTCAACAAATTCGACAATATCCCAGGTACAGATTATGGTACCGGGATAAACCAATACAGTAATTTCTACGCAAAAATTGATAACAACTGCATGACGCGGGTGCGGATCGGAGTGCAAACCGGGAATACCTATCTGGCAAACCCGGGTGCAGCAGCGACCATCAATAACAACCAGATCGAGTCGAGTATCCTCGGAATCTGGAACAATTTGCAATACGGTTCAGCATCTCCCTGGACCATTTCCACGAACACCCTGACCACGGTTCCATTGGCGACCACCAATGAGGGTATATTCATTTCGTCCTTGAATGGCACAGTAACTACCGTCGTTAGCAACAACACCGTAACCGGAGCAAAATGGGGGATTGAACTTTGGAACAATCAAACCAATAGTCCAGTCACCGTAACCGGTGGCACCCTGACCAATTGCCAAACAGGTGTATTTGCCAATAACTACGATGGCTATGCGTCGGACGCATTCTCCAGTGCTTACGTCCTGGATGCGGTCAACATCATGGGCGGTACCACGGGCATTTATGTGAAAGACAACAGCACCAATGGTAACAACGCCACCGTGAGCCTTCAAATTCAAGGAAATACCATCATCAATGGTGCAACTACGGGTTTGAAAATTGAAGGAAAAGATGCCTCGGCATCGTTTAGCGGCGTCATCCCTGCATCCTTTATTGGACAGGCCGTTTACATTGATCAAGTGAGCAATAGCGTGGATGTGCCGAACACCAACATAGATGCTACGGAGGTTCTATTCGATACAAAAACCGGTGCCACCGCGACCCTCGCCGAGAACTTCGTCATCGAAGACAAGATCGTCCACAAGATTGACAACGGCGCGTTAGGCTTTGTTCTGGTGAAAGCGGGTCATGATTTCGTAACTCCGCTCAGTTACTCCACGCCAAATACCATTGCCTCCATCCAACGCGGTGTCAATGCAGCGTCCAATGGATTCATCGTCAACATTGCAGCCGGAACCTATACGGACAATGTCACGATCAACAAAGAAGTCAGTATTTTAGGTGCAGGCAAGACCCTGACCTTTGTGCAGCCGCTGATATCCGACCCGAATTGTGGCGGCGCAGGCGGTGGTTCCTTGTGCGCTGGCGCTAGCAACGTGATGCTGGTACAAGCGGACAATGTGAGCATTCAACAGTTGACCATTGATGGCGACAACCCCTTGCTCATGGGCATTCCGGTTGGTGGCGCGGATGTGGATGCCCGCAACGGTATCATTACAGACCACACCGCGGGCGTATTCGACAACCTGCTGGTCAACAACGTAGGGGTTAAAAACATCTTCCTGCGCGGTATTTACGCGTCATCCGGAGGCACCTTTACCTTTAGCAACAACATGGTGGAGAATGTACGGGGAAATACCGGATCCATCGGTATGTTCAACTTCGGTGGCTCAGGTACGGTGACCAATAACATGGTAACGGAATGCAATGATGGTATTGCTTCGAACTGGTCGAAGGGTACCACCTATACTGGAAATACAGTCAGCAATTCTGGCAGTGGCATCCATACAGACAACAACGGCGGCCTTGGTGGCGTCGCAGACCTGATCAGCAACAATACCGTCCAGAACAGTGATTTGAACGGTTACGGCATTTGGGTCTTTGCACCTTACCTGAACGTACAGGTAACCGATAACACCGTGACCAATGTGGATGTAGGTCTGGCCAATGCGGGTCAAAACGCAGTTGCAACGACCTCTTTCCTGCGCAATACGGTGGACGGGATGAATAAAGTCGGCAGTACGGGTGTTTACCAAACCACCGACCAGTTTGGCTTCGGTACCAACAATGTATCCGGTATTTACACCAATAACTTTATCAAGAACAACATTACCGGTTTCCAGGTTGATTATCAAACTGGAAATACCAATACCATCACTGCGAATAACAACTCCATCACCGGAAGTACTACGGGTGTGGTGTTGGGCATCACAGCGGGCACTTTGGTTGATGACTTCCTGTGCAACTGGTGGGGCTTTACGGCTGCTGCCGATGTTGCCGCTGAAGTGGTTGCAGCGGTGGATTACACGCCATGGGGCGTAGATGGAACGGACAGCGACCTGTTGACCAAAGGTTTTCAACCTACGCCCGGCACTTGTTTGGGCACTCAAGTATTTATCGTTACTGCAGTGCCGGAACATATCATCTGTGGTGAAGCCGCCAACTCTGGTTCCATTGAAGTGAGTTTCATGGGTGGTTCGCCGACTTATACTGTTGACTGGGGCGGAGTGCCAGTAACAATGCTCGCAGGCAGCCCCTACACAATCACGGGACTGACTGCCGGAATCTATACCATCACGGTAACAGACACCTATGGCTCTACCACTTCGACCATGGCGGAAGTTCAGTTCCTGCCAGTAACCAATACTTCTGATGCCCCCAACACCTATTACCCCACCATTCAGGCAGCGATTGATGCGGCCACCACGGTTAATGGAGAAACCCTTGAGGTTTGTGCTGGAATTTACACGGAAAACATTGTGGTGAATAAATCACTCACAATACGTGGTCCGCAGGCCAGCATGGATGCAGACACGCGTTTTGCCGCCTTTACAGGTGGGCCGGCCAACCCCAAAGCAGATCCTTTGGTGGAAGCAATCCTCACTCCTGCAACCAACAATCCTACGGGTGTAAACCCAGGCGCGAACGACCAAATCAGGGTCTTGGCCTCCGGAGTTACCATCAACGGTTTCGTAATTGACGGAAACAACCCAGGCATCGCCGGGGTTAGTGGAACCCTAATCAATGGTGTGGAAGTGGACGGTCGCCGTGCATTGACAAATGTTAGCGATGGCAATGTTGTCTTTTCAATCAACAACCTCAACGTTCAACACAACATTCTCCAAAACTTTGGCCAACGGGCGATATCACTCTCTGGCGTGGGTACATTGATCGGGAACACCATCACCGAAAACGTGATTCGTAGTTTCAAAGAGCAAGGTGTACTCCTGCTGACCAATGCGTACGTGGACGTTACGAACAACACCTTTGAAGTCCCCGGCAGTGCCATCGGCTTGCACCTGCAAAATTTCGATTTAAACGGGTCTATGGACTGGTCAAACAATCAAGTTACGGTAGGACAGGATGCCTTTGGTATCCACGCCAATCTGTTCTACGCACCAGCGGGTACACTGACGATCAACAACAATACCGTGAACGCCAGAACGGGCGTAACGGGTGCTTCCGATTTCACCTGGGGTATCAACGTCTGGTCGGTGGATGCAGGTTCAACCGTGGCTGTGACCAACAACACCGTTGGTAGTGCAGGGGGTGAATTTGGCCGCGGCATAAACCTTTGGAACCTGCCCACCAGCAACACCGTGGCTGTAACGGGTGGAACCGTGGCCAACGCCGTAATTGGTATCAACCTCGATAACCTTGACCCATTCTACGGGGCGGGCAACAATACCACGGTCAATGTAACCGGGACCAGCGTAACAGGTGGCACCATCGGTATCCGGGCGCGCACAGAAGTGCTGGCAGTGGCTCCCTTCTTTCAACCCAACATCGTAAATGGAAATACCACACTCAACATCAGCGATGTGGTGGTGGATGGCGCAGCTACGGGCGTTCAGATCAAAGCGCCAGCCGCGTCTTCACCATTCACGGCTACGGGTGTGGTTGACTTGGACAGCGAAGTGAAAAACGGTGCCACAGCAGGCATTGCTGTGGTGGGTGAACAAGCCTTTGGTACCATACAAAACAACGACGCGGCCAATTCCATCACGGGTAACCTCATTGGCGTGGAGGTGGATGGTGGCACGGCCACGGTTTACCGCAACCGTATCACTGCAAATGGAACGGGCCTGCGGGCCATCAATGGCGGCAACCTGAGTTCAGTCACAGAGAACTTCATCACCAACAATACCGCTGAAGGCATCCGTATCGCAGCCAATGCGGGCACCATCGGTGGAATAAACAACAACGATTTGTCGGGGAACACGACTTATTCCATCCATGATCTGTTGGCAACACCTGCGGTGAATGCCACTTGTAACTGGTATGGAACGGCCAATCCAAATGTGTTTGACGCCTTTATTATAGGCGGCGTGATTTACGCTCCGTACCTAAATGCAGGGGTGGACAACAGTGTCCCAACCCCGGGCTTCCAACCAGCACCCCTTACCTGCGTAGACCTGACCGACTTCTATGTAAACGACGGGTTCACCGCCGGCGACCTCATTACCACCGCAGTTGGCCTCGATGGCCCCGGCACCCGTGGTACCGTGAATCGTCCATACCGACACATCAACTCCGCCATCGGTGCAGCAGCCAACGGCAATACCATCCGGGTGGATGTGGGCACCTACAGCGATGAACAGGTTTTGGTAGACAAAGACCTAACTATTCTGGGTACTACCGGTTCCCCGGCCACCAAACCAATCATCAATTTCACCGGCACCCCGGATCCAATGGCACCCTTGGCCTTGTTCAATGTCACCTACCCAGGGGTCACGATCGAGAACTTTGAGTTCAAACCGGACCTCTCCAATCTGGGCAGCGCCATTGTGGCCAGTGATGCAACCGATGGAGTGAGCAATCTGACGATCCTGAACAACAGCATCAATCCATACCGCAGTACAGTAGCCTACGTTGCTTTTGGCCTGCGCAATGCCATCAACATCAATTATGGCGATCCAATGGCTGGCGGCCACCGTGTCAACAGTTCTAATCCGGTGAATTTATTGGTTCAGGGCAACACAATTGCTTACAATGTTGGCGCAGACCTATTGCCGGGGACCTCAGATGATGCCGGTTTCCGTTCAGGGGTAGCCGTAGATGAAGGTACGGGTACCTTCACGGCCAATACCTTGCAGACCATCAGCCAGGACATCGAGGTGCGATTTACCAATACCGCCAACGATGTCAACATCACCAACAACTTCATCAATGGTGGTGGGGTCAATTTTGCCGCACCCAATAATGGAGGAGGTGCCCTGAATATTACCTGGAATACTTTTGATGGAGCGGCAGGCAACACCTACACTTCCAGCTTGCGGGTAAAAGACAATATTGATGCGGCCGCCATGACTACCCTGATTGAGAACAACACGTTCATCAACCACAACTGGGGCATCAGTCTGGAAAACTACAAATCGGTAACGGTGAACAATAACACCTTTACACCCGCTTCGATGTCCACCACTTTCCGCCATATTACGGTCAATACCAAGGAGTTGAATACTTCCAGTGCGACCGTAATGCAAACGGATATAGACGGAATCTTTACCAGGAACAAGTTCTACGGTTCGGGCATTGCCGGGGGCAAAGGCATGGTCTTCCTGAACCATGATTCGGACGACGATGGCTATGGTGTCTTTACGGTGGGTGGTGCAGGTGTTTTAGCCAACGAGTTCTCCAGTCAGATCAAAATATTCATGGAGATGGACAGCAGTATGGGTGCCAGCTGGCCTTCCATTTTTCCGGAAAACAACCTGGGGGCAGCTGCGATTACCACCATGGCTTGCTGGACGGAAGACATCAACATCGAAGGCAACAAATTCGATGTGAGTGGTACGTTGAAATTGCCCATCAACATGAGCAATGCAGAACGGGCTGCCCTGGAGTCAAAATTGACCCACGAGCCAGACAATACCTGTCTGGGGCTGTTCATCTTCTTCAAACCGATTGAAGTAAGTGCGAAGGTTTTCCTTCAGGGTCCGTACGATACAGGTGCCAATAAAATGGCCGATGCCCTGCGCCAAATTACTGTTGGACCATTGTTCCCACTCAGCACCCCGTATGATACCATGTCCGATTTTGTAAAAGTGAACGATTTCGTGGTGGAAACTACAACCGCCGCAGTAAGAGATGCAATCGGAAATGATCCTGGAAACAATGCAATTGTAGACTGGGTATGGGTGGAACTACGGGCTGCGGACACCGTTACCGTGGTGGCAACACGTTCTGCATTGCTTCAACGGGATGGCGACATCGTGGATATGAATGGGACTTCCGATGTCCAGTTCCCGGATACCTATGAAGGGGACTATTTCCTGATGGTGCGCCACCGAAACCACTTGGGCACCTTGACCAAGGCTAAGGTGCATTATGTGGGAGGGTCTCCATTCATTGACTTCTCAGATCCGGCATTGATAACCTACGGAACCACGCCAACCAGTGCCCGTAAATTACTCGAAGCGGGTGTATATGGACTCTGGGCCGGGAATGTCAACCAAAAAGACCCGAACAACAACTGGAATATTTTTTACAATGGGTCCAAGAATGACCGGAACGAGATACTCAAAAGAGTAGGCACCGGAACGCCATTGAACATCGTATCGGGCTACTATCATGAGGATGTAAACATGAGTGGTGAAACCAAGTACAGTGGCTCTGGAAACGACCGGGTAATTATACTGAACAATTTGGGGGCCAGCAACCCATTGGGCAATATTTTGCAGCAACCCAATAACTAGTTAAATTTGCCGCAACGGCGCAAAGCCTCAGACTTTCAGGAACGCGGCTCCTGTTGTTGTTCGGCTGAAATTCACCTGCTGACTCAAAGTCACCAGGTGAATTTCAGCCGAACGAGGGATACCATTTTCTGGTAGTATAAAAATTTTGTAACTGGTTAGCCTTGTAAAAATCCCTTCGGGTTTTTGAGATCGTGCTAACCAGTTACAAAATTTGTGTGATTCAAGGAAGTGATTAATGTAAAGTGGAGATAAGGCTGTATTGCAAGTAAAATTGCGGTACAGCTATCTCTTTAGGGTTATTCAGAAACCAGCAGTTGACACAGATTTCTGAACACGCCTCTCTTTTTAATCCAACGGCACCAAATTGTCTACAAAAACCTTCCATTCACCCGTTCATTCACCGATTTACAATTTTTTAAATTTTCCACAATGAAAAAAAATCTACTTTGGATATTCATTTTGTGCGCGCAGGCATTGTCAGCACAACAAATACTCGATATCGGGATTTTTAATAATCCATTGGCCAGTAACAAGTTGGAGCTGCGAATAAAGCCCACGCAAACGGTAACCAATGGCGCCTACACCGCCGGGGTTTTCACCGTACGTTTTTTGTCCAGTTATGGCGTGACGCTGACCGCGCCTGCTGCCTTGAACAATCCTTTGTTCAGGTACGCCCTTGCAAACCAGGGAACGGATGGCACCTATAGCTATTACAGCTTTTCCTTTGTCTCCCCTTTTACCGTCAACTGGAACATTGGTACAGAATATCCGATCGCGGTAATTCAGATCAATGCAGGTTGTGGCAGTGGAAACGGTGTTTTTGAGATCATCAACAACGCCTGGACCGCCGCCAACAACGGTAATGTGTACCAGGAACTGAATGGCACGGAAGCGCAAAACATTATTTATCAACCCACTACAACCGCGCCTTTGGGCGTTGGCATGATAGATACAACCCCTCCTACCATCACCTGCCCCACGAATAAAATTGCAGCAACGAACTTCAACCAATGTATTCACACCAATCTTGGTCTCGGATGGGATGCCTTGGGCATGGATAATTGCCCAGGATTTATCATACAATACATCCTCACAGGCGCAACAAACGATACCCTTTTTACCCTGGACGATGCTGTTTTTAACAAAGGGCTCACCACTTTAAACGTCACCATCACCGACGGCGCGGGCCTCACCGACGACTGCTCTTTCACCGTGACGGTCAATGACTCACTGCCACCCGTCATCACGGCGCCGCCCACCGTCATCGTTCCCGCCAATGCTGCTGGCTGCACTTCCATCGGCGTGCTGCCGGGCACCCCGGTTTCTTCGGACAACTGTCCGGGATCTATGGTGACCAACAACGCTCCCGCCAGTTTCCCAAAAGGAAATACCACCGTAGTCTGGACCGTCACCGACGCCGCAGGTTGGACGGCCACAGCAACGCAGACCGTGACCGTACAATCCAGTCTGGCGGCCAATGCAATCAACCTTTCCAGTCACGCTATTTGTGTTCCGGATACTGTGAACTTATCCTTTACTCTTTCCGGAGGGCTCGGTTCCTACACGATAGTTTATACTGCGAACGGGATTCAAAATACCGCTACCGGATATGCAAGCAATCAACTCATTCCGATAAGCCCCCTGGTGACCACCGGATACCAACTTGTCAGTGTGACCGATTCCATTGGTTGTGTTGTTTTGCCTCCCGCCATGGTGGATACTTTGATCGCATTGCCAAACCCGACCTTGAGCAGTTTGGCAGTTTCCGACTCCAGTATTTGCCAGGGGGATTCTGTTGTTTTTACCGCCAATGGCCTGCTGCCGGGTGTAAGCACGACCTTCAACTTTACCCTGACGCCCGGGTCGCCGGGCTCCCTGACCGGGACTTCCAGCCCAACGGGAACCTTCACTTTTCCCCAGGCTGCCAACCCACCCGGTGTGTACGTCATGAGCATACAATCCATCACGGTCAATGGATGCACGGTCAATTTCAGCACGGGCAATTCCGGAACCTATTCGGTACAGGCCAATCCAACGCTGAGCAGCCTTCAGGTCTCTGCAGCGCTGGTTTGCCAGGGCGACTCCGTATCGTTTACGGCCAATGGATTGATTCCCAATCAGACTACCACCTTCCAATATACCCTTCAGCCGGGCGGTCCTGCTTCGCAAACCGGGACTTCTTCCGCTTCCGGCACTTTTACATTCAGTGCCGCCTCCAACCAGCCTGGTATGGTTAGTATGACCCTGCAATCCATCACTGTGAATGGTTGCACGACCAGTTTTAACACCGGCAACACAGCATCGTACACCGTAAAGCCAGCGCCAACTTTAAGCAGCCTCCAAGCTTCCGCAACCGCCGTTTGTCTGGGAGACCCCGTTTCCTTCACAGCCAATGGCTTGATTCCCAATGAATCTACTACTTTCCAGTATATTTTGACCCCGGGTGGCCCGGCCATGCAGACCCTGCTGTCCAGCACTGCGGGCACCGTTACGTTCCCTCCTGCCACCAACCCACCTGGTATGTATGGCATGAGCATTCAATCCATCACGGTCAATGGCTGCAGCGCCACTTTCAGCACAGGCAATTCGGCAACCTACACCGTAAGTGCATTCCCCACCCTCAGTAGTATATCAGCCTCTGCGAGCGTCGTGTGTTCCGGGACACCCGTGCATTTCATGGCCAACGGACTGCCTCCAGATGTCAGTGCTACTTTTTTCTATACAATAAACGGTGTGCCCGGGAATGTAACCGTATTTACCAATAGCACCGGCACAGCTTTGCTGCTTTCTGCCATTTATCCGGAAGGGAGTTACACGGTGACGATTACCGCCGTCATGGTGGCAGGATGTTCCACCCTGTCCAATGTGAGCACGATGTTTACCGTAGATCCTTTTCAGGCGATGTGTGGATTTACCGTGGCCGGAAGATTGGCAACGGAACTGGGGAAAAACGTGGAGGAAGTTTCTGTAACCATTGCGGGTACGAGCAATAGTGCCCCGTTCAATTTTACGGACTTTACGGACACCACGGGTATCTTCAGTTTTGTGAATATGATACCCCAGGCCTCCAATTATGTGATAACGCCCTTTAAAAACGACAACCCTTTGAATGGAGTCACTACATACGATTTGGTGTTGATTTCCAAACATATTCTGGGCTCCGGCCCGCTCAACAGCGTCTACAAAATGATCGCGGCAGATGCCAATAAATCAGGCTCTGTTACCTCGTTTGATATCGTGGAGCTTAGAAAGTTGATCCTGGGCATATACATGGATCTGCCCAACAATACTTCCTGGCGATTCATTGACAAATATTACGTGTTCCCGGACACCAACAACCCCTTTGTGCCGCAATTCCCGGTGACGGTCACCGAAACCAATCTGCAAATGAGTGCTTTGAACGAAGATTTTGTAGCGGTAAAAGTGGGGGATGTAAACGGGACGGTAGTGCTCGGATTCAGTGCCGCCGCCGAAGATCGTACCCAACGCGAAACACTGTGGTTCGACATAAAAGCCTCCGGGATTAAAAACACGCGAAGTGTACAGGCCGGAGAAACCTTCAGTCTTTCTTTCTCACCCGCTGAAAAGCATGCAGGGTACCAGTTTACCCTGGACCTGAAGGATCTGGAGTTGCTCGACATTCGTACCAGCGAAGGTTTGGGCATCGAAAATTTTGGCGTGTTTCAGGATGCTATAACCTGCTCTTACGCGCCAGAGCACCCGGATCAAACCGGAGCCTTCATCCTCACTTTCCGGGCAAGCGCAAGCGGCGAACTAAGCCGTATGCTGGCCATTTCCAGCCGGATCACCCCCGCAGAGGCGTACAATACGGATCAAGAGATGCTCAAAATGAATGTGAATGGGCGTTTTGTTGGAATAAATACGCAGCATCTGGGTTTCGAACTGTTTCAGAATCAACCCAATCCCTTCTCTATCAATACCTTGATTCCCTTTTATCTGCCTGCGGCGGATTGGGTCAGGATCACCCTTTTTGATGAACTGGGCTCGGTAGTTTATTCCCGTCAGGACCGTTTCGAATCGGGTCAAAATAGCTTTGATCTGGATGGGAACTTGTTTGCAGGCAGTGGGCTGCTGTTTTACAAGGTTGAAAGTTCGACTTCGGCTGCGGTAAGGAAGATGATGAGAAAATGAGGCGTTGTTGCCCCACTCCAATAACCGAATTTACATCCAAACCATCCGAATTTACAAATAACTAACTATCAGGGGCGGGTGGACGTACCTTTGAGTTAATCATTACTTTTTAATCCATAATCGTTCAAGTGAAAAGTGAATTACTGCTCCTACTTGAGGCTTTTTGAGTCTTCGTTTTCCGTATATCCAGCCGCCCCAGGTTAGCTCCAGTACATTTTCCACAGCCGTTTCTGCATCCCTTAGACCGTTCTCATCGCTTTAACCTGCGATGGGCCGTGCCTGTTTTGCCATATCCAATTGCTTTGAGCAGGATGGTAAAACAAGCGGTTTGTCTGTGCATACCGCGCCTGGACGGGAATGGAATGATTGGAAGAAACCGAATATGCCACACCTTATACTTTGATAAGCCTCGCTTCTCAAACATATTTTTTTAATCCCGACATCCTCTTTTTTTTTGAATTAAACTTTTTTAAACTCTCACCTATGCCAACTTTTACAATCCTTCCTCATGCTTGGGTTAAGGAAAACTACCGGCTCAAACCAGCGCTGAGATCCCTTTTTATGGGATTGGCCCTGCTTTTTGGCCTTGCTTCGCAAGCGCTGGCCTCCACTTGGAATGTGCCATTTCATTATGCTACGATCCAATTAGCTATTGACAATGTGTTGACCGTAAATGGCGACATTATTACCGTTGACGCTAACACGTATACGGAACAAATCAACTTAAACAAAGCTATAACCATTCGAGGGGCCAATTGGGGCCAATCTGCTGGAGCAGTCCCTGAAGCCCGCG
>Ga0105049_10006830_pt1 | contig 13285 bp, 11 predicted proteins | sample MAT06_FD_78087 | JGI IMG/M metagenome (GOLD analysis project Ga0105049, IMG submission 78087) | Freshwater microbial communities from Lake Fryxell liftoff mats and glacier meltwater in Antarctica - MAT-06 | ecosystem: Environmental > Aquatic > Freshwater > Ice > Liftoff microbial mat | place...
ACCTGCAGGGCTACGCGGAGAAGCATCGATTGAAGGGAAACGGATTCGGCTTTGGCCTCGTTACCGGCAAAGACATCTCTAGAACTTTGTCTGCTCGATATTACAAAGACGGCTCAGAAATTCTCATCAAACAAACGCGCAAGAATCCACGCCGATTAACCCCTCGCGAGTGCGCCCGCCTGATGGGCCTTCCCGACACATTCAAAATTCCAGTCTCGGATACGCGTGCGTACAAGCAGTCTGGCAATTGCGTTGCCGTGCCAGTCATTCGCGAGACCGCGCGCCTGATGGCGCAGTTCATCACGGCGGCCGAAAATCAGCCTGATCTGCTGTATCTCGCGGCTGCGGAATGAAAATCACTGTGAATACGGTAACTTGAAGATGAAGGATGACTGGTATCAAAGGCAAGAACTCCTCCGCGAACATGACCGTCCAATCGCGGCTCCACCGCGCAGAATTCAGTGCGTAGCCAAGGATGGCGACTCTCGTTCCAATTGGCTGCGCTAAAAGCTCATACAAAAAGGTGATTGGCTTATGAAACGGGGCTACCTGTCCGAATATTTTGAAGGCATCGGCATGAAGCGCATCAGCGCGGTAGAGGCCGACGTCCTACACTCAAATCAGCATGAATTCAATGGTGTGACGGGGTTCAAGGCCATCCTTGGCGAGCCACAGGACAAGGTGCGCTACCCTACTCGATTTCTTTACCTCGGGGACGACGATCAGGAGCCGATTACATCCGATGGATTCCTGACATGGTATGACGCACGGCAGAAAGGGCGCGTTGCAGGGAACACCAACCGATCCGAATATCGCCTCTATTTCCCGACGAGTGAAGTGTCCAACCGTTCAGCAAGTGGCGATCTGCTCGTCATCGGGAAACGCCACGACGGCACCATGCTCGCCGTAATCGCAAAGTGCAGAACCACCTCAGAGCAGCAACTGCTTTGGCTATTCGGCTTAGATGAAATCACCGATTCGATATTTACTGTAAAGGTAGATCTCGAATCTACTCGCGACGAAGTGGGCTTTGCTGCGAAGGCGATTCTTGACCAAATTGGTGTCGTGGTGGAAGAAGATGCGCCAGACTTCCTAGAGCAAATGTTGACGCAATTTGGCAGCGGATTTCCGAAGACGTTTGTGTTCTCGGACTTTGCTCGTAGGTCGCTTCAATTGAATCCGATTGACGACCCTGATTTGGCGCTCGTGGCATGGATGGAGCGTGAAGAGCTCCTCTTCAAAACTCTTGAACGGCACCTGCTTGCAGCGCAGATAAGGGAACTTCAGAAAGTTGAAATAGACACAGACTCATACATGAAACTCTTCATGTCGTTTCAGCAAAGAAGGAAGTCTCGAGCGGGTAGCGCTCTTGAGAACCATATGGAGGAAATTTTCTCCAGCCATAGGATCACGTACACACGCACTGGTGTGACAGAGCGTGGTCTAAAGCCAGATTTCATTTTTCCGGGAATCTCAAATTACCGTGACCCTCAGTTTCCCGCCACTCACCTGACCATGGTTGCAGCAAAGACCACTTGCAAGGACCGGTGGAGGCAGATTCTCAATGAGGCGGCCCGCATACCCGAAAAACACCTGCTTACGCTAGAGCCAAGCATCAGTCAAGGCCAGACAGATGAAATGAAATCTGAAAGAGTGCAACTCGTGTTGCCACAGGCACTGCATGAAACGTACGCAGAGATGCAACGAGGTTGGCTCATGTCGCTTGCCGATCTTTTAGCTATAGCAAAAGCACGCCAGAGCGCGCCCCGCCATTGAACCTTGCCCGCTGGCTGAGGTGTCAGCGCCACTTTCGTAATCTGTAGCTTAGGCGGCTGCTTGTTCCGGCTTGAATCTGTCAAATTCCTTTGGAAGGAGTTCAAGTAGCTGACCCGTTGTGCAAGCGGCAAGGTCGTAGGTAAGTTCGAGTTGCTGCACAATTGCCGCCAATCGCCGCGGTGAGCCAGCACCCTTGCCGCCAGCGCCTTTTTTTTGTCGTCCATTGGCTTGGTCAAAATAAAGTTCGAACGCACCGGCAACTATTGTTGGGTTACCCAGCATGCCCTGCCTAGATGCAATCTGCTCAAAAATCTCACTACGACTTCCCCGTTCAGAACCGGTAAGCAAAACCTTGGCGTTTCCGCCGTGATCGCTTACCGTCAACCAAGATGTCCGGGCAATGTGCCGGTAGTAACGCTGATGGTTGTACCGCGCGGGAACCACATAGACCGCATCCTCAAGGACCCTGCGCGTACCGTCGGCCTGCAACGGACAAAGCTCGTCGAAAAAGTAGAGAGACAGCCATGTCCAGAGTGCATGGTGATGAGAAATTGACCGCCGCCCAAGTGGAGAAAGCAGCTCGCAGAGATGCTGGCCAAAATCGAAACGGCTAGAAAAAACTTTCTGTTTTATCTCGGGGCCAGAAGGCATCATCGCTGATGTAGATGTGTCGGTCAGCAGCCACGACGGCGGCGCCTCTTTGGCGCCGGCTCGTAGGCGCTGAAGGTATTGGCGGAATCCCTCGATTCCCTCATCTGTAAGCACGCGGACATGGTCACTCACTTTGACTTGCCTCCCGTGCCTTTATCGCCTTTGACGCGAATTGCCTCCGTTCGAGAAATTTCTCGATTGTCTCTTCAATTATTTCCTGCGCAAGATTATTTTCTTCATCGTCCATCTCTACCGGTATCGGGGCGCCGCGAACTTCTTCAATAAATTTCTTCCAATTGATGACCCATTCCATCTCATCGTCAAACTCGTTATCCAGCAACACCGCCGTCAGCACTTGGCGAAGTGCTTCAGTATAAATTGCACCCGCCAACAGAGGATCTTCAAAAAGTCGCTCGCGCAGATCTGGAATGCGATTGTTGATCTGCAGCACAGGCGGTGCACTGCCGTGAATATGAATTCGCCACACCGCCTCGCCTAGATCGGTTTTCACCAACGGCAACAGCGCCCTGCGCCCCTCAGCTTCTTCCGCATCTGTCAGCGGACGAATACCATCAGCGGCAGCAACAATCTTGCCAATTTCGTCTGACTCATCGACTACTTTCACCCGGAAAAGTACCGCTGCGCCGCGATCAAGATCAGTCAATACCGTTTCCGCCGGTGCACGGATCAGCCCTACTGTTCCGAATGGAAAGCGCATCGCGGAGCTGCGAACATAGGCGTCAACGTAGACATTTGCGGATGGATCTAGCTTCAAATGCGATGGAAATCTCAGATCGGCGGAAAAGGCCGGCGCCGCATTCGGAGAGCTTTGCTGGGTCAAGTGGATCGCAATGTTTTCGCGAGCCAATTGCTTGCGGCCGGTAGAGTTGATCCTTTTTTTCATACTGTTCTACCTTGTCACTTTAACGAGTAAATCACGATGGATATCAAAGCCGTCAATATCGACGTTGAAATCGACGCTATCAACATCTAACTGCAATTCGTTCGACCCAATTGCAACGCAGTTAGCCCCCTCGTCATTGATCGTGATTCCCTTGTTATTGAAGTCAAAATCCAGCGGACTGTACTTTCGCAATGGGTCACCGCGCAAAATGTCATAAGCGGCCCGTACTCGTATTTGTAGCGGCAGGTCGGCATCGGTCAGACCAGGCGCAGCTCGTATTGAGAAGCCCCCACGCCGGTCCACGATTCGGTACAACTTTCGAGAAACCGGAATTTGGGGTGGCGGTGGCGGCGATGTTGGCCCGTCCTTCTTTGGCTTCTTCATTGTTGTTGCGGGACCTTCAATGGAAAAGATATCGATCAGCGCATCAGGCTCTTCACTCTCCACCGCCTGCGCCAGAAGGTTATAAAGCGAATCTAAGCTGTGCCGAATCTCCGCGAGGCGAACTTTAGGAGCCTTCCATTTTCGAGTGAGCTTGTCTGCCGCACCATTCCAACGCGTATGCGAAGGATTCTCTGCGTCCCCCAAGAATTCGGTTACATCCTCGCCCGCAGCAACCAGCGCACCGAATACGTTGCGACCACGGAAGTATCTGCTTTCTTCCGGAACGGTTATTGCACCCCGAACAAACAGCGACTCGGCTTTAACTCCGTCGAGCGCCTTTTGCAAGTAGAGATCGAAGAAAGTCTCGCAGACTATCCCTGTTTTTCGCCGCAACGTGATCGGCGCACGCACGTGAACCAGTTCGCCACTCGCCGCTAATTTTTCGCGCAGTTCAATCAACATATTCGGTTCGAGCGCCTCCGACATACGACCGGTTTCTGCCCAATCATCGCGAAGAATTGCGTGAGGTCGCTGTGCTTTGTGAACGCGCCGGATAAATGCGATCAGTTCACGATTTGCCTGTGCGCTCCCCGGCAAACAATTGGCTGCGACATCATCAAAAGTCTCGGCATCGATCAACGTGTCACCGATTTCAACCGCGAGCTTCCTTGTCAGGATGGGAAAGAAATAGTTCCGTATTACTTCGGGGATCAATGCTTCTTCAGTAATTTCCGCCAAAGCGAATGGGACGGCAATTGACAAACCAGGCTCACTTCTACGAGTGACACCGAACGCATCGCAAAATTTGTTAATCGCCGCTTCGTCGAGTTCTGGAAGTTGAAGTTTCGTCGGCCCGACGCTGCCAAAAAAAACGTGCGGCGCGTATTTAATGCCGTCAACAGTGTGCGTTTTCAGCACCGCTTGCCCCATCAGCAACGGAATCCGCCTTTCGTCATCATGGCGAACAGTCATGCCAAAGAAAGTCCTTATAAGGGAACTGCTGGAAAATACTAATTTCCCTAGCCCCCATCGCCCCCCGGATACGCCCCCCTTATGGGAGGTTCCAATTCGCCGCCAGAAATCATTGAATGGCGAGGGATCGCTTGAATTGTCAAACGCGCCCGTAAGGCCCGTCGTACCAAAGTCTTCTATGACGAGTATTCGCGGCTTCGCAATATCCAACCCTTCAACGTCAACGTCGCTCGCAGCAAGGTGTGGTTTAAGTCCTTCAAACAGGGCGAGAAAGTAATCTGCATCCGAATTCTTGGCTTCGTGAAAATGGAATTTTGTGCGAACCGGGAAATCGGAGCCCGCTTGCTTCGCATCAAGGGAATTCTGGTGCGGTTCGCGGACGATCGTCGCGACGAGCGTTACCTCATCGGTATTGAACTGATCCCGTTGCGTTACTTCTTGATCGACTTCATCTTCTTGCTTTTCGCGGACGAGTAATTGCATTTACATCCCCATCAGTCAAGACTAAAACTGGCGTCACCACCAGCACCGTTGTCGGCAAATCTAGATCGAACCGAGTCAAGTTCGCGCTGCAGCGCGCGAACAATTTTCTTTATGTCGTCCTCGTCATATTCGTATGCAGCACGATTTGATAGGTTCCCGATCAGTCTCAAGTCGTTGATTGCTCGGTTGACTCGATTGTTGGCCAGTTGAATAAACTTGGCCCGCTTATCTCGCATATTTCACCAATATTTTGTATATGTGTCAAAAATATATCTATGAATAATTTTCCTGTCAAGGAAATTTATTGGGTACATATTCTATACATACGTAGAATATTACGGGCCTGCAAGAAATAAAAGGCGGGATGAAAGGGGCTAGCCTCGAGATATCTGGCCGTCTCTGGATACAACTAGCCTAGCCGCTATTGTCAACTCTTTCAGGCAAAAATGGCCGGAAGCGCTCGCAGAATATAGATTTTTCGCTTTGGCCCGCGGCTTTAGCGCCTTTTTTTTGAATTGTTTGTTGACAAGCTGATGTGAACACCGTTAACATCATATTGTTACTTTCGCTCACGTTTTTGGAGCTGCCATGGCAAAGTCACTAATTGGAATCTATGAAATCGCTGAGCTCGCAAAGGTCAGCGCCTCTGCCGTCGCGAATTGGCGTAAGCGATCTCCAGACTTTCCCGCCGCACTGGCTGAGTTGAAGGCAGGCCCAGTATTCGCAGAAGACCAGATCAAGGTCTGGCTGGCGAGTCGCGCGGCGGCCGACTCCCCCGAAGCAGTAGAGCTTTACTACGACCAACTTGCGAGCCAGCGCGGTGACCCACCAGAATTGCGCAAGAAAATAAAAGAGGTTGTGGAAAAACTTAAGACGGAATCAACCTCGACTAAACGCCCTGGAATCCTCTTGGGCAGGGTTCAGAGCGGGAAGACAGCGGCATTTCTAGGTGTCATAGCGCTCGCATTCGATAATGGATTTGACATTGCGGTGATCCTTACCAAGGGAACGAAGTCCCTGACTGCACAGACGTTAAGCCGCGTAAAGGAAGATTTTCGCGAGTTCATCGTTGCCGACCAGGTCGACGTCTTCGATGTCCTGTCAGTCCCTGAACTTACCCGCTATGAATTGACGCGGAAGCTTATTTTTGTGGTCAAGAAAGAAGATGACAACATGCGCCGGCTCCTCACGCTATTTCATGTGGACTACCCGGAACTAAGCGAAAAGAAAATTCTAATCATCGATGATGAGGCGGACTTGGCATCCGTGAGTTTCAGGAAGTCCAATGGCATAAGCACCTCAGGGATCATCTCGCAGCAAATTGACCAGCTTCGGGAGTCCGTTTCCGACTCTGCTTTTCTTCAGGTCACTGCCACACCATATGCCCTCTACCTACAACCTACAGAAGAATCGGATAGCACTCTCTTTAAGCCCAAGCGCCCTGCATTCACCGTGCTTCTACCCACACACACCAAGTATGTCGGTGGTGACGAGTATTTTGAGAAAAGCAGCGACAGCGAGTCGCCTGCATTCTATTTCTATCGTGATGTACCCATGCCGGAGCGTGACGCCCTCAAGAAACAGGATGGCCGGAGGTTACAGATCGAGCGATTGCTGACGGAGAAAAATGCGGCCATGCTTCGGGATGCCGTCGTCACCTTTCTCGTTGGCGGTTCGATCCGCAGACTTCAGCAACGTGGTGTAGGCATCGCCCCGCAAAAATACAGCTTCTTATTTCATACCGAGCAATCGCGCAGCTCTCATGAATGGCAGGAGCGAGTCGCCGTTGCAATGAAGAGCGCCTTAGTCGCGCAGGCTGAAGCCGACAGCCCCTTATTTAATGAGCTGCTGCGAGCAGCCTATTACGACCTCAAGCGGTCAATCGAGCTGGAGGGCACCCCGCTTCCAAAACTTGAAGTAATAAAAAAAGCAGTCAGCGACTCGCTGAAAGGCGACGAATTGATGATAACAAAGGTCAATTCCGACAAGGACATCAAGCAGCTGCTCGACGATGCTGGCCAGCTCAAACTCCGGACACCGTTCAACATGTACATAGGGGGGCAGATTCTGGACCGCGGAATCACGATTAACAACTTGATTGGCTTTTACTACGGAAGGAATCCCAACAGGTTCCAGCAAGATACCGTGCTGCAGCATTCGCGGATGTATGGTGCGCGTTCATCAGCCGACTTGGCCGTCACTAGGTTCTATGCGCCCCAAAACGTCTATCAAGTGATGAGACGCATCAATGAATTCGACACAGCACTACGCGAAGCCTTTGAGTCTGGCGAGCATGATGGCGGAGTCTATTTTATTCAGAAGGACACTTCAAAGGGCCTCGTTCCATGCTCACCCAATAAGCTTCTATTCTCTGATGTCGTGAGCATTCGTCCTGGGCGACGCTTGGTTTTGTCTGGCTTTCAAACCGTATATAAGTCCAACGGCTCCAAGAACCTCAAGGACCTAGACACGCGTGTTGACGAGCTCATCGGCTCTAGGACTGAACCAGTGCTTATCGACGTCGCTGATGGCAAAGACCTTCTAAGACGCGCCTACGCAAATCTTGAATTTGAGGATGGGGCAGAGGACGATCGCAACGCACACGTGGCGGCCATTGAACATTTGTCTCGTACTTGCAGTAATGCCGATCTGAAGAATAAGGTGTGGTTACTTGTCGCCAAGGATCGCGATGTCAGGCGGCAACGCGAAGAAGGGCGCTTCTCCAATGCACCCGATACCAAGCAACAGGCAGACTTAGCGCGCACCAAAGCCATCGATGCTCCCGTTCTTATGCTTCTTCGGCAGGCCGGTACGGAGGAGCAAGGATGGCGCGGCTTACCATTTTGGTGGCCCGTCATCATGACACCGCTCTCCTCGGTTACCGCTGTATTCGCAACAAATGAACCCGTCTCGCCCACCGCACCAACTAGCAACGCGCCTACACGGCCATTGGCGACAGAAGAATGAAGTTATCCAGCAACGACACGATGGGATTCAAAAGGGGCCAACAGTAAATGCTGCATTTCGTTGGTTTGCCAGGTTTAGGATGTCGCAACGATCTACTCACGCCGTCACGCGCAATTCAAGTCGCTTCCCCAAGGCCAGAAACGCCTCGGCGAGGCCGTCGATCTTGGTTGGGTGGCGCAAGTTCGTCATGCGGTTGATTGCCTGTGGCGTGGTGCCAAGCATGCGCGCCAAGTCTGCGGGGCGGATTTTCTGCGCCAGCATTTCATTCAGCAGCAATACCTTTGCCGACATGCTGGCGGGCAGCGTGGCGGTGTGCTGGCCGCGCTTCGGCGCGGATGGCATGGGGACGGGGCGGCCATCCTCAAAATAGAATTCGAGCGCGCTTTCCAGTGCCTCAAGCGCCAGGTGCGGCAGCTTCGATTCGCGGTGTGCACTGGTGGCCGCTTCCGGGATATCCGGGAACGTGACCAGCAGCGCGCCGTTGGTGTCGGTTTTTACTTTGTAGGGGTAGCTCAACATGGTCATACCTTTATTTGAGGCCGAGGTCTTTCTTGATTTTCTGGACGAGGCCGGTACCGATTTCCTTGGCACCGTGATCAGGAAAAATTGTCTGCCGACCGTTCAGGTAAACGCGGAAGTGGCTCCCTCTCGCGGCCTTGAAGACAGCGCCTTGCTTGGCAAGCCATTTACGAAATTCGCTGTATTTCATTTTCTATTATAAACAGAATTGTTTATAGATTGGGCGGAGGCAGCTGGATCTCATGTCGGGGCATGGGATGACGAGCCGCCCCTCTCTCCCACCTCTCTCCCGCGAGGGGAGAGAGGCTTGATATGGCTGCGCGGATGTGATTCAACTTGGATCCCGGCGGGGTTACGTAAATGAGCCGGGGAAATAGTTTTTAAAGTTCCTCTATTGGCGAGCGCTTTCAGGCTTTTTGGCTGTAAGTGGTCTTAGATGCTAGGGTTTTGGTGTTTGTCTCATCCCCACCCTGCCCTTCCCTTGAAAGGGAGGGTTCTGTCTTGTGGGTGGAAGGGGCGAGCTTCACGTACGCGTAAAGGCCTTCTTTGCCGCCTTCCCGGTCGAAGCCGGATTCGCTGTAGCCGCTGAGACCTGCGGCTGCGTCAAGCAGGTTGGTGGAGTTGGTCCCCTCGATGCCGGCTTTGGTTTGCGTGTCAATATCGAGCGGGCGAATCAAAGGGTGAATCAAAGGAGGCATGGGTATTTGCTTTTGCAAGGGCTGCCTAATCATGGGGTTAGCGTGGTTTATTTTCGGTGTTCCGCAAAACAATTCACCCTGACATTTGACTCTCCGTTGCTACAGCCGATACTGCCATCGCGTTAGCACAGCGTCGTTTGCCGACGAAGCGAATAGCTTGTCGGTTTACCGTGCTTTTCGACAACGCCCCGCTCACAGGCTACGCCAAGCCAAGCTTTAACTTGCCCTTTCTCTAAGCCAAGTGCGACTTGAATTTCGTCGGGTGTCTTTGCGGTATCCGCAAGAATTCGAGGCAACTTTCGCAAGAAGTCGGCGAACATGTCCTGCGAGGCGCTGCCCACACTTTCAGGCAATTCAGGAATAGAGCCACTATCATCATTGACCATCCCCGCATGCGTTTCTGGCACAACCGCAGCCGCACACACATCCAAATGCGGAGTCTGGTAGGGTGCCAATGGTGGGTCGGCAACCAAGGGAACACTTGCAGTGGATTGAGCAAACAGATCCGCACTCTCGGAATTGACCGCCGCCCCACTCGCGCCTGAGTCTGCACTTGCCTCGGAGAAGTAATCTCTGATCGATTCGCCACTTGAAACCGGAAACCCGAACGTATGCGCGCCTTTCTGGATTAGCGCGGCGTTGCCAGCCTTGTCGCCCGGAACGCGTACATGCAATGGCACCCAGCCCTCACGCAGATTCTCTACCGCACCATTCCAAGTGCCGCCCTCATTGGCAGCAGCATCGATCACCAACGCATAGTCCGCAAGCGAATAGATGTAGCGGTTACGCGCCATAGCATTCCCGGCATTGAACCCTGCCTCCGGGTTGAAGGGCGAAACCAGCACCAAGCGCTGATCTTGAATGCCTTCACGATTCTGACGATTGACACTAGCGCGAAGTAAGTCGTTTGCCAGCACGCCGACAACAGTGCCGCCGGCCTCGCCCGCGCCTTGCATTGCGGCAGAATCGACACCTTTTGCGCCACCGGATATCAAGCCAAGGCCATCCTTTGCGCATGCGCTTGCGACGCTTCTCGTAAATTCCAAAGCGTCTTCTGTGGCATCACGAGACCCGACAATCGCCACACCGCCTTGTTCCAGCAACGCGGTATCGCCCGCCCCATACAGCAATGGGGGAGCCGAATGCCCAAGCCGTTTCTTTAGCCGCTTTGGATAATCAGCATCGCTTCGAGAAAGTACCCAGAGCCCATTGCGCTGCCATTTCTCGACCGCGAGAGCCAAAGCCGTGCCGCGCGTCAAGAGGACTTCAATTCGCGACTGGTCCAGCTTGGCTCCAATGAGTTCGGCAAAAATACTTCGTGCATCTTGCGTGAGTAGGTCGGAAGGCCGCAACTTCCGATCAATCAACCAGCGCGTGAGCCTTTCATACTCTTTCTGACTCAGCGGGTGATGGCTCTGTGCGGTATTTCCATTGCCAAAGCGGCCGCAGAGCAGAAGGATTGCCTCGGTATCAGCGGAAAGGGCACGCGTATCTTGTTCTAGTAGCATCATCATTTCGTGGTTGTAGTCGCTAGCGCGAAAGGGTAAACCACGCCACTACCGGCTTGACGTAACAGCGCAGTTGCCAATGTTAGCGTCCACGCCGAGTCAACAACGTCGTCCACCAGCAAGGCCGGTCCAGTGATATCCGTCCCATGGGCCTCAATAGCAAACGCTCCATCGAGATTGTGACACTGGTGCTAGCGATTCTCCATCTCCTTTTGCTGGTCCGTTTCCCGAGTCTTTTCGATAACCAGATGTAATGGTAATTCCAAGGCTGCTGCGAGACGGCGCGCGAAATTCACCACCAGTTCGGGATGCCGGGACGATGGAATGCAAGTGACCCATTCCGGCGCAGGTATCGGCAGCCAGCGCTCTCGAATCATCTCGACGGCCGCGTCAACGAGATCATCGTGAAAATGGCCAGCCGCTTTCCCATCCGCGACCATCGCTCCCCACACCGGCTCTCCCCATCGCCCGAGCAAGCGGCCCGGTTGCCCGCGAAGGTTTGCGGGAATACTCGCCCCGTGCCATCCAAATTCGCCGACATAGGCTGATAGCGCAGTCAAGTCCCACTGCTTTTTCAATTCAAATGGCATCTCGCTTTGCTTGACGAAGCGTTGCGCGTCGATGAGTTTCTGTCGCGATATTGAAACAGGTACAACCGGCTTGCCGACGCAGACGGCACATTTGCCACAAGGCTCTGCCATTTCGTCGTCGAGCGCGGCTGCCAGAAACTGCATCAAACAGCGGCCACCTGTGATGTAGGCTTGCATTTGCTTCCATTCCTGCTCACGCTGCGCCGTCAAGTGTTGAATGCGGTCTTGGTTCATGGCATATGGCTGGGCCGTCCTGCTCCACATGCCATCGATCTTCACGATCGGCGCTCTCGCCTCGACAACCAGAAGTTTTAGCACTTTCTCAATTTGGCCCTGGCGCAAATTGACGGCATGCTCGATCTGCCGCGTAGTCATGCCACCCGATTCGTCGACCTCCAGCACGTCGAGGATGCTCGTCACTTGCCATTCAGGTGGGAAGGCATTCTCGCGGAAGTACTCGTTTATGTCCTCTTCTTCATCGCCCGAAAGCAGCACACCGTACGCTCGGTCGATCGCGCGCCCGGCCCGACCCACCTGTTGATAATAGAAAACCACTGACCCAGGCGTCTGGTAGTGAATTACAAAGCCGAGGTCAGGCTTGTCGTATCCCATACCTAGCGCAGTTGTTGCGACCAAGCATTTCAAGTCATTACTGAGCAATCGTGCTTCGAGGTGCTGGCGATAGGCGTTCGAATCTGGAAAATCGGGAGAACTCACTTCGCTAAAGTACGGGGCGGAATCAATCCCGTTTTGACACAACCACGCAGCCACGCGCGTCGCGTCCCGGGTGGTCAGCGTGTAGACGATGCCGCTACAAGGCAACTCTGGTATATGGTCTGCCAACCAGGCGAGGCGATCGGCCGGATTGGGTAACTTGATTACCTGAAGCGCTAGGCTCTCCCGCATCAATGGGCCGCGCAAGAGCTGCACATTTCCACCAAGCTGGGCTTGAACGTCCGCGACAACCCGGCTGTTCGCGGTTGCTGTAGTTGCCAAGACGGCGATGTTGCCTGGCAGGCGTCGCAGAATCTGCCCTATGCGCCGATAGTCTGGTCGAAAGTCGTGGCCCCAATCGGAAATGCAGTGGGCCTCGTCGATCACCAATAATCCAATACGGTCGGCGATGGGCAACAGTGTTTTGGCGACAAATTCATCATTCGCCAAACGCTCGGGCGAAATGAGCAGAAGGTCAATTTGGTCGCTAAGGAGACGGCTCCGAATCTGCGCCCAGTCCTCTGGGTTCGTCGAATTGACGGTTTCCGCGCGCAACCCCAACCGATTTGCCGCATCGATTTGGTTTCGCATCAACGCAAGTAGCGGAGAGATGATCAGCGTCGGCCCCAGTCCTTCCGCGCGCACAAGTTTGGCCGAGACAAAATAGACCATACTCTTGCCCCAGCCGGTGCGTTGAACGCACAGCACGCGCCCCCGAGCATTGACGAGTTGATCGATGGCAGCCCACTGGCCCTCTCGTAATTCCGCATTCGCATCACCACGTGCAACGCGTAACCAAGCGAGTGCTGCGGCTTCGTCTGTCACGATGCGAGTCCTTTCGTCCTGCGCTTGTTAGCAAACGAAACTATTTGGGAACAGACCACGAGTTTTTTTCGCGACCGCGAGCCGCTGTAGTCATTGACAGGTTTCCCACACGAACGAAAACTTGGATCCCGACCGGAGCCTGCCCTCGAAGACTTGAATCGGGGGTCGGGATGACAATTTGTGAGAGCTGCGCTGTGACTAAGCACCATAAGGCACCCAAACGTTTTTGACCTGCGTCGCTTGACGGAGGATTTCATCGTAACTTGGTAGCCCTTCGCCCTGCTCCGGCAGCGC
>Ga0105049_10006831_pt1 | contig 13285 bp, 9 predicted proteins | sample MAT06_FD_78087 | JGI IMG/M metagenome (GOLD analysis project Ga0105049, IMG submission 78087) | Freshwater microbial communities from Lake Fryxell liftoff mats and glacier meltwater in Antarctica - MAT-06 | ecosystem: Environmental > Aquatic > Freshwater > Ice > Liftoff microbial mat | place...
AGCGTCTCGCGCCGCAAACCGGTGGCATTGATTCTATTGTAGAGTGAGATCCAAAGTCCAAAATGACCAACCGTGGCGACACAAAGCATCGCGAGCGACAATGAATCAAACGACACGCTGTTGCGACAATCCTTGCTAACGAATCAATGGGGCCATGCCAACGAATCCATGGGGCCGTGCGAACGAATCATCAGGGCCTTGCGAACGAGCTACTGTGGAAGAGTTTGGAGAGACGCGTTTTGCGACTCACTATTGGGTGGGCGATAATCGATCAGGGTCTCAGTAACGCTGAGGAGTTGATCCAACCGGAATGGTTTGTAGAGAATCGCTTTGGGATGCAAACCCGACTGGCGAGCCTTCACAATGGAGTGACCTGGATCGTAGCCAAAACCTGTCATCAAAGCGATCGGAACGTGGTCCATGAGTTTTTGCAATCGCAACATCAATTGATAGCCGGAATAGTCAGGCAGTTTGATGTCGGAAATGATCACTTGGTATGGTTCGTCTAGGCAATTGCGGACCATGGAAACAGCTTGATCGCCGTCGTGAGCGGTTTCTACGGTGCATCCATAGCGTTCCAGCAATGCATGAGCGTCGTTCCGTACTTGTTCATCCGCGTCGACGACCAAGATCCGCTTTCCAACAAGCTTACTATGGTTATCGGTTTGGCAACCCACTGGGCTCACGTCGGTCGGTGCAAGTGTTTGGCCGATTTGTTGAATGGACTTTTTGATACTTCTGGCCTTGGCCAGAACGCTTCGCAATCGCGAGACGGTATCCGTATCGTGGCCGATGTACTTTTCCATTAGGTGAACAGCATCGAGCAACAAGTCATCGATCGGTAGCGCGACCGCGGCGTGGATAGCTTCGCAGCTCTGCTGCGCTGCATTGGTTCGCTGCGCGACCAGCAGCTCTAATGTATTCAAGGCAACAGCCACATCGCGGGCAAAGATTTCAAGAAACTGTTGGTCGCTTTGGTAGAACGCGTCGAGCATTGGGCTCTCCACGTTGATCGTCCCGATAACGCTTTCGTGGAGCATGATCGGAACGGTCAAGGAGCTTCTGGCACCCTTGAACGCTTCGAGGTACTTGGAGTCTTTTGTGGTATCGCTACAAAGGTAGCTCTTGCCGAAGGCTGCTACGAAGCCGGTGACTCCATTGCCTTGCGGACTGGCCATCAATCGGCGGTCTGAGGCCACTTGATCGATCCCGACCGAAAGGAGCGGGATCAGATTTCCGGTCGACTGTTCGAGCAATCGGATCTCGATAACTTCGACATTGAGTAGGTCTTGGGTGTAGTGTCGGATGTTGTCCTTGAGCAAATCGATACGTTGCTCAACGTCCATTTGAAAGATCTCGTCGGGCTTGAGATCGGTCAATTTTGCGCCGGCTTGATGGATTGCGGCCAACTTTTGTTCTTGAAGAATCTCTTCGGTGACATCGCTGAGGGTCACGACGATACGATCCATATCCAACGCATGGGAATCCGACTGGTTGGCGTTCGACGAGTAGCTGGCCAGTGGGGCGGCATGGATATGGTAGTAATTGCCCTTATTGGTCTGAAGGGTGGTGCTTGCTTTTCGGCCGCTCGAAAAACAGGTCTGCAACGGACACAATCCTGCGCCGACAATTTCTGGATTAGCCAACGCGGAATAGAAATTCTCGCCCGTCCGATCGACGCCGCCAAACCATTGCTGGAAACACTGATTTGCCCAAAGGATGGTCAAGTCACCGCCGAGCAGAGCGACACCATCGGGCAAACAGTTCAAAACGTCTTCGGCTGCAATTCCCGCTACGCTAATTTTCGCCACTCCAGCCTCCAGAACACGTTCCAGTTTGGATTTACATCAGCTGCATCGCGAGTTGTAATCACGAAACATCATGTACTTACTCAAATATATTCGTACTTACTCAAATATAGAGGAGTACTGAATCGTAGCAACGCCGTTCTCCAATATCGATCCATAACTACCGAGAAATCCACCAGTTTTTTCTTTGCTCAGAGATACTGCTGATGCCCTAGTTCGGTGAGCAGCTTCACCACCTCGCGGACTCTTTCCTCTTCGGACTTTGGCGCAACCAGCGTTGCGTCCGGTGTGTGAACCACAATCGTATCGTGCATTCCGATGGTGACGATCAGGTGATCCGCCTCCCCGCGAATGATCATGTTCGTTGAGTCGATTGACATAAAAGGCCCGTCGACAGCGTTTCCGCGTTCATCCGGCGCGATCAGTCTAGCGATGGCTTGCCAGCTCCCGACATCGTCCCAACTGAAGGGTGCTTCGATGACGACGACGTTCTCGTGCCGTTCCATCACAGCGAAGTCAATCGACTTGCCTTGCACCTTTTCGAAATGCTCCGCGAAGTTTTTCTGGAAGTTTGGCGTTCCGATGTCACGGGCGATGTTTTCGATAAGAGAGTGCATTTGTGGCTCGTATTTTGCCAATGCCTCCAAAATCGTTCGGGCTTTCCAGAGGAAAATGCCGCTGTTCCAGTAGAAAGTTCCTTGTTCTACATACTCTTCTGCCGTCTTGCGATCCGGTTTTTCACGGAATCGATCGACTCGAAATGTGGCGGTCCCGGCGGTCCCCTCGATGGCGACTCCGCGTTGGATGTAGCCAAAGGATTCCGCCGGATAGCTCGGTCGTATGCCAAAGGTCACAATGCGAGCAGGGTCGTCCTCGACCAATTTTGCACCGGCACGAATGGCTCGGTGGAACTCAGCCCGAGATTCGATGACGTGGTCCGAAGGCATGACGACCATGATTCCCTCTGGATCTGCTGCGCAGACGAGCGACGCTGCGACGCCGATGCACGGCGCCGTGTCTCGCTTGAAAGGCTCACCGATGATGTGCTCGAGCGGTAAATTGGGGAGCTGTGCCGCGACAGCGTCGGTTAGCTGCTGGTTGGTTGCGACCAATACATGCTCACTGGATATCAGCCCCTGCAGTCGATCGAATGTGGTTTGCAACATCGTGCGTTGCCCACCCATCTTGAGCAGTTGCTTAGGTTTCACTTGGCGACTTGCGGGCCAAAATCGTGTTCCAGATCCACCGGCCATAATAACAGCGTGCAGCATGATGTTTCCTCAAATTTAGTGGGCTGTCTCTGAAGCCGCGGGGATTCGCCAAAGCAAAAGCAAGGATTCGCCTAAGCAAAATAAGTATCGACCAAGATGTTCGACGGCTTTTGGATTTTCATCTGTACTTCGTCCGCGTCTAGAGCCCAATAGGGATTAACTTCCACCTTGGCGTCGCGATGTACGACAACCCCACTGCGTTCCAACCATCGCCGATGCTGTAACGCGATCGCATCCCTAGCGGCGGATGGAGTATCCGTAGAGGCTCCTTCGGCGTTCTTAACCGGCGCAAAGACCTCAGCAGGATCTCCCTCGACCACCATCGTTCGATCTGCCAGGGGCAATAAATCGAACACAAACCGCTCAAACTTGATCGCGTTGGGAGCCGAAGGTTTATTTTGAATTCCATTTTCATCCACGAACGGAACGGCTTTGAACGCTCGATGAAAAGGGAGGCCACTGCCACTTCGGACCGAAGTTTGCAGAAACTGTAAATCCAAAACATGGACTGCGATATTTCCTGCCCACAGTTTCAAATCGCCAGCGGCGTTGGTACTGTTGGCTGCTTCGTCGGGCAAGTCGCTGTATTCGATAATGTGTGTCCGACCGTCGATGGAAACCACATTTCCTACCTTTTCTTTGCCGAATCGCTTGCGAACGACCTGCGTGGTCATTTGCGAGTTGGCGAGCAAATGGTAGCCCACCAGGAGCGGGTCGCATGCCCGAATCAGCGGGTTGTCGACTTGCGCGTAGAAGAAGTGTTCGATACCACGGTCCGAAGCTGACTTCAAGATGCCCTGCCGATCCATGGCCGAAACGATACCTCCGTGGCCGTCCGGACTCAACGCGACCCGCGCGGGGGATTCTAGCAGGACCTTGCCGGTCATTGCATCGATAGCTGGCATCGTACCTTGGCAGAAAATGATCAGCTCCTCTTCCTTCAGGCCGAGCCGATGGTGCTTGTCAAAGTAATCACGGGTCTCCGCATCGGTCGCAGGACTGGTCATTACAAACATGGGTATCGAGGTTTTGTATCGACGCATGGCCCCGCGCAAGGAGTCGACATGCATAGCAAAAAGTGTTCGATTCGATACCGGCCCGATTTGAAAAAGACCTTTGGGTTGATCGAAACCAAGCCGAGTTCCCTGGCCGCCGGCGACCAGGATCATTCCGATCTTGCCTTGCCGAATCGCCGTTTCCGCAAGCTCGATTGCTTCGCGAGCTGAGTAGGCGGGTTGCTGGTCATGCAGCCCGATCGCGACCGGCGGACCTGCTTTCATGGCCAAATTATGCCAATCGACCCCTTTTTCGTCGCCTGCAAAGAGCTTCGCTATCTCGTTGAAATCGATCGACTGGATTTGATTGGCCAATTGCGTTCGCTTTTCGGCTGATAATCGACCCCAGTGATCTACGAGGTGCCCCTGACCGTACTCATGCACTTGCGCAATCCAATCGTCCACAACGTACTCCCCGACAGCGTTCGAATTCGATTCCAATCTACTTCTTGACGATGTCCAGTAGTTCTAACTCGATGATTAGCGCCTCATTTGGGGCCACGTTAGGGGGGGAGCCTTGCTCGCCAAAGCCTAAGTTTGGCGGCAGAGTCAACACCCACTTGTCCCCAACTTTCATGCGTTGAAGGGCTTCGATCCAGCCGGGTGGGACTTGGCTGACTCCGAACTTCGCAGGCTCGTTTCTCTTCAACGTTGAATCGAAAACGGTTCCATCGATCAACTTACCTTCGTAGTGACAGAGCACCGTGTCGGTTAGCGTCGGAACCTTCCCCGTTCCGGACTTGAGAACTTGATATTGCAGCCCGGATTTCAGGGTCTGAATTCCGTCTTTCTTTTTGTTGGCCTCAAGATAAACATTGGCTTTTTCCAGATTCTTTTTTGCTTGTTCGATCATCTTGGACTGCATGCGCTGTTGCAGTGCTTCCATGGCCGCTTGGAATTGCGGTTGTGTCAATTTCGGCTCTTTCTTGCTTAGGGCATCGAGCAGGCCTAGCAAGAAGTCGTTCTTATCGAGATCCTTATCGCTAAAACCATCTTGGCTGAGGTTCCGCCCAACGCTGAACCCCATTCCATAACTCGACGGATCCTTAATCGTTCCCGCAGCTGGCACGATCGGGGCCGGGGCACCGCCGACGGATTCTTGGGCATTGGCGGCTGAATAGTTCGCCCCGGTTACCAGCACAGCGAGGAGTGCGACGGTCGTTCTGAACAACATGAGAAAGGATATCCTTGTGAATCGATAGTGATTCGGAATGGGACTGGGCATTACAATGAAAAAACTCTCCAATGCTCAGACTACCCAACATTTTGCCTTGGTTACAGGGCATTTAGGGACGAAAATCCTCTCAAAAACAAATTATTTGGTCGACGTGGGAAAACTGGAATGCGTGCGTATGTTCAACAGGTAAATCAGGACTCGACCTTTTACCTCGCTTCGATCGAAGCATCACATTGGTTCTGGGAGCGAGGATACGAAGTGCTTCCGTTCCGATTTGCAGACATTCAAGCTGGCCAACTGGACGATTGGCTGATCCACCACCCAGATGAAATGGTCGTTCGAGCCGGTGTGGAAGGGGTTCGGTTGCTTCTGACCCGCGCAGGACGTCCCGCTCCAAGCGTTTTAGATCTTCCACCCTCGCTATCCCATTGGATCGGGCGGTTCACTTGGGAAACAACGCTGGGTGAAGTTCGAAATCAAGTCGACTCGGAAGTCTCCTTCAATCCATTTCATATCAAACCCCTTGTGCACAAGCTGTTCAAGGGGACTGTTGTCTACGGGCTAAGAGATCTGATCGCATCGGCTGGAGTTCCCAACGAGACCCCAGTTCTGGCACAACAGAAGATCGAATTTATCTCCGAGTGGCGGGTTTACGTGCTCCGGAATAAGATCCTCAACGTGGCAAACTACAAAGGAGATCCACTTCGGTTTCCGGATGTAGCCAGTATCCAAGCCGCCATGGAAGCGTTTACCGAACGACCCATCGCCTTTGGAATGGATTGGGGCATCACCGCCGGCGGACAGACGTTGCTCGTCGAGGTGAACGATGGCTATGCGATCGGCAATTATGGACTCGCTGGGATGCCGTACACCGCCATGATCGAATCGCGATGGCGCGAGTTGATGGGACTTCCCGACAACGGTGTTGGTAACTGTTTTACCATTTCCTAGGTCTGACAAGATGATCCTCTCGAATTGGAGGATGGCGATGAAATCGAATCAAGACGGATTACGAATTGAAGTGGAACGTCCAGTTGTATGGCTAGAGCGTTGGATGAAGAAGCGTTTTGGGATCGGGATGCTGGTCGCGCTGAGCCTCTGGCCGCTATTGGGGTTTGTGCCTCAATTAGAATCGCTCGTTGTCAACGGACTTTTGCTTGACACGTATTATCAGCTAGCTTTTCTCACGGTTACCAACGTTGTCGCGTTCTTCTTCTCAGTATCCATCCTTCGTTTGCTCAACTCGCGTAATCGCGGCGGATCCGGGCTGCAATGGCTTGCCGGCGATGGGAATGCTCCCTGGGGTTCGCGACGTATCCTTTGTGTATGGATCGCGGCGATGGTCGCACCACTGGTCATCGTTTCCTTTTTTGGAAGTGAGTTCGCGAGTTCAGCAATCAAACATCTCGGGCGGTCTCTGGTCACGATCGTTGCCAGTTCGATCTCCGCGATCGTTGGATTATGGCTGGTAGGTTGGGTCAAATGCCAATTGATTGGCAGCCATAAAGATACCGCGAACTACTTTCCTTTCGAATCGCGATCGGTAACGGGTTTTAGTATTCTGGATAACCTCTCGACATGGTTGGAGAAGAAGCTTACATGGCTCGGCATCGAGAAAGTTGATTTGCAATTTCTTATTTACTTGGTTCTGCTCGCCATGACCCACCATCAACTTGTTCGGAGGTTAGAAGGCAATGACTACTGGCTTACCTCTGCACCCTACATGTTGGTACTGCTAATCTGGATCGTCTTCATGGCACTTGCCGGTTTTGCCAACATCCTCGACCGATGGCGACTCCCCGTTTTGCCGATGGTCGTGCTGATGCTGGCGGTTGTCCTAGCATTTCGTGGGTCGACGAGTACCCTGAATTCTGTCGTTGACAGTTCAGACAACTCATTTGTTGCAAGGATCGCTCAAGTCCGAGCGAGTGAGGATGCATTCTTAAAGGAAGGAAATCGATCGGTTGAACGACGACAACAATTGCTTGCAGCGGAAACAGCTTCACTGGATCAGGACGCTTGGAACGCGATTGCCAGCCGCATGGAGAGCGTCGAACAGCACCAAAGTGCGAAGGGAAAAACACTGGTTATCGTAACATGTCCTGGAGGTGGTATTCATGCCGCAGCATGGGCAGCTTGTGTGTTGGATCAACTGTCATCGGAGTATGTGGAGTTCAAAGATTCGGTTTGTATTGTCAGCGGCGTATCAGGTGGAAGCGTTGGTGCGCTGATGTTCGTCGGCAGTCGTTATCAGGATGCGTTGTTAGGTCGCAAGTCCATGGGAGCACCTGGCCCTCCGACGAAGGAAGTGCATCGAGAATTGAAAGAGAATTGCCCAGCCTTGGAATTGGCCGCCCGATCATCGCTAGAGGCCATCGCCTTTGGAATGACCGTCGATGACCTCTACGGTTTTGTTGGGATTCCAGGAATCGGCCGGGGGCAGCGATTGGAAGACAGCTTTAACTCTCGTCTCGCGGAAGACCTACAAAAGCTGACGATGGGAGATTGGGGTGACCGGGCTATCGAGGGAACTGTGCCAATTGTAATTTTCAATTCGACAGATGCTATCTCAGGAAGACGGGTTTTGTTCGATACGATCCCCACACCGCTTCGCGCTTCCAGCGTGGGACTGACGGCACGACCATTCAACTATCGAGAACTGATGGAATCTGGTCAGCAAAGCTTTGATGTAAAGCCAGCGACTGCTGCGCGAACCTCAGCTACCTTTCCGTACATTTCACCTTTCACTAGACCCGAACGAGCAAGTCCACTCGGAGAACACGTCGCGATCTGTGACGGAGGCTATGTCGATAACGAAGGAATTGTGACGGCAATTAACTGGGTGGAGTTTCTTTTGAAACGTTGGGCGAAGGAAAATTCTAAACCCAGAACGTTTGATCGCATCTTACTCTTGAGGATAGAGCCATCTGCATCCGTTGATCAGAACCAAATTCCAGACTCCGGTGGGCTGTTCGGATGGTTTCGCTGGTTGACTGGCCCTGTGGAAACGATGGGCAAGGTCCGTGCTGCCTCTCAGCTAGAGCGCGGCAATTTGGAAACCGATCTCGCTGCGTTGTACTTGCAGGTTTCAGGTCCCCAATCCAAGGAACCACCGAATGCAACGACGGGATCGACGGGGGGAGCATTTGCCGTTGAGAAAGTCCAGTCCAAGAACATCGTTGAGATACCCGCCTTCGACAGAAGGACAAAGCAACCTAGCGAGATTCGCGAGAACTGGGAGAAAATGCTCAAAAAATATGAGAGCGAGTTGCCTGACGACTTGAAACGAAATGGGCCACCACCCGTTGGAGCAACCGTTGACAACCAAACCGGTGACACGTTATCAGAGCCTCAAGTAGTCGTACAGACGATACGATTCGTAGATGCCAACCAAGTCATTCCATTGAATTGGAAACTTAGCAATCGGCAGAAACAAGGCTATCGACTCGCGTGGCGTCTATGCTCTGACACAGGGACTACGTTGCGCCAAACGCTGGATCAATACTTCACTCGAGCCAAAAAATAAACCTGATTGACGGATTGCAGTACCGGGTATGTCTCGATGGAAGTCTTAATTAGCGGAGCGGAAATCTCGTCTTCGCCGAACAGCCCTCAAGTCTACGACAAGATATCTGTGATAACCTTGGCTCCTTCGACGCCACTCAGTTTCGCGTTGAGTCCTTGGAACTTGAAACTGAAAGCGTTGTGATCGATGCCCAGTTGGTGAAGCATGGTTGCGTGAAGATCGTGAACCTTGGTTACATTTTCGACCGCCGCGTATCCAAGTTCGTCGGTGGATCCGTAGACAAGTCCTGCCCGAATGCCCGCACCTGCAAGCCATACGCTCATCGCTTTGTTATGGTGATCGCGCCCATTTCCACCTTGCGACATGGGCGTTCGACCGAACTCGCCGGCCCATACAATGAGGGTATCTTGCAGCATCCCTCGTTGCTTGAGATCCGTTAGCAATGCCATGCAGGGACGATCGATCTCTTTGGCCTTCTGCTCGATCCCTTCCTTGACGCCACCGTGATGGTCCCAGTCTTTGTGATACAGTTGAATGAACCGAACTCCACGCTCCGCAAGCCTTCGTGCGAGCAAGCAATTGGAGCCAAACGAGCCATCGCCTGGAGTACACCCATACAACTCGAGCATCTTCGCGTCTTCGTTGCGCATGTCCATGAGCTCTGGCACGCTCGCTTGCAATCGGAACGCCATCTCATACTGTGAAATGCGGGTCGCTATCTCAGGATCGTGAACCATCGATTCGTGCTGATGATTGAGGGCGTTGATGGCTGCTACATCCCCCTGTTGGCGATCTCGGACGATGCCTGGCGGGTTGTTCAAGTAAAGAACTGAATCCCCTTTGGATCGCAACTGGACGCCTTGATACTTCGATGGCAAGAAACCGCTGCTCCATTGCCTTGCAGCGATCGGTTGATTTTGGCCACCCTGCCCGAGCGATGTCAAAACAACAAAGCCCGGCAAGTCTTCCGCTTCCGAACCCAGCCCGTACGTTACCCACGTTCCCATACTGGGGCGACCCGCAATTTGCGAGCCAGTGTTCATAAACATGTGAGCAGGATCGTGATTGATTGCTTCGGTCGTCATCGATCGGATGAGACAAATGTCGTCGATGACGGAACCAATATTCGGGAAAAGCGAACAGATCTCGGTGCCGTTCTTTCCAAACTTTGCGAATGGATGCTGAGGAGCGAAGCACTTCAGTTTCTGCCCTTGTAGCTGTGCAAGCTGCTGTCCTTTGGTCATCGACTCAGGCATCGGCTGGTCATGCATCTCGGCTAGCTTCGGCTTGGGGTCAAAGGTCTCCAGTTGCGATGGCCCCCCCGCCATCGTCAGCCAGATTACCCGTTTCGCTCGCTGTGGAAGAGGGAGCTTCTCCAGGATTCCCTGCGACGAAGCTGCGTTTACCGAAGCAGAATGCAATGGCTGCATCAGCGAAGCGAGGGCCACTGCGCCGAGTCCCTGCGACGATCTTCCCAAGAAGACTCTTCTCGCGTGTGGGTTTTCAGAGTGAGATCTCATAAGAGTAAGTCTTTCACAATACGAGCTGCTTCGACACCCGTTGGGCGAGCATCCTGATTGATAGCGTCCGTCGTCATGGATTTAACAATTCAATTGTCATCTACGATCGCGTTATAGTCTCATGTAGGTTGAGCAATACCCGAGTGACATGCGTCCAAGCAGCGATTTCCGGCAAGTCGGATCCATCAGGGATCGGCGCGTTCCCAACCTTGAGCAATTGTTCAGCAGCCCTGGGGTCTTCGCGATAAGCAGCGCGACGTTCGCGTAAAAGGGTTGCAATCGTCTCGTGTTCGCTGTCGGTTGGATCACGTTGCAGAGCCCGTTGCCAAACTCGACGAATGCGTTCTGCATCGGTAGTTGCCTTTTCCCCGAGCAGACTCAATGCGAAGGCACGGGCGGCTTCGACATACGTCGGGTCATTCAATAGAACCAGCGCTTGTTGAGGAATGTTCGAGCGATTGCGTTCGGCACAGGATTCCTCCCGCGTCGGCGCATCAAACGCGAGCATACTGGGGTGCAAGAAACTTCGTTGCCACCAAGTGTATAGGCCGCGACGATATTGCGATTCGCCTGCGTCGGCTGGATACGTTCGGCGAGGGAAGTTCAGGTTGTCCCAATACTCTTCTGGCTGGTATGGCTTCGCACTGGGGCCACCAATTTTGGTTGTCAACAAACCCGAGAGTGCAAGCGCATTGTCACGCACTAGTTCAGCGTCCAGTCGAAAGGTGCTCTGACGTGCAAGTTCCCGATTATTCGGGTCTGCAGCCAACCGCTCGGGCGTGGCGATCGAGCTTTGTTGGTAGGTCGCACTTGTCACAATCGTGCGCACCATGTGCTTCATGTCCCATCCACTGTCCACAAACTCACAAGCGAGCCAGTCGAGAAGTTTTGGATTCGAGGGTGGTTCACCTTGAGCACCAAGGTCATCGAGAACTTTGCTAATTCCCATACCAAAGAATTGCTTCCACAATCGGTTCATCACTGTTCGGCTGGTAAGGGGGTTATCACGCGAGACCAGCCAGTTTGCCAAGTCCAAGCGATTTAACTCACGATCCGACGGCATCGCTTGGGTCAGATATTGTGGAAGAGATGGCTTCATCGCTTCGCCGCTTTCGTCCATCCAGTCTCCTCTTGGAAGAATTCTTACGGTTCGCTTATCTTTCCCGATCGTACTGACCAAGCATTTGGGAAAGGATTCATAAAGGGAATCGCGTTCCTTTTGAGCTTTAGTCAAAGCCTCGCGTTGCTCCAGAAACAACGTGGTACCTTTCGATAAAAAGTAGTCGCGAATGGCGTCTGACTCGTTCTTTTTGCGATCCTTGGGAGCTTTTTCAATTGCCTTGGCAACGGTCTTTGCACGGTCCTTAGCCTCCTTGTTGGCGGTGGATTCTTCTTTCAATTCAGGAAGAGTTACAGCATATCGGGATATGTCGGACTCCCATTGCTGCTGTGCTGCTTCGAATCGAGAACGTATGGCTTCGTGCTCTTGTTTGGCTTTTGCGAGGTTAGCGTCGAGGGCCGCTAACTTTTTGTCCTCTTCGGCATTGGTAATCGCCATGCCGTCGTCTCGTTTTCCTATAATCGGTTCTTGGATGTCGGCAAAAAACGAGCCGAGCGAGTAAAAATCTCGCATGGTGATCGGATCGAATTTATGGTCATGACACTGTGCGCAGCCGGTCGTTTGCCCTAGCCAGGCTGCACCTACTGCGCGAACGCGGTCTGTTAGCATCCGTTGCTCATAGTCCTTCGGCTGTGCACCACCTTCTTCGGTACTGAGGAGCAATCGATTGAAGGCAGAACCGATCCGAGTCGATTGGTCTGCATCGGGAAGCAGATCGCCTGCAAGCTGCTCTAGCGTGAATCGATCAAAACGTTTGTTGTCGTTGAACGACTTAATGACCCAGTCACGATACGGCCAAACGTTGCGAGGGTTATCGCTATGGTACCCGATGGTGTCTGCAAAACGAACGACGTCCAACCAACCGATCGCCATACGCTCGCCATAATGGGGATTCTGCAGCAACCGATCAACGAGCTTGTCGTAGGCATCCTTTGAAGTATCATTAACAAACGCATGTACCTCTTCGGCCGTTGGGGGCAAACCTATCAAGTCGGCAAACAGTCGACGAATCAAAATGCGTCGATCAGCTGGTTGGGATTGGTTCATTCCGAGGTGCTGCAGCCGGTTCCTTACCAGCGTGTCGACGGGATTTTCATTGGCCGATATCGACGCTTTGATCGGTTTCTCGTAGGACCAATGCAATTGGTACTCGGCTCCTTCTGCGATCCATTTCTGCAGCGTTTCTTTTTGCTTGTCGGTCAGTTTCTTGTGCGACTCCGGAGGTGGCATCACCTCCGATGAGTCTTGGGACAGAATTCGCTCGATCAGTTTGCTTTCCATTGGCTTGGATGGAGTGATCGCCTTGGCGACCGCTTCTTCGCGGATATCGAGTCTCAGATCCGCCTCGCGATGATTTTTGTCTGGACCGTGACAATAGAAGCAGTTATCCGAGAGGATGGGGCGAATGTCTCGATTGAATTCGATCGTTTCCGATGCTTCCGCTGTTCTGATGGCGATCAGCGAAAGGGAAGCTGACGCGACAGATAGTGTAAGGGCGAAGCGAAACAGAGAGGTTGTCATGGGTGGGATCTGGGTTAGTTAACCAATCGCAAACATACGGGGGATTGCGATGATCAGGAGTCGGGTGGACAAGCTGCGCGTTCGATCAGCTGTTACTAAGGATAACATGCACGGTCAAGACATCGAAGAGAGAGTCGCCGAGACACTGAAAATCGAAGCGATTTTTCGATTCTTCTCGGCGAACGCCGCTGATTTGAGGCTTCATCCTCGTTCCCAAGCTCCAGCTTGGGAACGCCGTCCTCGAAGCTCTGCTTCGACGTCCTGGCACTGCGGTCTGTTCACCGGTG
>Ga0105049_10006833_pt1 | contig 13282 bp, 11 predicted proteins | sample MAT06_FD_78087 | JGI IMG/M metagenome (GOLD analysis project Ga0105049, IMG submission 78087) | Freshwater microbial communities from Lake Fryxell liftoff mats and glacier meltwater in Antarctica - MAT-06 | ecosystem: Environmental > Aquatic > Freshwater > Ice > Liftoff microbial mat | place...
AATAACCATACTATTCTCCGGTGAATCAGTAGTGAATCAGTAGTGAATCAGTAGGACAGTGAGACAGTACAAACACTGTTCTACTGTCCTACTGATTCACTGTCTTACTTAGGCCGCTCTGTAATAGGTACATTTTTACGCGTGTAAAAAATGGTACTTTATAGCGCTGCTCAATCTATCTGCGGTATTGAAGCAGCAAAGTGAGGAGGTCAGGTGCTATGGCTGAATATGATGTCGTCGTTGTAGGGGGTGGCCCAGCGGGACTGGCGGCAACGCTCTACGCGCTCCAGGCCCAACTACAGGTTGCGTTGGTGGCACCTGGTCTTGGCGGTAAGGCAAGCTATTCGTTTCAATTGCGCGGTTTGCCAGCGGTAGAGAGTGTTTGGGGCATTGAACTCGTGCAACAATTCGAGGCCCACATTGAGGCAAAGCTTAAGACATTTATTCCACAAACCGCCAAATATGTGACACACTACAAGGATGGCGGCTTTCAGATCACGCTGGCGGACACCAGCCTGATCAGCGCACGGGCATTGATTGTCTGTACCGGTGCGCAACCGCAATGTTTATATGTGCGAGGCGAAAAGAAATTCCAAGGGCGGGGGGTCAGCTTTTCGGCGGTCAGCCATGCCCAGTTCTTCCGCGGCCGCAATGTGGCCGTCGTGGGTGGTAAACGTGCATTGGGTGTTGTCCCCAAGTTGGCTGCGCTTGCCAACCACGTTTACTTTGTGGTTGCCCAGAAGCGTGATCTCGACGGCTCACACCTTGCCGAGAAAGTATTGCATAACCCCAAGGTCCATGTTTTCCGCGATTGGGAGGTGCAAGGCATCAGTGGCGATGAGTTTGTTACCGGCTTGGATCTGGTGGCTGTGAATGGCACAACGCGCACCTTGGCGGTAGAAGGTGTTTTTATCGAGTTTGGCTTATTACCCAATAATGAATTTGTGCGCGATCTTGTGGCTTTTGATGAAGATGGTCATATCATTGTGAATCATCGCTGTGCAACCAGTCTGCCTGGGCTGTTCGCCGCTGGCGACGTCACCAACGTGTATAGCGAACAAGTGACGGTGGCGATTGGCGAAGGTGTAAAGGCAGCGCTCAGCGCCTGGTCATATCTGGCATGAAACGAAGTGCGCCAGTATTGATCCTGTACGATGGTCATTTTAAAAATAGAGAGGGGAGCAGCACACTATGGTCACTGCTGTTGTGAATCAACACAAAGATGTCGAGGCTCAACCAACTGTAGCACATCGTTGGGTTTATCCTTTTGGTGCATTGGATGAACTAGAAGCACAGGCCAAATCGGTCAGTTGGGAGGATGTACGTGCTTTGCTCGGTGGCAAAGGTGCCAATCTGGCCGAGATGACGCGCTTGGATGTGCCTGTGCCGCCAGGTTTCACGGTCACGACCGAGGCGTGTAACGCCTACCTGAGCCATGACCGCCACTTTCCGCCCGGCATGTGGGAACAGGAAAAGGCGGCCATGCACAAATTGGAAGAACAGATGGGCAAACGCTTTGGCGATGCGACGAATCCACTCATGGTCTCTTGCCGCTCTGGCGCTAAATTTTCGATGCCCGGTATGATGGACACAGTGCTCAACATTGGTCTGAATGACCAGACGGCGGAAGGGCTCTCTGCCTTGACCGGTAATCCGCGCTTTGTCTATGATTCCTATCGCCGCTTGGTGCAGATGTTTGGTGCCGTGGTCTTGGGCGTCCCCGATGAGCCCTTTGAGCAGGTCATTGCCGATGTCAAGGGTGCGCGCGGGATAAAGTTGGACATTGAGTTGACGGCCGTCGAGTGGCAGCAGATTACCGAACGTTTTAAGGGGCTGATTCTGGCCTACAAGGGCGTGGAATTCCCCCAGGATCCTTGGCAACAATTAGAGTTTGCAACCCATGCTGTTTTTGATAGCTGGTATGGCAAGCGCGCCGCCGACTATCGCAATGCCACGGGCATCCCGCACAATCTTGGTACGGCGGTGAATATTCAGACGGTTGTCTTTGGCAATATGGGTGAGAACAGCGGCACCGGGGTTGCTTTCACCCGTAACCCGGTCGATGGTGTTAAGCAACTCTATGGCGACTACCTGATTAATGCCCAGGGTGAAGATGTGGTTGCTGGCATTCGCAATACGCTGCCAATTAGCCAACTGTGCCAGGATATGCCCGCGATCTATGCACAATTTACCGACATCTGTGACAAGCTGGAACGGCACTTTCATGACATGCAAGACGTGGAATTCACGATCGAAGCGGACAAGCTGTGGATGCTGCAAACGCGCAATGGCAAACGTACGGCGCGCGCTGCCATCAAAATTGCTGTAGATATGGCCAACGAAGGCTTGATCGAGCGCAAGGTGGCACTTACCCGCGTCACGCCAGAACAGGTTGAGATGCTGCTGCACCCCCAATTTAGCGAAGCCGTCAAAGAGGCGGCGCGGGCAGATGGACGTTTGTTGGTAAAGAAGGCCGTCAATGCCAGCCCTGGCGCGGCAGTGGGGCAGGCTGTCTTCGATGCCGACACCGCCGAAAAGTTAGCGAAAGCGGGCAAATCCGTCATCATGGTGCGGCCTGAAACCAAGCCCGATGATGTGCATGGCATGATCGCGGCCAAGGGCATCCTCACCAGTCGCGGTGGTGCCACCAGCCACGCGGCTGTGGTTGCTCGCCAATTTGGCAAGCCGGCCGTCTGTGGTGCCGAGATTTTGCAGATCAGCGTGGAACAGCGGCTTTTCACCGTAGATCTGGACAGTCAAGTCATCGAGGTGCGTGAAGGCGACTGGATCAGCATCGATGGCGGCACAGCCGAAGTCTACCTGGGGCAATTGGAGACGCGCGAGCCGGACTTTGAAAGTGAAATCGAGCTGAAATCACTGCTTGTCTGGGCTGACGAGGTACGCACCTTGGGCGTTTGGGCCAATGCAGATTATCCCAAAGATGCCGAACGCGCCCGCCGCTATGGTGCCGAAGGCGTCGGCTTGTGTCGCACCGAGCACATGTTCTTCGAGCAGGAACGGTTGCCCATTGTACAAGAGATGATTATGGCGACGAGCAAAGCCCGGCGCGTCGCCGCCCTAGAAAAGCTGCTGCCCATGCAACGCAAAGATTTCGAGGGCATCTTCCGCGCCATGGCTGGCCAAACAGTGATTATCCGGCTGCTCGATCCGCCGCTGCACGAGTTTCTGCCCTCGCAGCATCAATTGGTGCAAGAATTGGCCGATCTCAAGGTGCGACTGCAACACTTTCACACCCTCAGTGAGATCGACGCCGCGCTGGCCGAAGTGCGCCAGAAAGAGGATATCCTGACCCGCGTCAACGCACTGAGCGAGTCCAACCCTATGCTTGGTTTGCGCGGCGACCGCCTGGGCATCCTCATGCCGGAGATTACCGAAATGCAGGTGCGCGCCATCCTGGAAGCGGCAATTCATGTCAAGCGCGCCGGTAGCGATGTCCACCCCGAAATCATGATCCCGCTGGCCTGCCATATAAATGAACTGAAGTACCTGAAACAACTGGTGCAGACAGTGGCAGCAGAGGTGTTCAAAGAAAACGGCCTGGAGATCGCCTTTGCATTCGGCACCATGATCGAGGTACCGCGCGCCGCCCTGACTGCCGACCAGATGGCAACAGAGGCAGAGTTTTTCAGTTTTGGGACAAATGACCTGACGCAAACAACCTTTGGTATTAGCCGTGACGATGCCGAGGCGAAATTCCTGATCGATTACATCGACAAGGGTATCTTGCCCGAAAATCCTTTTCATCACCTGGACCTTGACGGCGTGGGGCGGTTGATCGAGATGTCGGTGAAATTAGGGCGCAGCACGCGTCCGGACATGCCCATGGGCATCTGCGGTGAGCATGGCGGTGACCCCACCAGTATCGCATTTTGCCATCGGGCTGGCTTGAACTATGTCAGTTGCAGCCCATTCCGTGTGCCCATTGCCCGCTTGGCGGCTGCCCAGGTCGCGCTGAACACGCGCTGATTACACCGCTGTTGCATAATGATAGAGCTTATGCACTGACCAGACCTTTAGGGCCTGCCAGACCCTAAAGGCCTCTGGTACAGAAGATCTCTCCTTTTGCCTCCACTTTGAACCGAATAGAGGCACCCTGGCCGTATGACTAGGGCAGAAACTCATCAAGTGGCGAGGTAGGTATCCAACCAGAATGCTGATGTTATGCGCTTCGCTTCCCTCTATACTGATGAAGCAGACTGGAACACCTTACTATACCGCAAGCGCTTATCCAACGCTTGCTCGGTATGACCGGAAAGGAACCTTATGCCTGACGCAAACACCCAGCTGAAAACCGCACGCGCACCAGCCAAAACCGAGCATCCCAGCGGCGACAAACGCTTTCAATTGATCGACCGCACACTCAAGCGCTTCCAATATCAACAAGATGCGCTGATCGAGGTCTTACATACCGCGCAGGAAGCGTTTGGCTTTCTGTCGGATGACCTGCTCCTCTATGTGGCCCAGCAACTAAAGCTGCCCACGAGTTGGGTCTATGGCGTTGCCACCTTTTATCATTTCTTCTCACTCAAGCCGCAGGGCGAGCACAATTGCATCGTTTGTTTGGGCACCGCCTGCTATGTCAAACAGGCCGCTGATATTGTGGCGGCTTTGCAGAAGGCGTATGCGATTGCGCCCGGCCAGACAACGCGCGACCACCAACTGAGTCTCAATACGGCCCGTTGCCTGGGCAGTTGTGGCCTGGCACCGGTGATCGTGCTCGACGGCACAGTGATTGGCCGGGTAACGCCAGCGGTGGCATTGGATCAGGTGCAGCGGGTTGTGGCGAATATGCAACCAGAGACAGTTGGTTAACGAAGCATCGGAAAATCATGGGGAATTTTTATGAACAGTGCCGAGTTAGAAACCTTTGCCCAGCGCGAACGCGATAAACAACAAGGTTTTCGCTGCCGTCTGCTCTGCTGCGCCAGCACGCCTTGTCTCTCCTCGGGCGGCGCATCGGTTGCGGCTGCGTTTGCCGCGGCCATCAAGCGCCACGGGCTCGACGCCGAGGTACAGATTGTCGCCACCGGCTGTATGGGCCCCTGTAGTCGCGGGCCGATTGTCACTGTGCAAGAACAGGGCAAGCCAGATACCTTCTATGAAGAGGTGACTGCGATCATTGCCGAGCAGATTGTTGCAGAACATGTCATACACGGCCAGGTGCAACAGGCACACGCCCTGCCCGCCGATATGCCCTTCCTGGTCAAGCAGCACAAGATCGTCTTGGCCAACAGCGGTGTCATCGACCCGGAACGCATTGAAGACTATCTGGCGCATGACGGCTACCGAGCGCTCGACAAAGTGCTGCACGAGTTGACGCCCGAAGAGGTCTGTAACGCCATGGTCCAGAGTGGTCTGCGCGGGCGGGGCGGGGCCGGCTATCCCACCGGCCTCAAATGGAACTTGGTGCGCAAAGCTGCCGGCGACAAGAAGTATGTGGTTGCCAATGGCGATGAGGGCGACCCTGGTGCCTATATGGATCGCGCCTTGATGGAGAGTGACCCACACCGCGTTCTGGAAGGCATTGCGATTGCCGGTTATGCCGTGGGCGCCGATCAGGGCTTTGTCTATGTGCGCGGCGAATATCCGATTGCCGCGCAACGGTTGGAAAAGGCGATCCGCGCCGCGGAACGGCGCGGTCTACTGGGCAGCCGCATTCTGGACAGCAACTTCAACTTTCGGATTGACGTGCGCATCGGCGCGGGCGCCTTTGTCTGCGGGGAAGAGACCGCGCTCATGCAGTCGATCATGGGTCGCCGCGGGCAGCCAGTGCCGCGTCCCCCTTATCCCGCGCAAAGTGGCCTGTGGGGTAAGCCCACCCTGATCAACAATGTGGAGACCTATGGCAGCATCGCGCCGATCATGCGCAATGGCGCAGCATGGTTTGCTGGTATTGGCACAGAAAAAAGCAAGGGCACCAAAATCTTTGCTCTTGCGGGCAACATCAAAAACACCGGCCTGATCGAAGTGCCCATGGGCATGACCCTGCGCGAGATTGTCTTTGATATTGGTGGCGGCATCCCCGATGGATTGGCTTTCAAAGCGGCGCAGACCGGCGGCCCTAGCGGCGGCTGTATCCCCGCCCACCATCTCGACACGCCCGTGGACTATGAAAGCCTGAAGGCCCTGGGCTCGATCATGGGCTCCGGCGGCCTGATTATCATGGATGAGCGCAGTTGCATGGTCAAAATCGCCAAATATTTTATGGAGTTCTGCGCCGATGAAAGCTGTGGCAAATGTGTACCGTGCCGGGTGGGCACCGTGCAGATGTATCGTATTCTCGACCGGGTCAGTAACGGCAGCGCGACTGTCGCGGATCTCCAGACGCTGCGCGATCTGTGTGGGCTGGTGAGCGAAACCAGTTTGTGTGGTCTCGGCCAATCTGCGCCAAACCCAGTGCTGAGCACATTGCGCTATTTCTTGGACGAGTATGAAGCGCACATCACCGAGCATCGCTGTCCAGCTGGCGTCTGTGAAATGAACGCGGTGCCGATCTGGGATCTGCCACAAACGCGGCGTGCTGAGTTAATGTGATGGCGTCAAGACAAAAATCGTCGTATGTAGGTGCGGTTATAAACCGCACCTACAGCTGCCATTGTGCGGTTATAAACCGCACCTACAGCTCTTTACCTGCATGATGGGTTAGCCAACTCTCCTTATCACACTCCAGCCAGAAAGATACGAAGGAAGCAATCATGTCTGTCGTCACATTAACGATCAATGACGAAACCGTAGGCGCACAGGACGGCCAAAACTTGTTGGCGGTAGTGCGCGAGCAGCGTGTAGAGATCCCCACACTCTGCCACCTGGATGGCCTGAGTGAGCGCGGCGGCTGTCGGCTTTGTCTGGTGGAGATCGAGGGCAATCATAAATTGCAAGCAGCCTGTGTCACCACGGCACAGGAAGGCATGGTTGTGCACACGCATACCGACCGGCTGCTCGCGTACCGCAAGATGATTTTGGAATTGCTCTTTGCCGAACGCAACCACGTCTGCGCCGTTTGTGTGATGAATGGCAACTGCGAACTGCAATGGCAGGCCGCCACCGTGGGTATGGACCATGTGCGCTATGACTATCTGCACCCCGACCTGCCCATGGACGCCAGCCATGATCGCTTTGTGTTGGATCACAACCGCTGCATCCTGTGTACCCGCTGTGTGCGCGTCTGTGACGAAGTGGAGGGCGCGCACACGTGGGATGTCATGGGGCGCGGCATCAATAGCCTGGTCATCACCGACCTGCATCAGCCGTGGGGCGCAAGCGACAGTTGCACGAGTTGTGGCAAGTGTGTGCAGGTCTGCCCCACCGGCGCGCTCTTTGCCAAAGGCGCAACCGTGGCCGAGATGACCAAGCAGCACGACTTCCTGCATTGGATCCTGGAAGGACGGGAGAAGCAGCAATGGAGCAGAGGATAACAGGAGACGAGGATGACAGGAGATGGGGAGACACGAGACGGGACCACGCGACCACGCGACCAAAAGACCACAGGACAGATGGAGAATGTGGGTATGTCTGATGAATTGCACAAGATCCGGCTGGCCACGGCTTGGCTAGGAGGCTGTTCGGGTTGCCACATGAGTTTTCTGGACCTGGATGAACGCCTGATCGAATTGATCGCGCATGCCGACTTGGTTTATAGCCCGCTTGCCGATATCAAGGAATTTCCCGAAGGGGTGGACGTGACGTTGGTCGAAGGGGCGGTGGCCAATGTCGATCACCTGGCACTGGCGCAAAAGATCCGCGCGCGCAGCCGCATCGTCGTCAGCTTTGGCGATTGCGCCGTCACCGGCAACGTGACTAGCCTGCGCAACCGGCTGGCCGTCGATGATCTGTTGACCCAGGTCTATAAAGAAGGTCCTGGGAAAGTACCCCGTGGTGGCGAGGCCGACCATATCTTGCCTGCGCTTTTGCCCAAGGTATTGCCATTACACCAGGTGATCGCAGTCGATGCCTACATTCCGGGCTGTCCGCCGGATCCAGACCGGATCTGGATGGCTGTTCAGGCGCTGTTAAACGGCGAACCACTCCGGTTGCCGCCAGAGATGCGCCGCTTTGGATAAGGTATCCTGTTAATCTTTAGTGTGATGGCGAAGTAAAGGAGCCCTATGACCCGCACGATTACGATTGACCCGGTCACGCGCATTGAGGGTCATGCCAAGATTACCATCTATCTCGATGACAATGAACATGTGGCCGACGCGCGCTTTCATGTGACCGAGTTTCGTGGCTTTGAAAAATTCTGTGAAGGGCGCAGTTTTGCCGAAATGCCCGGCATCACGGCGCGCATCTGTGGCATCTGCCCGGTGAGCCATCTGCTGGCGTCGGCCAAAGCGGGCGATGCCATCCTGGGTGTACGCATTCCCCCCACGGCAGAGAAACTGCGCCGCTTGATGAATTGGGGGCAGATCGTGCAGAGCCATGCGCTCAGCTTTTTCCACCTGAGCGCGCCAGACCTGCTCCTGGGCATGGAGAGCGATCCGGCGCAGCGCAATATTGTTGGCCTGATTCAGCGCTTTCCAGAGATCGCGCGCAATGGTATCCGCCTGCGCCAGATCGGCCAGGAGGTGATTCGCCTCTTGGGTGGCAAGAGTATCCATCCGGCTTGGTCTGTGCCCGGCGGCGTGCGCGAAGGCTTGACCGACGAGAAGCGCCGCCTGATCCGTGCCATGCTGCCCGATGCATTTGCAGCGCTCGACCTGGGGTTGAAATTATATAAGGATACGTTGGCCAACTTTAGCGCCGAGGTACAATCCTATGGTGCCTTCCCCAGCCTCTTTATGGGGCTGGTGACGCCCGATGGCGGTCTGGAACATTATGACGGCCTGCTGCGCATGATCGACAGCGAAGGCAATCGCTTGGAACCGGGGTTTCCCCCCGAACGCTTCCGCGAGATCATTGGCGAGGCTGTGCAGCCCTGGAGTTATCTAAAATTTCCCTATTATAAGCCCCATGTGCCGGTGGGCGATGGCTATGCAGCTGGCATGTATCGCGTTGGCCCGTTGGCCCGTCTGAACGTTTGCGACTATGCCGGCACCTCGCGCGCCGACGCTGAACTTGGCGAATTCCGTAAACTGGCACCGCCGGGTAAACCAGTGACGCAGAGCTTTCACTATCACTACGCGCGCCTGATCGAAATCCTCTTTGCCTTGGAAAAAATCGAGCTGACGCTGGACGATCCCGCGATCCTGGATGAGCGGGTGCGCAGTCAAGCCGGCGTCAACCAACTCATGGGGGTTGGGGTCAGTGAAGCGCCGCGTGGCACACTATTTCATGAATATCGTGTAGACGATAACGGCATTTTGCAACATGTCAACCTGATCATCGCCACCGGCCAGAACAACCTGGCCATGAACCGGACCGTACGCCAGATTGCCGAAGCCTATGTGGACGGGCACCAGCTCAGCGAAGGCATTCTCAACCGCATCGAGCATGGCATTCGCGTCTTTGACCCCTGTCTTAGCTGTTCGACCCATGCGATCGGGCAGATGCCGCTGCATATCCAACTAGTGGCCGCAGATGGCACAGTCGTGCATGAGTTGGTGCGCGATTAGGTAGGTAGCAACAGGGGACGCGGCGCATGGGACAAATTTTGGTGATTGGCTATGGCAATACCTTCCGGCGCGATGATGGCGCGGGTGTGGCCTTGGCGGCACAGTTGGCCGCCCGTTGGCAAGCCCAAGTGCCCGTGCGCCTAGTAACCGTCACCCAGCTTGTGCCCGAACTGGCAATTGACATTGCCGCGGCTGATGTGGCTGCGGTGGTCTTCGTGGATACGTCAGTCGGGGAAATGGTCGGGGAAATGGTCGGGGAATTGAATAGGCAGATTGGCGTGATGCGCGTTGCAGACGATAGTGCATCGCCTGTAATGGGACACTACCTTGGCCCAGCCGTGCTGATGATCTATGCCCGGCTGTACCATGATCGCAATCTGCCTGCCTGGCTGGTGACCGTCCCCGGTATCGATTTTGCACATGGCGAAGGGTTGAGTCCCGCCGTGCAACAATTGTTATCCACCGCCAATTCGGTTGTGGATCGTCTACGGCTAGCGATCGAGGAGCACTTTCGATGCATGAACTTGCCATTGCACAACGTTTGATCGAGACGGCCACTGCGGCTTTTCCTAGTACCACGCTGGGTCATGTCACGGCGCTGAAGGTGCAGTTGGGGGTGTTGGCTGGCCTTTCCAAAGATGAATTGATCTTTGGGTTTAGTGTGGTTTCCGCGGGCACACCTTTTGCCGGGGCCACGCTGAAAATCGAAGAGCTACCTGCCGTGATCTACTGTTTGCAGTGCAACAAAAATTATGTTTTGGCCGACATGGCGCTTCTCTACTGCCCGGTTTGCGAAACGGCTAACGTTCAGCTTACCCAGGGCAAAGAGCTAACCATCCAGTCAATTGAGATCAGTGATGGCACACCCCATGCTTGAGCGAGCATGGCCCTTGGTGCTGGACAACCCCGCGGACAGGGTGGCGCGACAACGGCTGCGGGTGCAGGGGGTGGTGCAGGGGGTCGGTTTTCGTCCTTTTGTTTTTCGCTTGGCAACGCACCTAGCGTTGGTTGGCTTTGTGGGCAATGATAGCGCCGGAGTCTTGATCGAATTGGAAGGGCAACCGGCGGCGTTGGCGGCGTTTCACCAGGCATTGATCGCCAATCCACCCCCTTTAGCGCATATTGAACAGGTCACAACGGCATCGATCATGCCGGTGGGCGAATCTGAATTTACGATTGCACACAGCCAGGCCGGTACCGCCAACACCCTTATCTCCCCGGACCTGAGCCTTTGTGACGACTGTCTGCACGAACTCTTCGATGCATCTGATCGACGCCATCGCTACCCGTTTATCAACTGTACCAACTGCGGCCCACGCTTTACGATTATCCGCGGCTTGCCCTATGATCGCCCCTTGACGACAATGGCCGAATTCCCGCTCTGTCCTGCCTGCCAACAGGAGTACGAAGATCCACACAATCGACGCTTTCATGCCCAGCCCAACGCCTGCCCATGCTGTGGCCCCCAGGTGGAATTTCGCTGGTCGCACGGTCAAACGCCGCCCGATGACCTACCCTCCGACCAGTTCACTGACGCCATCGGCCAAGCGCAAACCCTGTTGGCACAGGGTGGCATTGTCGCGGTCAGGGGTATCGGCGGCTTTCACCTGGCGTGCGATGCAACCAACGATCAGGCCGTGCAGACGCTGCGCCAACGCAAAGGACGCGTTGACAAACCCTTTGCCCTCATGGTGCGCGATGTGGAAACGGTCCACCCAATCGCCCACATCAGCGCTGCCGAACTCGCCCTGCTCACCAGCCGGGAGCGCCCGATTGTTTTATTGACCAAGCAGGTTGGCAATCCGCTCTCCGCATGGATCGCACCGGGCAATCGCACGATTGGTGTGATGCTGCCCTATACGCCGCTGCATTATTTGCTCTTCGCCCCTTCCTGTCAACAACCTGCACCCTGTGCTGTCCTTGTTATGACTTCCGGCAACCGCGCCGGCGAACCGATCGTCAAGGACAATGAAGCCGCACTGGAATCTCTAGCCGACCTAGCTGATGCGTTTTTGTTGCACAATCGGCCCATCCATGTTGCCTGCGATGATTCTGTCGTGCAAGTGTTCGACGGCCACGAATCGCCCATCCGTCGCGCGCGCGGCTATGCGCCCTTTCCCATCAAGCTGCCCGCGGCGTTGTCATCCGCATTGCCATCAGTGTTAGCCGTGGGGGGTGAACTCAAAAGCACCTTCTGCCTGACCAAAGGAGCAGATGCTTTTCTCAGCCAACATATCGGTGATATGCAAAATCTGGAAACCCTCACTGTCTTTGGGCAAGCTGTGGACAATATGGCGCGGCTCTTCGCCATCACACCGGCGGTGATTGCCTGCGATCTGCACCCCGGCTATTTGTCGACAAGCTGGGCGCAGCAATACGCGGCGGGGCGGCGGCTGATCAAGGTGCAACATCACCATGCCCACATCGCCGCGCTGATGGCCGAGCATGGATTGGATAGTCACGAAACTGTGATCGGTTTCAGCTTCGACGGCACCGGCTATGGCACAGACGGCGCGATTTGGGGCGGCGAGGTGTTGCTTGCCAACTATGGGGGCTTTGTGCGCGCGGCCCATCTGGCCTACTTTCCCCTGCCGGGTGGCGATGCCGCGATTCGACGGCCCAATCGCACGGCGTTGGCCGCGCTGTGGGCCGCGGGCATGGATTGGGATGAACGTTTGCCACCCGTCGCCGCCGGTACTGCATACGAGCGGGGTGTGATCCGGCGCATGATGGAAACCGGCTTCAATTCGGTTGCCACCAGCAGCATGGGCCGCTTATTTGATGCTGTGGCCGCGTTGGCTGGCGTGTGCCAAAGCGCCACCTACGAGGGACAAGCGGCTATCGAACTCGAAGCGCTGGTTGACAGCACGATCACGGACGCCTATGCCTTTGACCTGCCCACCACCGCTAAGCCCACCTTTGACGCCGCTCCCGTGCTGCGCGCCATTATGACCGACGTATTGGCGGGCGTGGCAACGGGGATCATTGCTGCCCGTTTTCACAATGCCGTGGCCGATCTGATTCTGGAAATCAGCCTCTGGCTGCGCCGGCGCGAGGGATTGCAGCAGGTCGCGCTGAGTGGGGGTGTCTTCCAGAATCGGACGCTGCTGCAACGGATGGTGCCGCGCTTGCAGCAGGCCAATTTCACTGTATTGACCCACTGCCGCGTGCCCGCCAATGATGGCGGTCTGGCATTGGGGCAGGCTGTGATCGCCGCGGCAGCTTGTCATGCTGTAGATTGAAGGAGATAGCGTATGTGTTTGGGTGTGCCTGGGAAAATCATAGAAATCTACGAAGTGCATGGCATGCGCATGGGCAAGGCGGATTTTGGCGGGCTGACCAAAGAGATCTGCCTCGCCTATGTGCCCGAGGTGGAACTGGGTGACTATACGATTGTGCATGTCGGCTTTGCCATTACGCGCCTGGATGAGCAATCGGCCCAAGAGTCACTGGCGCTCTTTCGCCAGATGCGCTCGTTGGCGGAAGAGTTGGGCATGGCCGAAGTACCTTTGGGGCAGGAGATGCGAGGATGAAATATCTCGACGAATTTCGCGATCCCGATCTGGCGCGGCGCTTGTTGGATGAGATCGATGCCATTACGACGCGCCCGTGGGCCATTATGGAAGTCTGCGGCGGGCAAACACACTCGATCATCCGCAACGGCATTGACCAATTGCTGCCGAAGCAGATCGAACTGATTCACGGCCCCG
>Ga0105049_10006836_pt1 | contig 13280 bp, 10 predicted proteins | sample MAT06_FD_78087 | JGI IMG/M metagenome (GOLD analysis project Ga0105049, IMG submission 78087) | Freshwater microbial communities from Lake Fryxell liftoff mats and glacier meltwater in Antarctica - MAT-06 | ecosystem: Environmental > Aquatic > Freshwater > Ice > Liftoff microbial mat | place...
CCGGCCTTCGTGGTCACCGGCACCACCGACGAGGAGCTCACCGCCTCCCGGGCCGGGACCAAGCAGCAGATCGCCTTCTACGGGTCCACGCCGGCGTACCGAGGCGTGCTCGAGCTGCACGGTTGGGGCGGCCTCCAGGACGACCTCAACAAGATGTCCAAGGAGGGGAAGTGGAAGGAGATGGGCGAGCTCATCACCGACGACATCCTCGACACGTTCGCCGTCGTGGGCGAGCCCGAGCAGATCGCGGCCGGCCTCCAGGATCGCTACGGCGACATCGTGCAACGGGTCAGCTTCTACGCCCCGTACGCCTCAGACCCCGAGCGCTGGCGGCGGGTGATGGAACAGCTCCACGCAGTCTGAGTGGCTCCACGAGGTAGGCCCCGCGCTACGCGTGCTGGAGCTCGGCCCCCAGGTAGCGGACCTTGCAGAGGGAGCGCTGCAGCTTGCCGGAGCTGGTCTTGGGGAGGCTGCCGGGGGTCACGAGCACGATGTCCTTGGCCGGGAGGCCCACGGCGTCGCGCACCCTCTGCGCCACGGATCGACGAACCTCGGGGAGGTCATCTGACTTCGACTCCGCCACCACGACGAGGCCCTCCTTGCCCTGCGCTCCATCCACGCCGAAGGCAATGACGTTGCCGGCCCGCACTCCCTCGACCCCCGCGAGGGCCCGCTCGACGTCCTCGGGGAAGACGTTGCGACCGCCCACGATGATCATGTCCTTGATGCGACCGCACATCACCATCTCGCCAGCGACGAGGTAGGCCAGGTCACCGGTGCGAAGCCACCCGTCGTGGAACAGATCGAGGTTGGCGTCGGGTCGCTTGTAGTAGCCGGGGGTAACCGAAGTGCCGCTGATCTCGAGCTCGCCGACCTCCCGGTCCTGGAGCACATCTCCGGTGATGGGGTCGACGACGCGGATCTCGAGGCCCTGAACCGGACGGCCGAGGATGGCGAGGTGGCGAACGCCCTCGAAGTCCGCGGCGACCGGAGCGGCGTACCGCTCGTCTTCGAGGACGCGCCGATCGACTGGGTCGGTGCGAAGGCCCGACATGGGTTCGGGAAAGGTGCCGGCGATGGCCACTTCGGCCATGCCGAAGGCGGGGAAGACGGCCCCGGGCCGCAGCCCGTGACGCTCGCCGGCGTCGATGAACGAGGCGACGGTGTCAGGGTCCACCGGCTCGGCACCGTTGAGGGCGATGCGCAGACGCGAGAGGTCGAGCGCGTCGCCCCGTCGGAGCGCCCGCGCCGCCAGCACGTACGAGAAGTTGGGGCCAGCGGTGGCGGTGCCGCCGTAGGTGGAGATCCACTCCATCCAGCGGCCCGGGCCGCCCATGAAGTCGGTGGGCGCGCCGAGCACCAGCGCCGTGCCCGTGGTCATCGAGAGGCTGAAGAGCCCGACCAGGCCCATGTCGTGGTAGAGCGGCAGCCACGAGACGAGGACGTCGTCGTCGGGGTCGAGGGAGGTCGCCGCCGCGATCGCGTCGAGGTTCGCGCCAACGGTGTGGTGCGGCAGCATCACGCCCTTGGGGTCCGAGGTCGAGCCGCTCGTGAACTGCAGGATGGCCAGCCGCTCGAGGTCGTCGGCCGGGCGGTCGAAGGCGTCAGCTCCTGCCCGGCCAAGACCGGGCTGCACCGCGTCCCAACCCACCATCGGCGGGTCACCCTGGATCGGTTCGATGAACGGCGCCAGCTCAGGGTCCACCAAGACGAGCGAGACGTCGGCGTTGGTGATGCGGACGCGGGTCTGGGCGACGAACTCCTCGATCGAGGAGAGGCGCATCGGCAATGGCAGGACCACCGCCGTGGCGCCGGCCAGCCAGATCGCCTGAAGCGCAGTGACGAGCGGACGCGAGGTGGGACCGAGGAGGGCGATGTGGTCACCAGGGCCGACGCCGAGCGCTTGCAGGTTCGCCGCATAGGCCCGGGCTTCGTCGTGGAGCTGGCGGTACGGGACGGCGACGTGATCTCCGCCGACCACGAAGGTGAGGTCATGGCCGCGGTCGGCGCCGGCCTCGATCCGTTGGGGGATGGTCAGCACGTCGACTCCGACTGGTAGTAGGGCCATGCCGTTACAGGCGGTTTCGGTTCCGGCACGCTGGAGGTCGCCCGCTACCGTGCGGCTCATGCGCGCTGAGAGCTCGGAGCCGAAGGCCTCCCAGGACGGCACCATCCCCGCTCACCGCTACACGGCCGCGCTCGCCGCCACGATCGAGACGCGCTGGCAGGATCGTTGGGAGGAGGAGGGCACGTTCCTGGCCCCGAACCCCACGGGCCCCCTCGCCACCGGCTTCGAGCGGGTGAAGGATCTGCCCAAGCTCTACGTGCTCGACATGTTTCCGTACCCCTCGGGCAAGGGTCTGCACGTAGGCCACCCCCTCGGCTTCATCGGCACCGACGTGTACGCACGGTACAAGCGCATGACCGGCCACAACGTGATCCACGCCATGGGCTACGACGCCTTCGGGCTGCCCGCCGAGCAGTACGCGGTCGAGACCGGCCAGCACCCGCGGGTGACCACCGACGCCAACATCGCCAACATGCGCCGACAGCTGCGTCGTCTGGGCCTGGGCCACGATCCTCGCCGCAGCGTGGCCACCACCGACGTCGCCTTCTACAAGTGGACCCAGTGGATCTTCCTCCAGGTCTTCAGCTCCTGGTACGACGGCGAGGCCGATCGGGCGCGCCCGATCGGTGAGCTCGAGGCGGAGCTGGCCCACGGCACTCGTCAGCCCGATCCGGGCACCAACCCCGGCGACCGCCCGTGGGAGGACCTGAGCGCCGTCGAGCGCCGACGGGTCGTCGATGCCCACCGCCTGGCCTACCTGCACGAGGCGCCGGTGAACTGGTGCCCCGGCCTGGGCACCGTGCTCGCCAACGAAGAGGTCACCGCTGACGGTCGTTCCGATCGGGGCAACTTCCCGGTGTTCCGTCGACCGTTGAAGCAGTGGATGATGCGGATCACGGCCTATGCCGATCGTCTGCTCGACGACCTCGATCTGCTCGACTGGAGCGAGTCGATCAAGCTCATGCAGCGCAACTGGATCGGGCGCAGCGAGGGCGCCGACGTGCGCTTTGCCACCACCGCCGACGACATCGTCGTGTTCACGACGCGGCCCGACACCCTCTTCGGCGCCACCTACATGGTCCTGGCGCCCGAGCACCCGCTCGTCGCGGCGCTGGCCGCCGACGCGTGGCCCGCGGGGGTAGACCCTCGGTGGACCGGTGGTGCCCCCTCCCCCAAGGAGGCGGTGGAGGCGTATCGAGCGCAAGCCGGCCGCCGCAGCGAGATCGACCGCCAGGCCGCCGATCGCGAGAAGACCGGCGTGTTCACCGGTGCCACCGCCACCAACCCCGTGAACGGCGCGCCGATACCCGTCTTCGTCGCCGACTACGTGCTCATGGGCTACGGCACCGGAGCGATCATGGCCGTGCCCGCCCACGACCAGCGCGACTTCGAGTTCGCCCGCGTCTTCGGCCTGCCGATGACAGCCGTCGTCGCGCCCCCGGAGGGCTGGCCCGCCGAGGCGGAGCGATGGGACGACGCCTGGACCGGGGATGGTGTCGGCATCAACAGCACCAACGCCGATGTCTCCCTCGACGGACTGGCCGTAGCCGCCGCCAAGACCGCCATCACCAGATGGCTGGCGGAGCGCGGCCTCGGGCACGGCACCGTCACCTACAAGCTGCGCGACTGGCTGTTCTCGCGCCAGCGGTACTGGGGGGAGCCGTTCCCGATCGTCTACGACGAGGACGACCTGCCGATCGCGGTGCCGGATGCCGAGCTGCCGGTCCTGCTGCCCGACCTCGCCGACTACTCACCAAAGCAGTACGCCATCGACGACAACACCTCGGCACCTGAGCCTCCGCTGGGCCGCGCCGCCGAGTGGGTGGAGGTCACGCTCGATCTCGGCGACGGCCCGAAGGTGTATCGCCGCGAGGTGAACACGATGCCGCAATGGGCGGGATCGTGCTGGTACGAGCTGCGCTACCTCGACCCCACGAACGAGAACGCCTTCGTCGACCCGGAGGCGGAGCGCTACTGGATGGGGCCGCAGTCCGACGGCGACGGCGGTGGCGTCGACCTCTACGTCGGCGGCGTCGAACACGCCGTGCTGCACCTCCTGTACTCGCGGTTCTGGCACAAAGTGCTCTTCGACCTCGGCCACCTCAGCTCGAAAGAGCCCTACCGCCGCCTGTTCAACCAGGGGATGGTGCAGGCCGCGGCGTACACCGACGAGCGCGGGATCCACGTCGCCGCACAGGAGGTCGCGGAGCGCAACGGCCGCTTCTTCCATGGCGACGACGAGGTGCAGCGCCACTTCGGGAAGATGGGCAAGTCGCTCAAGAACTCCGTGACGCCCGACGAGATCTTCGCCGACTTCGGAGCCGACACCCTGCGCCTCTACGAGATGTTCACCGGTCCGCTCGACCAGAGCCGGCCGTGGGACACGAAGGCGATCGTGGGCGTGTTCCGGCTGCTGCAACGCATCTGGCGCAACATCCTCGACGAAGACACGGGCGCGGTGAGGGTGGCCGACACGCCCGCCGACGACGAGACGCTGCGGATCCTGCACAAGTCGATCGCCGCCGTGCGCGACGGCATGGAGACCCTCCGCTTCAACACGTCGATTGCCCGCATCACCGAGCTGAACAACCACCTCACCCTCCGCTTCCCCGATGGCGGCGCCCCTCGCGAGGTGGTCGAGCCCATGGTGCTGCTCCTCGCCCCGCTGGCGCCACACGCGGCCGAGGAGCTGTGGTCGCGGCTCGGTCACCCGGGCTCTCTGGCATGGGAGGCCTTCCCCAAGGCCGATCCCGCACTGCTCGTCGACGACACCGTCGAGGTGCCCGTCCAGGTCAACGGCAAGGTGAGGGCCCGCGTCACCGTCCCCGTCGGGCTCACGGCCCCCGACCTCGAGGTCGCGGCTCGCGCGGACGAGAAGGTGGCGGAGCTCCTGGCCAACACGACGGTTCGCAAGGTCGTCGCCGTTCCCGACAAGCTCGTCAACTTCGTGGTCGGATGAGTCCGCTGGAGGAGGTCGGCGAGGCGGACGGCTGGCGATGCTGGCTGTGCGATGAACCGGTCGACCCGGCGATGTCGGTCAACGATTCACGCGGTCCGAGCCTGGATACGCGAATCACCAAGGCGAAGGCCAAAGCCAAGGGAGCCCTACCCCTGCGGCTGGCTCATCGAGGCTGCAACACGGGGAAGGGCGCCAGCGCGCGACCCGTTCCGTGGCCCGACCACCTCTTTGTTGCCGACCCCTCCCCGATCATCGCCAGCGTCGAGCGCCTCGAGCGCAAAGGCGGCCGCGAGGTCATGGCCCGTTTCGTCGACCGAGCCGACGCGGAGGCCGCCGCCCTCTGGCTCGTCGACCGACTGTCGCGCCTCGCCCCCGGCCTCGCGGTGACCGCCGAAATCGAACCCGGCGGCGGCCAACACCTCCTCATCCTCAAGGCCTGACGGCCATTGGCGGGGCGGATCGGCGGTGCCGTACAGTGATCGCTCCCGCGGGGCTATAGCTCAGTTGGTAGAGCGCTTCCATGGCATGGAAGAGGTCAGGAGTTCGATTCTCCTTAGCTCCACAACCCGTGCAGAGCCCGCCGAGCGGCGGGCTCTTGCGCGTTCAGGCGGCGGGGTCGGCCCAATCGAGGCGGGGGACGTCGGCCCACAGGCGTTCGAGGTCATAGAACTCGCGCTGCTCTTGCTGGAACACGTGGACGACGACGTCGCCGTAGTCCATCAGGACCCACTGGCGATCCTGGAGGCCCTCGATCCGCTTGGGCTTGGGGCCGCCGGCCTCGTGGATCTGGTGCTCCACCTCGTCGCAGATCCCCTTGACGAGGCGCTCGTTGGGCGCGCTGGTGATGACGAACCAGCCACAGATCCCCAACACCGCGGCCACCTCGAGCACGACGACGTCGTGACCCTGCTTGTCGTCTGCAGCGCGTGCGGCCGTGATCGCCAGCTGGCGGGTGTTGTCGAGGATGGTCGGTTCAGTCAGCGGTAGCTCCCGGTGGTCTAGGCATCGGCACCCAGCACGATGGTGACATCGAAGGCTTCGGTGGGACGAGGATCATCGACCACGGTGCCGACGCCGAGCGAGTCGCGGATGCGTTCGGCGGCGGCCTTCAGAGCCGGGGCGTGATAGCGGATCTCGGTAGCGGAGTAGTCGAACCGGTCGGCGTTGCCAGCGACCACGATCTCGGCATCGGCCGGGACGACGAGCGGCGCGGCGCGCATCACCTGCTGAGGATCGCCGCTGCCGTCGAGCAGCCGCACCCGGGTGCGAGCCCCTTCCACATCACCGGTGGGGAACGGCACCAGATCGCTGATCATCACCTCGACCGCCGCCGCGTCGGGCATGAACTGCGGGTTTCCGAAGGCATCGACGGACTCATCCACCGGGATCGTGGCCACCCGAGCCGGGCCGTTGCCCAATCCGCGAACGAACCGGCCGATGCCCACGTCGACCTCGCCCGGGACCGCTCCAGGATCGTCCGCGTTCGCGACGGCTGCGGCCCAGGCTTGCCAGAACAGCTCCTGGCGGTACAGCCGAGCAAGATCGCTCTCACCCTCGCGCATCGTCTTCAGCCAGGGGCCGACCTGAGCCGGGAGCAGGGAGAGCGGACCGGCCGGAAAGCCCTCGAGGTCGTCGGGATTGGTCAGCGCCAGCGGGGCCACGGGCCCCACGAGCTCGGCCCAACGAGCATCGTCCACCACCACGGCCTCGGCGATGCCGATGCCCAACGCCCCCTGCACAGCGGCGCGCGCCGCGCCGGCCTTGTCGACGCCGAAGGCGTAGATCACCGACAGCGGCGTGGCGTCGACCCCGCCCCCGCCCAACGTCGCGGGGGGCACGAGCACCACGGATCCGCCAGCGTCGCCGTTGTTGAGCGCCAGCACCGCGATCGACACCAGCTCACCATCGACGTCGTGCAGGACGACCAGCGTCGGAGTGGGTTCGACGAAGGCCTCGAAGCCGGGTGCCGCCGGGTCCGTGACCGTGGACACGATCCGCCCTGCCTTGCTCGATCTGACGGTCTTCAGGCCGACGTAGGTGAGGGCCATCGATGCCCCCAACGCCATCACCATGAAGCCGGCGAACACCGCCATCCACCGTCCCGACGGCCGACCCCTCGGCAGTTCGAGCGAGCCCCCTCGCGGTCGGGCCGATCGACGAGCCGCGCGAGCGCCTGTGCCTTGTGCCGGGAGCTCGAGCTCGGCAACGCGGCTCGACAGTGGATCCTCGGAGGGGTTGGTCACTCGACATCTCGATAGAGCGAGTGGGCCTCGATCCAGTCGACGACCTCACGGGTGACGAGGTAGTCCAATGGCCGGCCGTCGGTGACGCGCGCTCTGAGGTCGGTGCTGGACACCTCGAGGCTCGGCACTTCCACCCGCTCCCAGCGCCAGCCCGGCAGCGGCGCCGCCGCGGCGGCCCCCGGACGTTCGACCACCACGATGGTGGCGTGCTCGCGCACCTCGTCGGCCCGCTCCCACGAGGCGAGCCCGGCGGCGGCATCCGCGCCCAGCACCACGAAGAGCTCCCGGTCCCCTGCCTCGGCATGCAAGGCGGCCAACGTGTCGGCCGTGTACGAAGGACCACCGGCATCGATCTCGATCCGGCTCGCCTCAAGGCCGTCGACCTCAGCCACCGCGGCTTCCACCATCGCGAGCCGATCGGCGGCAGCCGTGATGGGCCGGGTACCCACCTTTTGCCACGGGACGTCGTTCACGACGAGCAGCACTCGATCGAGCCGAAGCTCGTGACGGACGTTCACCGCGGAAACGAGATGACCCACGTGCGGGGGGTCGAAGGTCCCCCCGAAGATCCCGAGGCGCTCACCCAAGGCGCACCTGCCCGTCGCTCGTCATTCCGGAAACCTACGCGCTGCGAACCGACGCGCCGAAGCGGCCACGAGCGGTGACATGGGTCACCCCCGGAACAGGAATCACCGCCACCTGGGGGGCGTTCCAGGGATTACCCCTACGGAGATGTTGGAAATTCGCTTCTACGGGGAAGATCGTTGCGGTATCAATCGTTGAGGAGATCGCCATGACAGATTCAGTAGGCCAGTACCTCAATGAGATCGGGCTCGTGCCCCTCCTCACCGCCACCGAGGAGCGAGAGCTCTCCCAGGCGGTGGAAGCCGGGGCCAAAGCCCGTGTCGCCATCGAAGCCGGTGACGACACCCCCGAGCAGCACCGCCTGGCCCGCAAGGGCGCGGCGGCCAAGGACCGCTTCATCCGAGCGAACCTTCGGCTCGTGGTGTCCGTCGCCCGCCGCTACCCCTTGCCCCCGGCCATGGAGCTCCTGGATCTCATCCAGGAGGGCAACCTGGGCCTCGAGCACGCCGTCGACAAGTTCGACTGGCGCAAGGGCTTCAAGTTCTCCACCTACGCCACGTTCTGGATCCGCCAGGCGATTGGGCGAGCGCTCGATCAGAAGGCGTCGCTCGTGCGCCTCCCGGGCGACCGCTCCGCCGGCCTCCGCGCCGCGCTACGGCAGGTCGCGGGAGACGGCGACGAGCTCGACGACGAGAACGCTCGGCTGTACCGGCTCACCACGCCGACCAGCCTCGATCGCACGGTCGGCGACGACGACGGCAGTGAGCTGATCGACCTCATCGCTGACGACAAGCCCGGCCCCGAGGCGGTGCTCGTCCACGCCGAGGACCAGGCGCTCGTCGGTGACCTGCTCGGCGTGCTCGACGACCGGGCCCGCTATGCCGTCGAGCAACGGTTCGGTCTCACGGATGGCCGCAAGCGCAGCTACCGCGAGGTCGGCGAGGAGCTCGGCGTCACCGCCGAAGCCGCTCGGCGCCTCGTGAAGCGAGCGGTGACCGCCGTCCGTGAGGAAGCGCTCGCTCGCAGCGACGCTGCCTGACGATTCGACAACATTTTCGTGGCGGATCGCTGGCCACGGGTACAAGATGAAGGGATCGCAGGGCCAGTTCCACCGGCCCTGTGCGCGAAGCCGTGGCACCGCCCGCTCGCCCGGCTTCCTGTCCGATCGGCCGCCCCTCCCGCCTGGGGCGGCCGATCGATTTTTCAGGCCAGTGGCGGCCCGATCCCGGAACCGGCTTGGCCTGACCGGGTCCCGCGGGGGAGGCTTGGGCGGTGACCGAGACCTGGGCTCCCTCGTCGTGGCGCGATCACCCCGCGGCCCAGCAGCCTCCCTGGCCCGACGACGCCGCCCTGGAGGCGGCGTTGAAGCACCTCGCCACCCTGCCTCCTCTCGTGTTCGCAGGCGAGGCCCGCAGCCTCACCACCGCGCTGGCCCAGGTGGCCGACGGCCGGGCGTTCCTGCTCCAGGCGGGCGACTGCGCCGAGTCGTTCGACGCCTTCTCGGCTGATGGCATCCGCGATCGCCTCAAGGTGATCCTGCAGATGGCCATCGTGCTCAGCTACTCGTCGGGTGTGCCCATCGTGAAGGTGGGTCGGATCGCCGGTCAGTTCGCCAAGCCCCGCTCGTCTGACACCGAGCTCATCGGTGGTCTCGAGCTGCCCTCCTTCCGCGGCCACATCGTCAACGACATCCCCCCCACGACGGCCGCCCGCACACCGGACCCGGATCGACTGCTCCAGGCGTACCACCAGTCGGCCTCCACGCTGAACCTCCTACGCGCGTTCGTGAAGGGCGGGTTCGCCGACCTCTCGCAGGTACACCAGTGGAACCAGGAGTTCGTCAGCTCCAGCCGCGAGGGCCAGCGCTACGAACGCCTCGCCCACGAGATCGACCGCTCCCTTCGCTTCATGCGGGCGTGCGGGATCAAGTCGGAGACGCAACCGTCGCTCCACGAGGTCGACTTCTTCACCAGCCATGAGGCCCTCATCCTCGGCTACGAGGAAGCGCTCACCCGGCAGGACTCCCTCACCGGCGACTGGTACGACTGCTCCGCCCACATGGTGTGGATCGGGGAGCGCACTCGTCAGCTCGACGGCGCTCACGTGGAGTTCTTCCGCGGGATCCGAAACCCGGTCGGCTGCAAGATCGGCCCCGGCGCCAGCGCCGATGAGGTCCTCGACCTCTGCGAGGCACTCAACCCTGAGCGGGCGCCCGGGCGGCTCACCCTCATCACCCGGATGGGGGCCGATCACATCGAAGACGGATTGCGTCCCCTTCTGGCCGCCGTTCGCAACGCCGACCACCCCGTCGTGTGGGCCTGTGATCCGATGCACGGCAACACCTTCACCTCCGAAGGGGGCCGTAAGACCCGCCACCTCGACGCCGTGCTGGCTGAGATCGCGGGCTTCTTCGCCGCCCACCAGGCCGAGGGCACGTGGCCCGGTGGCGTGCACGTGGAGCTCACGAGCGACGACGTCACCGAGTGCCTCGGCGGCGCCGAGGAGATCTTCGATGCCGACCTCGATGCCCGCTACGAGACGATCTGCGACCCGCGCCTGAATGGGCGGCAATCGCTCGACCTCGCCTTCCGGGTCACCGAGCTGCTGAAGCGGTAGATCTCGCCCGCTCGGGAATGTTGACCCGTCCGCTCGGGTTTGGGATCATTGTTGAGCGATCCGCTCAGGATTGCGCGGGGTTCCCAACGTCACCGAGGCCAGCCATGTTGCAGCGTGAGATCGATCCCGAAGCACGAGCCGACATCGACAAGTTCGAGGAGCAGCTCGCTCGGTACCTCGCCGGCGACCTGGAGGAGGACGCGTTCCGGGTCTTTCGGCTGAACAACGGGATCTATGGGCAGCGCCAAGGCGGCCACAACCAGATGGTGCGGGTGAAGGTTCCCTACGGCTCGATCACCCCCGAACAGCTCGACATGTTCGCCCACCTCTCGGAGACCTACAGCCGCGGTTGGGGCCACCTCACCACCCGGCAGAACATCCAGTTCCACTTCGTCGACCTCGAACAGATCCCGGCGGTGATGCGGGACATGGCATCGGTCGGCCTCACCTCGCGAGAGGCCTGCGGGGACACCGTTCGCAACGTCATGGCCTGCCACCTCGCCGGCGCCTGCCCGTATGAGGCCCTCGACGTCAGCCCCTGGGCCGAGGCCGCCTTCCAGCACTTTCTCCACAACCCGCTCAGCCAGCGCCTCCCTCGCAAGTTCAAGATCAACTTCTCCGGTTGCGAGACCGATTGCGGGCAGGCGATGTTCAACGATGTCGGCGTCATCGCCACCACGCGCACCCACGACGACGGCACACGAGAGCCGGGCTTCCGTGTCTTCGTGGCCGGAGGCCTCGGCGCCAACCCTCACCCTGCGCTGGCGCTCGAGGAGTTCACGCCCCGCGAGGAGCTCATGGCCACCCTCGAGGCCGTGCTGCGGGTGTTCTCGAACCACGGCAACCGGGACAACAAGCTCCGCGCTCGCATGAAGTGGCTCGTCGACACGATGGGCTGGGACGACGTCCAGGCCCGAGTGCTGAAGGAGCGCAAGCTGCTCGTGGCGTCGTCGACCTGGCCCGGGGGTGTCCCTGAGGCCGTGGAGAAGCACGGTGATTCCCCCGCCGGCCTCGGCCTCGGCGTCACCCCCACCCCCGTAGGCCAAGGCACCCCCGTCACCCTGCGACGCGACGACCCGTACAAGGCCTGGGACGACGCCAACGTGGTGCGCGGCGCGGCCAAGGGCACCGTGTCGGCTGTGGCCTACGCCCGCCTCGGGGACATCACCACGGACCAGTTCCGGGCCCTGGCGTCGATGCAGCGGGAGTTCGCCACCGATGTGCGGATCACGAACCGCCAGAACCTCGTGTTCCGTGATCTCACCGAGGCGCAGCTGCCCCTCCTGCACCAACGCCTGGCCGCCATCGGCATGGACAAGCCCGGCGCCGAGCTGGCGCGCGATGTGGTGGCCTGCCCCGGAGCGGATACGTGCAACCTCGCCGTCACCCAGAGCCGGGGTCTGGCCGATGCCATCGGCTCCGCGCTCGACGATGCCGGATTGTCCGATGTCGGTGGCATCCGCACGAACATCTCCGGCTGCACGAACAGCTGCGGCCAGCACCACATCTCGGACATCGGCCTCTTCGGTGCCGAGCGCCGGGCCCATGGCCAATCCGCCCCTGGCTACCAGCTGCTCCTCGGTGGCTACGTCGGCCAGGAGAAGATCCACTTCGGCGAGAAGGCGCTCCGACTGCCGGCCAAGAACGCTCCCGAAGCTGTCGTCCGGGTGGTCCAGCGGTTCAACGACGAGCGCCAGCCCGGCGAGGTCTTCCGTTCCTGGATGGACCGGGCGGGCGGCGTCACCGTGATCGCTGACGGACTGCGCGACCTCGACGAGTTCCCCACCCCCGAGGACGGTCCCGAGTACTACGTCGACTACGGCGAGACCGGCCCCTACGTGGCCGAGATCGGCGACTCGGAGTGCGCGACGTGAGCTCCATCTCCGCCACCCCGGTGGCCGACTTCACCGATGAGGAGCTGGCCGAGCTCAACCGCGAGTTCGAGCACCTGCCGGCATCCAAGATCATCCAGTGGGCGGTGGACAGCTTCGCCCCCCACCTGAGCCTCAGTGCCTCGATGAACGATGCCGTACTCATCGACCTCGCCACCAAGGTGCACCCCGGCATCGAGGTCGTGTTCATCGACACCGGCTACCACTTCCCCGAGACGCTCGAGACCGTGGAGGCCGTCCGCAAGCGGTACGGCCTGAACCTGCGCATGATGACGGTTCCCCACCACGCCGAAGAGCTGTGGCGGGTCGACCCGGAGAACTGCTGCTCCGCCGTGAAGGTCGGCCAGCTCGATCGTGCGTTGGAGGGCAAGGCGGCCTGGATGAGCGGCTTGCGCCGGGAGGAGGCTGCCCCACGCGGTCAGGCGCCGATCGTGGTGCGCGACCTCCGCGGCCTGGTGAAGGTCAACCCGCTGGCCACGTGGACGCAACAGGACGTGGCCGGCTACATCGCCGACCACGACGTCATCGTGAACCCGCTACAGGCCGAGGGTTACCTGTCCATCGGCTGCCAGCCCTGCACCCACCTCCCCACCGACCCCAACGACCCTCGCAGCGGCCGCTGGGTCGGCAGCAACAAGACGGAGTGCGGTCTGCACGACTGAGCGTCCTGCTCCAGACGCCCGGGGAAGGCGTCAGGCGGGGCTGTTGAGCACGTAGAACCGACGCGTCCCGTACTTCGAGTAGTGCATCGGCTCGACCACCGTCACCGAGGTGAACCCGCACCGTTGGAACATCTCAAGAAGGGATGCTTCCGTGGCCCAGAAGGACTCGGTGTTCCCGATGCTGGCCATGGGGTTGTCACCCTCGGGGAAGCTGACTCCCCGATAGCCGTCCCGGCCCAACATCTCGCGGCCCCA
>Ga0105049_10006839_pt1 | contig 13278 bp, 7 predicted proteins | sample MAT06_FD_78087 | JGI IMG/M metagenome (GOLD analysis project Ga0105049, IMG submission 78087) | Freshwater microbial communities from Lake Fryxell liftoff mats and glacier meltwater in Antarctica - MAT-06 | ecosystem: Environmental > Aquatic > Freshwater > Ice > Liftoff microbial mat | place...
GCCGCGGTGAGTCGTGATCCGTCGGTCAGGGCGATCGGCATCGATCTCGAACCGATCGGCGCGGTGGGGGCCGACGTGGCCGACACCGTGCGGCGACCCGAAGAACGACACCTCGACCCCACCTGGGTGTTCGTGGAGAAGGAGGCGACCTACAAGGCCTGGAGCACCGGGGGCGGACGGTTCCTGAGCCACGCCGACGTCACCGTGCGCTGCACCGGCAGCGATCCGGCCGATCCGGCCGATGCGTCGGCCGGATCGTTCGTGGCGGAGGTGATCGGCGAACACCGATCGTTCATCGGCGGTTCAGCTCGCGTTGGTGGTCGGATCGTGGCCATCGTCGTCGACACGGGGCAAGATGGACCTCGATGAGGATCCTGCTGACCAACGACGACGGCATCGACTCGACCGGACTGCACGTCCTGGCCCGGGCGATGCGCGAGCACGGCGACGTGGTGATCATCGCCCCCGACCGTGAGTTCTCCGGAGCCGGTGCCGCTCTGGGCGCTCTGCACCTGATCGTGCCCGAGGTGTGCAAGCGCCACGTCGATGGCATCGACGAGGCGTGGGCGGTGTCGGGCCCGCCGGCGCTGTGCGTGATGTTCGCCCGACTGGGCGCCTTCGGTGAGCCGTTCGACCTGATCGTGTCTGGTATCAACCCGGGTGCGAACGTGGGTCGTTCCGTGTACCACTCGGGAACGGTGGGTGCTTGCCTCAGCGGTCGCAACGGCGCGATTCCCGGGGTGGCCGTCAGTCAGGCGGTCACCGGGTTCGGCATCGAGGGTCAGGGCTGGGACGAGATGCTGATCGGCCAGAAGTGGGAGACGGCGGCCACGGTGGCGAGCGCCTTCGTCGGCGGCATGGCCGAAGCCGTGCGCGCCGGCACGCTGCACGACGCAGCCGTGGTGAACATCAACGTGCCCAACTGCGACCTCGACGAGGTGAAGGGGTGGTCGCACGCCCGGGTGGGTGTCGAGCCGCCGCGGCGGATGTCGAGCGCCGACCTCGTGCCCAAGGAAGGTCACGAGGATGCGTTCATGGTCAAGATGGAGTGGGGCGACGCCGAGATGCTGCCCGCCGACACCGACGGTGGGATGGTCGAAGCGGGCACGGTGGCCGTCAGCTACCTGACGCGCCTCGAGGAGCACACCCGCACCGACCTCGACGCCGCCGAGGCCGGTCTCACGTCGCTGCTCGGCCTCGACGCACTGCCCGGCTGACGCCACCAGGGTCGACGCCACCAGGGTCGACGCCACCAGGGTCGACGCCGGTAGGCGACGCCCCGCCCCGAGGTCGTGCCCTGGGGCCTGGCGCGACATGACCATCGGCCCTGTCTCTGCCGGAGCGCACGGCACATCCTGGGCACATGCCCATCGTCGAACTGGTCATCCACACCGTCGCCCACGCGGGGGAGCCACCTGCCGTTGACGGCGCCGAGCTCCCACCGCGTCGGTTCGAGAGCGTCGCGGCAGCCAAGGCCGCCGCCGACGAGTTCCCCGTGCCGGACGGCTGGCAGCAGAAGGAGACCATCCGCGACGTCGACACCGGTGCCGACCTGTTCTGGCGGACCGACCGCGTGCCCGGTTGGCAGCGCGCGTGACCGAGCACCACATCGTCGACGGCAACGAAGCCGCAGCCCGCATCGCCCACCTGATGAGCGAGGTGATCGCGATCTACCCGATCACGCCGGCCTCGCCGATGGGTGAGTTCGCCGACGACTGGAGCGCGCGCGGGCGTCAGAACCTGTGGGGCGTGGTACCCGAGGTGATCGAGATGCAGAGCGAGGCCGGTGCTGCCGGCACCTTGCACGGTGCGATCACCCGCGGCGCACTCGCCACCACCTTCACCGCCAGCCAGGGCCTGTTGCTGATGCTGCCGAACATGTTCAAGATCGCCGGCGAGCTCACGCCAGCGGTCATCCACGTGGCCGCCCGCACGGTTGCCACGCACGCGTTGAGCATCTTCGGTGACCACAGCGACGTCATGGCCGCACGGACCACGGGCTTTGCCATGCTGTGCGCCAGCAGCGTGCAGGAGACCGGCGACTTCGCGGCTGTCGCCCATGCCGCAACGCTCGCCAGCCGGGTGCCGTACCTGCACTTCTTCGATGGCTTCCGCACCAGCCACGAGCTCAACACCGTCGAACTCGTGAGCGCCGAGCAGCTGCGAGAGATGGTCGACGAGCGGTTCGTCAGCGAGTTCCGCGAACGCGGCCTCGACAGCGACCATCCGGTCATCCGCGGCACCGCCCAGAACCCCGATGTGTTCTTCCAGGCACGCGAGGCATGCAACCCGTTCCACGACGCAGTACCTGCAACCACCCAGGCGGCCTTCGATCAGCTCGCCAAGCTCACCGGCCGGCAGTACCACCTGGTCGACTACCACGGCGCGCCCGATGCCGACCGCGTGATCGTGCTGATGGGCAGTGGCGCCGGAGCGGTGCGCGAGGCGGTCGACGCGATGAACGCCGCGGGCGAGCGCGTCGGCGTTGCCGTCGTTCGCCTGTACCGCCCGTTCCCCACCGCACAGCTGTTGGCGGCACTGCCGCCGAGCGTGCGCACCCTCGCCGTGGCCGACCGCACCAAGGAGCCAGGCGCCCCGTTCGAGCCGCTCCACCTCGACGTGCTGTCGGCGATGTGGCACTCCGGCGACGATCACTGGGCCGGCGACACCAAGCCCAGGGTGATCGGCGGCCGCTACGGGTTGAGCTCGAAGGAGTTCACACCGGCGATGGCCAAGGCCGTGTTCGACGAGGCCGCGAAGGCCGAGCCACGCAACGGCTTCACTGTGGGCATCATCGATGACGTCACCCGCACCAGCCTCGCGGTCGACCCGACCTTCAGCACCGACCACGCCAAGGTGCGCGCCGTCTTCTACGGTCTCGGCAGCGACGGCACCGTGGGCGCCAACAAGAACACCGCCAAGATCGTGGGTAGCCGCACCGACCTGAACGTGCAGGGCTACTTCGTCTACGACTCGAAGAAATCGGGCTCGACCACGGTGAGTCACCTGCGCTTCGACCCGTCGCCGATCGCCAGCACGTACCTGATCGACCAGGCGACCTTCGTGGGCGTCCACCAATGGAGCTTCCTCCAACGCCTCGCCGTGCTCGACGTCGCCGCACCCGGCGCCGTGGTGCTGATCAACAGCCCACACCGACCCGACGACGTGTGGGACGCGCTGCCCGAGAGCGCCCAGCAGATCGTCCTCGATCGCGGCCTCCAGCTGTACACGATCGATGCGGCCGCGGTCGCCAAGGCCGCCGGCCTCGCCGGTCGGGTGAACACCGTGATGCAGACCTGCTTCTTCGCCCTGTCGGGGGTGCTGCCCACCGAGCAGGCGATCGTCGCGCTGAAGGAGGCCATCGCACACAGCTACGGCAAGCGCGGCATGGTGATCGTCGAACGCAACGTCGCGGCAGTCGACACCACGCTCGCCCATCTGCACACGGTGCCGATCGGAGGTGTCGCCGACAGCGGCGTGCACCTGCGGGAAACCGTGCCGCCGGGCAGCAGCGACTTCGTGCAGCGGGTGACGGCCCGCATGCTGGCGGGGGAGGGCGACCTGCTGCCGGTGAGCGCGCTGGCACCCGATGGCACGTTCCCCACCGGCACCGCCAAGGTGGAGCGGCGCACCATCGCCGCCGAGATCCCGATCTGGGAACCCGACCTGTGCATCGACTGCGGCAAGTGCGCCATCGTGTGCCCGCACGCCGCAATCCGGTTGAAGGTGTACGAGCCGTCCGCACTCGCCGACGACAGCGTGTTGAAGACCAAGGGATTCCGCAGCCGCGAGGTGCCGGGTCTCTCCCTCACCGTGCAGGTGGCCCCCGACGACTGCACCGGCTGCGGCCTGTGCGTCACCGCGTGCCCCGCGCACGACAAGAGCGAGGTGAAGCGCAAGAGCATCAACCTGCGTCCGATCGACGATCACCTCGACACCGAGCGGATCGCGTGGGACGAGTTCCTCGCCACCGCCAGTGCCGACACGGCGTTGTTCGACCCGGCGTCGGTGAAGACCAGTCAGCTGCGTCAGCCGCTGTTCGAGTTCAGCGGCGCCTGCTCTGGCTGTGGCGAGACGCCGTACCTGAAGCTGCTCACCCAGCTGTTCGGCGACCGGTTGCTGATCGCCAACGCCACCGGTTGCTCCAGCATCTACGGCGGCAACCTGCCCACCACGCCCTACACCGTGGATGCCGACGGGCGGGGCCCGGCGTGGAGCAACAGCCTGTTCGAGGACAACGCCGAGTTCGGTCTCGGCATCCGCCTCGGCTACGAAGCGCAGCGACGCGCCGCGGTCGAGATGTTGGTCTCCCTCGACGAGCGCCTCCCACCCGACCTCGTGACGGGGATCCTCGACCACGTCGACGACGTCAGCGACATCGGCGTGCGCGAACAGCGCGACCGTGTGGCGCAGCTGCAGGCAGCCATCGCCGGCTTCGACGATGCCGAGGCGGTTCGGCTGCACGACCTGGCCGGTGCGCTCGTCGGGCGGGCGGTGTGGATCGTCGGTGGCGACGGCTGGGCCTACGACATCGGTTCCGGCGGTCTCGACCACGTGCTCGGCAGCGGCCGCAACGTGAACATCCTGGTGTTGGACACCGAGGTGTACTCCAACACCGGTGGTCAGGCCTCTAAGGAGACGCCGCGCGGCGCCGTGGCGAAGTTCGCGGCCAGCGGCAAGGGCATCGCCAAGAAGGACCTCGGGCTCGAGGCGATGAGCTACGGCGACGTGTACGTCGCCAAGATCGCACTGGGCGCCAGCGACGTACAGACGGTGAAGTCGATGCTCGAGGCTGCGGCGTGGCCGGGAGTGTCGCTGGTGATCGCCTACTCCAGCTGCATCGCCCACGGCTACGACATGTCGCGCTCGATGACCCAGCAGAAGGCGGCCGTGCAGAGCGGTCACTGGCCGCTGTACCGATACCGCCCCGGTGGCGGCGAGAGCACGCATCCGTTCGAGCTCGACAGCGCCGAGCCGAGCATCCCCTATGCCGACTTCGCCGGTAGCGAGGCGCGGTTCGCGATGCTGCGCCGGATCGATCCCGAGCGGGCGGCCGAGCTGTTGCGCCTGGCCGAGGACGACATCGCCGGACGCTGGAGCTACTACCGCCAGTTGGCTGGGCTCGAACGCTCGGCTCCCGAACACGCCGCGAGCGCCACGCTCGCCGACACCGAGGACGAGTCGTGACCGACCTCACCACCACGTACCTCGGCATCGAGCTGCACAGCCCGTTCGTGGCATCGCCGGGTCCGCTGACCGGCGATCCGGCGATGTGGCCCCGGCTCGAAGCTGCGGGCGCCGGCGCGATCGTGCTGCCGAGCCTGTTCGAGGAGCAGATCGAGCACGAGTCGTTCGCCGTCGAGTACGCACTGTCGTACGGCACCGACAGCAACGGCGAGGCGCTCAGCTACCTGCCCCACCTCGACGGGGTGGAGGTCGGACCCGACCACCACCTCGATCTCGTCGAGGACGCGAAGTCGGCGCTGTCGATCCCGGTGATCGCCAGCCTCAACGGCGTGTCGCCCGGTGGATGGGTGCGCTACGCCAAGCTCCTCGCCGAGGCGGGTGCCGACGCGATCGAACTCAACCTGTACGACACGGTCACCGATCCGATGACGTCGGCCGCCGAGGTGGAGCGTCGGTACATGGAGCTGATCGAGGAGGTGAAGAGCGAGATCAGCATCCCGCTCGCGGTGAAGATCGGTCCGTGGTTCACGGCGCTCACCCATAGTGCGAAGGCATTCGAGCTGGCCGGTGCCGACGGGCTCGTGCTGTTCAACCGGTTGTACCAACCCGACATCGACCTCGACACGTTGGAGGTACGGCCGAAGCTCCAGTTGTCCACATCGGCCGAGTCGCGACTGTCGCTGCACTGGATCGGTGTGCTCCGCGAGTTCTTCCATGGCTCGCTCGCTGCCAGTAGCGGTGTGCACACCGGCTTCGATGCGCTGAAGCTGCTGCTCGCCGGAGCCGACGTGGTGATGACCACGAGTGCGTTGCTGCGCCACGGCCCCGAGCACCTGTTGGAGATGCGCCGCGAGCTGGTGACGTGGATGGACGAGCGCGACTACGACAGTGTGCGCCAACTGCGCGGCAGCGTCAGCCGGTCGAACGTGCCCGATCCCGAGGTCTACGACCGGGCCAACTACTTCCAGGTGATCCACAGCTGGGTCGACACCCCGCACTGAACCCGCCGGTTGCCCCTGCTCGGTCAGCCGGCCCTGCGCCGCACGCAGGGCCCGACTACGTTGCGGTACATGACCGAGGCCGCAGACCGTGAGTTCATCCGCTATCACGTCGACGGCAAGGTGGGTGTGATCACGATCGATCGGCCCGAGAAGCGCAACGCGATGACCTACGCCATGCTCGGCCAGTTCATCGACACGGTGGGCCGCGCCGACGACGACCCGGCCACCGTGGTGCTCGTCGTCACCGGTGTGCCCGGAGCCTTCTGCGCGGGCACCGACCTGGCCGATCTGGCGACCATCCCCGGCGAGACCCGCGGCCTGCGCGGTTCGGCCGAGGAGCGGCACAAGTGGTGGCCGCTCGCCCAGGCCCGCAAGCCCACGATCTGCGCTGTCGATGGCCCAGCGGTGGGCATGGGCGCAGAGTTCACCTCGCAGTGCGACATCCGCCTGTGCAGCCCGAACGCCCGATTCGCGTGGAACTTCGTGCATCGCGGGCTGGTGCCCGACACCGGCGCCGGCACCTGGCTGCTGCCTCGCATCGTCGGCCTGCAGCCCGCACTGCGTCTGCTGTACACGGGTGCGATGATCGACGCCGACGAGGCGCTGCGCCTCGGCTACGTCACCGAGGTGGTGCTGAGCGATCACCTCATGAAGAAGGCGATGGAGCTGGCGAACACCATCGCTGCCGGCTCGCCGCACAGCCTCGGGCTGATCAAGCACCTGGTGCACCAGGGGCTCACGGCTCCGGTGAGCGAGCACATGGAGCGCCACACGGCTGCCATGGTTGCGTGCTTCAAGAGCGACGATCACCGCGAGGGCGTCGCATCGTTCCTCGAGCGCCGTCCGGCCAACTTCACGGGTCGCTGATCACCCGGTAGGTTCGCCAAGTGCCCGCCACCGACCGCGACGTGTTCCAGCAGCCGGCCCCCACCTTCTCCCTGCACGAGCTCGCAGCCATCGCCCACGAGCGGTTCGGGATCGAAGGCCACCCGCTGCACGTGGCAGCGCTCGAGTCCGAGCGCGACCAGAACGCGCGCATCACCGGCGAGACCGGCACGTTCGTGCTGAAGGTGGCGAATGCCGCCGAGGACCACGGTGTACTCGACCTGCAGCTCGCGATGCTGCAGCACCTGGCGCGCACGGCACCGCACCTGCCCGTGCCGCGAGTGCTCTCTCCGCTCGACGGATCTTCGTCGGCCCGAGTGGTGAGCGCACAGGGACAACACCATGTGCGGGTGGTGTCGCACCTCGAGGGCGACACCATCGCCGGTCTGGCGCGCACGCCCGAGCTGGAGTGCGATCTCGGCCGTCGCATCGGCCAGTTGGTGGACGGCTTGCGCGGGTTCGGTCATCCCGCCGCCCATCGCACTGGGTTCCTGTGGCACCTCGACGAGGCGGCGAACGTGCTCGCGTGGCTCGACGACGTGGTCGATGCCGACGACCGGGCCGTGCTGTCACTCGCCTTCGCCCGACACGCCCAGCGTGTGCTCCCGGTGTTCGACCGGCTGCCGGCCCAGGTGCTGCACAACGACGCGAACGACCACAACGTGCTCGCGATCGGTGATCGTGTCAGCGGCATCATCGACTTCGGTGATGCCACGTTCGGCCGCCGGGTGAACGAGCTCGCCGTCGCCCTCGCCTATGCACTGCTCGACGTGCCCGACGTCGTCGCCACCGCCATGCGGGTGATCGGGGGCTACGCCGAGGTCACCCCGCTCGAGGCCGACGAACTTCGCGTGCTGTTCGATCTCGTGGCCGTCCGTCTGGCGATGAGCGTGGTCATCTCGTCGCACCGCACGCGCGAGTTCCCACACAACGAGTACCTCACCATCAGCCAGGCACCGGCGCTGCGCCTGCTGCGACGGCTCACGGCGATGCGGCCGGAGTTCCTGCACTTCGTGGCCCGCGACGCAGCGGGCCACAGCGCAGTGCCCCAGCACGACGCGATCGTCGACTGGCTGCGCAGCCCTGCGTGCCGGCCCGTGTCGCCCCTGCCGTTCGACCTGCGCCGTGCCGGCCGGATCGTGATCAGCCTCGCCGATGGTGCGCCGGGCATGCACGTCGCCAACGACCCGGTGGCCTACTGGGAGTGGCTGCACCAGGAGATGGTCGCGGCCGATGCGGTGATGGCGATCGGCCGATACGACGAGGACCGCAGCTGCTACGCCGGCGACCAGTTCACCACCGACTCACCCGAGACCCGGTCGGTGCACCTCGGCATCGACCTGTTCGTCGATGCCGACACGCCGCTGCACGCGATGTTGCCCGGCACGGTGGTCACCGTGGTCGACAACGACATGCCCTTCGACTACGGCCCCACCGTGATCATGCGCCACGAGGCAGGCGACGCCGGGCCGTTCCACGTGCTCTACGGCCACCTGTCGCGGCGTACCCTCATCACCGTACGACCCGGCCAGCAGGTGGCTGCCGGCGAGGTGGTTGCCTACGTGGGTGACCACACGGTGAACGGCGGGTGGGCACCGCACGTGCACGTGCAGCTCATCACCGACCTGATGGCCGATCCCGAACGCGGCCCTGATGGCAACTTCGAGGGTGCCGGCGAGCCGGGCCGGATGTCGGTGTGGCGTCAGATCGCACCAGACGCCGACCTGCTGCTGCGACTCGGCCCCGAGACCTGGACCAATGCCGAGGCACCCGACGAGCTGATGCCACGCCGTCGCGCCGATCTCGGCCCGTCGCTGCGCACCAGCTACCGCAACCAGCTCACGATCACCCGCGGCGTGGGGCCGTGGCTCGTCGACCACACCGGTCGTCACCACCTCGACTGCGTGAACAACGTGTGCCACGTGGGCCACGCCCATCCGCACGTGGTGCAGGCCCTCGCCCGACAGGCTGCGCTGCTCAACACCAACACCCGCTACCTGCATCGCACGATCCTCGACTACGCCGAACGCCTCGCCGCCACGTTCCCCGACCCGTTACGGGTGGTCTACTTCGTGAACTCCGGCTCGGAGGCGAACGAGTTGGCGCTGCGGATGGCCCGCACGGTCACGGGCCGCCACGACGTCGTCGCCGTCGACTGGGGGTATCACGGCAACACCAACGACCTGGTCGAGATCAGCGCGTACAAGTTCAACCGCGCCGGTGGCGCCGGCCGCCGGTCGCACGTGCAGCTCGCCGAGCTGCCCGACCCCTACCGGGGCCGCATCCGCTCGTCCGACCACCACGCCGGTGTGGCCTACGCGGCATCGGTGGGCGAGGCGATCGGCCGAGCCGTCGAACACGACTCGCGGGGGCCCGCTGCGTTCATCGCCGAGTCGATCTCGGGTTGTGGTGGCCAGGTCGTGTTCCCCGACGGTTACCTGCGTGGCGCCCACGAGCACGCTCGCGCCGCCGGTGCCCTGTGCATCGCGGACGAGGTGCAGGTGGGCTTCGGACGCGTGGGGTCGTCGATGTGGGCGTTCGAGCTGCAGGGCGTCGTGCCCGACATCGTCACCCTCGGCAAGCCGATGGGCAACGGTCACCCGCTGGCGGCGGTGGTCACCACGCCCGACATCGCCGCGACGTTCGCGAACGGGATGGAGTTCTTCAGCACCTTCGGTGGCAACCCGGTCAGCTGCGCGGTGGGCATGGCGGTGCTCGACGTGATCGAACAGGACGAGCTGATGGCCCGTGCCTCACAAACCGGTTCGTGGCTGCTCGAGCAGTTCGGTGAACTGCAGCGGCGTCACGAGATGATCGGTGACGTGCGTGGCGTGGGGATGTACCTGGGCATCGACATGGTGGCCGACCGCGACACCAGGGAACCGGCGACCGCCGCGGCGAACGAGGTGACCGAACGGCTGCGAGCGAGAGGAGTGCTCGTGTCCACCGACGGACCTGCCGACAACGTGCTGAAGATCAAGCCGCCGATCGTCTTCGGTCGGGCAGAAGCCGAGATCCTCGTGGCCGAGCTCGACGCGGTGTTGTCACGGCCTGGTGTGCGCAGCGGGTGACCCCCGACCGACGGGCTCAGCCGGTGACGTAGCGGCGCACGGCGAGCAACCGGGCGTCAGCAGGGATGAAGCCCTGGCGCACCACGTCGCCGGCACGCGGCGAGTGGATCCAGCGCTTGCTGTCGATCGCGACACCCACGTGGCCGATCGACCCGGGGGCGTCGGAGGTGGCCATGAAGATCAGGTCGCCCGCCTGGATGTCCTGGGTGTACCAGTCGACTGCGACGCCGCGGTTCGCCTGTAGCGCGCTCTGGTGCGGCAGGTTGATGCCGATCTGCTGATACGCCATGAGCGTGAGCCCCGAGCAATCGAAGCTGTCCGGCCCTGCCGAGGCGAACTTCCACGGCTTGCCGAGCTGCGCCTTGGCGTAGGCGACGACTGCGTCGATCTTCGGCTGGACACCGGGGTCTTCGGTGGCCGGTGCCGCAGCGGGAGGGGTTGCCTGGCCGGGGGCTGCTGGTGCGGGGGAGGCGACCAGCGTGCCCCCGGCCGGGATCGTGAGCATGCGTCCGGGGACGAGCATGCTGTCGATGGTGAGACTGTTCGCCTTCATCAGTGGGCCCATCTTGAGGCCGTGCTGTTTGGCGATCGAGAAGATGCTGTCGTTGCGCTGCACCACGTACGAGCCGGCTGCGGCGCCGGGGGTGGTGCTGGCAGTCGAGGCGGCTGCGACGCTGGCAGTGGCGGGCGGGGCCACGGCACCGGCCGGCACCAGGAGCACCATGCCGGGGTGGATCATGCTGTCGGCGGTGATCGAGTTCGTCGCGAGCAGTGACGAGAGGCTGACCTTCATCCGCCGGGCGATGTCGAAGAGGGTGTCGTTGCGCTGCACGACGTACTGTCCGCTGCTCGCTGTCGCGCTCGCCGGCGTGGGGGCCGCTGCGGCCGGCGCGGCCACGGCGCCGATGGCCACGGTCGAGGTGGCGATGGCGACGGCGAGCGAGGCGATGGCAAGGCGGGAGGATCTCGTCGTGCTGCGCATACAGGAGTGATCGGTACCACCGACCGCGAACTTGAGACATCCTTGACGAATTCCCGGAACCCCGCAGGTCCGCGCCCGCTCAGCGGGGGTGAGAGATGCGCGATGTGACATGACGGATGTGGTGTCCGTTCGGCGATGCGCCCCCACCGGGTTCAGAGGCGGGGGCGTCCGCTGCCGGTGATCGCCAACCGGCCCTCGACGAACATCGGGCTGCCGCTCACCTCGACGGTCGACTCGTGCCATTCGGTGGCGAGCTCGACCTCGGCGGCCCCAGCAGCATCCATGTCGGCGCGCACCCGTTCGGTCAGCACCTCGGTGGCGCGCATGAGCGCGTCCGCGAGGCTCACGGTGGTGATCGGGGCCTCGCCCGCATGCACCACGTATCGGCCCTGCTGGGGCGCCGAGATCGTGCAGTCGTGCGTGATCCGCACCCGTCCGACGACCGCGCCGATCGCATTGGCGACGTCGGCATCGTCGGGCACCGCCGATGCAGTGCCCACCAGTTCGGCGACCGCGGGGTAGTAGGTGCTCGCCGACGCTCCGAGGCCCACCAGTGGCAGCGCGAGTCCGGCGACGAGCCGGCTCACCCCGGCGTGTCCGTTCAGCGCGGCTTGCACGGCGCGGCTGTGCACGGTGCCGCTGGGTAACCCGTCGTGGTCGAATGCCGCGGCAAGCACCGCCTCGGCCGAGCGGCGTACCAGCGCGTCGACGGTGAGCTGCGCGATCGTCGCGGCATCGTCGGCGATGGCCCGACCGAGACGGTCGCGACGACGGGCGAACAGTTGGGCTGCCTTACGCGCCGCGTTCGCGTCACCCGTGGCCTGGCGACCGAGCACGTGGGTGGCGTCGGTGGGGGTGAACGACGCGAGCTGCAGCACGCCTCGCCGTACGAGCCGCTCGACCACTCGGCGCTGTGCTGTCGAGGTCATCACGGTTGCCGCCGTGACGATGGCCCCGGCACCGTCGTCGCGTACGGCAACGGTGTCGACGATGCGGCGCTCGGTGGGGTCGTCGACCTCTGCTGCTCGTCGACGATCGAGCAGCAGGACGAACACCCCATCGAGATCGCTCGGCGGTTCCGCGAGCAACTGCCGATCGAGCCCCTCGTGCACCACAGCGGGATGCTCGACGGCGGCGAGCGCCACCGGGATCACCCGACGGGGACCGAGGACGAGCACTGCGCCGGCGGCGCGATCGTCGTGGCGCACCTGGCTGTCGCCGCCCAGACCGTGCGTGTGCATGGCCACCGCGGCCACCATCGTCCGGTGGCCACCCACCGTGGCCCCGAGTGTGCTCACCAGCGGCACACCGTGCCGGAGCACGGCGATGTCGGTGGTGGTGCCGCCGATGTCGCTGATGATCGCATCGTCGAGGCCGGTGAGGTGGGCAGCGCCGACGAGGCTGGCCGCAGGCCCCGACAGGATCGTCTCGATCGGTCGCTCGCGCACGAACGACGACGACACCAGCGATCCATCACCTCGCACCACCATCACCGGTGCATGCACGCCCTGATCGGTGAGCGTGCGTTCGGTGGTGGCCACCAGCCGGTCGATGATCGGGACCAGCCGGGCGTTGAGGATCGCCGTGACGGCACGCTTCGGCCCGTTGAGTTGCGCCGACAGCACATGGCTCGCCGTCACCGTGGCGCCGGTGAGCGACCTGATCGCTTCGGTGGCAGCTCGCTCGTGGGCCGGATTGCGGACACTGAACTGTGACATCACGGCGAAGCCCTCCACGCGGTCGGCGACAGCGGCCACCTCGGCGCGGAGCCGCTCGAGATCGAGCGGTGCCCGTTCGTTGCCGTACGGGTCGTGACCACCCTCGAGCAGGATCATCGGATCCCCCGCCAGGGCGTCGCGGAGACCGCCGCGTTCGATGACCTCGTCGTCGAAGCCGATGATCACCGCACACACCGGCCGGCCCGATCCTTCGACGAGCGCATTGGTGGCGAGCGTGGTGGACAGCGAGACGAGCTCGATCCGCCCAGGCTGGACACCGGCCTGGTGCAACGCACGGTCGATGGCACCGCGGATGCCGATGCTGAGGTCGTGGTGGGTGGTGGGCGCCTTGGCCTTGGCCACCACCACGCGGGCGCCCTCGTCGTACACCACGGCATCGGTGTACGTGCCGCCGGTGTCGATGCCGAGCAGCA
>Ga0105049_10006840_pt1 | contig 13277 bp, 10 predicted proteins | sample MAT06_FD_78087 | JGI IMG/M metagenome (GOLD analysis project Ga0105049, IMG submission 78087) | Freshwater microbial communities from Lake Fryxell liftoff mats and glacier meltwater in Antarctica - MAT-06 | ecosystem: Environmental > Aquatic > Freshwater > Ice > Liftoff microbial mat | place...
CCGGTGCGCTGCATTTGCGCGAGCAGCGTTTGGACTTTGGCGGTGTGCCGCAGTTTGAAAAAGCACGGCAGTCCCCGCGCCTCGCACTCGCCCAGCAGCACTTCGTTTCCGTAGCCGCAGTCGCCACGCACGAAGGCCGGCCAGTGCGTGCGCAGCAGCGCATCGAGCCGCGACCAAAGGCCGGGCATCCCATGTCGGGCGGCGTGCTCTTTTCCACCCTGCACCTCCACGCCCAGGCACAGCCGCGTGCCGGCCATGAAGTAGCTGTGGTAGGCGTGGCTCGGACGCCCGGACTTTTGCGGGTGGTAGCCGATCTGCGCGCCTTGCTGGTGGCCGTAGAGCGGCTTAACTCCCAGCCCAGGGTTGGCCCCAGGCACGAGGGCCTACCCTGGGTCTGCGCTGGCGGGATGGTCCTCTTATTTCTGCAAGACGATGTTACACTTTCTCCGGCACGACGTAGGGCTTGCGGTAGTCGCGGGTGAGGAGTTTGTCGGCGGCGGCGTTGCCGATGAATCTTTCCGTCTTGGGATCCATCTTCAGGAATTCTCCCAGGGTGAGCTTGTCCCGATCGAGTTTCACGTCGTTGGCGTCGAGATGGGCGATGAGGCGTTCGAGGGAATCCAGAGCCTCCTTGCTGCCCTTGAACTTTTCACGCAATTCCCCGGGCGACGCTTTTTTACCGAGCCGATACGAGATGTTGCCGGTGTGGCAGAGGGCGCTGGAGATGTGGCCGTCGATGATCTTGCCTTTCAAGTCGCCCGATTTCCGACTGCGCACGCACTCGATGAAATTGGCGAAATGGCTGCCTTCGCCCTTATCCGCCGGCATTTTCGCCACTTCATAGGAGGGGGATTTGACGACATCCGCCGCGATCGGTGGTTTGCCGAAAGTGCGCAGGAGTTGGTCTTTGTTGTCATAGACCGCGGCGTTGTTGTAGTCGGGAGCGACCACGTAACCGTTTTCGTACTGGGCGATCACGCCCACGCTGGCGGTGCGATATTTGTCCATCTCCTTGCCGTCGGTTTTCGAGGGCAAGCCGCGCACTTCAAAGATGAGTGGTGCCTTTTCGTAGTCGTGGAAAACGAATTGCGAGTTGGGAGTTTCGCCATCGTCGTCATACCCGAGGCGTCCACCGACGGAGAAGACGCGAGGGGAGAGCGCGGTTTCGCCGGTGAAACGACGGGCAATGTCCATCTGATGGATGCCTTGATTGCCGAGGTCGCCATTGCCGTAGTTCCAGATCCAATGCCAGGAGTAGTGGATGATCCCGTACTTCGGATCGTTGCGATGCGGGGGCACGATGGGAGCGGGGCCGGACCAGATGTCGTAGTCGATGGTCTCGGGCACGGCCTGTTCGCCAGAGACTTTGCCGATGCTGGCGCGCCGTTTGTAGCAGAGGCCGCGGACGTGTTGCAGTTTGCCGAGCGGCTCGTTCTTGAGCCAGTCGAGCACCGCCGCAATGCCGGCGGCGGAGCGGCTCTGGACGCCCATTTGCACGATCTTGCCGTACTTCTCGGTGGCCTTCACGAGCTGCCGACCTTCCCACACATTGTGCGACACCGGCTTCTCGACGTACACGTCTTTGCCCGCCTGCAGGCCCCAGATCGCAGCCAGCGAATGCCAGTGATTCGGGGTGGCGATGGAGATGGCATCGACTTCACTGCTCTCGAGCAGCTTCCGGATATCCCGATAGGGCTCGATCACGAGGTTCTTGGCCTGGAGTTGCGCCACGCCTTTGTCCAGCACCGCGCTGTCCACATCGCAGAGCGCCACGATGCGCACGCCTTTCATCTGCGCATAGCCGCTGATGTGGCTCTGCCCGCGGCCATTGAAGCCGATGATGGCGACGCGGATGTCGGAGTTGGCGCCATCGGCCTGGGCGCGGACGCGGGCGGGCAGGGAGAGGGTGGCGGCGGTGGCGAGGGAGCCTTTGAGGAAGGTACGGCGGGTGGAGTTCATGCGAGGATGTGGGTGGTGGAGGTTAGGGGGAAAAAGGGCGGTGGGCTTTACTTGCCGGCCACGTAGTCGGAAAAACGGGCGGCGACTTGGGCCTGCCCGGGGTCGCCTTCATGAAAGTAGAAGCGGTAGCGGAAGGTGGTGCTTTTGCCGGCCGGGATGGTGAAGGCGCCAGCGTTCTTGTCGGGCAGTTTCTCAAACTGCGCCTGGCCGAACGCATTGGCAGCAAAGAGTCCGTAAGTGCGCACATGCCACCAGGTGGGGTGCCGGGGATTCTGCGGATGATCGAAGATGGCGACGCCGACAGTGCGGCCGTCCACGGGGCCGGAGTAGTCGCACCACTCGGCGCGTTTGCCCCAGGCTTCTCCATCGCGATCGCCTTTGCTGTTGAGGATGTGGCCGTCGCCTGCGGGCGCGGTTTTGGCGCCTTTCGCCTTGGACTTCTCGACGCGCATGGTCTCCGCGACGCGGATGGCCATGGCCCCGTCTTTGTCGTCGCCAAAGACCACGTCCTTCGCACCGGCGGAGATGGTGATGTCGAAGTCGAGGATGCGCGCCGGGCCGCCACCGTGGATGCGGATGGTGCGCTCATCGGTGCAGAGGACCTCGCCGCCTTCATCGAGCACCCATCGGTTCTTTGCGCGGATCGTGCCCTGGTCGGCGCCGCCTTTCACTTCGAGAAATTTTTCGTGGACGATCTGGCCGAGCTTCGTGCCTGGCTTGGCCGTGTCTTCCCAGAAGCCCGCGCCATTGACGTGGCGATGGCCGAACCAGAGTCCCTTGTGGTGAATGTGATCGGTCTCCTCGCCGGCCACGCCTTCCTTGAGCGGAAAGTTGCGCGTCATGCCCGCGCCGGTCGGGCCGACGATGGGGTAAAGATACGGGCGGCGCGCGCCGGTGAAGTGGTACTCGGTGAAAAGCTGACCGTCGATTTCGACGCGGACGTGGTCGGGCTGTTCGGTGAGTTTGACTTCGGCGCTCGCGACGGAGGCGAGGGCGAGGGCGGAGACGAGGGTGAGCAGGCGGGAGGAGGGGAGCACGGGAGGAGGTTGGTGGGGCCGGCGACGCCGGTGCAAGCTAACAACCGGAGGCCCGGGCAGTTGTTTGAGGGATTTCTCAGGCGGAGGTAAAGACCCGCTACGCGCCGATGGACACTGATCCACGGGGCGGGGGGCGCCCCGGTTCCTGGTGCCCGGCGGGCGGCTCGGGGCGCTAGTCCAGGGCCAGTTCGTTGATCGCCAGCGTGCTCCCGCGCAGAGGCAGGAAGTCGTTCCCCGGGCCGACTCGCTGGGGGATGGTCTGGCCGGCGGCGATCACTTGCACGACGTGATCGGCGACGATGCCGAAGGCGCTCCCTGCGATCACCAGTCGCACTTCGAGATCGAGGTCGCCGGGGTCGAGGATGCTGCCGCGCACGATCACCGCACCGATGCGCGAGAAGCTGCCGGGAGCGCTGGAGAGCGGGAGGTCGTCCGGGGTGCCGAAGTCGCCATCCGCACCGGGGCGGGCGCTGGCGACGATGTTTGTGGCGAGGATGGACGGGGTGGTTTCGCGATCCGGGTGGGCGCCGATCGTCACCGTGCCAATGCTCGCGCCGACGCGGGTGAAGTCGCGCGCGAGATCGAGGCCGGCGAAGATGTCGGTGAATGCGACCTGATTTGCGACGGTGACGGTGCCGATCGCGCGGAGGGCGGAGATGAGCACCCGCTCGGGGCCACCGAGCACGCGATCGACGCGCAGCGAGGTGAGCGCATCGGCGGCCATGATGAAGCCGCTGTCCAGCCCGCTGCCCGACTGGAGGGCGCCGCCGATGTTCACGGGGCCGATGTCGCCGCTCGTGGAGGTGAGGCCGCCGCTGTGGACGCCGGAGCCGCCGCGGAGCTGGCCGCCGAGGGTCACGCTGGCGAGGGCGCCGCCGCGGATTTCGCCGGAGTGGGCGCCGGCGCCGCCGGTGAGCGAGCCGGTGATGCGCACCGGGCCGATGGCGTTCAGGGCGAAGACCTGGCCGATTTCCCGGAGGTCTTGAGCCGTGGTGTCAAAGGCGCCGCTGCCCCCGGTGATGCTGCCGCCGACGGTGAGGCGCGCGAGTTTTCCGCCGCTGGTGATCTTGCCGCTCTCGTCGCCGGTGCCGCCGGTGATGCTGCCGGCGATTTTCACCGGGCCGAGGTCGAGCTCGCTGCTGATGCTGCCGCTGCCGAGTCCCACGGTGCGCCCGCCGGTGCCGCTGTAGCCCCGCATTTCCGCCGCCTCGACGCTGGCGAGCTGGCCGGAGCTGTGGATGGAGCCGGAATTGCGGCCGACCCCACCGACGATCGCGCCGACGATCCGCACCGCGCCCATGTCTGAATCGTCGGGCTCGCCCTGGGTCTCGATGGTGCCGCTCAGATCGCCGGTGCCGCCAGTGAGGGTGCCGCCGATCTGCACCGTGCCCATGCGGCCGCCGCTGCGCAGGGCGCCGGAGGATTCGCCGCTGCCGCCGCGCACGCTTTTGGCGATCGTCACCGGGCCGAGGTTTGAGTTGGCGAGGACGAGGCCGCTGGCCTCGCCGCTGCCCCCGAGCAGGTCGCCGTCGATGCGCACGCTGCGAATGGTCTCCCCGGAGATCGAGCCCACATTGTCGCCGGCTCCGCCGCGCACGCTGCCGCGCACGATCACCGGGCCGAGGGCGCCATCGGTGAAGATGGCGCCGGCACTAGGGCCGACCACGCCGCTGCCCGGCGTGCCGTCGAGGTCGCCGCCGATGGTCACACTGGCGATGGCGCTGCGTGAGCCTTCCCCGGATTCCGGACCGCCGGCGAGGACGGTGCCGGAGTACGCGCCGGCTCCGGCGAGGAGGTCGGCGCCGATCCGCACCGCGCCGAGGGTGCCGAGGCTGCCGATCGCCCCACTCTCAAAGGCCGCGCCGCCGACCACCGAACCGCCTACGGTGACGCTGCGGATGGAGGTGGCGCTCACGATCTGGCCCGAGCGCGGACCGGAACCGCCGCGGAGGTCGCCGGTAATGCGGATGTCGCCGAGTGCCGCGATGCTGCCGACGGCGCCGCTTTGCGAGCCGATGCCGCCGATGACGGAACCCGCGACGGTCACCGCGCCGATCGTTTCGGCGGAGCCGATGACGCCCGACAAATCGCCCGAACCCCCGCGCAGGTCGCCGATGATCTTCACCGTCTGGATCGCGATCTTGCTGCGCACCACGCCACTTTCCTCGCCCGAGCCGCCGAGCACGCCGCCGGAGATGGAGACGAGCCCGATGCGCGCGCCGCTGGCGATGGTGCCGGAGCGATCGCCCGCGCCGCCATCGAGGCCGCCGAGGACGGTCACGCTGCCGAGGCCACGGCCATTGCTGATGACGCCGGAGTCCGCACCCGCACCGCCGCGCAGCTCACCTTTGACGAGGATCTTCGCACTTTTGCCGCCGGCAAAAAGCACGCCGCTGTGGCTCGCCGCCGGGTCGGTGCCGCCGAGGATCGAGCCTTCGATGACCGCGGAGTCGAGGCCGCCTTCGGTCCAGATGCGACCGGATTCCGCGCCCGCGCCGCCCGCGAGATTGCCGCCGATGAAGAGCGAGCCGATGCGGCCCTTGGCGAAGATCTGGCCGCTGCCCGCGGTGGCGCCGCCGAGCACGCTGCCGGCGATGCGCACGGCGCCGATTTTCCCCGCGGCGTCGGTGCTGGAGTGGACGAGCGGGGCGGGATCGACGACCGAGCCGAGCACTTGAAAGGTGGCGTCGCGCAGATCGCCGCTGAGCACCAGCGCACCGACGCCGCCAAGGATCGTGCTCACCAGGCTGCCGCCGCCGGCGGCCTGCGTGGCGAGGCCGCGGGCGCCGAGGGAGACGGCGCTCAGCGAGCGGAGCGCGGGCGTCTGGACGTTGGCATCGCCGGCATCGATCTGGCCGAGGTCGCCGTCGATCGTCACGGAGTGCAGGTCGAGGCCGGTGGCATTCAGGTAACCGACATCGACGCGGCCATCGCCGCCCGCCCCCACTGCGGCGGAGACGACGAGCGTGGTGCCTTGGAAAATGGCCGGCGCACTGGCGAGGGCGATCTGCTGGAGCTGAAAGCCCAGGCCAGTGGCGACGAGGAAGGGTTGCACCACGGCGTTCAGGTCCGCAGTGGTGCCGCGACTGGAGGAGACGGTGACGCGATCCCCGTCGAGATCGGTGAAGGTGACGATCGCGGCCGGGGCGATGCGAGTTTCGAGCACCTCCAGGGAGGAAGCGGGACGCGCGGAAAATGCGGTGGTCATCGAGCCGGCGATGCTGCCCACCCGCGGCGTGAAAGGCAATTCGCAATGCCGACCCTGGACGTCGAGCCTGCCGCCGCCGCGGAGCGTGCCCGGGGGGCGCTCCCGCGCGGCTCAAGCGGGCCGGGCCAGGAGTCCGTACTTCGGGGCCAGGACGAGCGTGACGAGGAAGATCAGCGCCTGCACCAGGACCATGCAGGCGGCGGTGGAGGCATTGAGAAAAAAGCTCACATACACTCCGGCGAGGCTGGAGAAGACGGCGCTGCCGGTGGCGATCCAGAGCATCCGCGGGAAGCGATCGGTGAGCAGGTAGGCGATGCAGCCCGGAGTCACGAGCATGGCGATGACGAGGATGATGCCGACCGCTTTCAAGGCCGCGACGATGGTCGCGGCGAGCAGCGAGAGCAGCAGGTAGTAGAGAAAGCGCGTGGGCAGGCCGATGGCGCGCGCGTGATGTGGATCGAAGCAAAAGAGCAGCAGGTCGCGCCGCAGCACGAGCACGATGAGCAGCGTGACGCCGGCCACCACGCAGCTTTCGAGGCGGTCGCGCGGTTCGATGCCGAGGATGTTGCCAAAAAGGATGTGATCGAGATGCAGGTCGGTCTTGATCTTGGTGAAGAGCACGAGCCCGAAGGCGAACATCCCCGTGAAGACCACGCCCATCGCGGTGTCCTCCTTGACCCGCGAGTTGGCCTTGATCCAGCCGGTGGCCACGGCGCAGAACAGGCCCGACGCAAAGGCCCCGAGCGCGAGCGGCGCGCCCACGGCGTAGGCGATCACGATGCCCGGCAGCACCGCGTGCGAGATGGCATCGCCCATGAGCGACCAGCCCTTGAGCACGAGGAAACACGAGAGCACCGCGCAGACCGCGCCGACGATCGCGCCGACGAGCATCGCGTCGGTCATAAAGGAAAACTGAAAAGGTTCGAGCAGCCGTTCCATCAGAGGGCGGAGTGGCGTTGGGCGCGGGCGGCGAGCAGGCCGTGCTTTGGGGCGAAAACCAGCGCGACGAGGAAAAGCAGCGCTTGCAGGGTGACGATGCAGCCGCCGGTGGAGCCGTCGAAGAAGTAACTCGCATAAGCCCCGGCGAGCGAAGTCCCGACGCCCATGCTCACGGCGAGCGCGACCATTTTTCCAAAGCGATCCGTGAGCAGATACGCCGTGGCTCCGGGCGTCACGAGCATCGCCACCACCAGGCACGCGCCCACGGTCTGCAAGGCCGCGACCGCCGTGGCCGAGAGGAGGGTCAGCAGCGTGACGTGGAGCGCGGTGACGTTGAACCCGAGCGCGCGCGCCTGCTGCGGATCGAAGCAGAAGAGCAGGAGGTCGCGCCACTTCGTGCCGAGCACCGCGAGCGTGATCGTGGAGATGATCACGACCTGCCAGATGTCGGGATCGGAGATGCCGAGGATATTGCCAAAGACGATCGTGCGCAGATCGACCGTGCTCGGGTGCATCGAGATGAGCAGCAGCCCGAGCGCGAAGAACGAGGTGAAGACCACGCCGATCACCGCGTCCTCGCGCAGCCGCGTCTTCCTTTTCACAAAGCTCATGCCGAACGCGGCGAGCAGCCCGGTGAAAAACGCGCCCGCGGCAAAGGGCCAGCCCGCGAGATACGCGATGGCCACGCCGGGCACCACGGCGTGGGAGAGCGCATCGCCCATGAGCGGCCAGCCCTTGAGCGTGACGAAGCAGGAGAGGAAGGCGCAGACCCCGCCGATGAGGCCGCTGACGAGGATGGCCTTCACCATGTACTCGTAGTGGAGCGGGGAGAGGAGGGTTTGGATCATGGGCGCCCCGCGGGGGAAACGTCGAACGTCGAACGTCGAACATCGAACATCGAACGAGAGCGCCGCCTTCGACGTTCGATGTTCGATGTTCGATGTTCGATGTTCCGCTTCATTCGTCCCCCGGCTCTTCCGCCCGCTGCTTCACGATCTCCTCCCGCCCCTCGCGATGGCTGTACTCCAGGTGCCCGCCTTTGCCGAAGACCAGCGGGCGCTCGTCGTCGGTCAGCACCGTCACGGTGCGGCCGTCGTGCCGCTGCACCGTCGATTCATCGAAGCGGAAGCGCCGCAGCACCCCGCCAAAGGCGCTCGAGAGATTCTGCTCGGTGAAGACTTCCGCGGTCGGGCCAAAGGCGAGCACGGTGCGATTTACGAGCACCACCTGATCGCAGAACTCGGGGACCGAGCCGAGATTGTGCGTCGAGACGAGCATGAGATGGCCATCGCGCCGCAACTCGCGGAGCAGCTCGACGATCGCCGTCTCGGTGCCGACATCCACCCCGGTAAAGGGCTCGTCGAGCAGGATCACGCGTCCGCGCTGCGCGAGCGCGCGGGCGAGGAAGACGCGCTTCTTTTGCCCGCCGCTCAGCTCGCCGATCTGCCGTTCGCGGAAGTCCGCCATGCCGACCCGCGCGAGACTTTCCCCGACGATCCGCCGATCCTCGGCGCGCGGGATGCGGAGGAAATTCATGTAGCCGTAGCGGCCCATCATCACCACGTCCCAGACGCTCACCGGGAAGCTCCAATCGACCTCTTCACTCTGCGGCACGTAGGCCACGAGGTTGCGCTTTTGCGCGGCGGCGATGGCGGCGCCGGAAAGCAGCACGTCGCCGCGGCTCGGGCGCACAAAGCCCATGATCGCTTTGAAGAGCGTGGATTTCCCGCTGCCATTGATCCCGACGAGCGCGCAGACGGTGCCGCCCGAGAGCTGAAAACTCGCGTCGCGCAGGGCGACGTTGCCATTCGGATAGGTGACCGTGACGTTGCGGACCTCGAGCTGGAGTGGCGCGTCGCTCATGAGGGTGGGAGGGCACTCGAGAGCGACCGCCGCTCCGCCGCGATGACGAAAACGCCAAACGCCAAACGCCAAACGCCAAACACCAAACGAGGAAGGCGCTCGCCGAACGTCCGGGCCCCATCCGTTCGTTTGGCGTTTGGCGTTATCGAGTCTCGCAAAACTGGTTCATGGCCCGGAGGGCCAATGGAAATTAGCCGGTGGCGCCAGCCACCGGAATCCCGGAAAGAACGACCGCGCCCCGGCAGGGGCGCCGGAAACCTCACCGTGCCGCCGCCCCTGCTGGGGCGATGATCCATGGGATGCCCGGTCCGTTGGCTGGCGCCACCGGCTAATTTCCCTTCGCCCTCCGGGCGGGGAAAAGCCGCCCCCACTTTCGCGGGACTCCATCCGCCGCCCGCGCAACCGCCGCAAAATTCGGCCATGCGCTTCATTCGCCGAGCAGCCCTTTCACGATCGTCTCGACGTCGTGCTCGAGCAGTCGCAGGTAGCTCGGCACGGGCCCCTGGGCGTCGCTCAGCGAATCGACGTAGAGCACGCCGCCATAGCGCGCGCCGGTCTCCTTCGCCACTTGCTGCATGGGTTTGTCGCTCACGGTGCTCTCGCTGAAGACCACGGGGATCCGGTCGGCCCGCACGCGGTCAATGACCTTGCGCACCTGCTGCGGGGTGCCTTGCTGGTCGGCGTTCACTGCCCAGAGGAAAAGCTCCTTCAGCCCGAGGCTGCGCGCGAGATAGGGAAAGGCCCCCTCGCTCGTGACGAGCCAGCGGCGCGCTTCGGGCACCCGCGCGAGTTGGGTCCGCACTTCGGCTTCGATGGCCTGAAACTTCGCGATGTAGGCGGAAGCATTCGCGGTGTAGATGGCCCCGTTCTCAGGGTCGATCTTCACCAACGCCCGGCGGATGTTTTCCACATAGGTGACGGCGTTTTGCAGCGACATCCAGGCGTGCGGATTCGGCTTGCCGGTGTAGGGCCCTTCCTCGATGCCGATGGGCGTGAGGCCTTCCGTGAGCACCGCGCTCGGGACGTTGCGCAGGTTGCGGAAAAACTTCTCAAACCAGCGCTCGAGGTTCAGTCCATTCCACAAGATGAGGTCCGCGCGCTGCGCCTTTACGATGTCGCCGGGGGTCGGTTCGTAGCCGTGGATTTCCGCACCGGGTTTGGTGATCGACTCCACCGTGGCCGCGTCGCCGGCCACGTTCTGCGCCATCTCGGCGATGATGGTGAAGGTGGTGACGACGCGTTTTTTCGCGGCCCACGAGGGCGTGGCCAGGATGAGCAGGCAAACCAGGATTCGGAGGGCGGGGAGAGGCTTCATGATTCGGCGGGGGTCAGTAGCGGACGCTCAACCCGACGAAGGGTTGATAGTCGGGCGCGGATCGCGTGACGCCGAAATTGCAACCGAGGTCGAGTTGCACATCGCGGGAGAGGCTATAGGTGAAACCGCAGTCCGCCTGGCCCTGCCAGGGAAAGCCCGGGGCGGTGCCGACCCGCCCGACTAATTCGACATAGACGGCGAGGTGATCGGTGAGGTCGCGCCCGAGGGTCACAAAATTCGCCCACTCCGTCTCGTAGCCGCCGCCGTCGGCGCTCACGAAATCCACCTGGGTCATGAGCCCGAGCCCCCAGCCTCCGCCGAGATCGACCGCAAAGGGCACGATGAGCCCGGCCTCGGTGGCGCCATTGCGCAGGTCGGAAGCGCTCAGCGGAAACTTCACATACGGCATGATGGCGAGCGCCGTGCGGCCTCCGTCGTTGCCCCAGAGATTCACCTTCAGCCGCGCGGAGAGATCGCCAAAGCCGGTCGCGCGCTGCGTCCGGCCGGAGACATCCCGGGTGCGCACGGCCAGGTAGTTGTCGAAGACGATCTGGAGATCCACGTCGTTGAGCAGGCCGATTTTGAGATTCACCGGCGCCACATTCCACTCCTCGGTGCGCACCCCGTCCGGGCTGTTCCGGTCGTAGGTGAGCTTCACCAGATCCATCTCCAGTTGGAAATGGCCCGCATCGACCGAGATCGGGCTCTCCGTCTGATCGGGACGGTCGGTGATGAGTTCGCGCATCTGCGCGCGCGGCGTGGGATGGAAAAGATGGTAGCGGGATTTATCGCCCGCGGTCTCGATGGGACCGGCCAGGGCCGGCGCGAGGGTTCCGGCCAGGGTGATGAGGGACAGGGCACGGGTGAGCAGGGACGGTGGCGACATGGCGGAGTGGAAGGAGCCAAAAGGAATGCCATGAAGCAACAATAATGTTAGCCCGGGCTAATATTCTCATTCCGCGCTTGATCGAATGGCCTGCGCCGCCTACGCCACCACTCCGTGCCTGCCAAGAGCCAGCCCCGCCATACCTCCTCGGCCGTCGAAGACTACCTCGAGCGCATCCTCGAACTCATCGACACCAAGGGCTATGCGCGCGTGGTGGACATCGCCCAGCGCCTCGGCATCTCGCAGGCCAGTGTCACAAACATGGTCCAGCGCCTCGATGCCGAGGGCCTGCTGAAGTACGAAAAGTATCGGGGCCTCGTGCTCACCGCCTCCGGTGAAGCGCTCGCCCAGAGCATCGCCCGCCGCCACCGCTTGCTCAGCGATTTTCTGAAACTTCTGGGGCTCGACGAATCGACGATCGAGCACGACATCGAAGGCATGGAGCATCACATCAGCCCCGCCACCCTCCAGGCGATCGAGGCGCTCACGCGCCAGTTGCAGGGGCAGTCCGCCTTGCTCGCCCGGGTGCGCAAGGCCGCGCGCCAGGACTGAACCCTGCGGCGCGAAGAATGGCTTGCACCCCGCCGCCGGAAGTTGGGACTGCTAGCCCCATGCATCGCCCGACCAGCAGCCTTCCACCTTCGCCTTCCACCCTCCCAGCGGGCCCCCGGGCGTCTCGGTGGAGGCGGGAGGTTCGATCCTGGATGCGTGATGTTTTTCGTCCCTCCCCGGTGCTCCCGCGTCCCCGCGCGCGCTGCGCCATTTTGCTCTTCCTCGCTCTCAGCGGCTTCTCCGGCTGCGCCACGACCGATCCCCAGAGCACGGGTGCGGCACGGGCCGCGATGCTCGCGGCGATCGAGGCCGAGAAGCCTGGCAGCTATTACATCGGCCGCCGCTACTACAAGGTGGACTACAAGTTCTGGGGCTTCGTGCGGAAACCCGGGCAGCCCTGGAGCATGGCGAAGATGGTGATGTTCAACGAGCAGCAGAAACTCGCGCCCGACCGCGAGCAAGGCACGCTCGGCGTGGACAACAACTACGAGTACAAGCTCTTCGGCAATTTCTCCGGCCAGACCGTGTACGAGCCGGCCAGCAATGGGTTCTATCCCGAGTTCATCCTGAAGGGCCACGAATTGCTCACCAAGACGCCGGCAAAGATCTACCGCGAAGCCGGGGCGGCGGATCCGAAGCGCCGGGTCATCGCCAAGCCTTACTGAAGGTTTCCGGCACTTTAGGGGACGGGGTGTGGCGCGAATGTCGAAGGACCAGGGAAACCCCAGGGGTTCGAACGCAGCCGCTCCAAGCTCACCTTCACGATCGCCCCGGTCTCCTCGATCTTCCGGTGTCCGACGACTCACGAGTGACAGCCGCAGCAGCGACTCGGGCCACGAAGATAAGGGCACGCCGGCGCTGGCGATGGATGCCGCTTTGTCCGGCCGCTCAGATTGCTTTGGTGCTTGGGTTTTCGAGGCGGGTGCTTTTTCCTCCACGTCCCATGTTTTGGACCGAAGACATCGCCGCGCGCTGCGCCGGAGCGCAGATCATCAATGACTCGAAGACTCCGAGCGGGCGCGTCCATGTCGGCGCGTTGCGCGGGGTGCTCATTCACGACGCCATCTTTCGCACGCTGCGCGAAAAGGGCACCGAGGCGCGCTACCTCTTTGGCGTCGATGACTTCGATCCGGTGGACGAAATCCCCAAGGGCGAGGACGCGCACTTTGGCCGGTTCATCGGCTGGCCGCTCTGCAATACGCCCGCGCCCACCGGCTCCACGGCGCCGGACATGGCGGAGCATTTCATGGCGGAGTTCTGGCAGGTCTTCGAGGAAATCGGGGTGAAGGTGGAGCGCTACCGCATGCGCGACATCTATCGCGCGGGGCAATTCAACGAGCCGATCGACCGGATCCTGCGCCATGCGGATAAGGTGCGCGCAGTGTACAAAGAGGTGTCGAACAGCGACCGCCCGGCGCACTGGTTTCCCTTTCAAGTCATCTGCGAAAAGTGCGGTTGCATCGGCACCACCGAAGTCTCGGCCTACGACGGCGCGCTGGTGACCTATCGCTGCCGCCC
>Ga0105049_10006841_pt1 | contig 13276 bp, 11 predicted proteins | sample MAT06_FD_78087 | JGI IMG/M metagenome (GOLD analysis project Ga0105049, IMG submission 78087) | Freshwater microbial communities from Lake Fryxell liftoff mats and glacier meltwater in Antarctica - MAT-06 | ecosystem: Environmental > Aquatic > Freshwater > Ice > Liftoff microbial mat | place...
CTGGCAATGGGCCTGGCAAGGGTGAGAATGATCCAGATAATATTAAAGTTCCGATTGGACTCTTTGGGCAGATGATTGCTGAGACTATAGAACTCCGAAATGTTCGTCGTACTACCGGCGGGGATAATTTAATGGAGTCCGAGCTGCGAGCCAGCGCCGCGCAACGGCCCACTGGGCATCAAAGAGAAGAAAGAACCTTTGAAAAAATTTTAGAAAAAGGAATGGCGATGGCAGCGGCAGAGGCAGAGGGAAAAGATCCCATGACCATGAATGCCGAAGAGCTATTCACTATTGGTCTTCTTCATTATGAGCCTGAAGATATCGTTGTTTATGATCGAGAGACGGTGATGACCCCCGAAATGGATGCGGTCATTGTATATGTCGCAGATACTTCTGGAAGTATGGGTAAAGAGCATCGCGAGATTGAAAGAAAAATGGTGGCTCTTACCAGTTCGGTACTAAGAGTTCTTTATCCCGCTCTAAAAGAGAAGTTCGTGATCTATGACTCTGAAGCCAAAGAGGTGACTCGGGCCGAATTCTTTACTCGTAGCCTTGGCGGAGGAACCGAAACTACGGTTGGTATTAAGGCCGTCGAAAAAATCTTCGAGAAATTTCCGGAGGCTCGATTCAATCGCTATGTTCAACTTTTTTCGGATGGGGGGGATTTTCAACCTGCAGCTGCAGCCGCTCGTGCCAAAGCCCTCTCCGAACTAGTCGAGTTTTTTGCCTATGCTCACGTGGCTCCTGATAAGACACCGATGGAATGGGCCCCTTTGTCGCAGGCCTTCCAAGCTCTCGCCAAAGCCCATAAAGAGAAGATGGGATACGCAGAGTTAACTTTGACGCAGGATTCGCTCGTTCAAGCACTGCGTCGATACTATGGAAAGCTGCCCTTAGATTAGTTCAAGAAAAAAAGATTTTGAAGTCTTGCGGGAAGTTGCCTGCCTTCTCCTGGTTCTATATATTAGAGGTACATTCTTTCGAGAATGGGAAGGAGGTGATGCCTATGTTTTCACGTTATAAACATAAGGTGATCACCGAAAGTAGGAGAACTGCTTAAGCCCTGAACCAGCTTAGGTAGCCTGCAAGTAGGCGATCACCACCCTTTAAGACACGAGGAGGAGCATGGCATTCATTCTCTCGAGTGTGAATCCGGCCTCTCCTCGTTTAGGGCTTTCTTCAATTCAACATTTTTTGTCCATTTCCCCCCCCCCCCCGATTGTTAAGTTCTTTTTTTGTTAATTATATTAGCCATTTGTGAGAGCTAGGATCTTCCATTTATCGCGTCGGCTTATGTTAAACTGATACCTATGGGAGTGGTGCAGACGTCGACAGAGCCCGGGGCGGGACCTCGGTATTATCAAATTCCTGTGAACCTCTATCAGCCCGGCGAGCGTATCGACGAGGATTTATACCTCTATTATCAAGGACAGTATCTTCTCTTTCGACCGAAAGCATTTCAGTGGAAGAAAGAAGATGTTCTGAAGCTTGAAGGCTTCGGAGTGAAGCATCTTCATATTCAATGCGATTCCGAAGAAACTCATCACAACTTCTTAGAGAATAATCTTGTTCGTATTATGCGAGAGCCAAAACTATCAACAGCTCATAAATCTAGAATTCTATATGAAGCTTCATCGACTATTCTCGAAGCCATTTATAAGAAGCCAGAATCTCCAGAAGCCTTGAGGAGAACCGTAAAGATTGTAGAGAGTTCGATCGATTTTCTTTCTAAGCGAGAGAATTTTATCGAACTGATGAAGTTAGCGACGACTAACTTTTCAGAATACGCGCATTCGCTTCATACCGCTGCTTATGCGATTACTCTCTCGAAAGAGATGGGTATTAATGCTTATGAGCAGTTAAGTGCAGTCGGAGTGGGATCTATTCTGCACGATATTGGAAAAGTAAAAATCGATACTACTTTGTTAGATAAGAAAGATCAGCTTTCGGATGATGAGCGTAAAGAAATAGAAAAACATCCTCTTTATGGTTATGAGATGGCTCGAAAAACCGGTTCTCTTCCTGAGCTAGCCGAGAAGATCATTTTGATGCATCACGAGCGACCCAACGGAAAAGGATATCCTTGCCGACTATCGGGGGACTTTTTGGTGCTCGCGAAGATAGTGGGGATTTGTGATTGTTTTGATAGCCTTACGTCTGATCGGGTTTATCAGAATTCTAGGAGTCCTTTGAATTCGCTTCGTCTCATGCAAACAGAACTTAAAGACGAATACGACCAAAAAATTCTTACTTTCTTTATAAAGATGTTAGCTGGCAAGTAGCGCGGTACTGTTTGCTAGCCGAGCACCCGGGACTCGCGTATAAATAAGTCATGCGAATCGGAGTCATTGATCTCGGAACTAATTCCATCCGATTTGAAATTCATGAATGGGTTCGACCTGGATTCTTAAAATGTTTTTTTAGAAAAAAAGTTATGGTTCGCTTGGGGCAGGATGTTTATAAAACTTCGCAGCTTCAAGTCGAAGCGATGAAGAGAACCGAAGATGCGATCGTTCAGTTCAAGCGCGAGTCTTCAAAGCTAAACGTTGCAAGTATTGTGGGTGCCGCCACCAGCGCGGTCCGGGATGCCAAAAACGGCAAATTTTTTATTAAGAGCTTAAAGGATTCAACCGGAATCTCGCTGAAGGTTATTTCTGGAATAGATGAGGCCCGCTTAATTTTAAAGGGGATTCGTTCTTTTGAGCCTTTGGCAACGGGAGTCTTTAGTTTTGTTGATATTGGAGGAGGCAGCACCGAGATTGGTGTTGCTAGGGATGAGCAAATATTTCATCTCGAGAGTTACCCGTTGGGAGCGGCTCGATTTGCACAGATGATCGATGCCTATCCACCCGACGCCAATCGGCTCTTTGAGATTCGCAGACAGGTTCGAAAAGTTCTGGGCGAGAATGTCGGATTCAAAGAATGGCCAAAAGTAGATTTTATTTTAGGGGCGAGCGGCACGGTTAAAGCTTTGATGAAGATCATGAAGGCAACTGGGGAAGGAAGAAAAATTCCCCGGAAGGCTTTAGCTGTGTTGGTAACCGATATGTCTAAATTTAGTTTAGCAGAGATGGCGAAGATTCCAGGAATGGAAGAAGAACGCGTCGACCTGATTCTTCCCGGCGCTATTATTCTCGAAGAAGCGATGGATTTCTTGGGGGCGAAGAAAGTTTTTCGGACCAAGTTTGCGCTGCGAGAAGGAATTCTACAAGAAGAGTTGGAACGTTTGCAGTTAGCTTCGAGCCGTTACGAGTTAGAAGAGGTTGAGGGAATGACTCGCGTTTAAATGCACCGTTTAAATCAAAAAATCTAATTATTTCTAATTATTCTAAACATAAAGAGGAGTTCCAGCGTAGTCATTTTCGGCCATTTTCTGAAAGACGGCTTGGGCTCGAATATCTAAATCGCCTCCTAAGGATTTTCGCTTCCTCCATATTCCCATTGCATCAAGCTCTCTTGTTTTTGCACGGTCACGCAGGTAGGTGGGGATCACTTCTGAAATCAGAAATTGATGAATTTGTTCATCTAAGACCGGAAAGGCAATCTCTAGACGTGAGAAAAAATTTCTCGGCATCCAATCAGCGCTGGTTAAAAATAGTTGGTTGGAGTTTTGAAAGTAATACATCCGACTGTGTTCTAAAAAACGATCCACTAAACTGAAGACGCGAATATTATCGCTTAAGTCTTTAATACGAGGAATGAGAGAGCAGGCTCCTCTTACAAATAAGTCCACTTTCACCCCCGCCTGAGAGGCTGCATATAAAGAGTTAACTAAGTTATAGTCGACCAGAGCATTCACCTTGGCAAAGATCCGTCCCTTTTTCCCATCTTTGGCAGCCTTCGTTTCTCGATCAATTAAAGACAGCAGTCGCTTATGCAAATCAGTCGGAGCCAGAATCAAATGCTGAAGCTGAGTGGGAATTCTTTCTTCCGACACTGCCTCCATAAATATTTTGGCATCACTTCCTATGCCTGGGTGAGCCGTCAGGATGGCAAGGTCAGTATAAAGTCGGGCAGTTGTAGCATTATAGTTGCCGGTAGAAAGATGCGTATAATTGACGATCTTTCCTTCTTCTTTTCGCTCGATGAGAGCGATCTTGGCATGAAGCTTTAGTTTTCCAAAAGAAAAGACAACTTTCACACCTGCCTGGCGAAGTTCTTCAGCCAACTTAATGTTATTGAGCTCGTCAAAACGAGCTCGCGGCTCAATGATCACGCGGACATTTTTGGTCTTGGCCGCTTCTTTGAGAAGTTCGGTCACTTTAGATAGAGTATCAACGCGATAAATAGTTTGGCTAATCGCTTGTACTTGCGGATCTTTAACTGCCGCCTCGAGCAGGCGAGTGTAGGCGTCAAATGAATCATAAGGATGGTGGAGAAGCTGATCTTTCTCTTTAATCTTCTTAAAGATGTCGTCCTTTGAGCGAAGAGGCTTCGGGAGTCTATTCTCGAGCCGTGGATAAACCAACTTCTCTAGCATTTGTTCTGCTGAGCTTTGTTTTTGAAGTTCGTTCACAACTTGATAGCAGCCATGAATAAACAAAGGGAGTGGGGTCTTAAATATTTGTAGAGCCGAGATGCTGAGAGTTTTACAAATCTTTTCAATGTTTAACATTTGTTGAGTGCCAGTTAGTTGAAGGCGAACCACTCTGCCTTGATCTCTAGATATCATTCTTTTTTTGATCGCATCAGGTATCGATTCGGGATCTTCTTCTTCAAGTTCGCCACTAATGTCGGCGTCTCGAGTGATTCTAAAAATACAGGCTCTTTTGTTAGTGCCAATCAGCAACTGCATTCTCTGACTGACCAGGTCGTCCAAAAAGAATAAGACCAACTTTTTATTTTCGTCCCAGGCATAATAAGCTGCCGGAAGGCTTCGAGGAATTCCGATCATTTGCCCGTTCGGATAGATGAGCCCTCCTTGAAGATTCGTAACGAGCTTCAATTTTTCGTACGCGAACTTTTCTGGCTCCTTTAAATGAGGTAAACAGTTTTTTTCAAAGACTTCTTTTGCAAGCTCATCGAGCTTGTGAGTTCCAGGCGAACGTTTATAGACACGAATTCCATTTTCAAACAATTGACGAACTAAATCGTTAAAGACTCGGACCTGGCGATTCTCAAAGCGGCCGACCGAAATCAAAACTTCATCGCGGATGTGACGGAGTCGATCCACGAGTTCAATGTTGATTTGGGGGCCTCTCTTAAGACTTCGGATTTGCTCCTTCATCGAAGCAAATCGAATCATAAAAAACTCATCCAGATTGGATCCGGTGATTCCTAGAAATCTTAAGCGCTCCAAGAGGGGATTATTAGGTGAACGGGCTTGGGCTAAAACTCGCTCATTAAATTGCAACCAGCTCAAGTCGCGGTGAATAAACGGTTTATTTGGATCCTCCAACAAAGGAAGTATCTTCTGAAGCACCCTCTAGTTTTACTCAGGAGCGGGTCGATCCAGCAACCATTTTGGCGGGGAGCGAAGCTTCCAGACCAGGCCGAATATCGCCAAGGTCTTTAAGGTGTAATGAGTGAAGTCTATTTCCCACCAATAGAAGCCTTGGCGTTCAGATTGAGGGAAGCGGTGGTGATTATTATGCCAGCCTTCACCCATGGTTAAAAAAGCCAAGTAAAAATTATTTCTGGACGCGTCTTTTGTGTCGTAGCGGCGGCCGCCCCATAAATGACCCAAAGAATTAATCGAAAAGGTGATGTGATACAATACGGTGGTACTAACAAAAAATCCCCAGGCTAAGAGTTGTAGGGGCGATACTCCTAAAGAAGGCGCCCATTGTTGTAGGCAAAATCCGAGAGTAAATAGAAAAAGCGCCAACAAAAATGGTGGCACTACAAAGTGCCGGTCTAACCAAAGAATTTCTGGATATTTTGCGAAATCCTGAATCAGATGATGTTTAGTCTCGAAATTCTCGCGACAGAGTATCCATCCGACATGCGACCAGAAGAACCCAGATTCTATGGGAGAATGTACATCGTTATGACGGTCGGAATTTTGGTGATGAGCACGATGATGAGCGGCCCACCATAGCGGACCTTTCTGTCCCGAGCAGGTCCCTAGAAAAGCGAGGCAGAATTGAAAGATCCTAGAAGTCTCATAACTACGATGAGAGAAGTAGCGATGAAATCCTCCAGTTATGGCAAACATGCGCAGCCAATAAAGAACAACCGCAGTTCCGAGAGCGAACCAGCTAAAGCCCGATAAAAAAACTAAAAGGCATCCCAAATGGACAGTTAAAAAATAAACGCAGCGAAGTGGGTCCAGTTTCTTATCTGCCATAATGTCCTCTAGTGAGAGCGAGATTCTTGCTGTTCGGCCTAATCAATACTAGCTGCAAGTCATTGGTGATTCTTTTTCTGAAACCGGCCTCGCAATAACTCAGGTAGTATTCCCACTTGCGCATAAACGGATCATCGAAACCCATCTTCATAATGGCGTCGCGAGATTGCTTAAAGTTTTCGCGCCACCGGCTTAAAATATCTGCATAGTGAGGTCCTATATTCTCGAGATCATCGATTATAAATCGAGAAGACTTCGTCATCGCCACGCTCAAGGCTTCTAGAGAAGGGCAAACACTACCCGGAAAAATATGCTTCTGAATCCAGTCCGTCTTACTCTGAGCCGATTTATAACGCTGATCGGGTAGAGTAATGGCTTGCAAAACAAAAAGCCCGTTCGGTTTTAAGAGCCGATCGCAGACCTCAAAATAAGTACCCAAGTTTTCATGGCCCACCGCCTCGATCATTTCGCAAGATACAATTTTATCAAAGCTACCGTTTAGATCTCGATAGTCTTTTAAAACAATTTCTATCTTATGACTCAGTTTGGCTTCAGCCACTTTCTGAGTCGCGTAATCATATTGAGCTTTCGATACGGTTACACCCGTCCATTGGCAACCAGTCTGGCGAACGCTTTCGATGGCGAGCTCTCCCCAACCACAACCGATTTCTAAAACATGATCGGTGTCTTGAATTTGCGCCTTTTTTATTAAGCGATTCATTTTATTCTGCTGAGCTGTATCAAGATCATCGAGATTCGATTCAAAAACTCCACAAGAATACTGCATGCGTTTATCTAAAAATCTGGCGAAAAAATCATTACCGAGATCGTAGTGTTCAAAAATATTTTTCTTTGAGCCTTTTCTCGTGTTGGGGCGCAAGCGATGGCGAAGAATATTCATTAAGCGACCAAGACTAGGCCATCCTGTTTTACGATCATTTAATTCATCAGCATGATCGACAAAAAATCCAAGCAAACGTGGGAGGTCGGTAGTGGTCCAGTCGCCATCGACAAAGCTTTCGCCAAAGCCCACGTCGCCGGACCAAAAAGCTTTCCAGAAGAATCGATAGTCGCGAACCGACATGCGAAGTTTCTCCGGAGATTTCATATTTCCAAAAGAGATGAGTCTACGATCGGGGAGCTCGATTTCGAGGCAAGATCTTCGTAGTCGAGAGAAAAACTTACTTAGAAAAAATAAACCTAAACGGTCCCGCCAACGTAGGGGGATGGCTCGCAAGGTGTCGATAGAGCTGGGTTGTGGTTTGGCGTACACGATTAATTTTCTCCGATAGTGAAGGATTGCAGCTTGCCATAGAATCAGAGTCATTGTCATGACCGGAATCCACGGCGCTTTCAGGAATTCTTTCAGAAGAGTGTTCGTTCTCCCCTCTCTGCGGGAGCCGGTCAAATTCGAGAAGAAGATGGGAGCCCCTTCTCTTTCGAGCAGAATTCGAATTTCGAAGTCTTCCTCTATGGGCTTAAACATAAAGCGATAACTCATATTTAAGTCGTAAAATGGCGAAACGTGAAAGGTTTTCTGTCTCTTGGCTTCTAGGTATCCTGGCTCTGCTGCGGGCCTAAGATCATTTAGTAAGTAGACGTGTTTTTCTTTAAACGTGTTATTAATTTCTACGATTATGCTCTGCAATTTAGACTTTTGATCTTCGCAGAAGAAAAAGCTCACCGGGTTAAAGGTATAATTCAAAAATCGAGGACAGGTGAGCAGGTGAATCTTAAAAGGTTTTTCGCTAAGCCCGTCTCGTTCTAAAAGCCGCTCGACCCGCTGTCGAAGTGTGCCTGGTTCCCAGCCTAGATAGTCTTGATCGCTAAGAGAGAAGACGTTGAACTGGTTATGGCTATAAAGCGCGGTGGCTTTCGAAAGTTGATTGAGTTCATCCAAATTAAAGAAATGGTATTGCGTGCGATAAGAAAACGTATGTTTTTTTGGAGTGAAGCGTGCATGAAAAACTTTCGAAGGATAAATGGCTAAAGCAGTCATCCCCAAATCACTCCTAAGCTCTTAGCGGTTTCAACGCTGGATCGAACGGCATCTTCGTGAAAGCCGTTTCCCAAATAGCTTCCACAAAAGTAAGTGCGGTTTTGGCCATTTAATTTCTTGATAGAATTCTGAGCGGCTACGCTAGCTCGATCGTAGAGCGGGTGTTCATAGTTCATTTGAGCAATGACTTTAGAAGAGGGAATCTGCTCAGGCCAGTTGAGAGAGACGCAGTAATCGATGTTAGAAGAAATGCTTTGTAAGCGATTCATATGATACGAAACGGCGATTCGATCTTTTGAGAACTCTCGGTAGTTCCAGCTCGCCCAGGCTCTCTTCTTCGCCGGTAAGACCGACCGGTCGCTATGAAGAACAGTCGGATTTTTTTTATATCTCCAAACTCCGAATGCATTTGTCTCTTCTTCACTTGGGTCTGCTAACAAGGGTAGTATTTGATTGGCGTGAGTCGCAAAAATGATCTTGTCGAATACAAACGAGTTGCTCTCTAAAAAAACGCTAACTTTCTCGGCACTTCGTTGAATCTTTTGAATGCTCGCCCCTTTTAGAATCTTACCTTTGAAGCGGGACTCGAACTTATGGACGTATTGGTGGCTTCCCCCAGTCACCGTGCGCCATTGAGGCCGATTTAGAAGATCAAGGAGACCATGGTTTTTCCAAAACTTCAAAAACGAAAGTGCCGGAAACTTTAGCATTTCATTGGCCGGGGTTGACCAGATGGCCGCCCCCATGGGCAGCAAGTAAAGGTCAATAAACTCTCTTTTGAAATTGTGGGAGGTTAAAAGCTCTCCCAGGGAAATAGAGCCATTCTCTTCTTCAAGTACTTTCGAGCCTACCGAAAAGAAGCGCGGCACTTCAGAAAAACAACGCCAAAAATCCTTACGGAATAAATTTTTTCGCTGAGCAAAAAGTCCGTTGAGATTTGTTCCAGCATAAAAAAAATCTCGAGTTGGAGAATCAAAAGAGAACGACATATTGCTGGCTTGAGTTTCAACTTCTAAATCTTGGAGGAACTTTACAAAGTTGGGGTAGTTGCGTTCATTGAACACAATGAAGCCCGAATCGATAAAGTGGGTTTGGCCTTGCACCCCAGTCACTTGATGAGTGTGAGTGTGTCCCCCCAAACGAGTGTCCTTCTCAAAAAGCCATACTTCGAATTTGTTTTGCAAAATATGAGCGGCCGATATGCCGGCAACTCCGGCCCCCAAAATGGCGATACGCTGAAGCCCGTTCATTTGTGCCTAGAGCTAAGATATTCGCAGTTCAATGCCAACTAGTTATCGTTCTTTCGTTTAGGGAGGTAAGGGCGCAGGCGACGAAAAATTTCGTAACCAATATTTAACAAAAAACGAGCGGGTGGAAGACCTGATAGTTCGTAAGCCCAACGGTACCCAGGCAGGGTCTTCCAGATGTAACGAAAACCTTCGACTCCCAGAAGGACTTCTCCGGACTCCGTTTTGATATGAAAAATCTCGTTTACCCGTTTTGAGTCGAGTCCCTCCGCTTCGGCTGAGAAGTCCGATTTTGAAATATCGACAAAATCGAGGTCGCAAGCCCTTGAATTGTTTCGATAACGATTCATTTCGACCGAGCACACTGGGCAGGCTCCATCAAAGAAAACTTTTGGCTTAGTTTCGGGTTTCTGCGGTGAGTCCATAGTGTTCATAAACCACTAAACTTGGCTACTAATCCATTCTTTTTAGTGCTACGAAATGTGTCAAGAGCGCGCTGCGTTGCTAACTTACGCAGTCTAAGCTGAGTTTAAAGGTTAGTTTAGTAGCGTTTAAACAGCGGGAGTTTTTATGACAATTGTTCCTCCTGAATTAGAAGAGATGGTCGATCAAATCGGAAACTTTATTGAGTATTGGGGCTTTAAGAATGTTCAGGGACGAATCTGGGCTCACCTCTGGCTCTCGAGCGAACCCCTTGACGCGGCCGACCTTATCAAGCGACTTAAGATTTCAAAGGCATTAGTGAGTATCTCGATGAAAGAGATGATCGAGTACCATGTCGTTGAAGAGGCGGGTAAGAGCGAAAGAGGAACCACTCTCTATCGCCCCAATCTTAATCAAGAAAAAGTGATTTTGAATGTTTTGAGAAAGCGCGAACGAGTGATGCTCTCAAGAATTTCTTCGGCCTACAATATTCTAAAAAATATGAATGAGATTGATAAGAAGTACTATCATCTCTCGTCTCCGCAACTTTCTCGGATGGGCTCAATGATTAACGACACGGAGTCATTTTTGGACAGTCTGCTGCGAACGCAATCCCTGAACACGCATTTGTTTAGGCAGTTGAATGACATGGCCAACCTTTTTAGGAGTAAGGCTTAGAAGATGACCGCGTATTTCTTTGGCCTTTGGTTGGCCTGTGCGCTGATCTTTCACTTGTCTTGGGCCGTCACAAAAAAGAAGAGTAACGTAACTGCCGTAGATGCGATTTGGGCGTCTTCGATTCCTGCGATATGTCTTATTCACGCTCTGCTTTCAGATGCCGATTTGCCGCGAAGAATTCTAGTCGGCTTATGCATTTCTTTCTGGGGAGCGCGCTTAAGCCTTCATCTTTGGAATGATCGAGTGCGGTCAGGCCAAGAAGACGGCCGTTATGCAAAATTCCGCAGGCAGTGGGGCGGGAATGCGGATCGAAACTTTTGGTTTTTATTTCAGGCTCAAGCGTTGTTAGTTTTCGCTCTTTCATCGTTCATTTGGCCTAGTCTCATAAATTCTACAAAGTTTGGAGCCTGGTACGACTATTTGGGCCTTAGCCTGTGGGCGGTTGCCATAACAGGTCAGGCCTTAGCCGACCGGCAACTAAAAGATTTTAAAGCGAAAAAAACCGGCAAAACTCTGCAAGCAGGTCTTTGGCGGTATTCTCGTCATCCGAACTATTTTTTTGAATGGGTTCATTGGTTTGCTTATGTTTTTTGGGCGTGGGGAAGTGATTGGGAACTTCTTGCCTTAGGGGGTCCGATTCTGATGCTTTGGTTTCTGATTAAAGTTACTGGGATTCCGGCTGCCGAAGAGCAATCACTCCGCTCGCGAGGGGACGAATACCGAGAGTACCAGCGACGAACCAGTGCATTCATTCCCTGGTTTCCAAAGAAAGGATCGGCGAAATGATGAACGTTTTAATGGAACTCGCTGAAAAAGCTTTAATGCCAGACTTACTCATTCGCGTTGGCGCAAGACAGCTCCTTCATCGGCGTCTTCAAGACTTAGAGTTTGGCAACGAGGAAGAGCGAAGGGAGCGAAGATGGGACTTCATCTCTAGAATTTCAAATGAGCCCCTGGCCTTAGAAGTGGAGAAAGCCAACGAGCAACATTACGAGTTGCCGCCAGAATTTTTTGTTCAAGTTTTGGGACATCGCTTGAAGTATAGCTCGGCTTTTTACCCTCCCAACGTTGACTCTCTCGATGCTGCAGAGGACGCGATGTTGGACTTAGTTTGTGAGCGTGCCCAACTTTTTGATGGCATGAAATTTTTAGACTTGGGCTGTGGTTGGGGGAGTCTCAGTTTATATGTCGCCCAAAAATTTCCTAAAGCGCAGGTGACAGGGGTTTCGAACTCGAGGCCGCAGCGAGAATTCATTTTAGCGAAGGCTGTAAGCCTGGGGATTAAAAATATTCATATCATTACGAATGATATGAATACGTTTTCGATAGACGAAAAGTTTGATCGGATCACGAGCATAGAGATGTTTGAGCATATGCGAAACTTCAAGAGTTTGCTGGAGAGAGTGTCGAATTGGCTACTCCCTCACGGTAAACTTTTTGTGCATATTTTTTGTCATCGCCAACATCCTTATCTTTTTGAAACAGAGGGTTCTGCCAACTGGATGGGCAAGTATTTTTTTACGGCTGGGATGATGCCTTTCGACGATATTTTTTCGTACTTTCAAGACTCTTTGCGGCTCGAGAAGAATTGGGTCGTAGATGGTAAGCATTACGCCAAAACCAGTCGAGCTTGGCTCGATCGTATGGACGCTAATAAAATAAAAATTATGCCGATATTAGAGAAGGCGTACGGAAAGTCGGCAGCTCCGCTATGGTTTCAACGTTGGAGGTTGTTCTTTATTGCTTGCGAAGAAACCTTCGGTTTTCGAAATGGAACCGAATGGTGGGTGTCTCATTCTCTCTTGAGTCGTTGAAGTGCTTCAATACCTTGATGCATGTCGGAATACTTAAGATGGAGGCCTAGAGTTGTTAGGCTGTGACGACTATTGATCTGCTTTCCCGTTCTTGGCTCTTCGGAGTCTTGCATTTCGGGCTTAAACCAACGACGAACAATCTCGGACCAGAGCTTCGGCTGCCCGTCAGCTGCAATGAAGCGCTGACTTTTGCCGCCGTTCTTTGCAGCTAGTATTAGAGCCTGCGAAAGATCATCAACATGGATGAGATTCAAGTATTTGTTCAGATCTGTGATTCGGCCTTGTTGATACCAATCTAATGGGTTTCGGTTTGGACCGTAAATTCCTGCGGCATGCAAAATAGTCGCACCCTCCTCTCGAAGGGCTTCTTCGGCTTGGACTCTCGGCAAACTTAAATCAATTGGAGTAGTTTCTGTAACTTCGACATCGTCCCCGGCCAAGAAGTGAGAGGTAGTACTGATGACGACCACTCGCGCGTTTCTAAAATGAAGGCGGAATAACTTTTTTGCCTTTTCTTTATCTTTGGCGTGAAAGGTCCAAAAAATATTCTTAGCCGTTGGAAGATTCTTCCAACTATCTTCTTTTTCAAGGTCAAAAATAATTTTAGTGTTTTGCCTTTTTGTGGAGTGTATTTTGGATTGCGGATAGGTTTTGACCAGCAACTTTCTTAGAGTGGTTCCAGTATAACCTTCTCCTAGAATTAAAAAATCGGCGCTCATAAGTTCTTTTTTCCCTTAGAAATATTTTCAAACGCTTTTAAAGCGCGTTCTCGAGCCATCTTATGATCCACAATGGGCTTGGGATAGGTTTTACCTAAAACAACTCC
>Ga0105049_10006842_pt1 | contig 13275 bp, 9 predicted proteins | sample MAT06_FD_78087 | JGI IMG/M metagenome (GOLD analysis project Ga0105049, IMG submission 78087) | Freshwater microbial communities from Lake Fryxell liftoff mats and glacier meltwater in Antarctica - MAT-06 | ecosystem: Environmental > Aquatic > Freshwater > Ice > Liftoff microbial mat | place...
GAGCGCGGCGTCCGCCTCAGCGGCGGCCAGAAGCAGCGCATCGCCATCGCCCGCGCCCTCCTCGCCGACCCCCTCATCCTGATCCTCGACGAGGCCACCAGCAACCTCGACAGCGAGAGCGAGGCCCTCATCCAGCGCAGTCTCCAGACCCTCGTGCGCGGCCGCACCTGCTTCGTCATCGCCCACCGCCTCAGCACCGTCCGCACCGCCGACCGCATCGTCGTCATGGAGGCCGGCCGCGTCATCGAGGTGGGCTCGCACGACCAGCTCCTCGCCCTGGGCGGCCGCTACGCCGACCTCCTCCGCCTCCAGGTGGAGGGCCATGCGGCCCTTCAGCCGGCCCCCGCGCTCAGGCGGGCCTGAGCACGGGCGTGGATCCGATGGCGGGCGGCTCCGGTGCCAGCCGTTTTCCCGCCGCGCCTACCGTTGGCGACGTTCCGGTCACGCCCGTCCACCAGGAGTCTTCCCCATGATCCTCCGGCTCTGCACCCTGCTCGCCGCCGCCACGCTCGCCGCGGCCGGCTGCGAGAAATCCTCCACCACCACCTCCGGCACGCAGGGAGGCGCGAAGACCGCCCAGACGGCGTCAATGGGCGCCATCTCCAACAAGCGCTGCCCCATGGTGCCCGCCGACCCCATCAACCCCAAGGTCACGACCAGCTTCAAGGGCAAGACCGTCGGCTTCTGCTGCCCCGGCTGCATCGAGGACTGGGACCGCCTCACCGAGGATCAGAAGCAGGCGCGTCTGAACAAGTCGATGTGAGCCTCGGGCCTCACCAGCCCCGCGTCGGGACGACCGATTCGACGGCCGTCTCGACGTCGTCGCGCAGGCCCGGGAGCAGGTCCAGGCCCGTCGCGGCCTCGATCGCGTCCACGCTTGACAGGTAGGTCTCGGGTGTCCGCTCGGGCCCCGGGGTCGTCTCGACGTGGCGGAGGAGGAAGGCCAGGATCTCCGGCCGGTCCGGGTCTCGCTGGTCGATCACGATCTTGAAGAACCCCGTCGGGACCGCGACGCCCCGCTCGCCGATCACGTTGTAGACGACCTGCCGCGGCGTGGCCGGCTGGCGCGGGGTCGGCGCGAGGGCGTCCACGGGCTCGAAGACGGGGCCGCACACGATCGTGAGATCGCCCCGCCCTTCGGCCCAGGCGCGCACGCGGTTCTCGATTGCCTTCCACACGCTCCCGTTGAACGTCGACCCGATCTGCGGCGCCATGTTGCTGAGCAGGTTGCTCTCGAGCTCGGCCCGCTCGCTCCAGCGCATGTCGTCCGCGGGCGCCATGTGCCCTTGGGCGTACCCCGAGCCGGCGTAGTCCGCGGTTGTCGCCCGTCCCTCCGCGTGGACGGCGACGTCCTCGTCGTACGCGTTGCTCCGCGGGAACGCGTCGTCCCGCGACCGCGCCGCCGTCAGGCGGTACTGGACCCACGCGGGGATCTTCAGCCGCGGGTCGTACCCCGCGACATACCCCTCACGCACCAGCTCGCGGAAGCCCCGGGGCCGGCCGACCGCGAGGTGGAAGTCGGCCCACGCCTGCTCCGCCGCGCCGCCTCCGGTCACCGCGGGCGCTCCGCCGCCGCCGCCCGCCGGGAGGGTCAGGGGCACCGCCCCGTCGTTGACGCGCACCGTGTAGCGCGAGACCCACGCCGTGGACGTCGCGGTGAGGCGAACCTCGTAGAAGGAGTCGGTCTGCTCCGGACGGATGAGGTTGAGCCGATCGCCCTCGGCGAGGCGGCCGACCTCGGCCGCCGTCCGGTCGGGCGCGGCGCGGAGGATCGCCGTCCGGCTGGCCTCGACGTGCCGCTGCGCCGCCGCGCCGGCCGTGAGGCTCAGGAGGGCGACCGCGACGGCGACGATCTGCGGGAACCGGCTCACGGCCGCTGGCCCCGCAGCGCGTCGCGCTCGCGCGACGCCGAGCTCTGCACGCCCATCAGGTCGTGGAAGAGCTTGATCGACGCCTTGCTGCCACCCGCGATCACCCCCGCCGTGAGCAGGAACCCCGCGAACTGCGTCTTTTCGCGGAGCAGGATGATGCTCAGGGCGTCGAACTCCCATCCGCGGCAGATCGCCAGGGCGGTCAGGAAGACGATGATCTCCTTGAGCGGGAAGAGCCGGGCGCGGCGGGGGATTCTGGGGGACGGGCCGATCGACGCGGCCGCTTCGGGGGTCGTCGTTGAACCGGGCAGGGAGTCGTTTCCGGGCGGAGGCGTCCCCACGCCGGGCGGCCCGCTCACCCGCGGGTCCTCGAAGGTGCGGATCCACCAGCGGGTCTCGAAGACCATGGCGAGCGCCCGCTCGATCAGGAACGAGAGCACGATGATCGCCACGAGCGCCTCGAGGGTGCGCTCCCAGTCGAGGTGGAACAGGTTCGGGTCCATTGCTTCCCCCGCGATACTGGGCGCGCCTCGCGGCGTGGCCGCGGGTCGCTCACAGCATACATCAACGGGCGCGAAGCCGGGGGAAGCTGGGGATCTAGGATTTGAACCTAGACTAAGTGAGTCAGAGTCACTCGTGCTACCGTTACACCAATCCCCAAGGGCAGCACAATCGTACGCCCGTTCGCCGGGCGGGCAAGCGCGGCCGGCGTGGCGATCGGCTCCTTGGTCTCGGTCGCCGGGGGTCGGTTTCGCCGCTCAGGGTCTTTTCCTCAACCCGCGGTGATGGCCGGCCCGACCCTGCCGCGGGCAACGTACGACGGGGGGAGCCGGTACGCTCTCCGTCCGGTCTCGGTCCGGCCTCGTCACGACTTCTCCGGAGCTTCCCGCATGATGCGCCGTGCCCCGAGCGCCCCCGTTCTCCGTGCCCTCGCCGGTCCGGCCCTGATCCTCGCCGCTGCGTCAGGAGTGACGGTCCCCGGGTGCGCCTCGGCGTCGCGCGCGTCCGCCGGAGCGCCGACGGCCTCGGCGCCCGCGGCCTCCCCGACCACTGCGGTCAAGGCCGACCCCGACCGCCTCCGCGAGGACATGCGACTGCTCGTCGGCCGCGCCCGCGACCGCGTCTTCCCGGCGCTGGTCAACATCTCCGTCGTCACCGTCAACTACTGGGGCGGCAAGGAGACGAAGGGGGGCCAGACCGGCAGCGGCACGATCATCTCTCCCGACGGCTACATCCTGACCAACCAGCACGTGGTCGACAAGGGCAAGAAGTTCCGCGTCACCCTCGCCGATCGGCGCGAGGTTCCCGCGACGCTCGTCGGCGAGGACCCCCTGACCGACCTCGCGGTCATCAAGATCGACGGGGGCGCGGCGGGGCTCGCGGCGGCCTCCTTCGGCCGGTCGGCCGCGCTGGAGACGGGCGACTATGTCATGGCGATGGGCTCGCCCTACTCCCTCTCCCGCTCGGTCACGCTGGGCATCGTCTCCAACGCCGAGCGGGTCTTCACCAGCGGCGCCGGCGGCGACGAGGTCGAGGAGATGGAGTTCGACGCCGGCCGCACCGGGCTCTTCACGACCTGGATCCAGCACGACGCGCTCATCAACCCCGGCAACAGCGGCGGCCCCCTGGTCAACCTGCGGGGCGAGGTCGTCGGCGTCAACGCCATGGGCGGCAACTCGCTGGGCTTCGCCATCCCCTCCGACCTCGCCCGCGATGTCGCCGAACGGCTCATCAAGGACGGCGAGGTCGTCCGCAGTTCGATCGGCCTGGCCCTCAAGCCCATCAAGCGATCGCAGTTCACCGAGGGCGTGGTGGTCAACAGCGTCGTCAAGGACAGCCCCGCCGACCGCGCGGGCCTCAAGGCCGGCGACCTCGTGACCTCCATCGACGGCGCGCCAGTCACCATCCGCTTCGCCGAGGAAGTCCCCCCGCTGGTCCGCGCGATCGCCGATCGCCCCGTCGGCACGAGCATCGCGCTGGGCTACCGCCGCGGCACCACCCCCGGCGAGGCCGTCGTCGTCACCGAGAAGCTGCTCAAGGAGATCGGCACGCAGTCCTCCCTCCGGCAGTGGGGGTTCTCCGCCCAGGAGATCACCGAACGCATGGCCCGCGACCTGCGCCTGACCGACCGCAGCGGCGTCTTCGTCAGCGGCCTCCGCGAGGGGAGCCCGGCCCAGACCGCAGAGCCCGCGCTGCAGTACGGCGACATCGTCCGCTCGATCGACGGCCGCCCCGTCCCCGGCCTCGAGGCGCTCGTCGCCACCTACACCGAGATCATGGCCAAGGACCCCATCCCCGAGTTCGTCATGCTCGGCTTCGACCGCGGCGAGAAGAACCAAATAACGCTCATCGAGCCCCGCCCCGACAAGAAGGAGGACCCGCCCCGCGAGGTCCCCAAGGGATGGGTCGGCGTCGCCACCCAGCCCGTCCTCCGCGACCTCGCCGCGCGCCTGGGCCACCCCGACACCTTGGGCTTCCGCGTCTCCCGCCTCTATCCCGACACCCTGGCTGTCGGCTCCGACTTGCTCGTGGGCGACGTCGTCTATGCCGTCAACGGCGAGAAGATCGCCCCCCGCGGCATGCAGGATTCCGGCATGCTCCAGCGCAAGTTCCGCACCCTGCCTACCACCGGCGACACCGTCCTCTCGGTGATCCGCGACGGCGAGAAGCGCGACGTCAAGGTCCGCCTCGAGCGCACCCGCATCGGCCCCGACGAGGCGATCAAGGACGAGAACAAGGACTTCGAGCTCAACGTCCGCGAGCTGACCTTCTTCGACCGCGACGACTACCGCTGGGACGCGACCGTCCAGGGCGTGCTCGTCACCAACGTCGAGGGCGCGGGCTGGGCCGGCCTTGCGGGCGTCGGCGAGAGAGACCTCATCCAGCGGATCAACGACCACGACGTCGCCGACATCGCGTCCTACCGCAAGGCCATGGAGGCCTTGGCGAAGAGCCAGCCCGAACGCGTCACCTTCGGCGTGCTCCGCTTCAACCGGACGTACATCATGTTCGCCGAGCCCGAGTGGAAGCCCGAGGCGCCCGTTGAGAAGGAGGGGGCCGCCGCGCCCGTCCCCGTCGCCAACGGCCGCTAGGAAGCCAAGACCCAACGTTCGCCGCCGACCCCGCCCCGTCACCCGCACCCGCCCACCCCACCCCACCCCACCTTGGAGTCTCCCTTGACCATCTCTCGCACCCTCTCGCCCGCCCTCGCCCTCACCCTGGCCGCGGGCGTTGTCGCCCTCACGCTCGTCCCCGCCTCGCCCGCCGTCGCGGCCGAGCCCGACCTGGGCGGGCTGATCCGGGACCGGGCGCCGGCGATCGTGTCGGTCAAGTTCCTGATGAAGAGCGAGCAGGGGGAGGAGGAGCAGGAGACCGTCGGGGTGATGATCGAGGGGGACGGGCTGATCCTGACCAGCAACGCGGCGCTGGGGGGGATGATGCGCCCCGCGCCCCTGACGACCGACATGAAGGTGATGGTCGGCGACGACACGCAGGGCGTCGACGCCAAGGTGATCGCGCGGGACACCGAGCTGGGCCTGGCGTGGATCAAGGTCGACGCCGCCCCCGCGAGCCCCTTCGCCTCGGTCGACTTCGCGTCCGCCGCGCAGCCCAAGGTCGGCGACGAGATCTTCACGGTGTCGCTGATGGGCAAGTTCTTCGACCGCGCCCCGATCGTCGCGCGGGGGCACATCGCCTCCGTCACCGCCAAGCCCCGCGCGCTCCTGATCCCGTCGATCGGTCTGGCCGGGGGGGAGTTCGGCCTCCCCGTCTTCGATGATCAGGGCCGCATCGTCGGCGTCACCACCTTCGTCCTCCCCGACCGCGAGGAGATGGAGGCCAACCCCAGCGGCATGCGGGCCGCGATGCGGGGGATCGTGGGGAGCATGATCCTGCCCGCCGCGGAGGTCGTCGCCGCGACCGCACGGGCGAAGGAGACCGCCGCGAGCGGGGGCGGGGAGGCGGCCGTCGAGGGCTCCGAGGCCGGAGCCGGTGCCCCCGTCGAGACTCCCGTCGCTCCCAAGTAAGTCGTCCGAAAGCGTGACGCCCGTGCCACCGACTTGCCTCAAGTCGGTGTGCTTGTTGCATGGGCGTGCCGCGGGGCACCGACTTCCCGCAGGCCGATGGGGGTGAGGCGTCGGCGGCGAGACGGCGCGGACGGCGCGGATGGGGGACGTCCGAGCGGCGGCGCGCGAGCGACGGCCCCGGCCTGCACCGGGGGCTCCTACATGCCGGGGAGGCGGCGGAGGGTGCCGTCGCGGTTGACCCGCAGTTGGTCCGACTCGAGCAAGTAGTTCAGCACGGCGTTGCGGAGATTGGTACGGGCCTGGTCGCGGTCGTTCTCGGAGCGGAGGAGCTCGTTCTCCGAATCCACGATGTCCTGGGGCTGGACGGTGTCGGCGCGGAGGCGCTGGCCGGCGAGGCGGCGGCGGTTGATCTCGACCTGCTGCTCGGCCAGCGCGAGCTGGAAGCGGGCGAGCTCGACCGAGCGGAGCGAGCTGCGGACGCCGACGATGACGGTGTCCCGCTGCCGATCGAACTCGCGGCTCCGGCGCTCGAACTCGATCACCGACGCGCGGACGTTGAGGGCCTCCTGCCGACGGTCCAGCGGCAGGCTCAGCGTCGCGCCGGCGCTGTAGTTCGCGTCCCCCGGGCTGAACGAGGCGTTCCCCCGCCGCCGATCCGGGTCCGTCGGCACGCCGATGCGGCCGGTGAGATCGAGGTCCGGGAGCAGCCCGTTCCTCGCGTTCGCCACACGCCGGCGGGCGTCGTCGAGGCGGTCGCGCTCGTTCTGCAGGTCGAGGCGGAACTCGAGCGCGACCGCCGTCGCGTCGTCGAGCGAGATCTGCGGCTCCGGCAGCTCCAGCACCCCCTCGCTCAGGTCCAGCCGCTCGTCGACCCCTACCCCCAGGCGGATCTTGAACCGCTCCAGCTGGAGCTGGTAGCTCTCGCGCAGGCCCGACAGCGACGCCTCCGCGGCCTTCACGCGGCTGGCCGTCACGCCCGTCTGGAACGCGTCGAGACGCCCCGCCTCCACACGCGCCCGCGTCGAGCGGTCGAGCTGGCGCAGGCTCTCGAGCTGGCGCTCCTGGTTGAAGATCGTCGCCCGCGTCTGCAGCAACTCGAAGTAGTCGTTGGCGATGCTCACCAGGTACGACCGCCGGAACCGCTCGAAGTCGCGGGACTGGTAGATCAGGCTCCGCTCGGCCTGGATCAGGTCCTCGCGGGCGATGTCCCCGGCACCTCGCAGCAGCGGGATGTTCCCGCTGAAGACCAACTCCGACGACTGCGTGTACCGGTCCGTCGCGGATTCCCGCAGCTGTTCCGTGGCGTCCCACACCCACGCCGCCTCCACCGCCCCGCCATACGGGAGCCGCTGGTTGACGCGGAGCGTGTTGATCAGCCGCGCGGCGGAGTCGTATCGGGCATCGTCTCCCTGCCCGAAGACCTCGACGGAGGTGTCGTTGAAGAGCCGCGGACCCCACAGGTGGCGTTCCACCAGGAGCCGGATCGCCGCCAGCAGGTAGTCGTCCTGGGCCGACAGGAGTTCACGCCCCGTCACCTGCGAGACCCGGAACGACTCCTCGAGGGTCAGCACCCGCGCCGGGCGGGGCGGCACGGGGGCGGTCACGCCATCCCCCGTATCGGGGTTGACCTGCTCGGAGGTCGGCACCCCCGCGTCCGCGGCATAGCGATTCAGGCGGGCGGCCACGTCCCGGGCCTCGTCGGCCGCGACGAAGGTCAGGTCATCGGCCGCGGGGTTGACGGTGGGGGGGGCCGTCGTGCCCTGTCCCTGGCGTCGGATCGAGGTGGGGTCCGACGCCCGGCTGCGCGGACTCGCAACCTCCGCCGCGTTCCCGGACCCGGTTTTTTGATCTGTTTGATCGAGGAGCCGGTCGAGGTCGCGGTCGATGGCGAAGGGGCTCTTCTGACACCCACCGGCCACCGTGACGATCATGCCGGCGAGCGTTGCGCGTGCGTAGATGCTGAAACGACAATGACTTAGGCGATCAATCGGCATATGGTCGGGGGTCCGCGGGCGGGTGCGATCGGGTCGGGCGCATCTGCAATCGGGATGCCTACCAAGACGAGGTCCGTCCGAAGGCAGCGTACCGATTCACGGGCGGTGCGTTGCGAGTCACTACGCCCGTTCCTATCGTTGCGGCCTTCCGCAGGCGGCGGATTCCTCTTCCCGAAATCCCGGGCCGGTACGGGCGGCGTTCGGCCGGCCCATTGATGGGGAGCCCCTCTCCCGATGCCCTCGGTTACCCACGACGGCCGCAGCTTCATGATCGATGGCCGGCGGGTGTGGCTCGTAGCGGGGAGGGTGCCCTACGCCCGTCTCCCCCGCGACACCTGGGCGGACCGCATCCACGCGGCGAAGCAGGCGGGGTTCAACACGATCGAGTCCCCGGTCTTCTGGAACCGGCACGAGGCCCGCCCCGGCCGGTTCGACTTCACCGGCGAGAACGACCTGCGTCACTTCATCGACCTGATCGGCAAGGCCGGGATGTACTGCATCCTGGGCATCGGGCCGTACATCGGCTGCGAGTGGGACATGGGTGGCCTGCCCAGCTGGCTCCGCGAGACCGGGAACGCGGCCCTGCGGACCGCCAACGGCCCCTACCTCGAGGCCTGCTCCCGCTACATCACCGCCGTGGCCGACCAGATCCGCGGCTGGCAGGTGACCGCCCCCGGCACCGGCGGCCCCATCATCCTCATGCAGTGCGAGAGCGAGTGGACCTGCGGGCACGAGACGCTCGCGGCGGGGTATCTCGGCGAGCTGACCCGTTACATCCGCGAGGCGGGCCTCGCGGTGCCCCTCGTCAATTCCAACAACCTCTGGCAGGGCGTCGAGGGGCAGATCGACGGGTGGTCCGGGGGTTCGAACATGCTGGCCACGATGCGCCAGCTCGCGAGTGTGCGCCCCGACGGGCCGCGGATCGTGATCGACCTGGCGCTCACCCGTCCCGACACCTGGGGGCGCGCGGCCGACCCCGGGCCGGGCCCCGCCGTCCTGCAGCGCCGCCTGGCCGAGGTGCTCGCCGGCGGGGGGCAGTTCAACATCTCGACGTTCTGCGGCGGGACGAACTTCGGGTTCTTCGGGGGGCGCCTGCCCGATGCGTTCGACAGCTTCGCGGCGACCTCATCGGACCGCGGCGCGCTCATCGACGAGGCCGGGAGGCCGGGGCCGGCGTACGGGCTGGTCCGCCGCCTGGCAACCTTCGCGTCGCGGTTCGGTCGGGTCCTGGCGAACCTCGATCCCGCGTATCAGCCCATCACGGTCCGTCCCGCCGAGGCGGCCGAGCCCGGCGACGGCGCGGCCAAGGGCGGCAAGGCGCGCGGGCCGGTCGGCGCCGGCCCGGCGGTGGTGCATGCGATGGGCTCCCAGGGCGGGGTGGCGTTCGTCTTCAACGACGACCTCGATGCCGCGCCCGGCCAGCGGCGCACGCTGCAACTGGTCCTCCCCGACGGCTCGCCGCTGCCCGTGACGCTTGGGGAGCAGTCCGTCGCGTGGTGCCTCTTCGACGTGAACGTCAGCGGCCGCTCGCGCCTTGATTACAGCAACGTCTCGGCCCTGGGCAACGTGGGCGGATCGCTCGTCTGCTTCGGCCCCGCCGGTTCGCGGGCCATGCTCTCGGTCAACGGCTCGCCGGTGGAGGCGCTCGTCCCGGTCGACGGCGCCGCTCCCACCATCGTCGAGCACGAGGGCCTGACGCTGATCATCGTGAACGAGGCCCAGGCCGACACGACCTACCTCGGCGAGGATGCGGTCTATGCCGGCGTGGCCGGCCTCGACCCCGAGGGCGCCCCCATCGCGGCGCCGGGCTCGAAGTCGTACCTCCGCATCACGCCCGACGGGCGGGCCAAGACGGTCGCCATCGATCCGCCGCACCGCGCCCGCGCCTCGGGGGACAAGCTCGCGCTGGGCGGCTGGTCGGCCGCGAGCGTTGCGGACTACGCGGACGGGACCAGCGCCCGGTACGCGAAGGTCGCGGGCCCCGCCGATCTCGTCTCGCTGGGGTGCGCCTACGGGTATGGGTGGTACCGCCTGACTCTGAACAACCCCGCCGCGCACAAGGCGCGACTCCTCTTCCCGCACGCCGGCGACCGGCTGCACATCTTCGCCGACGGCAAGCCCGCGGGGGTGATCGGTGTCGGCCCGGGCGCCGCGCCGGACGCTCCGATCTCGCTCCGCAAGGGCTCGCAGCAGCTCGTCGTCCTGGCCGACAACCTCGGCCGTTTCAGCGGCGGGGCCAACCTGGGCGAGGGGAAGGGCCTCTTCGGCGAGATCTACGAGAGCGTCCCGGTCAAGACGGCCAAGCCCAGGCTCGTCCCCGGACAACCCGTGGGCGTGCTCGCCTTCCGCGCTCCCCTCTGGGAGCTGAGCGACGGAGACGCGACCTCCCCCGACCGCCTCACGTGGACCCTCGCGCATCGCCGTAAGACGCCGGTCATCGTGACGGTCGCCCACCCGCCCGCCGCGGCCCTGCTGCTCGTCAACGACAAGCCCGTCGCCTACCTCGACCGTTCCGGCCCCCGGATGATCGTGCTGAGCGCCGACGCGCTGGGAAAAGCCTCGAACACGATCCAGCTCGCGCTGGTGGGCGCTCCCGATTCCGACGAGGACCTGGAGGCGATCGCCGAGGGCGTCCGCTTCGACGAGGGCGCCGAGGGCCTCATCGCCCGCGCCGAGATCGCCTTCGCCAAGTGGGAACCCCCCGCGACGTCGGCGTATGGCCCGCCCCCCAAGACCGGAAGGCTCCCCGGCCCCGCGTGGTGGCGCTGCCCGTTCACGGTCGACCGCTCGGGCGAGCCCGTCCACTTCGAGCCCGCGGGGATGACCAAAGGCCAGGTCTACGTCAACGGCCGCCACCTCGGGCGGTACTTCGTGGCCACCGCCGACGGCACCCCCGTCCCCCCGCAGCATCGGCTGCATCTGCCCGCGTCGTGGCTGCGCCCGGGCCAGCCCAACGAACTCGTCCTCTTCGACGAGCACGGCGGGACGCCGACGAAGAGCCGCCTCGTCCACGGCTGACGCGACGGGGTGGCGCGCCCCCTACGCTCGCCCATGCCCACCGCCCGCCGCGCGCCAAAGCCTTCCGCGACGTCCGTCGAGACCGTCGAGCGGATCGGCGGGCACGTCGGGCCGCTCTGGCAAGAGGCCGCGGCGTTCGCGGCCCGCCAGCACCGACACCAGATCAGGAAGGACGGGCGGACTCCGTACTTCGCGCACCCGGCCCGCGTCGCCCTGACCGTGGTCCTGGAGTTCGGCTGCGTCGACCCCGTCGCCGTCACGACCGCGCTGCTGCACGACACGATCGAGGACACCACGGCGGACTTCGAAGACGTGCTCGAGGCCTTCGGCGCCGACGTCGCCGGGTGCGTGGCCGCCCTCACCAAGATCATGGCCCTCCCCGAGGATCAGCGCGAGGCCGAGTACGACCAGCGCCTGGCGAAGGCCGACTGGCGGGCCCGCCTCGTCAAGCTCGCCGACGTCTTCGACAACTTCTCGGACGTGGGCACGCAGCCGGCGGAGAAGCAGGCCGAGAAGCGCGGCAAGACGCTCGAACACTGCCGTCGTGCCCTCAAGCTGGCCGAGCGCGACGGTACCGCGCACCCCGAGACGCGGACGGCCCTCGAGAAGGTCCGCGGGCTGATCGCTCCGTACGAGCGGAGCTGACAGCGGACCGCCGGGGGCGGCGCTTCCCTCCGATCAGGGCTGGACCCGGACCCGCAGCTCGCGTTCGAGACGACGCAGACCGGCGGCGCGGGCCATGAGTTGCTGGCGGGTGATCGCGGGGATGGCCGGGTCGCGGAGACGCTGCTCGATCTGGCGGAGCTGGTTGCGGATCTGCGCGGCGGAGCCGGCCGGATTGGGGACCAACCGCGGCCCCTCCGCCGCCTCCACCCCCGTGAAGTCGGGCGTTCCCGTTCCCACGATCGCGCGATCCTCTCCGCCGGCCTCGATCGAGACGGGCGGCTCCTGCGCCTCGACGCGCCCGCCCCGGTGGAACGGCGCCTCGCGTCCGCGCTCGCCCGCGACCATCCTCAGCCAGCGGTCGGGGCCGATCCGCGTCTGCACAATGCCCGCTTCGGGAGCGTTGCCGGCGCGCCGACGCTTGCGCACGTCCCACGCCTCGGCGAGGATGTCCTGCGTCAGGCCGGCGCGGTTGTTGAGGTCGGCGTAGTCGCCCAGGCGGAGGCGGGCGATCACGGGCTCGCCGCGGCGGAGCATGCGGAGGACCACCACGTCGCCGGGGTCGTGCGACAAGATGCACGCGCGGGCGTTCTCCGAGGACTCGACCGCGACGCCATCCATCTCGAGGACGACGTCGCCGGAGCGGAGGATGCGCTCGGCGTCGAAGCCCGCGACGGCGTGCTGGATCGAGACGCCGCGACCGGCGGGAGACTCGGCGAAGCCCACGCCCATCGCCCCGTGGGGCGCGGCCTTGAACATCTCGAAGGCGACGCGCTCCAGGCGGGCGGTCTGCTCGGGGTCGAGGGGGCCGTCGCGCTCCCCCGCCACGGCGGCCTCGAGCGTCGCCAGCGGCACGCGCCGGCCGGCGGGAATGGCCCCTTCGGCTTCCTCGCGGAGCGCGAGCTCGTCCGAGCCGAGCCGGTCGATCTGTTCCTGAAGCCATGCGTCGGATTCTGCTCCGATCAGCGGGCGGTCCCGCCCGGGCGCGGCGTGGGACGCCGCCGCGAGGGCGGGAGCGAACGCCGCGAGGGCGACGATCAGGGCGTGCTGGGTGCGCGAGGCCGGACGCATGGACCCTCCGCGAAAGAAGGCTCGGCCACCGGAATGGGTGGGCGGGAGAAGTCTACTCCAGGTTGGCCGCCTGCTCCTTAATCCGGTCGATAGCGCCCTTCATCTCGACGGTGGCCCGGGAGATGGTGGCGTCGGGGCTCTTGCTGGCGATGGTGTTGGCCTCGCGGAGCATTTCCTGGGTGAGGAAGTCGAGCGTGCGGCCCACGGGCTTGCCGTCGACGGCACCGATCAGGTCGCCGAACTGGTCGAGGTGGGCGGAGAGGCGCTTGATCTCCTCGGCGATGTCGGTCCGCTCGGCGTAGACGGCGATCTCGCGGATGAGGTCGCCGGCCTCTACCTTGGCCCCGGCCTCGCGGAGGAGGGTGTCGATGCGGGTGCGGAGGCGGGTCTCATAATCCGCGATCACGCCGGGGGCGCGCTCTGCGATGAGGGCGAGGCGCTCCGCGATGAGGGCCTGGTGCGACCTGAGATCGGCGACGAGAACCTTGCCCTCGCGCTCGCGCATGGCCAGGAGCGCCGAGACGGCGCGGTCGAGCAGCGGGAGGAACGCCTTGCGGGAGCGGTCGAGGACGTCCTCCTCGTTCGCGGGGGGCTGCAGCACGCCGGGGAGGGTGAGCAGGCTGGCGATGTCGA
>Ga0105049_10006847_pt1 | contig 13264 bp, 10 predicted proteins | sample MAT06_FD_78087 | JGI IMG/M metagenome (GOLD analysis project Ga0105049, IMG submission 78087) | Freshwater microbial communities from Lake Fryxell liftoff mats and glacier meltwater in Antarctica - MAT-06 | ecosystem: Environmental > Aquatic > Freshwater > Ice > Liftoff microbial mat | place...
GAATTGTTGTCTATAAGTGGGCGGTGAAGGTACGCAGTTTTTGGCCCCTAAACCTCGTAGGTCTAAAACCTCTGCTCCCTCCCTAAAAAGCGCTGCTTTTTGGGGAGGGAGCAGAGGTTTTAGACCTACGAGGTTTAGAAATCAAAGTTAAACCCTGCCTCCGTACCAGTGTCAGACAAATTCACTTAATCTTGCATCATGAAAAAAATCATATTTAGCCTTCTATTTTCCGTCATTTGCTTCCATGTTAAGGCCCAACGCAACGTCATCCTGCTCATTGCCGACGACCTAAGCCCCGACTACCTGGGATTTTATGAAAACCACCAGGATACCGCCCCAATGCCCAATATTCGAAAGTTGTTGGCCAAAGGAGTCCGTTTCACCAATGCCTGGTCGAATCCGCTTTGTTCTGCCACCCGCGCAGGGATGCTGACCGGGCGCTACAGTTTCAGAACTGGTGTAGGCGCCGTGGTAGGCGGCGGCGGCGGAGTTTTGAATGTCAATGAAATGAGCATCCCAAAGCTGCTAAAAATCTACCAGCCCAACGGCATCGCGACGGCAAATATCGGCAAATGGCACCTGCAATCCCCAATGCCCGTCTCGAACCTGAACAGCCCGAATGTCATGGGCTACGATTATTTTGCGGGCAACTTCATCGGACAATTGGCCGACTATTACAATTGGACCAAAGTAACCAATGGTGTGTCTACTACGGTCACGACGTATGCCACAACGGAAACCATCAACGATGCCATAACCTGGATTGGCAGCCAAAACAACAAGCCCTATTTCCTTTGGCTGGCGTTTAATGCACCCCATACTCCATTTCATCTTCCGCCTGCGGGGCTGCATTCCTACACCAATTTGAGCGGCACAACGCAGGATATCAACATGAATCCAAAGTCCTATTTCAAAGCATCCATCGAAGCGTTGGACACCGAAATCGGGCGTTTGTTTGCTTATTTGGAAGCCAACAACCAATTGGACAGCACCGATATCGTTTTTATTGGCGACAATGGCAACGCACGTCAAACGGCTCAAATCGCTAATTTAGACCGCGCCAAAGGCACTATTTATGAATATGGCGTGACGGTGCCCTTTATTATTGCCGGGCCATCGGTGGTTAATCCGGGAAGGGTCAGCGATGCTTTGGTACAAACGACTGATCTGTTTGCCACCATTGTTGAGTTGTTGGGCTTTGAGAACTGGCAAGGGCAGATTGCAACGGATAAACCCGTAGACAGCAAAAGCATCTTGCAATTGGTGAAAGATCAAAGCGCGAGTATTCGTCCTTGGGTATTCACGGAAGTTTTTACCACCGTTCCAGGAGATGTTGATGGCAAGACCCGGCAGTTGATGTTATTGAAACGGCAAATAATGATGCTGAATATGTGGTTTCGCCCAATCCTTTTTCAAGCCATATTTACGTGGAAACTGCTGACAATACAGCGCTGTATGAACTTTTCTCCCAAATTGGGCAGCGCGTTTTCGCAGGGAAGGAGATTGAGCGGCAAGATTTTTCGAAATTGCCCAGCGGGGTTTATTTTTTGAAAATTGTTGGGGCTGAGACGGTTAATTTGAAGTTGCTTAAAGCTTAACTCAAGGGTGGACGGTTTGTTCGTTCTCATTCGCTCAAGTCTTGCTTGGTATTCTGTTAAAGGAATATTTGTTCAATAGTTGGCGATGAATACATCAATATATCTGGATGCTCAACGAGAATTGAGCTAATGAGAACGAACAACGAGCAACGCGCAACGAAAATAAAGATCAACGAGCAACCATTTTTATCCATTCAAAGGTGTAGGTGAAAAGCTCCTCCTTCTCTTTTTCATTGTGCATTTCATGCCAAAGCCCCTCCCATTCTTTATAGGTGACTTCGCCTGCAACCCGACCGAAAAAGGCCTTTGTAGCGGGGGCTGAAGTGATTTTATCGCCTCCGCCGTGCATGAGCAGCACGGGAATGCTAAACACGCCTGAAAACTTATTTAATTTGTTGCCCATTTCTATGATGGCAATACCTTCCGCAGCGCTAAGCTTGTCGTGTACCAATGGGTCAGATTGATAGGCAGCAACCACTTCGCGATCGTGGGAGATAAATTGTGCTGCCAAGCCTGTAGGCAGGGTCATCGTCGGCATAAAACGGCGGAGGATTTTTCCGGCCATAATTTTTAGTGCCGGGGCTTCAAAAGCCAATCGAATCAATGGGCTCGTGACGATCAGGCCTGCGATAACAGGATCGCGTTGGATAACATATTCCAATACCAGGCCCCCACCCAGTGAATGCCCGTACAGAAATACAGGTGTTTTGACATAACGCTCCTGCACTTTTTCCAAAAATTGACCAATATCGTCCAGCAGCACATCCAGGTTTTCCGCATGTCCTCTTTTGCCTTCACTGCGACCATAGCCTTGCTGGTCGAATCCCATGAGGGCAATATGGTGCTCATTGTACCATTTGGCCACGTGTCCATATCGACCGATGTGTTCCCCCTGCCCATGTACTAAGGCTATAACAGCTTTGGGATTTTTTACAGACCAATCTGCGGCGTACATTTTGAGGCCTTCGGCATTTTTCCAGGATAGTTCGTTCATCTTTGTAATTTGTTTTTTTATGGCGTAGTTTATTTACACATAGACACATAGGGACATAGAAAACATAGGATAACCCTCCACACGTACTCATTAACTATGTTTTCAATGTCCCTATGTGTTGAAAAACTATATGTTGTAATTGCGTCTGTGTGGTCAATCCAAATACTCCTTCCCGTGCTCCCCAAACACCACCAAACGCGCATTGGCATTTATCGGTTTTATTTTTTTTGAGAAATAGGTTTTTGCTGTTTCACAGGAGCCAAGATTCACCAAAAAATAAGCGTGTGCGCCATCTGGCTCTTGCTGATGGAAAATAAATTGCTGGCCTTTAAAGTTGGGGTTGTCTGCACCCAACGCTACGGCCTTACTTCGGGCCAATTCGACAGCACAACCTTTAAATGCCTCTGGCAAAGGTAAAATACGAATACCGTTGTACTCATTTGAAACTGCTTTCGGCGCGGGTGTTTCTGGCTGTACCGTTTCAGTTGGTTCAATAGTTACTTGAGGCCTGGGCAGCTTCACCGAGTTATTGGCTTCCGGGAGTTGTGTGTCACGGGATTTTACGGGAGGCTTCTTCCCTTTTTCATTTTGGCTTTTTTCTCCTTCCAGAATTATCATTTCCAGGCTCTTCAATCCAAGTCCGCTGATGATGCCCGTTATCCGCAATTCGGTGCGCCGGTTTTGTTGGTGCTCCGCTTCAGAACATTCCACACCGTTAAGGCATCGGTTTACAAGTGCTTTTTCGCCGTAACCTTTGGCTGTTATGCGCAGGCTGTCAATGCCTTCACTTACAATATAGGCCACGGCAGCCTGCGCCCTCCTTTGGGATAGTTTTTCATTGTAATCATCATTACCACGACTGTCGGTGTGGGAGCCCAATTCCACTGAAAGCCCAGGATTATCGCGCATCAACGTCACCACATTGTCCAATTGTTCGGCGGCATCAGGTCTGATATCCCACTTGTCGTAATCGTAATAGATGTTCTGGATTTGGATGCGTTTGTCAATTTTTGCTTTATCCAGTTCAATATTGGCCAGTAATGTACCCATTTCATTGCCAGCGGTCAAGTTCTCGGTCACGCCTGGCGATACATCGCGTACACCGTCCACGCAAACAATACAGCCATTCACGTTGACATAAACCTCAATCCTTTTGGATAAATAGCCGTCTTTTCGAACCAGCAAGGTGTAATGATTGCCGCGCTCAAACGTAAATTGGAAAAAGGCACCTACAGTACTTGGAATTTCCAGTACCGACTTTTGCGTTGTTCGGTTATAAATTTCAACCATAGCCCCTTCAATGGCATCTACCAACTGATCAGGGCTTTCCCGAACTTCTGCGAGGGTAGCATCAAACAAGTAGCCAGGTCTGCGCTGTAATTCCAACTTCACAAACGCTTTTTCTCTTCCCAGTACTACGGTATCCGCTTTTTCGAAAAAGATATCCTTCGATGCGACTACCCGGTAAGTGCCTGGAACCAAGGTGGTACTAAAAAAGCCTTGCATATTGGAAGTCATCTCAGCGGCCCTGCTGTTGTCCGAGAGTTGATAAACCAAAACTTTCACCTGATTGAGGTAGCCGCGATTGTTTTGCTCGTAAACATAGCCTTCAATGGTGTATTGTGTTTGAGCTTGCAGTGTGCCCGTTGCTAGCAGGAGCACAGCACCCAGCGCATTCCCAGAAAATCTCAAATGGCTGCATAGCTTGCCCTTCAAAGTTGTTCCTGAGGAGGGAGCTGTTATATTGAATACTTTTTTCATTGCCGATCAAAAATTTAGGATATCGTAATTGTTTACCACAGCGTACCGCTGTGGTGAATAAATAAGTGCCCCTTACTGAACCACGCCTAATCCACCCAATTTCCTGCAAAATTAAAAAGACTTGTGGCTTTGAAGCCTGAAGTTTGCAGTTCGCTGTTCCTTTGCAAGAATTAAACTTAAAGCAGCAACGATGAAGATTGTCTTTATGGGTACCCCGGATTTTGCGGTGCCTTCTTTAAAAATACTCCTTGACAATGGTTATGCGGTGGTTGCGGTCGTCACAGCACCAGACAAACCAGGCGGAAGAAAAGGCGTGCTGCAATCAGCGGTTAAAACTTTTGCCTTGGAACACGACCTGCTAATCCTGCAACCTACGAAGCTAAAGGACCCCGAGTTCCTTGCCACTTTAAAATCATTAAATGCTGACTTACAAATAGTTGTGGCGTTTCGCATGTTGCCGGAAGCAGTTTGGGCCATGCCGCCACTTGGCACCATGAATTTGCATGGATCGCTACTGCCCAAGTATCGCGGCGCGGCGCCCATCAATTGGGCTGTTATCCGCGGCGAAAAAGAAACCGGGGTAACCACCTTTTTGCTCCAACATGAAATAGATACTGGCGAACTGTTGTTTCAGGAAAAAACGCCCATTGAGGAAAACGAAACAGCCGGAGAAGTATACTACAGACTTATGGAAATCGGCGCAAAATTACTGCTGCGCTCTGTCAAAGCCTTGGAATCCGGCACGGCAAAGACAAGCCCACAGGCAGATATTGAAGCTACCCACGCCCCAAAAATCCATACAGATACCTGCAAGATTGATTTTGAACAAGCTACAATTGATGTTCATAATTTTATTCGAGGCATGAGCCCATTCCCGGGCGCCTGGACCATGCTCGATGGCAAGCTGCTGAAAATTCTGCGGACCGAAAAAGAAACCGCAAATACCGCGCCGCCCAAAGCCGGGGAGTTCTTTGCGGAAGGAAACAAAGTGCTGAAAATTAGCACGCTGGATGGCTACGTGCGGGTTTTAGAGCTCCAACTTGAAGGCAAGCGTCGGATGAACGTGCAAGAGTTTTTGAATGGTCGGCATCTTTTTTAGTCCACCCGAAACAATTGAATCTCGCTAATCGCCACCGGCCCTTTTGCGTCCAAAATGTTCAGCCGCACTTTCTGGGCTTTCAACTTAGGGAAAAGCAGGATTTTACGCGCACCAATTGTGGTGGAACGCGTTACTTCCCGCCATTTACCGTCTTCCCAAACTGCCAGGCTAAAACTTTTTACACTTTGTCCGTACTTATCCAGTTTTTCATTGATTTTCAAGCAATTAAACTCCAGCAGCTCGCCCAAGTCAATTTCAATTTCTCCGACGTTTTGTCCTTTTTTTGCAGAAAAAGCGTAAGCGGTTTCCCGCAAGCCATCCGTCATTGAACGGTTTTGAATGGGCCGGAAAGCTGAACTTACAAAACAGTCCTTTTTATACGCCAGGTTTACGGCAAATGCTCGGTTCAGTTTTTCGCCAAAAGCTTGTAAGCTGATAGAATCAATGGCATGAATCCTGCCGTGCTGGTCAGGCGGCAGTACACGCCAAATTTCAGGCCGTTCCGCTTGCAGGCATCAGACAGTTCCCGAAGCACATCGCCCTTTCCGTCGCGCCATTTACTTTCCCGCACCGTATGGGTAGAATACCTTGAAGGCCATAGGCAAAATCCATCGTGGTGTTTGGCGGTAATCACCACGCCGCTGGCACCCGCTGATTTTGCCACGCGGCACCACTGTTCACAATCAAGCTCCGATGGGTTAAAAATTTCTATCGTTTCAGTGCCATGGCCCCATTCCAGGTTGGTAAAGGTGTTAGGGCCGAAATGAAAAAAGAGGTAAAATTCTGTTTCATGCCAAGCAAGCTGTGCCGTAGTCGGTTTTGGAGCAGCATTTGATTGCGCCAAAATTGACCCGAAATGCAAGGAAAGAAAAAGGCTGAGGAAAATGAAACTGAAAAGTTTAAACATAAATGCCAAATTTGCGCGACAAAGTAAAACAAGCCCCCGACTCAAACACATACATTCTATGAATATCCTCGTAACTGGCGGTGCCGGGTTTATTGGTTCCCACACGGTTGTTTCACTCGTTGCAGCTGGTTTCAACCCCATTGTCGTCGATGATTTTTCTAATTCGGAAAAATCGGTAATGTTGGGGTTAAAAGAAATTTTAGGTAAAGAGGTGCCCTGCCACGTGATTGATTGCAACAATTACCTGGAATTGCGGAAGGTGTTTCACACTGAAAAGATCGAAGGTGTCATTCATTTCGCTGCATTTAAGGCTGTTGGAGAATCTATGAAGGCACCGCTGGCGTATTATCGCAACAACCTCGGTTCCATGCTCAATTTGCTTGATGTGATGTTGGCCGAAGGGGTAAAAAACATGATATTTTCTTCTTCTTGTACGGTATATGGAGAACCTGACGAGCTGCCCGTAACGGAAGAAACGCCCGTAAAACCCGCAGCATCCGTATATGGCAACACCAAACGGGTTGGAGAAGAAATACTTCGGGATGTTGCCAATGCAAATCCATTAAAAATCATTTCACTGCGGTATTTCAATCCTATTGGCGCACACCCTTCCGCAGCTATTGGCGAGTTGCCACTTGGAGTCCCCAGCAACTTGGTACCATTTGTGACACAAACCGCCGTTGGATTGCGCCCATCACTCACCGTTTTTGGGGACGACTACCCTACCCCTGACGGTACCTGCATCCGGGATTATATCCACGTGGTGGATTTGGCGGAGGCCCATGTCGCTGCCTTGAAATACTTGATGGACAACCCTGAAAATTCGCTGTACGATGTGTTTAACATCGGTACCGGACAGGGAAACAGCGTACTGGAGCTCATCAAAACCTTTGAAGCAGTAAGCGGACAGGCGCTTAATTACACCGTTGGCACGCGCCGGGATGGCGATGTGACTGCGGTTTGGGGAGATGTACAAAAAGCAAACAAGCAGCTTGGATGGCAGGCAAAGCTGGGTTTGCGTGAAGCGCTTGAAGATGCTTGGCGTTGGCAGAAGCGGTTGCAAAAAGGAGAGAGATGAAAATCACCACAGAGGTACACAGAGTTACACAGAGGTTTTCACAGAGGAAAATATTGCGGCTTCGCCGCATTTTAGATAAATAACAAAAAAAACTCTGTGAAAACCTCTGTGAAACTCTGTGTGCCTCTGTGGTGAATAATTTTTCCAAGAACCACAATCCCAAGCAAAAGCGCCCATTATCACATTGTCGAATTATCACATTATCACATTAAAAAATGTTTAGAACCGCCAACCTCATCCGTCTCCAAACAGAAGAATTTGACCTCTGCATTATTGGTAGCGGGGCCAGTGGTGCAGGTTGTGCCTTGGATGCTGCTCTGCGCGGGCTCAAAGTCGCATTAATTGACCGATCAGATTTTGCCGCTGAGACCTCCAGTAAGAGTACAAAACTGGTGCATGGGGGTGTCCGCTACCTGGAACAAGCATTTAAAAAACTGGATATGGGTCAATTGCGGCAAGTACGACATGGGCTGGAAGAAAGGCATATTGTCCTCAACAACGCACCCCATTTGGCGCATCCGTTGGGTTTGATTACACCTGTATTCAGTTGGTGGGAGGGCTTGTATTTTTACCTGGGATTAAGGCTTTACGACTTGTTTGCAGCACGGGCCGACAATTTGCCCAAAAGTCGCTGGCTGTCCAAAAAGGAAGTATTGGCCCAGATGCCCGGCATTACGAAAAAGATTCACAGTGCAGTGTTGTATTACGATGGACAGCTTGACGATGCCCGGTATTGCCTGTCGCTGGTGCAATCAGCTTCGGAGGCTGGAGCAGTGGTAGCCAACTATGTAGAAGTCCTTGATTTTCAGAAAGATAATGGGGGCATAATCAATGCTGCCACGGTTCAAAACAAAATTGGGGAAGGCCCAACTGCGGTTTTCTCCCTCAAAGCAAAGCAGTTCTTAAATTGCACCGGCCCATTTTCCGATAACATTCGTGCCATGGCCAACCCCGCTGCCGCTTCCCGCATCAGCCCATCAAAAGGCGTGCATCTTGTTTTGCCGCTGCGGTATTTTGACAGCATACACGCCATGTTGATTCCCAAAACCCCTGATGGTCGTGTTGTTTTTGCCATTCCATTTGAAGGCAGCCTGTTGCTCGGCACCACCGACGAGCCATGCCCCGACCTGGTGCATGAACCCGTATTAGAATCTGACGAGGTAGATTTCCTGCTTGAAACCTTGCAACGCTATGTTTCTGAAAATATTGACAGAGCTGATGTAAGGGCCGGGTTTGGGGGTTTGCGGCCATTGGTTGCTTCCCGGAAAAAGGAAATGAAAAATGGTGTAGTGACAAAAACACTGTTGCGCGACCACGAAGTAGAATTTGACACCCAAAGCGGCCTTGTAAGCCTAATGGGCGGCAAATGGACCACTTACCGGCTGATGGCGAAGGATGCTATTGATTTTATTTGCCAGCAATTTGGCAAGAACCTACCTTGTACAACAGAATCACATGTTTTGGCGGGAGCGACGCTATGGGAAAAAGATTTATGGAAAAAAATTGCGGCTACATTTTCTTTCAATGCTGCTATTTCGCAACATTTGGCCGCAAAATATGGAACAAGGGCCGAACAGGTGGCTGTCTTGGCTGAAGCAAAGCCTGAATTGGGGGAACGCATTTTACCCAATTACCCATTTATCAAAGCCGAGGTGGTGTACGCCGCAAAGTTTGAGATGGCCGTGGACATTCGAGATTTTTTGGCCCGGCGGATAAGGCTGGAGTTTATCGATTGGGAAGCAGCAAAAGCAGCTGCTCCAGCGGTAGGAAAGCTGATGGGTGAAACACAGGGCTGGTCAGAAGCGGAGCAGCAATCAAAAATAGCTGCCTATATCAGATTGATTAATGATTTTCAACAGTATGCTGCTTAACCTATTAACTAAAACTACATGAACACCTTTTTTGCAGAACTCGTCGGAACCGCACTGCTCATTCTCCTCGGCAATGGCGTTGTTGGCGGTGTAGTGCTCCGAGGCACAAAAAATGAAAACTCCGGCTGGATGGTGATAACCTTAGGATGGGGCCTGGCGGTGACCTTTGCCGTTTACACAGTCGGCAGTATCAGTGGAGCGCATTTGAACCCTGCCGTTACGTTGGCGCTTGCCGCTACCGGGCAATGGTCAGAAACTTTTACCCCTGCTGCCATCCCCATTTACATCGCCGGACAAATGCTTGGCGCCATGCTGGGGGCAGCTTTGGTGTATCTCCATTATTTGCCACACTGGGCAGGCACAGAAGATCAGGGGGCTAAACTGGCGGTGTTCTGCAATGCTCCCGCCATACGCCACACCTCGAGCAATTTATTCAGCGAGTTTATGGGCACGTTTGTTCTGTTGTTTGGACTTTGTGCCTTGGGTGCCAATAAATTTGCCGAAGGGCTAAACCCCTTGGTCGTTGGTGGCTTGGTTTTATCAATTGGCCTTTCACTTGGCGGCACTACAGGCTACGCTATCAATCCAGCGCGTGATTTGGGTCCGCGGATTGCCCATTCCTTGCTGCCTATTCCTGGAAAAGGCGGCTCGGACTGGAGTTATTCCTGGATACCCGTTGTCGGGCCCATTATAGGTGGGGTTTGCGGCGCTATGGTTTACAAGTCGATTTTTTAAAAATAAACAATACCATATCATGCAATATATTTTAGCCATCGATCAGGGAACAACCTCCACCCGTTGCATTGTTTTTGACAAACATGGCAACAACATTGCGGTTGCCCAAGAGGAAATCACCCAATACTTCCCAAAACCTGGATGGGTGGAGCATAATCCGATCGAAATCTGGGAATCGGTTTTGTCCACTATGAAGCAGGTGGTAAAAAAAGTTGGGGCAAACAATATCGCTGGTATTGGCATCACCAACCAACGGGAGACGACCGTAGTTTGGGACAAGCGCACCGGGAAACCCGTGTATAACGCCATTGTGTGGCAAAGTCGGCAGACTGTTGATATCTGTGAAGCCCTGAAAGCCAAAGGTTTAGACCCTCAGGTGCGCTTTAAAACGGGGCTACTGATAGACGCCTATTTCTCTGGAACCAAAATTAAATGGATACTCGACAATGTTCCCGGCGCACAGGAAGATGCATTGGAAGGCAACCTGCTGTTTGGCACCATTGATACCTGGTTGCTTTGGAACCTTACTGAAAATCGGGTGCACGCAACCGATTATACCAACGCTTCCCGTACCATGCTCTACAACATTCGGGAATGCTGTTGGGACAACGAACTGATCACCGCATTTGATGTTCCAGCTTCTATGCTACCCAAAGTGATGGACTCTTCCGCTGTCTATGGTCATGTAAAAAAAGAATTCATGGGCATTGAAGGGGTTCCGGTGGCAGGTATGGCTGGGGATCAGCAGGCAGCCTTATTCGGCCAGGGATGCTTTAGTCCAGGCATGGCCAAAAACACCTACGGAACTGGCTGCTTTATGTTGATGAATACAGGAGCTGAAGCCGTGGCATCACAGAATGGACTGTTGACGACCATAGCCTGGGGATTGAACGGAAAAGTAGAGTATGCTTTGGAAGGCTCTATTTTTGTCGCTGGTTCAGCTGTAAAGTGGATGCGTGATACTGTGGAGCTTATTTCCGATGTTTCAGAAACAGAACCCATGGCGCTGAGCCTTCCTTCTTCGGAAGGGGTTTATTTCGTGCCTGCATTTGTGGGTTTGGGCACGCCTTATTGGGACTCCGACGTGCGCGGCGCTATATTTGGCCTCACCCGTGGGAGCAGCAGAAGCCACTTGATCCGAGCCACGCTTGAAAGTGTAGCCTACCAAACCAAAGACGTGCTGTCTGTCATGGAGAAAGATTCCGGCATCAAGCTAAAGGCATTGCGGGTAGATGGTGGTATGGTCGCCAATAATTTCCTGATGCAGTTCCAAAGCGATCTGTTGCGGGTAAATGTAGAGCGCCCGGTGGTACAAGAAACGACCGCACTAGGAGCAGCCTACCTCGCTGGATTGGCTGTCGGCTATTGGAAAGATAAACAAGACATAGCAGGAAATTGGCAACTAGATCAGGCATTTAGTCCTGAAATGGCGGAAAGTGAAACAGCAGTGATATACAAAGGCTGGTTAAAAGCGGTGGAAGCAGCCAGGGTTTTTAAACCTTAAAAACCCTATTAGAATCATTGTAAAAGCAATTGTCGCTATTGTATTGCATCCTAAAAACCAATTAGTTGTGTCACTCCGAGCGCAGCGAGGAACCTGATTCCATGTCCTCACCCAGGTTCCTCGCTGCGCTCGGAATGACACAACTGCTTGCTTATCAATTTAATTTAAAATTGATGCCTGCCAATGCGGAGATTTGCAAATGCGCTTGTCCTTAAACTTCAGAGTCCTTCAAAAAACAAAGGTTTTTTGAAGGACTCTGAAGTTTAAGGACTGGTTTCAATTATTTCAACAGCGTCACATTTCCTTTCTTCTCATAATAAACCCCATTGCCACATCTTGCGCGCAAGTACCAAGGGTAGGCATCCGGAGTCAGGGTTTCTCCCCGATAGCTTCCATCCCACCCTTGAGCATTGATGTCATTCGTTTCATACATCTTTTCGCCCCAACGGTTCCATACAACAAAAACCAATTCGGTAATATTTGTGCCGCGTACGATGAAATAATCGTTGTTCGAGTCTCCGTTTGGAGTGAACGCCATAGGAACAAATATATATGGCTCAATACACTGATCTTCACAGAATTGAATCGAAACGGCATCTGTTGCGGTGCAGCCATTAAATGTCGTTGCAGTAACCACGTACACTTGCGCTGCATCCGGTGAAGCAATCGGGTCGGCAATATTTGGGTTTGACAGCCCTGTAGATGCCGACCAGGAATAGGTATATGGTGCCCCATTGCCCGATGCCGTTGCCAACAATTGGGTGGAAATACCCGTACAAATGGTATCCAAGCCTATGATTTCAGCTACAACAGTAATAACAGTCACATTTACAGGAAAATCGAGCTCCTCGATGCAGCCATACTGATTCGCGATCACGACATGGTATGAGGTCGTTTCCGTTGGAGATACAACAGGATTCGGCACATTGGGCAAGGTTGGCGTCCAGGTATAGTTCAGCACGTCATTGGGGTCAAGGTTGTTCACCAATAGCGTCGTTGACTCACCCAGGCAAATGTCATTATCGTAAGGCCCGACCGCCACCGTTACTTGTCCATTGATAATATGGATCGAATCGAGTCCTTCACAGCCATTTATGGAAGTGGTTCTGACATAATATACTTTGCCGTCCTGAGTTGGGAAAACAGTAATGCTTGGCTCTGTGGCAAAAATTGGGTCAAAATTCGGGAATTCAGACCATTCATAGTTCAAGCCATTGCCCCCGGCATTGATCGTCACAGAATCTTCATTACAAACAACCATATCTGGCGGCAACTGCAAATCCACACCATCTTTCGGAACTACGCTTACTGCATACGTAGCAAAGCATAAGGTATCCTGGTTGTAGATGGTCACCGTGTAAACCGTTGGCACCGATGGTGAAACCCAAGGGTTTTGGTCGGTAGAAACAAAGTTGCTATCCATGGGAATGGCAGTCCAAATATAGGAGATGGCTGTCGTATCATATCCGTTCGCATTAAGCTGAACTGAGTCCCCAATACAGAACATCTGCATGGTAGGAATAGAGTCCTGAATAAAGGTTACAACAACCAATTGTGTATCGCTTGCCATACAGCCATTGATATCCGTGACCTTCAATATTGCTGTGATCGTATCCTCCGCCATGAAGGTTACAATCGGGTTTTGTACATTGAGCGAATCCGCAATGCCACCGCTGAAGCTCCAGTTCCAGCCCACCACCGCGCCATTCGACATGCC
>Ga0105049_10006852_pt1 | contig 13259 bp, 10 predicted proteins | sample MAT06_FD_78087 | JGI IMG/M metagenome (GOLD analysis project Ga0105049, IMG submission 78087) | Freshwater microbial communities from Lake Fryxell liftoff mats and glacier meltwater in Antarctica - MAT-06 | ecosystem: Environmental > Aquatic > Freshwater > Ice > Liftoff microbial mat | place...
CCTCACCGATTCGGGGCTGCCCTGCGCCACCTTCAACCTCATTTGTCGCGTCCGCCTGCCACGGCAAAGAGAGTCAGTGCGCATCCAAGAAGCGCTGGCCTACTTTCGCTCCGCAGATCGACCCTTTGCTTGATGGGCTGATCCCGCTGATCAGCAAGAGATGTTAGGAGAATTGCTCGTCGCCGCTAGTCTGGAACAAGCCCGAACTGGATTGGTCATGGGGTTGATCTAGCAACCCTAAACGGCGCTGAGCTGCGAACTAGGCGAATTGATATTGTGAAACAAAATTATAATGCGAATTACGTATTCCGCCATTAAATTAGGCAGTTTTCCTCAAATTTCAAATAAAAACGAAGGATATTCGTAAAGAAAACGATAAATAAGAATAGTGATGTTGTCAAATTAATTGATCTTCACCTTTAAATATAAGTAGTAAGTCGTATTATCTGCTTATATTTATCAGATATAATTATACTCATGCAGTTACCATGCGACTATAAATTTACTAGATTAACTCCATAAGGAAATAATAATGAGTGAAAGCTTTGCGCAGATACCTTTCGGAACTGATAGCTTCGCTGATAACCCTGAACCAAGATGTCCTTTGGTATTGCTGCTTGATACATCTGGCTCAATGTCAGGAAGGCCCATTGAAGAACTGAACAAAGGATTACTAACTCTAAAAGAAGAATTGGCGGAAGACAGTTTAGCTGTAAAACGTGTTGAAATCGCTATTGTAAAGTTTGGACCAATCGAAACACTAACTGATTTTCAAACAGTTAACAATTTTTATCCACCACACCTTGAGGCTACTGGCGATACACCAATGGGAGCAGCAATTAATCAGGGACTTGATTTGCTAAATAGCCGAAAAGATATTTATCGAACAAATGGAATCGCCTATTACCGTCCTTGGGTAATGCTAATGACCGATGGCGCACCTACTGATAATTGGCGTTCTGCGGCCAGTCGGGTCAGAGAGGGGGAGAATGCAAAAGCATTTTCGTTTTTTGCTATCGGAGTGCAGGGAGCTAATGTAGATATTCTGAAAGAAATCTCTGTGCGCCAACCATTAAAGCTGAAAGGACTACAGTTCAAGGAATTCTTTTTGTGGCTGTCCAAATCTATGCAGTCAGTATCCCAATCAGCAGTTGGTGATACCGTACCACTTATTAACCCTGTCACACCTGATGGGTGGGCAGCAGTGTGAGTTGGCGATATATTGGTGCCTCTATCACCGGAACATCCCATGCCAAAACAGCAACACCTTGTCAAGATACTCATGTAGTTCGATGTATAGAATCAGGTAATGGAGATGTCTTCTGGGCCATTCTTTCTGATGGTGCAGGAAGTGCAAAATTTGGTGAGCTAGGTGCACAAGTGACGTGTAATGGTTATGCAAATCGGATCGAGAGATGGCTTATAGGACGAGATGGTGATCTAAAAGAACTAGATCTAATAGTGATTCAAAAGTGGGCTGAGATGCTCCGTAAACAGCTAGATGATCTTACCAAACGCAACGGGCATCGTTTACGTGATTATGCCTGTACCTTACTTGGCATTGTAGTGGGGAAAAATAGGGCCGTATGTTTTCAGATTGGTGATGGTGGCATAGTTATCAGTCATCCTGCTCAGGGGTACCGCATTGTATTTTGGCCTGAAAACGGAGAATATGTAAATACTACCCGCTTCTTAACTGACGAAACTCCAATAGAAAATCTCTCCGTTGAAATTATTCCATATGTTCCGAAAGATATTGCGCTCTTCACTGATGGTATCCAAAGATTGGCTCTACAGTTTTCATCTCGCAGTGTGTTTACGCCTTTTTTTACACCGATGTTTCAACGGTTATCGGCTGAATCACCAGGCCATTCTTGGCAACTAGAATCAGACCTTGAAGCATTTTTAGATAGTAAACAGATCAACGAGCGGACTGATGACGATAAAACCTTAGTTTTGGCAACTTATCGGGAATCAGAAAACTCCATAGTATCCACTGACAAGTAACACGTCCTATGCAAAAATCAATAAACTTGTTTGACAAGCATAATAATCTTATCCAGCTAGGACCAAAACTTGGAACGGGTGGTGAAGGGGACGTTTTTGAACTAAATAGCAACTTAGTTGTGAAAATCTATCATCAACCATTACAAGCAATCAAACAGGACAAGCTGCTAGCTATGTCCGAAGTGCATACACCGCCCTTACTTGAGATATCGACTTGGCCACTTGGGACGGTACACTTAGGCAAACAGGGTCCAGTTGGTGGCCTAGTTATGCCAAAACTAGTTGGCTATAAGGAAATTCACAAACTTTACGGGCCAGCTCATCGCAAAACTGAGTTTCCTTTAGCCGATTGGACATTCTTAATTCAGGCCGCCAGAAACACGGCTGCGGCGATTGCAACTTTACACCAATCGGGTTATGTAGTTGGCGATATCAATCCAGGCAATCTTGCTGTATCGGCTTCTGCTCTAACAAAACTTATTGACTGTGATTCATTTCAAGTAAAACTTAAGGGTCAGCACTATTCATGTGAAGTTGGTGTAGCACACTTTACACCACCAGAACTCCAGGGCAAATCGTTTAGCAACATTATACGAACGCCCAATCATGACAACTTTGGTCTTGCCCTATTATGTTTCCATCTGCTATTCATGGGGCGTCACCCCTTTGCTGGTAAATACAAAGATGGCAAAGAAGATATGTCAATTGAAAAAGCGATTCGCGAGTTTCGTTTTGCCTATGGGACAAAATCAGCAAGTAAAGGTATGTCTTCACCACCGAACACCCTGCCTTTAAACATCGTCGGCCCAGAGCTGGCACAGATGTTCGAAGCAGCGTTTGAGCAGAGTGGTGTCTTTAGTGGAAGACCCACCGCGAGCCACTGGGTGAAAGGACTTGATAATCTCAAGGGCAGCCTTGTTGTTTGTGCAAGATACGCTCCTCACAAATTCTATCAAGCACTTTCTGATTGTCCTTGGTGTGCTGTAGAAGTCAATAGCGGCACTGTATTCTTCCTACCAACCTCTCCAATCAAAATAAAGACAGCCCTTGATCTAGCTCGTGTTTGGCAGGAAATTCTTGCTATTTCGCCACCAGGCATTTTTAATTTACCAAACTTCTCATTTACCCATTCACCGCAACCTCTTCCTACTCTTTTATTAGCACCAAACGTGCGTCCAAAAGAGTACGCACAAGAAACAGAAGATCGCCGCGCTTTATTGGCCTCGGCTGAATTAGCTTGGAAAGATATTCAAAAACGCTGGTCTGAAGAGGTAAGCGATGCAGAATTTACGGTAAAACTGGCTAAACTCAAAAGCATCCATCAGCGCCTACTCGACTTGAATGCCCAACTAAAGAACAATCAAAAACAACTCGAAGCAAAAACAGAACAACTACAGTTACGAAGCTATCTAGAAAAATACTATATTGATAGTGTCAAGTTTCATGGCATTGGGCAGACCCGTAAAGCAACTTTAGCATCCTATGGTATCGAAACTGCTGCAGATATTGATCAAACGAAGATTGCGTCTATCCCTGGGTTTGGTCCAACACTAACTTTTAGTTTGGTTCAATGGCGTAAAGGATTAGAAAGCAAGTTTGTATATAATCCTCAGAAAGTCACGCCCTCAGCAGAGGCTTCGAAATTGTTACATCAGTACAATATTGCTAGTACAACGCTAGAATCAGCCTTGCTATCGGGAATTGAGGAGCTTAAACTAATCAAAGAGGAGATCAATCGTAAGCGTAAAGGTTTAATGGAAGAGGCAGAGAAGCGGGCATCGGTTTTTGAACAATCACAGGCAGATTGGTTTTTACTGAAACATCACCTGGAACACATTCAACGACGTAAGGCATCTACGCTGATAGGTTCTTTTTTTTGTAAGCCACCGATTGATAGTCCAAATACTCCATTACCAACTAATGTTTCAGGGTCACAAACGGCGACAAATGCACCTATATTTCAATCACCAAATCAAGGTTACGTATCTCAAACTTCAAATCAAGTAGTACCACCACAGCCAACAAACCAGGGCACAGCAACACAAAATTATACGGGCACTCTTGCCACCCCAACCAGTCCGTTACCGAAAAAGAAAGAATCGAATATACTAGGCTTCACCATTATCACAGTTATTATACTGATACTTCTATATATTTTAGCCTTACTTTCCTATGAACCGAGTGTTTCACCTATTAATATTATAAACACTCATACCCCTTCAATCCAGCAAACAGTTCAGCCAAAACCATCATGGACACCCACGCGACGAATAACGGTAACTCCCACACTCACGTCAACCCCTGTCTTAGTTCCAACAGCGGTTCGCTATAATGAAGATAAACTAATAAAAAGCAGATAAACTGAATACACCGTTACCGAAATAGAATAATGTTTTGTCTTGACACAAATTTTACAGATGAAATACTTTTTTTCTTGTGCTATGCACGAAAATTTGATTCATCCGCGTCAAGCCAAATATGATAGAACTTCGGTAACGGTGTACTGAAATTAGACGCAATTCAGAAGAGTCCAAAAGCTTCTACAGGTCTTAATAAATACGTAAGCTTATGAGTAGAAGTCTTATATCATTTCAACCCAACCCCTCCTCCGTCAGTCGCAAAATCTCATCCAACACAGCAGTGCGCTGCGCCACGGTGAGCGGAGCGTATTGATACATTTCGGTAAACCAGAAGCCATCGACGGCCAGACGCACCAGCAACGCGACGGCGGGATCGAGGCCGCTCGCTTCGACTTGCTGTTGCCATTCCGCATAACTGCGCCGCATAATCTCAAGAACTGTTGGGTAGCGTTCACCGGCAGCAAACAGACTGGCAAAGAGGCTGGCGTTGTCGGGATCAGTGATCTCGGCAATCGAAGCCTTGGCGTAGGCGCGCAGCCAGCCCCCTGGCCCTTGATCTTCGGTCTGCACCAGGCATTGCAGATGGGCGTTAAAGCGGTCGATATGGTGTTGAAACAAGGCCTCGATCAATTCAACCTTGCTGGGAAAATGGTAGAGCAAGCCGCCTTTGCTCAAGCCCGCTTCTTCGGCGACGGCATCGAGCGTCAAGCTGGTGAGCCCATCGCGCTGCAAAATGCGCCCGCACGCGCCAAAGATTAGGTCCCGCGTCTCCCCAGCACTTCGTCTTTGGGTCATCTAGCCATCATCTTTCACTGGTCTATGTTTCTAGCCTGAACAGTAATCGGTTATCCGCGCCTGATTGTACTACACCCTCCGCCATAATTGGTGTAAAGCCACGGCAAAAATCGAATTGGAAGCAAAATCACTTTTGGCGAATGAAGTAAGTTGACAGCGCCAGCCAGCGCAGCATAGAATCGGATCTATCTTTACTGTACCAACCAGACGGTATAGTTATCATCAAGGCGCGAGGCAAGTACAAGTATGAGCAATTCAGTAGAACAATTTGATACGATCATTATTGGCGGCGGGTCGGCGGGCTGTGTATTGGCCAATCGCTTGAGTGCCGAGCCAGGCCATCGGGTGTTGGTGTTGGAAGCGGGCCGGCCAGATTCGCTGTGGGATATTTTCATCCATATGCCCGCCGGGTTGACGATTCCCATCGGCAACAAATATTACGACTGGTGCTACCAATCCGAGCCAGAACCGTTTATGCACAACCGGCGGATTGCCCATGGGCGCGGCAAGGTGCTGGGCGGCTCCAGCAGCATCAACGGCATGATCTTTCAGCGCGGCAATCCGCTGGACTATGAAAAATGGGGCGCGCTGTCCGGTATGGCAAATTGGGATTATGCCCAATGCCTGCCCTATTTCAAGCGGATGGAAACGTGCTTGGTCGGCGATAACGACTATCGCGGCAAAGACGGTCCGCTAAGTTTGGAGCGCGGCGCAGCGTCCAATCCACTCTTTAAAGCCTTTTTTCAAGCCGTGCAACAGGCTGGTCATGCGTTGACCAGTGATGTCAATGGCTACAAACAAGAGGGCTTCTCGGCCTTTGATCGCAACGTGAAGCAAGGTCGGCGCTTGAGTGCTGCGCGAGCCTATTTACATCCCGTTCTGCAGCGGCCCAATCTAAAAATTATGACGCGTGTATTGGTGACGCGTATTCTCTTTGAAGGCAAGCGCGCTGTCGGCGTGGAGATCTCCCAGGGGCGCGGGCGGGTACAGAAGCTCTATGCTGGCGAGGTCATCTGCTGTGGCGGGGCGATCAACTCGCCCCAGTTGTTACAGCTTTCGGGCGTGGGCAATGCCGACGAGTTGGCGGCGCTCGGTATTGCCGTAGTGCAGAATCTGCCAGGGGTCGGCGAAAATCTGCAAGATCATCTGGAAGTATACATTCAACACATCTGTACGCAACCCGTTTCCATGTATCCAGCATTGCAATGGTACAACAAGCCGTGGATCGGCGCACAGTGGCTCTTCTTGCGCAGTGGCCCCGCCGCCACCAATCACTTTGAAGCGGGTGGCTTTATCCGCAGCAATGACGAAGTAGCGTATCCCAATTTAATGTTCCACTTCCTGCCCTTGGCCATTCGCTATGATGGCACTTCGCCCAGCGGCGGCCATGGCTATCAAGTGCATGTGGGGCCTATGTATTCCGATGCGCGTGGCACAGTGAAGCTCAAATCCGCTGATCCCACCGTCTATCCCGCGCTGCGCTTCAACTATCTCTCGACCGAGCAGGATCGCCAGGAATGGGTTGAAGCAATTCGCTGTGCCCGTCACATTTTAGGCCAGCAGGCGTTCGACGAATTCAACGGCGGCGAAATTTCACCTGGGCCAACCGTCCAGAGCGATGCCGAAATTCTCGATTGGGTGGCGCACGATGGTGAAACTGCCTATCATCCTTCTTGTACCTGTAAGATGGGAACTGACGAGCTGGCCGTTGTCGATCCCGCCAGCATGAAGGTGCATGGCGTGGAAGGCTTGCGTGTGGTAGACGCTTCGGTCATGCCCTGTGTGACGAATGGCAACATCTACGCGCCCACCATGATGATCGCGGAAAAAGCCGCCGATCTGATTCTGGGCAATCAACCCCTGTCACCCGTCCAAGTTCAGTTCTATCGTCATCAAAAAGAAGCAGTGCTGGCATAAAGCTAATCCAAAAAAAATAAGTAGATGTAGGGGCACGAGATGGAGCGCGTGCCGGGGACGGCCCCCAAACCCGTCATAGCACCGCCATTCCGCTGGGCCGTCCCCGGCACGCCTCCTTCTACTGTCTACTTGTGGGTAAAAGTTAGATTTAGTTATCGAGCAAGGTGACTTCATGGTCACTACGCGTGCGTGCTATACTAGGGGTACCCCACCAGAAAATCTAGCCCACGTATGTCTATACTGATCAGAGGAGAGAAGCAGGATGACACCCACCTCAGCAAGCACCCCCCCATCAAAGGTAATTACCCTTTGGCCCACCGGCGCGCCGGGTTCGGAAGCGTGGACACAACGCGAAGAGGAAACGATTCTACCGCCCACGCTCAAGGTGGTGCGCAATGTGACACAACCCACGCTGACCGCGTATCTGCCCGATCCAGCCCTGGCCAACGGCACGGCGGTGATCATTTGTCCGGGTGGCGCGTGGCATTTTCTCTCGATTGACATGGAAGGCACTGATGTCGCCCATTGGTTGGCGGCACGCGGCGTGGCGGCCTTTGTCCTGCGCTATCGCTTGCTGCACACAGGTGATGATTTGGCAGGCCAAGTGCGCACGAATCTGGCCGATCGCAACCAATTGGCGGTGTTGATGGAACCACTGCGTCCACTGGTTCTGGCCGATGGGCAACAAGCCGTGCGCACGGTGCGTCAACAGGCGGCAGCATGGGGCATTGTCCCGGATCGCATCGGTATTATGGGGTTTTCGGCGGGCGGCATGGTGACGAGCAATGTGGCGTTGCTACACGATCTAGAAAGTCGTCCCGATTTCGCCGCGGTGATTTATGGCGCGCCGGGCGAAGAAGTTGCGGTGCCCCCCACTGCGCCGCCGCTCTTCCTACTCTGCGCCGATGACGATCTGATGGCGACCACGCAAAGTATCAAGCTCTATGCGGCGTGGAAAGCCGCCGGTCAGCCGGTCGAGTTGCATATCTATGCCAAAGGCGGCCACGGCTTCGGCATGACCACCCAAAACTTGCCCACCGATAGCTGGATCGAGCGCTTTGGAGATTGGCTGGGGGTATTGGGGCTGTTGGCGCGCTAGCAACTACAAGCATTCCGGGGAGAGCTGTAGGCTCTTTGCGATCCTACAGCTCTGGCGAAGTGAATAAGTCTATAACGAATATGCCCTTAGCGTTGCCGGCGGCGCAGCACTTCAGTGCCCAGCACCAGGGCCAGGGAAAAGAGGCCCAGCACCAACGCTGCACTATACGCGCCAATATATTGCCTGTCATCCAGGGCGCGATAGATATAGAGCGTAGCCGTTTCAGTCCGTCCTTGCACGCCGCCACCGATCACCAGGACAGCGCCAAATTCGCCCAGGGCACGCGCAAAGGTAAGGGTCAATCCATAGATAAAGCCCCAGCGTACCGCGGGGAAAGTCACATACCAAAAGGTCTGCCATCCATTGGCACCGAGTGTAGCTGCGGCGCGCTCTTGTTGCACACCAAAAGCCTCTAAGACAGGAATCAATTCACGCGCCATAAAAGGCAAGGTCACGAACAAAGTCGCCAGAATCATCCCTGGCAGGGCAAAGGCGACTTTGATATCCCAGGCCGCCAGCAGTGGGGCCAACAGGCCATTGCGCCCAAAAAGCAGTAGCAACATGTAGCCCACCACCACCGGCGAAACAGCAAACGGCGTATCGATCAGCGCATTGAGAAGTTTGCGCCCAGGAAAGCGATGACGCACCAACACCCAGGCGGTAGCCGTACCCAAAAACGCGTGTACCACCACAGTGAGTAGACTGATCAACAAGGTGCGCCAAAAGGCCGAAAGCACCGCCGGTTGGCTCAGGGCACTGAGGATGGGGCTGAGACCCTCGGCGAACGCGCCAATCGCCAATCGGGTTAAGGGTGCGACGATCAAAAAGGTGACATAGCCAATCACTAGCGTAATCAGCAGACGCCGCCCCCACGCCCGGCTACGGGCAATCGGCTTGGTATGGGCAGCCAACTTGCGCAGCGGAATTCCAGTTGCAGTCATGTGGCCTCCTTCTTGTTGCGATTTTGCAGCCAATCGACAAATAACAGCAGGCTAAAGGCAATGCCCACCATCACAATCGAGATGGCGCTGGCCCCCAAGCGATTTTCCGATTCTACCTCACCCAGCACATAGACGGCGGCGGTCTGCGAACGCAAGGGAATATTGCCCGCGACGATCACGATGGCGCCAAACTCGCCAATCGCCCGCGCAAAACTTAGCAGCGCGCCGCTGGCAAGGGGCAGCAAGAGGGGCGGCAAGATAATGCGCCGAAAGATGGTTGCCGCGCTGGCCCCCAGGCTAGCAGCCGCATCTTCTTGGCTGCGATCCAGGCCAGCGAGCACCGGCTCGACCGCACGCACGACAAAGGGAAAGGTGACAAAGAGCAGCGCCAAGATAATCCCCGGCGGCGCAAAGATGATCTGCCAGCCCCATTGCGCTTTCAACCAGCCCCCCAATGCTTGTTGCGGCCCATAGAGCGCTACCAACATGACACCGGTTACTAGTGTGGGAATGGCTAGCGGTAGATCGACCACGGCGTTGAGCAAGGCATGGCCGCGAAAGCTGTAGCGAACGAGCACATAGGCAGTCATTGTGCCCATAATCGCATTGATCACCGTCATCACGGCGGCGGTCCATAGGGTTAATTTGAGAGCATGCCAAGCCATTGGCAATGTCACTTGTCGCCATAGTTCATCTACGCCCCCGCGTAGACCATCGCGAAAGATGACCACCAGCGGGATCACCAGCATTACGACCAAATAGGTCATGGCGACACTGCGCACGCTCCAGGAACTCCAGGGGATGCGAGCGCGACTAACAGGTCGATTGGATTTGGGCAGGGCAGTGGCAGTCATAGGCGATTCACCAAAATGGGTTTGAAAGTAGAGACGCAAAATTTTGCGTCTCTACCTGATTTTTACTGCGCTGGCGTTTGCGCTTGCTCTACAGCCTTGGTAAAGATACCATCTGTTTCCCCAAAAAAGAGCGGAGTCGCAGCAGCCCAACCGTCAAAGTAGTCAATGGTAAATTGATCTGCCAGCGCGGGGTATTGTGCAGCCGTTGCCGCGGCCACTTCCGGATCAACTGAGCGTAGACCATATTGGGCAAAAATTTCTTGGGCTTCCTTGGTCAACAGAAAAGCCACAAAGGCCTCGGCCACCGCGCGCGTGCCATGTTGGTCAACATAGGTATCCACGACTGCAACCGGATTCTCGATCAGAATCGAGGAACGCGGCAGCACGAAGTCATAATCCTGTCCACCCTTCTGCGCGACCAACACTTCGTTTTCATAGGTGATGGCCACATCGCCCACACCCTGCTCAAAATTGGTAATACTTTCACGGGCACCCTTGTCCATCACTGTCACATTGCGCAACACATTCAGTAGAAATTCCTGGGCCGCAGCCTCGTCATCCTGGGCCACGCCATCGACAAAGCCCCGCTTGGCCGCGCCATAGAGCGAAAGAATATTCCACATGGCACCACCGCTGGTCTTGGGATTGGGTGTCAAGACTTCTAAATCTGCCTGCGCCAGATCAGCCCAATCGGTAATGCCTTTGGGATTGCCACTGCGCACCGCAAAAGCCACAACCGATGTACTGACCATGCCTTTGGTCGGGCCGCTCTTCCAATCATGGGTGATCAAACCGGCATTGACAATGCGGGTGACATCTGCCTCCAGCGAGAGCGCAACCACATCGGCCTCAAAGCCCTCGACAACCGCGCGCGATTGAGCGCCCGACCCCAGATAAGACTCTTCAAAAGTCACATCTTGGCCCGTTTGTTCTTTCCACTGGGCCTGGAAGATCGGAATCAATTCGGCATAGGCTTCGCGCGGGGTGGTATAGCCGCCTAAGGTCAGGGTAACCGCGCCGGCTGACGCGCTATCGGCAGCCGCAGGTTCGGTGCTGCTCGTACCGGCTGGCACACAGGCTGCCAAAAGGCCAATCACAACGACCAGCACAATATATTTGGTCAATTTTCGGATCATCAGATTCTCTCCCTGTATGGTCATTATTGTTTGTATCAAGACTTTTCTACGCTCACACAATTTCCTTGCGCACCATAACGCGACTAGATGGCGAAGTGCGCAACACATTGTTTCCACCGCGCATAGGCGTACGCACAATCAAGATTGGACAGTTGTTGATGGTACGCACCAAATTGCCAACCAACCCTCTTAAGACGACTTTGCCATCTACATCGGGCAAGGGCGCACCCAAGACCAAGAGATCGTGCCCACCGGCCTGAATTTCACTCAGAATTTCATCGCGCGCCCGGCCCACACGCACAACCTTCGTCGCCGGCACCCCGATCACATCCAGCGTTTGCACACCCTTGCCCAAGAACCGATGCACGCGCTCCTGCGTTTCCGGCGTATCTTGGGCTTCGGAGAGCACCGTGAGCAACTTAGCCGTCGCCCCTAGATGACGCACCAAGCGCCCAGTGAATAGCACATCTTCTTTGCCCGGTTCGCCACTGGCCACACAGATCAAAGCGCGCTGGGGTGTGGATTGCGAACAAGGCACCAGCAAGAAGTGGTGCTCGCCGGTTTGCAGGATTTGTTCGGCCAAGGCCACACTGCCCGCACCGCCCATACCCAGCACCACCAGATCATAGGGATTGCGTTCCACTTCTTGGCCAATCGCTTCTGCCGCGGGCAGGTTGCTACTGCGCGTTTCCAACGCCGCCGGGCCACTGCCCATCTGTTCTTTGCCTTCTTGGAGATGGCGCTGTAGCACTTCACCCGTCAAGCCATAGCCAAAGAGGGTGACCCGTGCATGGGCCAACTTGGCAATCTGGCTGGCAACGACCAACGCGGCCAAGGCCGGTGGTGCACCATCGGTGGGTAACAGAAAGCGCAACCCGGGATGGGTAAGTGCATGAATGCGATTGATGCCGACCCAAACCGCTTGGCCGGGCAACAAGGGATAATGCCCAACCTGATCCTGGGTACGGGTGGCTTCGACACTGAGTGCGTGGCTGCCATAGGCTACCGGCGGCGCAATCGCGCGCACGCCCGGAATTGGCGGCAAATTGAGGCGCAGGCGCTCGAAGGAACCGGCAAAGGTGATCTCTTCAACCGTCCCCTGCCCAAGGGGTTGGCAAGTTAATTCCTCGGCAGACGGTGCCAGCACCACATCTTCCGGACGGAAGAGCACTTGGACGCGCTGCGCAGCATCGACAGACCCCGGCTCATGTTGCAGCGGGAAATGATGCGGGCCGACTTGGACACCAGTACGCGTTGCCTGCCCGACGAGCAAGTTGGCTGTGCCCAAAAAGGTGGCGACAAATTCGGTTTGCGGCTGTTGATAGAGCACTTCAGACAGCCCCACCTCTAGCAGACGACCAAAACTCATTACGCCCAATCGGTCTGCCAGTTCAAAGGCCTCCTCCTGATCATGCGTCACCAGGATCGAAGTGACCGCTAGTTCGCGCTGAATGGTCTTCAACGTACGGCGTAATTCGATACGGATCTTGGCATCGAGCGCGCCCAGCGGCTCGTCCAGTAACAGCACATCGGGTTTGTGCGCCAAGGCGCGCGCCAGGGCCACGCGCTGTTGCTGACCGCCAGAAATCTGGCGCGGCATACGATTGCCCAGCCCCGCCAGGCCCACCAATTCCAGCAATTCATCGCGCCGCTTGCGGCGTTCGGCGGCCCGCACATTGCGCACGCGCAGGCCAAATTCAATATTATCGGCCACCGTCATATGTTGAAAAAGCGCATAGTTTTGGAAAACATAGCCGACGTTGCGCTCTTGGGTGGGCAAATAGGTGACATCACGCCCATGAAGCAAGACACGCCCTTCATCAATCCCGGTGAGGCCAGCGATCATGCTCAGAACCGTGGTTTTGCCACTGCCGCTAGAACCGAGTAAAACAAAAAACTCACCGTCAGCAATTTCCAGCGAAACATCATTGACGACCGGATGACCGTCATACCGTTTGCTCAATTGCTCAAGAAGTATCGACATTGCGCGGCTCCTTTACGTTCAGCGGTATACCAGGAAGTACGGTATCTGATTGAGCGAGGAGAGCAATCAACATCCACACAACTTGGGCTACCCTCCCATTTTGTGGTGAGCAACTCTGTCAAGCAATTACCCACCATCGCATAGCATAGGCTAATAGAAAGGCGTA